>Ga0136617_10001066_pt1 | contig 23966 bp, 21 predicted proteins | sample AntDrymUQ3222106_2_FD_129672 | JGI IMG/M metagenome (GOLD analysis project Ga0136617, IMG submission 129672) | Polar desert sand microbial communities from Dry Valleys, Antarctica - metaG UQ322 (21.06) | ecosystem: Environmental > Terrestrial > Soil > Desert | place: Antarctica: Dry Valley...
CGTCGGCGACGAGGTGGCGGAACTCGGCTACATCGACATGTTCACGGACATGTTCCGGGCCATCGAGGAGGGCCGCGCGCCGCAGGAGACGTTCTACGACGGCTACGTCGTGAACGCCATCATGGACGCCGCCTACCGCTCGGGAAGGTCGCGCCAGTGGGAGCCGGTGGAGCTGGTCGAGTGGCGCGGCGGGGAGACGCCGCGGATGGCCACGGACCCTGAGCTGCACGACGGCCTCGTGGTGATCAAGCGCGAGCTGCTCCCCGACGGGCGCCAGAAGCTCATCCTCAAGGACCCCGCCAGCGGCGACTTCCTGGACCGCGTCATCGCGGGCTCGTGACCGCATGACGCTCCAGATGGATGTTCTGCCCGTCGATGCATGGGCCGAACGCGTAGCGAGCGATCTGGTCGAGCGCCTTCAGTTCGAGCCCGACCTGCGCCTCTGTCTGCCTACGGGTGACACACCGGCACCGGTCTATGCCGCGTTGGCCGCCCGCCTGGAGGCCGGTGAGGCGTCACTTGAGCGCGCCACGATCGTGCTGCTCGATGAGTGGGTGGGGCTGGAACCCGGCGACCCGGCGCGCTGCGATGGTCGGCTGCGTCGTGAGCTGCTGGATCGAGCGTCGCCAGGGCCGGCCGCGTTTCACCCGGTCCTGGTCGATGAGCTGGCACCGGATGAGGCTGCCGCTCGGCACGACGAGGTCGCGGCCGCCGGCCTCGGCCTGACGCTACTGGGACTGGGGATCAACGGCCATCTCGGCTTCAACGAACCGGGCTCCACCGCGGACAGCCCCACCCGGGTCGTGACCCTGGAAGCCGGCAGCGGCGACGCGGCGGTGGAGCGTTACGGCGCGAGCCGAGTGCCGGAGGCGGGCATCACGCTGGGGATGGATCAGCTTCTCGCCACTGACGAGATCTGGCTGCTGGTCACTGGCGCGCGAAAGGCGGAGATCCTGGAGCGCGCTCTTCGGGGGCCAGTCGGTCCGGACGTTCCAGCTTCGTTCCTGCGGTCGCATCCGCGCCTGCGGGTCATCGCCGACACCGCTGCGGCGGCCCTGGTGACCAGGTAGCCGCTGCCTGACACCCTTGGGGCTGCCTGGCACCTGTGGCGTTGCGAATGGACTGCCGGACGAGCGCCGCGACCGGTCGGATCGCGGGCGACGACAGCCACCACCTCGCGCAAGAACGCCCCGTCCAGAACAGACGCTGCCGTCGACCGACGCGTTGTCGACCACCAGGACTTCGTAGTCAGCGCGTCTGCCGGCACAGCGAAGACAGGGATCCGGGCAGCCAGCGCAGCTGTTGAAGGTCACCAGGGAGACCGTGACAAGGTGTGTCTCTGCCTGCTCCGTAACTCGAGTTGCACCCACGCACCTAACGGGACCAATGGGTGTCCGACTTGCCCCGGTCGGGTCTTTGCCGAAAGTGTGGGGCGTCGAATACTGCGGAGACCGCCCAGGCCGTAGTCAGAAGGAGACTCACCCATGAGACCCAGGAACCTGTTCGCACTGATCCGTGTGGTAGCCGTGACCGGTGCCCTCGTGGTCGCCGTGAGCGCGCCCGGCGCGGCCGCCGCTGCGGTTGGCCGCGATAGCGACGGTGACGGACTCCGCAACAAGTACGAGCTCAACAAGAGCCATACCGATCCGCATCGCTTCGACTCGGATGGCGACGGCGTGAGCGACGCTCGTGAGAACCCTGACCGCGACGGACTCTCGAACCGACAGGAGCAGAAGACACACACCGACCCACTGGACGACGATTCGGACGACGACGGCCTTGAGGACGACGTCGATGACAGCGACTGCGACGAGCTCGAGAACGAGACGGAGCTGGGCCTCTCGCGTGCCTTCGACGCCGACAGTGATGACGACGGTATCGAAGACGGCGACGAGGACAGCGACGGAGACGGCATCGACGACGAGGAAGAGGAGGACGACGGGACCGATCCCGACGACTCCGACACCGACGACGACGGCCTCGAGGACGACGAGGACGATGATGCCGACGATGACGGTGAAGACGACGACCTCGATGAAGACGACCACGACGTGGAAGACCCGTCCTGCCCCTCCGAGGACGACGACGAGGACGAGGACGAGGACGAGGAGTAGAAAGCCCTCACCGCGTCCCGCACGCCAAGGAGTCCCAGCTGCATGGCTGGGGCTCTTCTCTGTCCTGCTTCAGAGCCCGGCGCTCAGGCAAGGTACAGGGCGTCCAGCCGTGTGGCGGTTCGAGGGTCAGTTCGCACGCTTGGCGTTCCAAGGGCCTCCATGGCGGGGTAAACGGACCCGGATGTCGGGGCGGAGGCCTGGATGTCCGGTTGATCGACTACTTGGGCAGCCGCTCATTTCAGCGGGTGCCAGCAGTGGCCACCTCGGGCATCCCGGACGGGTCGCCGACGGGCATCCAGGCGGTCATCGACTCGCGGGAGAAGAGCTGATCGCAGACCATCCCTGAGGCGCCGATGACGCCGGCCACCTCGCCCAGTGACGAGCGCTGGATGAGCAGGTCTCGCGTGGCCAGTGGCAGCGAGCGGCGATAGACGGTCTCGCGGACGGCCGCCAGAAGTTGGTCGCCGCTCTGCGCGACGCCTCCCCCGATGACGATGAGCGATGGGTTGAAGAAGTTCACCACCGAGGCGAGCATCAGCCCCACGCGTCGCCCGGCCGCCTGGAGCATCCCCACCGCGACCGGATCCCCGAACGAGGCGGCCCCTGCGATGTCCGCGGCGGTCACCCGACCAGTGGCGTCCAGCGCCGCCCGAAGTCGCGTGCTGCGGCCGTCGCGAGCAGCCGCCGCACCATCGCGTGCCAGCGCCGCGCCGCCGGCGAGCGCCTCAAGGCAGCCGACATTGCCGCAGCGGCAGACGACCGACGCGTCATCGACGACCTGGATGTGGCCCACGTCCCCGGCGCTGCCCTGCGCTCCGCGGTGCAGCCGCCCATCGGAGATGACCCCGGCACCGATGCCCGTGCCGATCTTGACGATGACCACGTTGTCGTGGCCGGCCGCCACGCCGCTGCGCCACTCACCGAGCGCCAACAGGTTCACGTCGTTGTCGATCCAGACCGGGGCGTGGTACCGCGCCGCGAACCGTTCGCGCACGGGATAGCCGTCCCACGCGGGCATTATCGGCGGCGAGATGGGCCGTCCGGTGGCGAACTCCACTGGGCCCGGCACCCCGATGCCGATGCCCCACAGGGAGCCAGGTAGCTCGTTCAGGGAGCGCAGTTCGTCGAAAAGTGCCTCCACACGCCCCAGGCACTGTGCCGGACCGTCGGTGATGTCGGAGGGTTCGTCTCGTCGCGCGATGATGGCGCCGTCCAGGCTGGTGACCGCCACGTCGATGCTGGTCGCGCCAAGGTCGGCCACCAGAAGGTGCCCGGCCGTGGCATTGAAAGTGAGCTGCCGGGCAGGCCGCCCGCCGGTGCTGCGGCCAGGCCCACCTTCCCGCACCAGGCCCCTCCCCAGCAGATCCACTACCCGTTGGGCGATGACGGCGCGACCGAGTCCGGTTCGCGCCCCCAGCTCCGAGCGAGAGCCGGATCGTCCAAACCGGATCTCGTCCAGCACCACGACCAGCGCATCAAGCCCATCCTCGGGCGGCGGGCGGCCGTTGCCCGTCATCACGGTCATGGGCGCTACTGTACCGAGGTATGGACGCTGAGAGCAAGACTTTTGCTCTTGACGAGCCGAAGTACGATGGATGCTGCGCCAGGCAGGCGCCCCCGTCCCGTCGCGACTGGCTACCCAGGAGGCACCTTCAAGCTTGAGCGGACTCAACGATGTCGGAGCAGCCGTCATCGGCAGCGGTTTCATCGGGACTGTCCACATCGAGGCGTTGCGCCGGATCGGCGTGCGGGTGCACGGCCTCCTCGGGTCGAGCGCGGACCGAGCCTCAGAGGGAGCTGAGCGGCTGGGTGTTCCGCGCGCTTACGGCAGCTTGGACGAACTCCTCGACGACGAGCGGGTGGCTGTCGTTCACGTCACCTCACCGAATCACCTGCACCACTCCCACGTCCGCCAGATCCTGGCTGCCGGCCGGCATGTCGTTTGCGAGAAGCCGCTGGCCATGACCTCGACCGAATCGGCGGAGCTGGTGGAGCTGGCCGCGGGCGGCGACCGAGTGGCGGCGGTCAACTTCAACCTCCGCTTCTACGCCCTCAACCAGCACCTGCGCCAGGTCGTCGCGGAGGGCGGCCTCGGCGAGGTGCGGCTCGTGACGGGCCACTACTTCCAGGACTGGCTGCTCCTGGACACCGACTGGAACTGGCGCCTCGAGCCGGAGCAGGGCGGTGCGCTACGGGCCGTCAGCGACATAGGTTCGCACTGGCTGGACCTGATGAGCTTCATCACCGGTCAGCGCATCAGCGCGGTGATGGCCGATCTGGCCACCTTCATCCCCCTTCGTCATCAGCCGGCGGGACCGGTGGAGACGTTCTCGCTGGAACGAGCCGAGAAGACGATCCCTCGCGAGATCCGGACGGAGGACGCGGCCGTCATCCTCCTGCGCTTCGCCAACGGAGCACGCGGCATGGTGGCCATCTCGCAGCTCAGTGCTGGCCGCAAGAACTCGCTCCAGTACCAGGTCGATGGATCGGCCAGCGCCGCTGCCTGGGACTCCGAGCAGCCGGATCAGCTGTGGATCGGCCACCGCGGACGCCCCAACGAGCTCCTTTTCCGCGATCCGGCCTCGATGACCAAAGCCGGGCAGGCGGCCGCGACCCTCCCGGCGGGTCATGTGGAAGGCTTCGCCGACACGTTCGCGGCACTCTTCCGAGCCATCTATGCTGATGTGCAGGCCGAACGGATGTCCGCCCAGCCGCCCTACGCCACTTTCGCTGACGGACATGAGGAGATGCTGGTGGGCGAGGCCGTGGCACGGAGCGCACAGACCGGCCGCTGGGTGGAGGTCGTGCCATGAGGCTCGGCCTGTTGACCTCGCCCTTCCCCGAGACTCCGCTCGCGGAGGTCGTCGACTGGGCGGCCGGGTCTGGCTTCGACAGCCTGGAGGTCGCCTGTTGGCCGCCCTCGAAGGGAGGGACGCGTCGCTATGCGGGCACCTCGCACATCGACGTCACCGACCTGTCGAAGGACCGCGCCGGCGAGATATCCGAAGACATCGCCTCGAAGCGCTTATCGATCTCCGGCCTGGGCTACTACCCCAACCCGCTGCATCCCGATCCCGCCCATCGCGAGCGGGTGATCGGGCATCTCAGGCAGGTCATCGTGGCCGCCGGGCGCATGGGCGTGCCCTTCGTGAACACGTTCATGGGCGGCGACTCGTCGAAGTCGCAGGACGCCAACTGGCAGACGGCGCTCGCGGTCTGGCCGGATATCGTGGCGCACGCGCAGGACAACGGGGTGCGCATCACCATCGAGAACTGCCCCATGATCTTCAGCCAGGATGAGTGGCCCGGCGGCCACAACATCGCCTGGTCGCCCTACATCTGGCGCCGCATCCTGGAGCAGTGGGGCGGCACGGTGGGCCTGAACTACGACCCCTCGCACCTCGTCTGGCTGATGATCGACCAGGAGCGCTTCATCCGCGAGTTCGGGCCGCACATCTTCCACATGCAGGCCAAGGACGTCCAGATCGACCGCGACGGCCTCTACGAACGGGGCACGCTCTCGTCCGGCATCGGCTGGCAGGTGCCGCGCCTGCCCGGCCTGGGCGAGGCCCATTGGCCGCGCATCTTCGCCGCGCTCTATCGTGCCGGCTACGGCGGCGACGTCATCATCGAGCACGAGGACCGCGACTTCGAAGGCACCGACGAGCTCGTGAAGCGGGGCTTCCTGATCGCTCGCGACATGCTCCGCCCATACATCCCCAGGGAGTCCCCATGAACGACCCGCTTGCCGGCTACACCGAGCGCGACATCGCCAAGGCCATCGACCATTCGCTCCTCCGTCCGGAGCTGGACGACGCGTTCGTCGAGGAGGGCTGCCGCCTGGCGGTCGAGTACGACGTCGCATCGGTCTGCGTTCGGCCGGTCGACGTGGTCAAGGCAGCGGCCATCCTGGCGGGGAGCGACGTGGCCGTGGGCACCGTCATCGGCTTTCCGCACGGCAGCCAGCGCACGGAGACGAAGCTCTTCGAGGCGCGTCAGGCGCTGGCCGACGGTGCCACGGAGCTGGACATGGTCATCGACATCGGCGCCCTCAAGTCCGGACGCGACTCGGACGTGCAGGCGGATATCGCGGCGATCGTGACCCTGGCCCACGAGGGCGGCGCCATCGTCAAGGTCATCTTCGAGAACGCCTACCTGACCGACGAGGAGAAGGTGCGTGCGTGCCACGCGGCAGAAGCTGCCGGCGCGGATTTCGTGAAGACCTCCACCGGCTTCGCCGCCAGCGGCGCCACGCACGAGGACCTGGCGCTGATGCGCCGTTCCGTCTCGCCGCACGTGCAGGTCAAGGCGGCCGGCGGCGTGCGCTCGCTGGATGCCCTGGTGGCGGTCATGGAGCTGGGCGTGACGCGCGCCGGCGCCACCCAGACCAAGGCCATCCTGGATGAGTTCCGGGCGCGCAGTGCAGGCACCGACTCCCCGGCGCCGGTCGCGGCCGGTTCGGACAGGGGCGCCTACTAGATGGCCCATCCGGTCGGCATCGGCATGTTGGGCTCCGGCTTCATCGCGGGCTTCTACACGGACGGCCTGCGCTACGTGCCGGACGTGCGGCTGGTGGCCGACTACGGGCAAGGGGCGGAGCGGCGCGAGGCCTTCGCGCTGGAACGCGGCTTCGAGCGCTCGTACGGTTCGATAGCGGAGCTGTGCGCCGATCCGGAGGTGGACCTGGTGGTGGTGGCGCTGCCCAACCATCTGCACCTGGAGGCCGTCCGCGAGGCGTCGCGTCGCGGCAAGGCCGTGGTCTGCACGAAGCCGCTGGGCAGGAACGCCAAGGAAGCCGCTGAGATGGTGCGTCTGGCGACCGAAGCCGGCGTCATGCACGGCTACCTCGAGAACGTCGTCTTCAATGCAGAGATCATGCGCATCCGGGAGATGGTCGAAGCCGGCGCGATCGGCGACCTGGTCGGCCTCCGTGCGCGCGAAGGCCACAGCGGACCCCACGCGCCGCATTTCTGGGATGCTGGAACGGCCGGTGGCGGGGCACTCTTGGACATGGGGCCGCACACCATCGAGACGGCGCGCTTCGTCTTCGGCAAGGATCGCGCCATCCGCGACGTCTTCGCCTGGGGCGCCACCCTGGTCCACGGCGAGCGGACCACGGGCGAGGACAACGCGCTCGTGGTGATGCGCTTCGAGGACGGGCGCACCGCCACCACGGACGTGTCCTGGTCCGCCAAGGGCGGCCTGGAGGGGCGCACCGAGGTCTACGGCACGAAGGGCAAGATCATCCACGACACGACATCCACGCCGTTGCGGGCCTTCATCGAGGAGCCCGCCGGCTACATCGCTGAGAAGGCCGGAGCGGAGACCGGCTGGGTCTTCCCGGTGCCGGACGAGACACGCGCGCACGGCTATGACGAGCAGATGCGCCACATGGTGGAGTCGTATCGCGCCGCGACGCAGCCTCGTGAGACCTTCCTGGACGGGTACGTCGTGAACTGCGTCCTGGACGCGGCCTACCGGTCGATGAAGAGCGGGCGCTGGGAGTCGGTCGAGCTTGATGCGGCACTGCTGGGCACGGGCGCCGGGCTGGTCGCGGCATGACGGTCACCGGCATCCGTTCCGCGGCGTGGTTCACCGAGGCCACGGCCCTGCTTGAGAAGGTGGCCGCGACCCAGGCGGAGTCCATCGAGCAGGCCAGTGGCTGGTGTGCCGAAGCGATCGCCTCCGACGGACTGGTCCATCTCTTCGGCACCGGCCACTCGCGGATACCCGTGGAGGAGATGTTCCCCCGCTACGGCTCGTACCCCGGCTTCAACCCCATCGTCGAGCTCTCCATGACGTTCCACACCCAGGTCGTGGGAGCCAACGGCCAGCGGCAGGCGATGTTCATCGAGCGCGTGCCCGGCCTGGCCGAGGTCATCCTCTCCAACTTCGGCTACGGCCCCAGCGACGTCATGATCGTCTTCTCCGCCAGCGGCCTGACGGCCGTGCCGGTGGAGATGGCGCGCGGAGCGCGAGCTCGGGGGATGCGCGTCATCGCCGTGACCTCGGTGGCCCAGTCGATGTCGGCCGAGCCGGAGGAGGCAGCCGGTGCGCGGCTCCTGGACGAAGCCGACCTGGTGATCGACCTGTGCACGCCGCATGCGGACGCGCTGCGCGACATCGCCGGCTTGAACACGCCGGTCGGTCCGGGCTCCACATTGGCTGCCGTGGCCATCGTCAATTCCATCAAGGTCCGCGTGGCCGAGCTCCTGGTGGAGCGCGGCGCCATGCCGCCGGTCATCACCCGCGCTTCGGTGGTGGGTGCAGAGCGGTCGCGGGCCCTGTTCGACCAGGCCTATCGAGAGCACGCCCGGCGGATCGCGCGTGCCATCGACCAGCGACGAGGAGGTGGATGACGGATCCACGGGAGTGGTGCCTGACGGAGCGGCGTTCGTTCCGCAGCCACCAGACGTTCGACCATCGACCGGCATCCCACCAGGCGGTGGGCGGTCACACCAGGAGGAGCACGACCAGATGAAGAAGACCACCACTGCGAGGTCGCTCGCGTCGCTCATGGGGATCGTGATGATCGCCGGGGCATGTTCAGCCGCGCCGGGTGCCACGGGCGCCCCGACCACGGGGGCCGGCCCGACCGGCGCCGGACCGACCGGCGCTGGCCCCACTGACGGCGCCAGCGGCATGTACCGCATCGGCGTCTCCAACCCCGGCAGCGTCGGGAACGGCTGGCGGGAAGAGATGCTCTGCTCGGCCCAGGCGCAGGCCGTCGCGTCGGGCGAAGTCAGCGAGATCAAGATCCTCAATCGAGACACGGATCCTGCGGGGCAGCTGGCCGACATCCGCACGTTCATCGCCGATGACGTCGATGCGATCATCGTGAATCCGTCGGACCCTGAAGCGCTCAATCCGGCCATCAAGGAAGCCACCGACGCGGGCATCGTCGTCATCGCCATAGACGCGCCCGTCACCGAGCCGTCCGCCTACAACTTGTCCAACGACCAGGAGACCTATGCCTACATGGGCGCCACCTGGCTCTTCGAGCAGATGGGCGGCGAAGGCGATGTGGTGTACATGCGCGGGTTCGCCGGCCATCCGGCGGACACGGCTCGAGATGTCGGGTTCAAACGCGCCGCTGCAGAGAACGAGGGCATCAACATCGTCAGTGAGACGTTCACCGACTGGACCCAGCCGAAGGCGATCGAGCAGATCACCACGCTGATCAACGCCGGCACGAACATCGATGGCGTGTGGACGTCGGGCATCGACAACGTGGTGGTCGAGGCATTCCAGCAGAACGACGCGCCATACGTTCCGGTGGTCGGCGCGGACAACGTCGGATTCGTCGCCCAACTGCTCGATTCGGAGGGCTTCGAAAACCTGACTGGTGCGGCCGTGACCAACCCCGGTTCCGTCGGTGGCGCCGGCGTCACGCTCGCGCTCCAGATCCTCAACGGCGAGGAGCCGGAGTCGAACACGGTCCTGCTCGAGCCCGACCTCTGGGACAACGTCAGTGAAGAAGGCAGGGCCAGCCTCGAGGCGGCCAACGACCCATCCCTCAACCCGATCTGGCCCCTCGGCCTGTCGATCGAGGGCTGGACCACTTATACAAAGGAGCAGCTCCTCGCCTGCAAGGGCCCAGGCGAGGCGTAACGCTCAGAAGTCAACGCCTCGATGGGGCGCGGTGCCGGTCCTCCGGCACCGCAGGGGCGCATCATCTACGCCCGATGACCGATCACCTTCTAGAGGCTCGAGGCGTCGCCAAGCGCTACGGCGCGGTGGCGGCGCTTCGCGATGCCTCGCTCTCGGTGCGACCCGGCGAAGTGCATGCCCTGATGGGTGCCAACGGGGCCGGCAAGAGCACCCTCGTCAAGATCCTCGCCGGTACGGTGCGCCCGGACGCCGGCACCATCACGCTGCGCGGCCGCGAGCATGTCATCCGCTCCGCGGTGGAGGCGCGACGGGCCGGCATCGTCTCCGTGTACCAGGATCCGTCGCTCGTCCCGGACCTGACCGTCGGGGAGAATCTGCGGCTCACCGACATCCCGCTCGGAGCTCTCCGCACATGGCTCGGGGAACTCGGCATACCGAAGCTCGATCTTGACGCCTACGTCAGGGACCTGCCGCTGCCGACCCTTCGGGTGCTCGATCTCGCGCGAGCACTGGCGGTCGACCCCGCCGTGCTGTTGCTCGACGAGATCACCGCCGCCCTGCCCGCCGATCTCACCGAGCGCGTGCTAGAGGTGGTCGGCCGCCAGCGCGAAACGGGTCGCTCGGTGATCTTCATCTCCCATCGGCTGATCGAGATCTCGCGGCTCTGCGATCGCGCGACCGTGCTGCGCGACGGCGAAACCGTGGGCGTGGTCGACATGGCGCCCGGCGCGGAGGATCGGATAGTCGGATTGATGCTCGGCCCCGCGCCAACTGGCGACGAGTCGCTCGCACAGCCGATGGATGACGTCGTCGACCGGACAGTGGTATCGACAGGCACTGCAGCCGCGCCTCGCCTCGTGGTGCGCAACCTTCGCGCGGGCACGGCCCTGATGGACGTGTCGTTCGAGCTCCGCGCCGGCGAGGTGCTGGGCATCGTCGCGCTCGAGGGCCAGGGCCAGGAGGAGCTGTTCGAGACACTGGCCGGATCCCGTCGCGCGGGGGGCGGCGAGATACTCGTCGACGGCCGGTCGATGCGCTTCGGACACCCCGCAGACGCCATCCGCGCCGGGCTGGTGTACGTCCCGGCCGATCGCCTGGAGGGCCTCCTGCCGCAGCGGTCGGTGCGCGAGAACATCGCCCTGCCGTTCTCGGCGCCCGTTCGATCCTGGGGTCCTATCCGCGTCCGGGCTGAACGACGGACCGTCGGGGACGCCATCGACCGCCTCCAGATCGACACCCGTGCCCAGTCCGAGGTCCGCCGGCTGTCAGGTGGAAATCAGCAGAAGGTCACCATCGCGCGCTGGATCGCCACGGGCGTCCGCACGCTGCTCTGCTTCGATCCCACGCGCGGCATCGACATCCGCACCAAGCACCAGATCTACGAGCTCCTGCGAGAGCTTGCCGCGGCCGGGGCCGCCGTCCTGCTGTACACCTCAGAGCTCGAGGAGGTCCAGCTGGCGTGCGACCGGGCGGTGGTCATCTTCGGAGGACACGTGGTCGAAGAGGTGCCGGCGGCCGATGCTGACGAGTCGACCCTCCTGCGCGCGGCCTATGCGCTGCCGCCAGGCGTCCCGATACCGGAGGAGGAGGCGGCCGAGGCAGTCGCTTCAGGGACCGCCTCGTGAGCACGATGCCGGTCACAGCATCGCTCGAAGCACGACCGCGGACATCGGTCGAGCAGGCGTTGCGCCGGAACGGCTGGAACCTGGCGCTGTTCGCCCTGATGGGCGGGCTGCTGCTCATCGCCCGCCTCATCCGCCCGGAGTACGGCGCGTCCGACCTGCAGTCGCTGGCGACCGAGGTGTTGCCCATCGCCTTTGCGGCGGCGGCTCAGGCCGTGTGCGTCATCGCCGGTGGCGTCGATCTGTCAGTCGGTTCGATGATGGCCTTCACGACGGTCACGGCGGCCGTACTCATGAAGGATGGCAGCGAAGAGTTCGCGCTCGTGGCGGTCATCCTCGTGCTGCTGCTCGGGCTGGTCATCGGCGCCATCAACGGCCTGCTCATCGTCGTGTCGCGCGTGCCCGATATCGTGGTCACGCTGGCGATGTCGTTCGTGTGGGCGGGCTGTGCGCTGCTCGTGCTCAGCACCCCCGGCGGGGGAGCAGCCGACTGGTTCAAGTCGTTGTCAGTCGGATCATGGGGCACCGAGTGGGTCCCGCGCGCCTTGGTGCTGTTGGCCATCGCGGTCGGCCTCGTCTGGATCCCCCTGCGCCGGTCGCGCCTGGGCCTGTCCATGTATGCCATCGGCAGTGACCATGTAGCCGCGCTGCGCAGCGGCGTGGATGTGCGCCGGACCAAGATCGCCGCGTACGCCGTGACCGGGCTCTTCAGCGCGATGGGCGGTCTTGCGCTGACCATGAACACGGGCATCGGCACGCCGGTGCCCGGTCCGTACACGCTCGCCAGCGTGGCCGCCATCGTGCTCGGCGGCGTGAGCCTGGTCGGCGGCCGTGGCGGGATGCTGGGCCCGTTGATCGCCGCCTTCATCCTCGCTCTCGTTCGATACGACCTGTTCTTTTTGGGCGTGGACGCCAACTTCAGCACGGTCATCCAGGGGGTCGTGCTGGTGGTGGTGGTGATGATCGGCGGCCTGGTGGCCATCCGCAGGTCCCGGCGGCGCGCGTGAGCAGCGAGGCAGCGCGCCGTGACAGACCGGTCTTCCTTTCGGTGGAGGGCTGGCTTCGTCAGTTCCGCGAGCGTCCCATCGTGCCGCTCCTGCTGCTGCTGTTCGCGCTGGTCGTGCTGCTCTTCGTGGTGCAGCCCGGCCTGCTTGGTCGGCCACAGGCCTGGCTGAGTTCCACCATCCGGTTCGCCATCCCGCTGGCGATCCTGGCCGCCTGCCAGTCACTGACGATGCTGACCGGGGGCATCGATCTGTCCGTCGCGACCGTGGCATCAGCAGCCGGCTTCATCGTGGCGTCTCAGGCACCCAGCCAGGGTGCGCTGCCGGCGATCCTGCTGGCACTGGCGGTGGCCGGGCTGGTCGGACTCATGAACGGGATCGGCATCGGGTTGTTCCGCGTGCAGCCGCTGATCATGACGCTGGGCACGGGCCTGGTCGCTGGAGGGTTGCTGGTCGTCTACCAGCGGTTCGTGATCACCGTCGGTGCGCGTGTGCCGGAGGTCGTGGCCGCCGTGGCTGGCGGCACGTCCTTCGGCTTCTTCCCCAACGGCCTGCTCATCCTCGTGCCGCTGGCCATGGTCATCATCATCGGACTGCACCGGACCGGATTCGGGCGGCTCTTGTACGCGGTCGGCGACAATCCGATCGCGGCCCGCTTGGCCGGCGTGCGCACGTGGCAGGTTTACGTCGGGCTGTACGTGATCTCTGGCCTCCTCGCTGGCGTAGCGGGCGTGGTTCTGGCCGGCGTCATCAACACGGCCGCCCCCACCATCGCGGATTCCTACCTGCTTCCGAGCGTGGCGGCGGCGGTCATCGGCGGGACATCCATCTTCGGCGGTAGAGGCGGCTACTCGGGCGCAATCATCGGGGCGCTGATGCTGACCGTGCTCAACAGCCTGCTGACGGTGGTGAGCGCGCCGCAACCGATCCGCCCGATCATCTACGGCCTGATCATCCTGTCTGTGGCCGCGGCCTACGCACGCGTCACCGACGACACGTGACGGCCGGGTCCGCAGAGCAGGCCTCGACCCGACACCTGGGCATCGACCTGGGAGCCACCAACCTGAAGTGGACCGTGGTCGAGCGCCGCCTGGGAGTCTGGAGCACCATCGACCGCGGACAGGTGCCCACGCTCGCGTCGGAGGGACCGGCCGCCGTCATCGGGCGGCTGACGGGGATCGGTCACCAGCGACTTTCCGCGTGGCCCGGGATCGTCAGCGTGGGGATCGGCGTGCCCGGCCTCTACGACCCACGGGCCGGCACTACCCGCTTCCTGGTCAACGTGCCGGGCGCCTGGGCGGACCGACCGGTGGCGGCGCCGGTATCAGAGGCACTCGGCCTGCCTTGTGTGCTGATCAACGACGCTCGCGCCTTCGGTCTGGCAGAGCTCCGGCTGGGTGCCGGACGAGGCGCGGCGTCCATGGTCGGCCTGACCCTGGGCACCGGTGTGGGGGGCGTCATCGCCATCGACGGTCGGGTCCTGGAAGGCCACGACGGGACGGCCGGAGAGGTAGGCCACCAGACCATCGACCCGGACGGGCCTCCCTGCGGCTGCGGCAACCGTGGCTGCGTGGAAGCCTTCGCTCGGGCCGATCGGATCGCTGCTGCCTGCGGCACGGCCACGGCCGAGGAAGCGGTCGAGGCGGCGCGGCAGGGGGACCAACGGGCGCTCGATGGGCTCGCGCAGGTCGGTCGCTACCTGGGCATCGGGATCGCCAACCTGATCACCCTTGTCTCGCCGGACCGCGTGGTCATCGGCGGTGGCATCGCCTCGGCCGGCGACCTGCTCCTGCGACCGATCCGCGAGGAGCTGCGACAACGCGTAAGGACCACCTCGCTGGAGCGGGTCGAGATCGTCACGGCTGAGCTCGGGACCTGGGCCGGTGCCATCGGCGCCACGGTCCACGGCGCGGAGGCTGGCCCACCGTACGTCGCGCGCCAGGGCACGGGGGCGGGCCTTGGCTGAGCGTGGCCGGCCCGCATCCGTGGGCGGTCGTATCGTCCTGGAGGATCGGATCATGGCCGGCCGCCTCCGCATCGAGGACGAGTGGATCGTCGAGGTGAAGCCCGACCAGAGCGAGGCGGGCGGTCCGTTCCTGGCGCCGGGCTTCGTTGACATCCATGTCCACGGCTGGGGCGGCCACGACGCTATGGGCACCGCCGCCGACCTGGACGCCATGGCACGCGCACTCCTGCGCCGCGGCGTCACGTCCTTCCTGCCCACCGCGGTCACGGCGTCGCTGCCCGATCTGACCGCGTTCGCGGAGCGGGTGCGGCAGTGGCTGCCGAGCGCGCCGCCCGACGGCGCGCAGCCGCTGGGCTTCGACATCGAGGGGCCGTTCATCGCTGCCGCGCGGAAGGGCGCACAGGACCCGGCCTGGATCCGCGATCCGGAGACGATCGACCGGGCGGAGCTGGAGCCGCTCATCGAGGGACTCCGGCTGATGACGGTGGCGCCAGAGAGACCTGGTGCGCTGGAGCTCATCGCGTGGCTGCGGGATCGGGGAGTGACCGTCTCTGCTGGGCACTCCGCGGCCGACCTGGCCAGCGCACAGGCGGGCTACGCCGCGGGCGCATCGAGCACCACGCATCTCTTCAACGCGATGAGCGGCGTGGACCACCACGCTCCGGGCCTGGCCGTGGCCGCGCTCATCGCGGACGACGTCTACGTGGAGCTGATCGCCGACGGCCACCACGTGCACCCGGCCCTGTGGCCCATCATCACGCGCACCAAGCCGCCTGACCGCCTCCTGCTGGTGAGCGACGCCGTCTCAATGGCGGGGACGGGGGTCCGGCACGGCGTGATCGGCGCGCTGGAGGTGCAGGTCGAGGGCGACCGCTGCACCCTGCGCTCGACCGGTGCCTTGGCTGGATCGCTCATCGCGCTCGATTCCGCGGTCCGTAACCTCACCCGGTCGGGAGTGCCGCTGCCCATCGCCGTGGCGGCCGCGTCTCGCAACCCGGCCACGCTGGTGGGTGCCGGCAACCGCGGGCGTCTGGCGGCGGGCATGCGCGCCGACCTCGTGGAGCTGGACGAGGACCTACTGGTCCTAAGGGTGATGCGCGGCGGGGAGTGGCTGGTCGGGGACCCGTGACGTCGGCCCCTGACGGCAGCGTGGGCGACCTTGCGACTCGGCCGTTCCTGACATATGCGCACCGGGGTCGCACTAGCCGGTGCCACGTCCAGGGTTCCCTGCCAGCCGCGCATCCGTACTGACATCTGGCCGTCACGACTGCCCGCTGCGGTCCCGAATATGGGCTTGATCGTGGCGCGATGGCGACCGGAGCCGCCCGCGCGCTGGCTAACGCTGACGTCATGCGCACCTGTCATGGAGGAGAGGGCGATGGTCAGTGTTCTCGCCCGTCCTCGGGCGTCAGGACGTCCGGCCTCTCGCCTGAGCGTGGCTCGCTGACGCTCCACCCGGCGTCCACCGCGATGACCTGCCCGGTGACCGCGCGCGAGTCGTCGCTCAGCAGGTAGAGCACTGTCCCGGTCACGTCGTCCGGGTCGATGACCCGGCCGGTCAGCGGCTGCTTCTCCTCCAGATAGGCGCGGATCGACGGGTCCTCCCGCGCACGACGGCTCATCGGCGTGGCAACCAGCGCCGGCGCGATGACGTTGATGCGGATGCCCTGGGGCGCATATGAGGCTGCCGCGGCCAGGGAGAACGCCTCGATGGCGCCCTTGCTCGCGGCGTAGGCGTGCGTAGCGAAGAACCGGGGCGACGGTCGGCGCGCGAGGACGCTGGACATGTTCAGGATCGTGCCACGTAGCCCAGTAGCGTCACGCTCCTGCCTCAGCATCCGCCGCACGACCGCGCGGCTGACCAGCAATTGGCTCGTGGCATTGGCCGTGATGACGGTCTCCCAACCCTCGAGCGTCAGTTCATGGAGCGGCCCGTCACCGAAGCGCCGCCCGCTGATACCCGCCACGTTGAAGACGGCGTCGATCCTGCCGAATGCATCGACGCATGTCGCCACGGCTGACTCGACCGCCTCCTCATCGGTGACATCGGCGGCCCGCCACGCCGCCCGCCCGCCGCCACTGGTAATGGACGTTGCCAAGCGCTCCGCGTTCCCCGGCGTCCGTGACACCACGAAGACCGCGGCGCCCTCGGCGGCCAAGGCCCCGGCCGCCGCCGCGGCCATGCCCGTGGAGCCCGTCACGAGACAGGTGCGTCCCTCGAAGCGGTCCCCGCCGCTCACGGGAGGCTACTCATGGGCGCCGATGAGAGGGACGCCACCAGAGCCCTGCGCGTCGCCGGATCGCCCTTGGTGAAGGCGCTGCCGATGCCCACCGCGGCCGCTCCCGCGTCGAGAAAAGCGGAGGCGTTCTTGGCATCGATGCCGCCGGTCGGGATGAGGCCGATCTCCGGCAGCGGACCGCGCATCTCGCGAACCAGCGCAGGTCCCACGGCGGACGCCGGGAAGAGCTTTACGAAGGTCGCGCCGGCCGACCAGGCGGCAAGTATCTCGGTGGGCGTCAGCCCACCCGCCACGAACGGCAGACCGGCCGCGACCGCCTCGCGAACGAGCCACGCATCCAGCACGGGGGCCACCCCGAAGTCGGCGCCCGAGCGCAGAGCGGCGTCGAGCCGGTCACGCCCCACGAGCGTGCCGGCACCGACCAGGAACGGCTTGTCGGAGCGTCCGCCCAGGTGAGCGCGGACAGCCGCCACGTCCTCGGCCGCCGAGGGCGCGTCGAAGGTGATCTCGAAGACTCGTACACCCGAGCCAGCCAGCTCGTCCACCAGAGCCAGCAGCCGGTCGAGTGGCTCGATCCGACGAAGGACGACGATGAGCCGGTGGCGCCGGATGGCCTCGGCGACCGGACCGCCTCGCAAGGCATCTGCCGCCGGGCCGAGGCGCAACGCACGCAGGCCCCGTATCGCCCTCGCGAGCGGCACTGCACGGGCCTTGACGGGGGTCACGTCGGCACCAGCGGCCGTGGCGGCTCCACCGGATCCAGCAGCGCGGCATCGGCCAGCAACCGCGTCCGCAACACCGCTGCGTCCAGGCCTCGCGGCGTCACGCCACCGCTCACGGCCAGCGCCGTGGCCGTGCCCGCCGCCTGGCCCATCGCCATGCAGGTCGCCATGGAGCGGGCCGAGGCGTGCGCGTCGTGGGTCGCGGAAAAGCAGCGCCCCGCCACCAGCAACCCCTCCACGCCCAGCGGCAGCAGACTCCGGTACGGGATGCCGTACACGCCGCGATCGTGGACGTAGCGCCACTCCGTGTCACCGCCGGCGTGGTGGTCCTCGATGGGCGCGCCGCACAGGGCGATCTCATCGGCAAAGCGACGGCCCTCCAGGACGTCGTCGCGCGTCAGGCGGTAGTCGCCATGGACCCGCCGGCTCTCGCGGACACCGATCGACGGGCTGGTGCCCACCAGCACGGACGCTTCGAAGCCGGGCACGCGGTCGCGCAGGAAACGGTGGTACTCGCGGACCTGGCGCCGGCCCTCCAGCTCCGCCCGCGTGAGTGCCACAGGATCGGTCGCATCCACGTTGGGGATTCGCGTCATGTGGATCATCACCACTCCCGCGAACGGCGTCCGGTGCCACGATCCCTCCAGGCGTGGCAAGAGGTAGTTGCCGGTCGCAGCCGCTTCACGCATCCGCGCCCAGAGCTCGGCCTTGGGCACCGCGGCGGCTCGTTCCACCTCGACGTTGGCCAATCGGAACAGCGTGGAGAGCGACTGCACCGTCCCGCTCGCATGGGCATCGTCGTAGGGCACGCCGGCCATGGCGCACAGGTCCGCATCGCCTGACGCATCCACGATGGCGCTCGCCTCGATCCAGCGCTCGCCGCCCTTGTTCCAGATGCGGATCGCCTCGGCTCGCCCGTCGCGGACACGGATGCCGGTGGCCCACGTGTGGAGCAGGAGGTCGACCCCGGCCGCCACGGCCAGCTCCTCCCAGACCAGCTTGAGCGTCTCCTGATCGTAGGTCACGCCGGTGCCCGCGCCGTAGGTGTTGGGCCGCTCGAAGGCGACGCCCTCCCCGATGAGCCGGCCGACGACCTCCCAGCCCAGCCCGCCCACCACGCGCCGCGGGGATTCGGCGGGCGTGTAGAAGGCATAGAACGTGTCCAGCACGGCCGTGGAGGTGCCGCCCATGAAGGCCAGCCGGTCGACCAGCAGGGTATGTGCGCCGGTCCGGGCACTGGTGATGGCGGCGGTCGACCCGGCGGAGCCAGACCCCACCACGATGACGTCGTACCGATCGGCGATGCCCGCGTGAGTCATGGGGTCGCTGTCCCGCCCGCGCCAGCCACGGCCGCGCCCGGCTCCGCCACCGGGGCCATCGCGAAGGCCCGTGCCGGATTCGCCACCAGGATCGTCTCCACCGCTGCCTCTCCGATGCGGCGACGGAGCCGCGGCACGAACGACCTCATCAGGGAACGCATCCCCGGCCCGCCGCCGTATGCCCGGAAGTAGTCGCGCCGGCCCAGATCAAGGCCGAGGACGATGCGCTGCAGGTGGCCGGCCGCCACGACCGACTCGATGAGGTCGAGCAAATCGCTGTCCGGCCGGTACTTGATGCGCCCGATGGTGTCGTACTCCAGTGTCACGCCGCGTGCGGCGATCTCCGCATGCAGCTCCGCATCGGGATTGCGGTCCAAGTGGGCGAGCAGGATGCTCGATGGCGGGACACCAAGGCCCGTGAGCAGGTCCACGATCTCGTGCCCGCAGGTGCCCACCTCGGCATGCACAAGGATGGGCGCGCCCGTGCGCCGATGCCCGAGGGCCGCCGCCTCCAGGCGTCGCCGCTCGGAGACCGATACGTGCTGGTAGGAGGCGCCGGCCTTGATGACCCCGGCGCGTGCCGGGTCCAGCGGCAGCGACGCGTCCAGCCAGTCGGCCGGATGCATGCCGTCCTGAAGATCGACGGCGATGCGTTCGGCCAGCGTCTCGATCGTCGCCTCGTGGACCCAGTGCCCGTCGGGATAGTGCGCGTCGCGGTGGTAGCCGGTGGCCGCGACGATGGGCATCCCGGTCGCCTCGGAGACAGCCCGCATCCGGTCCGGCCGTCGCCCGCAGCCGATGGGCGTCATCTCCACGATCGCGTCGAGCCCCGTCGCCTTCGCCTCGCGGACCTCGTTGATCGCCGCGTCCAGGTCCTCGAGCTCCTGACCGCGCAGGGCAGGGCTGCGCAGGAACAGGTGGTCGTGGGAGTCGGTGACGCCCAGCGCGCTGGCGACCAGCGGACCAGTGACCGTGACCACCCGACCTTCTGGCACGCTTCTCCCCTGCTGGCGGCCGGCCACCTCGTGGAGTGGACTCGCTGAGTGAATCCTACCCAGCCGCTGACCGAGCAGCAGGTCACTCTCGTATCATGTCCGCGTGGTTGCCGTCGATCCTGCCCTGATCCCGCCCGACGAGGCACAGCGTCTGGCTGCCGTCCAGCGCTACGACATCCTGGACACGCCCGCCGACGGGACCTTCGACCGGATCACCGCGCTCGCCTCGCGCCTTTTCGATGTACCCATCGCCATCGTCAGCCTGGTCGATCACGACCGCATCTGGTTCAAGTCACATCACGGCCTGGCGGTCGAGCAGATCGATCGGAAGCCGGGACTGTGCGCCTCGGCCATCCTCCACGACGGGCCCTGGGTGGTCAACGATGCACCACGTGATCCACGCGCCTTGGCCAATCCGCTGGTCGCCGGCGAGTTCGGCCTGAAGTTCTACGCCGGTGTGCCGCTCCATACCTTCGACGGGCATAACCTGGGCACCCTCTGCATCCTCGACTTCCAGCCCCGGGTGCTGACGCCGCAAGAGACGGCCAACCTTGAGGATCTGGCCGCGATCGTCATGAACGATATGGATCTGCGCCTTGCCAGCCGGCGCGCGGCGGAGCTGGCCAGGGAACGGGAACAGCTCCAGGACGCATTCGCGGGCATGCTCTCGCACGAGCTGCGGACGCCCGCCACGACCATCTATGCCGCGGCCAGGATCCTCTCGCGCGATCCGACCGTGATGTCCAGCGCTCAGGCGCGCGACCTCTTCCCGGACATCACCGCAGAGACGGAGCGGCTGCTGCGGATCATCGAGGACCTGCTGGTCCTCACCCGCATCGAGCGCGGCCTGCTGGAGCCCGGCCAGGAACCCATCCTTCTGCAGCGTGTGCTGCCCGGTGTGGTGGAGCAGGAGGGCCGGCGCTGGCCCGACCGAACGCTCAGACTCGAGATCACGCCCGGCCTTCCCCCGGTCTCCGGGGATCAGGTCTACGTGGAGCAGGTGGTCATGAACCTCCTTTCCAATGGCCTCAAGTACAGCGGACCCGGGACGGAGGTCGACGTGTCGGCCATGGAGGTGGACGATGAGGTTGAGGTCCGGGTCCGCGATCGGGGCATCGGTCTGTCGGCGGACAGCCGGGAGGCCGTCTTCGATCTCCTCTTTCGCACCTCGGAGGGTTCGCGTCATGCCGCCGGCGCAGGCATCGGTCTGTACGTCTGCCGCCGCCTGCTGGAGGCCATGAATGGCCGCATCTGGGCAGAGGCCGCACCCGAGAAGGGCACCGTCTTCGTCTTCCGCCTGCCACTCGCCTCGGACTGAGGCAGTGGCCGGTCGGCCGTGACCGATAAGGCGGGCTAGGGCTAGTCGGTCAGATTGAGGCGGTAGGCGCTATCGCTTTTTTCGCCCAACGCGATGCGGCGGTACGGGCCGACGTCCAAATCCTGTCCGCACGAGTCCTGCGACGGCGAAAAGTCGTCGCACGCGCGGTGCGCCTCGAACCACGCTGGGAACTCGCCGAGGACGTCGGGCTGGAGGTAGTGGCCGAGAACGGTGAGCATGAAGACCATGGCTTCTTCCCGCCTGATCGGCTCTCCGTGTGACACATAGTCGATACGAACGTTGTGCCCCTCGACATAGATAAAACGACTGATCGCACTGCCCGCCTGGCACCGACCGCCGACAGGGCCTGAACGCCATGGCTCACACTCGAGCCCTTGGACAGCGAGAGCGGCAGTCATGGCATCCCAGTTCGCTTCGGGACCGCTCTCAGCATCGGCCGGCGGCGTAGGCATCGGCTGGCCCGCATAGATGAGCGCACGCTGCGCCACCGCCGGAGAGGCAGTCGCGACGACGGTCGGGGTGACAGTCGTCATCGACGTTTCCGCCGTCGATGGCCTGGGCGAAGCGGTCACCGGGGAGCTTATCGGTGCGGACGTGGCGGCTGTAGCGGCCGGCGACGGAGGAACATCAAACGTGGCGGATGCTGTTGCCGTCGTGGCGTTCGGTCCTTCTGATGCCGGGCGATCAGCGGGCCGGGCGGGAGTGAATCCGCAGCCTGTCAGAATGATCGTGGTAGCGACGATCGTGATCAGCGATCGTGCGGGCACTAGTCCGAGCTTCGTCACGGCACATCTCCTTGCGTCGAGGGGCCACACAGGACCCGTTGCCTGCTAGACGCGTGGGCAGCGCGTTCCTTACAGATTCCCCCGGATGCCCACCGCCATGAGGATGTCGTACTCTTCGGGACAGACGGGGAAACAGTACTGAGCCTGTCGCGGGAGCATCTGGGTGGATGCCTAACGGCGCCTGAGCGACGTGGAGCAGCGCGGACATGGTCATGGACTCGGCCTCCTTCGAAACCTTCTACACGACGCATGCTGACCGCGTGTATACGACGGCGTTCCGGATCCTCAAGGACTCCGAAGCCGCAGCCGACGTCACGCAGGACACCTTCATCAAAGCGCTTCGTCAGGAGGCTCTCGATAACCCGTCGGCCTGGCTCTCGACGGTCGCGACCAACGGCAGCCTCGATTACCTGCGACGCAGCTCCCGTCAGGTCGCCATCGACAGCGACCAGGACGACGAGGATCGAGGGGGCGTCGTGCTAGTCGATCCAACTGAGCCCTCGCAGGCGGCGTCATCGGCCGACCAGGTCGCCCTCGTCGTGACGCTCGTAGACGAGCTGCGACCCGAGCAGCGCGCCGCGATGGTCGGCCGCTACATCGACGAGCTGCCGATCGAAACGATCGCGAGATCGCTCGGGAAGACGGTCAACGCTACGACGGTCTTGTTGTCACGGGCGCGTGCGGCACTAAGGGATCGCTACGCCGATCACATCTTCGAGCGGCGCGGGCTTCCGGCGGAGTGCCGCGCACTGCGGCCGCAGCTCCTGGCGTACGACTCGGGAGCGCCCGCGGCTGATGACGATGCGGACCACGTGAGTTCCTGCTCGCACTGCCAAGAGACCCTCGCCGAACTGCGCTCGATGAGTCGTGCCTTCGCAGCGGCCCCGATGATCGCCGCCCCGGTGGCGGTCAAGACTTCCTTGCTAGGGACGGCGACCGCGCAGGGCCTGGTCGCTACACCAGCAAGTGCTGCCGCGGCGGCATCGAGCACGGGCGGCGTGAGTGCTGGTTCTGCCGCGACATCCGGCGGCTCGGTCGTGGCCACTTCTGCTGGAGGAGGCATCGGCGTCGGCGCAGCAGCATCCGTGGGAGCGGTGATCTCAGGCATCGTCCTCGCCGGGGCATTGGTCGTTGGTCAAGGCGGTGTCGCAGCGCCGACACCGGCGACGACAAGCCCCGCTGCCTCCCTGCAAGCCGCAAGCGAAGTTGTCGCGCGCGTCGGTGGACCGCCAGTGACGGTCAGCCTGACTGCTACCACGCCGACCGTCACCATCTCCTTCGATGCGACCGACGGACAACGTGTCGCGGTCAGGGGATTCGAGGGATCCCTCGGCAGGCACGGCCTCTCGTTACGGTCGCCCAGCCAGGCAGCGCCACCGCCACCGGATAGGCGCCTCGAGGATTGGTTCCTCGACCCGATGATTCTCGAGGAAAGCGGTCGCTACGGGCTACAGGTTTGCTGTGCCGATAGCATCGAAGGCGATTTAACTGTCCAGCTGTACGACGTTCCGCCCGACGTGACGGCCTCACTCGACCCGCCGGGGACTCTGGTGCCCGTCGAACTGACGACGTTCGGCCAGTCGGCACGACTATCGTTCACAGCCGTCGCGGGCGAGACGCTGTCGCTTGAGGGCGCCGGGAACACGCTCGGGACCACGGCCGCTGTCGGTACCGAACCGGGCAATCCCACGGCCGTCGTGGGCATCTCGTGCCCGGGGAAAGCCCCGTGGGAAGGTCGTCCGGGCTGGGGTGCTGACTGGGAGGTCGACATCAGCGACGCGATGCCGGAAGGCGAGTGTCTGGCCACCATCTCAGGCGCGCCCGGATCGGTTACTGTCCGATTAAGACGAGAATAGGCCGAAGGCCAAGCGACGATTCGTTGACCAGGGAGCAGCGTGAGGATTCCACGAGGGCTCGCTGTCGACGAACAGCCTCGTCCGGCCATGCGCTACACCGAACGGCTGGCTGGCGCAGTTCTCGATGGGCTCTCCCGTCGACAGCTACGATAGCGCCTCTATGAGACGATCAACGGACTCCGCCAAGCAATGCTCGTCAACCGAGAGGGTGGCTAGATGAACTCTTCGATCTCTTCGAGGACCAATGCAGAGTCTACGGTCGAGTATCCAAATACTACATAATTCCAGGTACCCTCTGCGTACTCCCGAATTCCGATGTCGGTCTTTCTGCTCTTGTTGACCCTGTCAACCAACATCTGGAGCCACTTCTGATACCCATTGGTCCCGTGGGGC
>Ga0136617_10001067_pt1 | contig 23960 bp, 18 predicted proteins | sample AntDrymUQ3222106_2_FD_129672 | JGI IMG/M metagenome (GOLD analysis project Ga0136617, IMG submission 129672) | Polar desert sand microbial communities from Dry Valleys, Antarctica - metaG UQ322 (21.06) | ecosystem: Environmental > Terrestrial > Soil > Desert | place: Antarctica: Dry Valley...
ATAGTTAGCGCTTTCCTGTTCGTAATTACTTTCCGCTGCGAAGCTTTCGGCCTTTTCTTTGTAAAGCAAACCCAGACCCGTATACGCTTCCGGTTGAAAGCCGCCGCCTTCCCTTATCGCTCGCTTAAAAGCGGCGACGGCCTTCGGATCATCCCCGCCTTCCTTAAGAATTCTGCCTTCGATCGCGGATGATTCCGCATGACCAGGACGGAGCCTCCGTACATCACGAATGGCTTTTTCGGCTTTTTCACGTTCCCCGCTTTCGGAATACGCTCGGGCGAGGCCAATAAACGCTTCGGTATATTTCGGCCTCAGTCGGATCGCCTTTTGATATGCCTCGGCCGCTTTTTCGCGGTCTGACACAGCTAGAACTTCGGCTTGTTGAAAGGCCAGATCGGCCTCATCGGAAGTTTTTGTTAACGGAATCTCAACTTCGCCCTTCTGAGTTGCAAGCAATGATTTTACTGTTTCCTTGAAACCGTCGGCACGCACGCGAATTGCATGTTTGCCCGGCGAAACTGTCGAGACGTTCAATCTGCCGTCGTCTCCGGTTTTTCCGTATTTAACGCCGTCGATCCAGATCGTTGCCTTTGCTTCAGTTTTTACTGAGACGCTTCGTGCTCCACCGCGGCTATTAGCGGATTTGACAGGCTGAGCTTCCGCGGAAAACGAAAAAACGACAAACGCAAACAAAATCGCATTTGAAATCGATATTCCTGAAATAAGTCTCAAGTTCATTTTTGTCTCCAGGGAAAATAATACCAGCAAATTCAGCCGATGCGCGTATATTTTTCGGAAATATCCTGTTCGGTGAATCCGTCCGAAACACCGTCGTCATTTTTATCTTCGGCGAACAGTATCTTTATAAAGGGCGGCGCGATAATCGTCGTCGCGACAGCCATAAACAGCACAGCCGCAAAAAAGTTTTGGCTGATCACGCCAAGTCCAAGGCCGATTTGGGCAACCACTATGCCCACCTCGCCCCGCGGAACCATACCGATTCCCACCTGTGCCATTTCGCGTCTCGGCATTCCCCAGGCACCGAGGCCGCAGCCGGCGAATTTTGTAATCACCGCAGCGGCCGTGATAATTAACGCCAATGCAATAACCGACGTGTCCTTAAAGATAAATATATTGAGCTGCATACCGATATTGACGAGAAAAAACGGCACCAAAAATTCCGTAACGCCGCTTGTCAGATGATGCATTGTGCGGTTGTCCTCGGTTGCTTCGGCCAATGCCATTCCCGCCAAAAAAGCGCCGATTATTGCCGCAACTCCAACATATATTGAAGCAACCGATAAACCCAAACATAAGATCAGGCCGATATTAAAAAACGGCCTGCTTAGCCGTAATCTATCGATAAACGGAGCCAGGCCGGTCATAACCTTTGAACCGACCAGGGCAACAAAAACGGTAAAAAGCACGGCCGCGCCAGCGGTTTTAATAAGTCCCGCGTAGCTGACGCTTCCCTCGCTGACGGATGAGACAAGCGAAAGTATTATCAGGCCGAGTATGTCGTCTATCACCGCCGCTCCAAGGATTATTCGCGAGGTCTCCTTATCAAGTAATCCCATCGAACCCAGAACACGCGCCGTAATGCCGACCGATGTCGCTACAAGTGCCGCGCCAATAAACATTGCCTCGACAAACGAGCCGCCCCACCACACGGCAATTAAATAGCCCGCGATAAACGGCAAAATCACACCGGCGACACCCACTGCCACCGCGCGCCTTCCAACCTGAAAAATCGCTTGTGGCTTAGTTTCAAGGCCGACCGTGAAAAGCAGAAAAATAACGCCGATCTCCGCAAGAACGGTTATAATTTCGGATGGAGCCACCCAGCCAAGCAGGCTCGGGCCGATAACAATGCCGGCAAGGATCTCTCCGACCACAGCCGGCTGCCTAAGACGCTCGAAGATCTCCGCCATTATCTTCGCCGCCGCGAGCATTACGAAAAGTGACAAAATGACTGCGGAATGGTCCACGGCAGCTGCGAAAACAATCGGCATCGATCCTCCAAAGCGTCGTCGGAATAATAGACAATCTTACCAATTAGTACGGAAAACAGCCAAAATCCAAGCGTCCGTCTCATTCATCGACTTGATTTTTTCACCCGTAAAACTATAATCGAATGTTCGTGGCTGGGTAGCTCAGCTGGTTAGAGCGCGGGATTCATAACCCCGAGGTCGAGTGTTCAAGTCACTCTCCAGCCACCATCAGAATTTACTTCATCTGATCTTTGTCGAAGAGCTCAAGTCTTTGTTCAAAGGCCGCTCGGACGATGCGCACGTCTTCTAAAAATTGCGGCAATTCGTCAAAACGCAAAGCTTGCGGCCCGTCCACGAGTGCAATATCCGGATCAGGATGAAAATCCACCAGAATCATATTCGCACCCGCGATGACGCCCTGCGCCGTAACGTGCATAATATCGAGGATCTGATCGGAACTTCGGAAACGTCCGCCAACCGAGTGTGACGGATCAATGCAGACGGGCATTCGCGTTATGCGTTTGACGACTGGAATATGCGCGAAATCCACCATATTCCGGTGCGGATCGCCGATGTTCGTCTTCATTCCGCGCAGCCCGAAGACTACTTTTTGATTGCCTTCACTGGCGAGATATTCCGCTGCATGAAGAGATTCGTCGAGCGAGATGCCAAAGCCGCGCTTGAGCAAAACCGGAAATTCCTGCTGCCGTCCGACCCGCTTGAGAAGTTCAAAATTTTGCGTATTGCGGGTTCCAATCTGCAGCATCACCCCGGTCGGTTTCCCCGTTTGATCCAGAGCTTCGCAGATTTCGTCGACATGCGATTCGTGCGTGACCTCCATCGAAATGACTTTGATCCCGTATTTTCCCGCAAGTTCGAAAACATACGGTAAACAATTCTTGCCATGACCCTGGAAGGAATACGCACTCGTCCGCGGTTTGTAAGCACCCATTCGGGTGCAAACCTGCCCATTCTCCTTCAAAGCCTTCATCATTTTTTCGACACTGGCAGGCGAATCGACCGCGCATAATCCGGCAAACACATTGAGATTATCCTGGCTGAACTTTACGCCCTGATAGCTGAAGTGATTCGGTCTATGGTCATCTTTATGGCGTCCCAGGACGCGATATTCTTCAGAAACGCGAACGACGTGATCGACGCCGGGAAAAGTTCGCATTTCTTCGACTGATAAAGCCGCCGTGTTGCCGATCAGATAAATTTCCGTCAGAATCTGTTCGGCGCCCTGAACTTTATGGACCCGTATCTCTATATTTTGAAGATTTTTGAGATGGCTTTCCAGCCGCTTATACTCGCGGGTTTCCGAATCGATATATGGCTTTAGGATCAGAATCATGTGTATTAACCGGTAAATTACCGTTATAAAATTGTCGCTAATTCAATCGTCGGATAGCGTCCGAGATAGCGGACTTCTTCAGCCTGTACGCGGATCTCGTCGAGCGCTCCGCGCAAATCGCTTTCGCTTTGCGGCGAACGCAAATCCAGATAAAAATAAAATTGCGATGGCGTATCTTTGATCGGCCGGCTTTCGATTTTCAACAGATCGATGCCGCGGCGAACAAAGGCCCTGAGAGCATTGTGAAGCGCGCCCGGCTGATGCCTTAATCTGAGGACTAACGAAATTTTACCGTCTGTGTTGGCATCGTTCGGATTCGGCGACAAAAGTCCGAAACGCGTGTAATTGTCCGTATGATCGCCGATATGTTCGCGCAGTATTTTTCCGCCGTAGATATCCGCTGTGCGCTTTCCGGCAATTGCTGCACGTGATACGTCTCCGCTCTCGACTGCCCTCCGGACGCTTCCCGCCGTATCATCCGCCGCGACGCCTGTTAAATTGGGATACGCCGCAAAAAATCTTTCGCACTGAGCTAACGCGGCGGGATGCGATTCAACCGTTTGGATCGTTTCAAACGTTGCTTCGGGACAAGCGATCAAAAAATGTGAGATCGGCAAAATTACTTCCGCAATAATGTTCAGCGAACTCTGCAAAAGCAAGTCGTAACAGCGATGAATGGAGCCGACCAAACTGTTTTCGAGCGGTGTCAAAATATAATCGGCTGCGCCTACATCGATGGCTTTAAATAGTTCTTCAAACGTAGGAAAGGAAACCGTCTGACAATCTTCGCCCAGAATTCCGAGAGCGGCTTCTTCGCTGAAGGTGCCCCTTTCTCCCAGAAAAGCGACACGCGTTTTTCCCGCCGGAAACGCGATCTCAGCGTTTGTTCCGCCGGGATTCTCGAACGGCTTATGATACCTTTTCTGCTGAAGATACAGCGATTCGTCAACGATCCGCTGAAAGATATTAGCGATGCTGTGCGCGTCAAACGGGCCGGAGTTTTCTTTGCACAATCGCGTCAAAACCTCTCGTTCCCGATTCGGATCACAGAGCGATGTCTCAACGCTCGTTTTCGCAGCGCCGACTTGCAATGCGATTTCGGCACGCCTATTCAAAAGCTGAAGCATTTCGCCGTCAATCGCATCAATTTCGGCCCGCGGATTATCTAATGTTCCCTCGTTCATAAACCAAATCCGTAACGCAGTGAAATCGAAATTTTATCACAGTTAGCTCGTCAATCTCCGGTAGATATTCGGCATTCTCTCGGGTAGGCTGAGCACGTCGTCAATGATGGTATAGCCTACATCGCCATATAAATCTTTAAGTTCGCTTTCGGATTCGCGGTCAACGGTGATACAAAAGGGCGTTATGCCGTTGATTTTTGCTTCGGTCAGAGCTTCGCGGACGTCTTCCCGGGCGTAGCGGGCGTCGCCGTAGTCGTGATCGTACGGCCGTCCGTCCGTCAGGATGATCAGAAGCTTGGTGCGGGCGTCCTGTCGCAGGAGTTTGGCAGACGCGTGTCGGATCGCCGCACCGAGACGAGTGTTGTTTTGGAAGGTGATCCCGCCGATGCGTTTCTCGACTTCGTCGGAGTATTTTTCGCTAAAATCCTTTACGATATAGAACTTCACATTTCGTCGCCCTTCGGATGTAAAACCGTTTATTGAATAAATATCGCCCACCGCTTCGAGCGCTTCGCTCATGAGCACCAGACCTTCCTTTTCGATTTCGATAATTCTGCGTCCCGGATAAGTATACGGCTGCAAGGGATTTCGCGTTATCGTCCGGGCGGTCGAAGAAGACTGGTCGAGCAAAATCGATACAGCGACGTCACGTTCGCGACGAAGCCTTTTCGTGTAAAGCCGGTCGGATTGCCGGCCGTCGGCTTTTTTATCGACGACATAATCTATCACCGCGTTCAGATCGTAATCCTCGCCGTCGATTTCGCGGTTTATGCGAGTCAGATTTTCGGGTTTCATCAGTTGAAATTGATGCCGGATAGACGAGATGACTCCCCGATAACGCGAGCGTGCGATCTCGACAAAGTTGCGGTCGCCGTTCTTCACCTTTTTCTCGATCACGCGATTCCAGCCAACGCGGTAATCGTTCAATTCCCGATCCCATTCGTCATACGAGAATGCTTCATCGCCGGCTTCCAAAGCCTGTTCGGGCATCTCATTGTGCGTCCACGCCTCGGCGCCGCTTAGGTCGTCCGGCTCGCCGTCTTCGTCAAGGCTGTTCCAGGCGCTAAATAAATCCTTTATATCCTGGGCCTTTTGAGGCCTCTCTTTGCCTTTGGGCTTGTCATCGATTATTCCCTCGGCCGTATTTTTGTCATCGTATACGTATTCATTCTCCTGGTCATTTTGATCGAGCTCCTGTTCCTGCGTCTGTTCGGCGGTAATGTTTTGAAATAGATTGTAAACTCGGCTGGTCGCCATCAGGGAATCGGCAACCGTTGCGGTTTTAATCGCGAGGTAAGATTCGATGAACGTTTCGATCTCGGAAACGATTGGTCCGTAAAACTGTTTCGCGTCATCGGTGGCACCGCCGCAAAGCGTAATTTGAAAAAGCAGTTCGAACGGCACCCGGTGCATCGGTACATCGAAAATATAAGGGCGGCTTTTGAGCAGGAAAGACTGCATCAGGTCCAGGTCTCTACACAAGCCGCGATATGTCTGTCGCAGACGATTGTCGATCCGTGAATTCTCCATTGTGCCGAAGATCTTTTTCGCCAGACGCGGCTCCGGAAAAACTTGCAAAACCGCTCTGTAATCTGAGTTTTTGGGAAGTTTTTTCGCATGGTTTTCCAACTCAAAACGGGTCTCTCCTTCTCCTAATGCTTTTTCATCATTTTGCATGTCGACGATACAACCCGTCGGAGAAAACGCATCGAGCCGATCGGCGGTCGCTTCGAAAAGACCGGAAAGATCGGCATAGGCTGCTATCAACTCCTGAGAGTCTTTCTCAAAAGTCCCGAATTCTATCTGGCCCGCACCGTGGGCCGCAAGCACTTTGTAAAGTCGGAAATTCATTTCCTCGTCCGCAAATTCGGAAACGGACGACGGCATGTAAATAGTTTTCCCGTCGCCGATGCGAGATTCCTGCGGCATCGCGGATAGCGGAGAAACTTCAACTTCCTTTCCCGTCAGGCCCTCGACGTATATCCGGAGAACTGTTTGGATCTTTTCGAGCGGCAGTCCCGTTCGGGTTTCATGCAGCAATGCGTTCGACTGCCGGGTCTCTAGCGCAAAATAGCTCCGGCGCGCTTTTGCGGAATCGGCGTGCTTTTCGCGGAGCCCAGTTTCGATCCACTCTTCGAATTGTTCGAGTGAAACTTTTTTCAAGGCAGCCGTGCTGGAGCGAAACGCAGCGAGAGCGCTTTCGGCATCCGATTCGGCGATTTCACCTGTTAAATGAAGAACTCTTTGAATAATCGAGACGGTGTCGCCGTTCATTTTTGACTTCATGCTTGCCTTAGAAACGCCCCTGGCAGATGCGACTGCGATCTGCCCGAAAAATTTTGGTGTTGCTCTAAGAAAGGCTATCAGAACCGCATTGCCCTGGCCGCCAACCTTATTCAAAACCTGGCACCAGTCATCAAATACCGCATCAGCCTTTTTCAAGACCTCGCTTCCGGCGGAAACAAAATGAAGTGTCACGCTGCCGCCAAAATCGAGAAATTTCGCTGCGCGCTCCATAAGAACAATCGCGTTTTTCGCGGAAAGCCGATCGAGAGCTTTAGGTAAATTCGACCAAAGATCCGCTGTCATGCCGCCGGTCCGGCTGGCGAAAAGCGAACCTAATCCGATGACGGATGAGGACACCTGGGCTTTCTGATCACCAAAAGCGTTTAAAGCTTCGGCGACCTGCGGAGTATTTTGCAAAAATTCGGAACTGTGTTTTGCCGAGCGGTTTGCGATCTCCACCGCCAATCCTAATATTCGGGTCAACAGCTCGTCGTCTTTAATTTCTTTGGCGAATTTCGGAATCAACTGAAATGTTTCGAGAGCTATCGAGCTGGACAAAACAAGCTGGCGTGTACTGATTCGAAAAACAGAAGCCCGCGCCATTTCGGGAATTTCGGCGAGACCGTTTACGCTGCCGGCGAAGAACTGCACACCCGTTTCCGCATTGCCCATCGCAAGGCGCCGGCCCATCTCCGCCCAATCCCGCAGATCATCAGCCGAGAGGATTTTCGCGGCTTTCGGCACGGCTTCGACAAACTCACGACTAACGCGCAAGCTGACACCGGCAAGCAAAGCACTCATTTCCAACGCGACGCGTTTCTTGTCAGCCGGCAGCCGACTTAACCGCGCCGCCAAACCCGTGAATGTCTTTTTCTTATGATTATCTGAATCGCTTTCGGCCACTATATTTTAGTTTAGGGACTAATATCACGGTCATCAAAGAGGCAAATCAATATTCTTGTTTGGAGGCGAAACAGTCAAAGACCAGAATCTGGAAAACCGCGGGAACCCGATTCAAAATCTATTTCACGACGCCGCGTTTTGAGGTTTCGATAAAATCTACGAGCAGATCAACCTCTTTACAGCCCGATATTTCATCCCGTATTTTTTTGACAGCCTGTGTCGTGTTTAATTTGGCGGAGAGCAGAAGATGAAACGCATGGTGAAGCTTTTCGATGGTATCTTTAGCGTAGCCGCGGCGTCGCATCCCTAAACGGTTCAGGCCGAAGCACCTGGCATGATTACCCTGAATTATCGCAAATGGCGGGGCGTCCTTCACAACGACCGAATAGCCTCCAACGAAGGCTTCCAGCCCGACGCGGCAAAACTGGTGGATACCGGAATAGGCCCCGACATTCGCCCTGTCCGCGATCTCGACATGTCCTGCCAGCGTCGCCGCATTTGCCATGATGACTTCGTTTCCGATTAGGCAATCGTGTGCAATGTGCACCTGTGCCATCAGCAGATTGTCATCACCTATCTTCGTTAAGCCGCCGCCGCCCGCCGTTCCACGATGGATCGTTACGAATTCGCGTATTTGATTGCGTTTTCCTATCTCCGTTGCAGTCGGTTCGCCGGCATACTTCAAATCCTGCGGTGCGAGACCGATCGAGACGAAGGGGTAAATTTGAGTTTCGTCGCCGACCGAAGTTTTACCACCGATGACGACGTGGGATTCGAGCCGAACGTTGTCGCCGAGCGCAACCTGTTCACCGACAATCGAAAAAGCACCGATATGACAATCCGTGCCAATTCGGGCATTTGGACTGACAATCGCCGTTTCGTGAATAAACTCGGACATTCGGAAATTATTGAGCCGGGTAGGTCATCGTCGGGTCATCGATAGAGTAGTCGTTAGCTCCGACATCCTGCGTTTTGTTAACCGATGACTTTCTTATGATTAACCAGCTGGATACGGCCGCAACGGGAAAGGAAAGAAAAATGCCGGCAATGGCTCCGCCGAGGATCGATCCGATAAAACCAATGACGCCATACTTCCGGTTGTTCAATTTTAGACCGGCAAGCAGCGGAAAGATTCCGAAAAGAACACCCAAAATTGCGTTTGCAATCGCCAGGTAAATCAGAACTTCTCGATAACTAATTCGAATTTCGTCCATATTCTCACTCCTTTGGATCGCGGCTGGCGATCACACACATTATTTCCGCTTCGGCGGTCACTTCACCGTCAACTGTCGCGACACCACGCATTTTTTGAACTCTCGTGCCGATACGCAGAGCAGTAACTACGAGCATCAGCGTATCTCCGGGAACGACCGGGAGCCGGAAACGCGCACGCTCGATGCCGCTAAAAAAAGGGATCTTGTTTTCCCTATTCTCGATTTCGCGAAGTGCGAGAATCGCCCCGACCTGTGCCAGGGCCTCGATCTGCAAAACGCCCGGCATTACCGGAACCCCCGGGAAATGTCCCGCGAAGAACGGCTCGTTGATCGTCACCTGTTTGACGCCTACGATCCGTACGCGAGGTTCGAGCTCGACGATTTTGTCGACCAGCAAAAACGGGTACCGGTGCGGCAGAATCTCCTGAATCGCTCGTATATCGTAGATAGTCATCGATCGAGATACAAAAATTGAAAAGCCAGAAGCCAGCAGAAGCGAAACTTCAACCGGCTACTGACTGATCATCAATAACTGTTTTTACTTATTTTTTGGGTGCAGCCACCGCCGCCGTTCCCGCCGGTCGCGCATTGTAAAATGTGATGAAATCTTTCGTAACGTCAAACTGGGCGTCAAATCCCATCAAGATTCCAGCTTCCTCGAGCTTAGCACCGTCGAGGATCACGGCATAACCCTTTTGCTTGGCATAGTCATTCATCGCTTTCATGATGTCGTTGAAGACCGGGCCGACAACCTTTTGATACTCGCGCTCGTACCTGACTTTGCCGTCTTCCTGCTTACGTTTGATTTGCAGTTCCAGATTCTGAGCCTCTTCAACCTTGGCTGAAAGATCACTGGTTTTGGCCGGAACTCCGGCGGGTGTAGTTTGCCCTTCCTGAATCGCCTTCGCTAAGACTCCATACCTTGTGCGCATAGTGTTCAGCTCGTCATTGAGAGGCTTAAACTGTCCATCGAGGCTCGTCAATGCAGTTCTAAACTTTGAGATACCGGCCTTATCGTCCGCAAAAGCGCCGATATTGACCAATCCGATCTTCCCGGCCGCCGTCGCCGCCTGCCCAAATGCCGAAACCGCGAAAACTGCCGTAAAAATAAAACTAGCGGCAACTAAACTAAATCTTTTCATTTTATATACTACTCCTTAAACTTGTGAACAAGTGATGGTTCTAATTCTGACTATATCTTTGAAACTATTTTCCCTTAAATTGTTGCCTGCCCCTTAATAAAAAGACGAAAGAGACGACAATATTATGTTATCGACCTGAAGTTGTCAATTTTTCCGCCCCGTTTCGAGTGCACGCCTCAGCGCGTCTTCCGTCAACAAAAGCGCAAACTGAAATTTGAACTCAGAACGTCTTAAAACGTCCTGCCGACGGTAAATCTGAAGCCGCTGCGCTTGCCCGGAAGGGGAATGCCCGGTAACTCCTCTGTAAGTCCGAGCTTTGCATTCGGATTATAGTAATAGATCAGGCGAAACGGAACATTAACGACGGGCACTTGCACCCGTAATTCCAACCCGATGCTGGCCTTAAAGTCACCGAGCCCGCCAAAGGCACTGTCGTCGACACGCAGCAGTGAGTTTTGTTGAACATCCCCGCGCAGATAGAACTGCTGAACCTCGGGCGAAAGGCTCGAGGGACAACCGAAACGGTTGCCTCGGCAAAACTCATTGATAAAATCTGTTTTCGTAAGAACCCTACCGCGATAATACAAGATACTGCCGAAACTGCTCTCGAGATTCTCAGCGTTGATCAAGCTGAGAGCCGTAAGCCTTCCGGGTCCGAGCAACGTATCATCGCCGAGAAACTCGGTATCGATTCGCTGCGTGCCCGTGCTGCGCAAGTTAAAAACACTTCCGACATCCGCAAACACCGCAAGGGTCGCCGGGCCGAAGATAGGAATGCGGTATTCGAAGTTTCCCAGGAGCTGAGTGTCGCCGCCGATAAAACGGAAGTTTCGGTTAAACAAGGCTGGATTTGCGCCGTCCGGTCCTGTTAGCTGACCGATCACACCAATTTCACCCGGTATGGGGGAGTCCGCGGGAAAACCCGGTAGTGGTGCGGATGCTCCCACAGGGGTAATCGATGCAACGGCATTACGGCTCGTTATATAAGTATCGAAAGGAGCGATCGGCCCGAGCGACCGGGAATTATAACCGCGTATGTCGTTTTCACTTCCCAGAAAATAACGTTCATAAGCAGGAACACCCCCGATAAACGCTAACGAATTCGCATTTCTGACTGTATCGGTAAGCGCAAACGCTCCGATTGTCCCTGCCTGAAGACGGAACGCAAAAACTTCCGGACTTTTGGATCGTTTGCGCCGAACCGGTATAAATTTGGAAAAGCTGACATTCGGTTGATAAGTCCGGACATCTCCGGCCAATCCAGCCAACCCAAAAGAAGCCGACAACTGCGTTCCCCTCAAAGTATCGATACCGTTTTCCGCCGGCTGACGCGTATCGTAAACAAAGGAACCCGTGACGCGGCTCGTCAGAATATTCGGCTGGGCATATATCACAGGAATACACAGCAGCGGATCATCAACGCAAGTTTCGTTGACTGGCGGATCTGTAATGGTCGTCGCGGAAAGCTGGTAGGTCAAACCGACTCTCGAAAATTGTGTAAATGCTCGTTTTTTAAAGAACAGTTCTGAAAGTGGAGCCGTAGCGAACACCGTGCCGCCGTAGGTGCTCTGCGTAAAAAGATTTCTCTCATCGGTCGTAACTTGCGCCAGCGGGTTGAACAATTCATTCAAAATGTCCGGATTCTGCGTGAGTGCCGTACCCTCGCCGAAGAATTTATATCGTGATGCGAAAAGGGAGAAACCGACCGAGATCGGCCTGTCGCGGAAATAAGGTTCCTGATAGGTAAATTGGAGACTCTGCTGCCGATTGCCCGCCCCGACCGAAAATGAAAGAATTTCACCGCGACCGGCAAGGTTGTTGGTCGAGTATTCCAAACCGAAGAAAGAACCGCCGATACCAGAGACGCCGCCGTTAAAAGAAATTTGCTGTCGGCCCTTCTCCTTGATCTTGACGATCAGATCGACGTCGCCCTGTTCGTCATCCGTGCGAATCTCTATGTCCTGATCCTTGTCGATAGGGTCGAAATACTGGGTCTGATTGAGCCGCAGGACGGAAATGTCGAGCGAGCGCGAATTATAAATATCTCCCTCGTTTATCAGGAACTCGCGACGCAAAACGCGATCGCGCGTAAACGTATTGCCGGTGAATTCGAGCCGCCGCAGGGTGAATTGTTTCCCTTCATCGATAACGATTTTAATATCTACAATGCCTTCGTTCGGATTCGCACTGTCCTTAAACTCCGGATCGTATTCGGCATTATAATTAACAAAACCCTGCTGCCCGTAAACATTTTTCAAATCCTCATAGACGGCGTCCTGAAGGCGTTTGCCATTTGCGATCTCGCCGGATTTCAAGCCGACATAAGATAATATCTGCTGCTCGGAAAAGATCGAGTTTCCCTCAACCTTGAGTTCGCCTACGCGGAAGATCCTGCCTTCCGTGACCGGGACGATAATCTTAAGAGTGTCGTCCTTGGAGGAAATTAGAGGCAGAGGTAGGTCGATTAGCGGTATGAAATCGGTTCGCTTTACGCCTAGTCCGACTACTTGCGGTTCGCCGATGCGGGCCTGAAAATAACCCTTCGAGAACATGTAGGAGCGCACATTTCGTTGCAGATCCGCTTGCAGAGCTTCGAGATTAAGGATGTCCTGGCCTTTAAATCTAGATATTAGCCCGGTTTCCTTAAGATAGAGCATTGATCCGCGAAGTTCGCCGTCGCTGAATTTCTCATTACCCTCAAAATCGATGTCGATGATGCGTGAGCGATTGCCCTGATCGATTTCATAGGTCACCGCAATTGAGGTGGCGGAAACCTCTTCTTCCTTGACGGTAACTTTCGCGTTTGGATAACCTTTCGACGCAAGCAGTTCCCGAAGGATCCGTGTGCCGTTTCTCGCCTTTACGGGATCGAAAATGGCCTCTTTTGAAACACCAATCCGCTTTTCGCGGAAAGCTTTGAGCACGTCTGATTCGGTGACGGCCTTCATTCCGGTGAATTGCAGATCGCGAATGACGGGCCATTCTCTTACTTCAAAAATTACGTTCACGCCGCCGCGGACGCCTTCCGAAGTAATTACCCTCGTTGCGGTCTTGTCGAAAAAATTCAGAGAGAGCAATTCTTTTAGATCGCGTTCAAGGGCCGTCGGATCGTAAACATCACCTGATCGGGTTTTGATGTAATAGAGGAGGTCATCGTCGCGCAGTCGGCGATTGCCTTGAACATCGACAGTTTCGACAATTTGCTGCTGTACGCCGGCTAAAACTCCATTCGTCTTACTGTTTGCAAGTGCAAGGACCGGAGCTGCCCACACGGCAAAACTCAAAAACACGAGCCCTAATGCGCGAAGATTAAACATAAAAACGATTTTCCCTTATAAGTGCGATTCCGAAATGCTCTAATAGGCCGCCGGGAGAGTTATTAAAACGATAGAACATCCAAAAACGGACAGCCATTCAACGTTGGATTTTTACTCAACCTATGATTCTGCGAATCATTACGAGGTTGCCTAATCCACCTAACCACAAACTTACGAATTATACAGGGAAACTTTAGAAAAGCGAAAAGTCCGAAGGCGCGTTTCCCCGGTTTCCTTAATTTTGAGTCTCGAATCGTACTCACAATATGAATTGTACGGCCTATGAAGCCCGGTCCATCCTACGGTGAAGCTCCCTTCATCTATATAGCATAGAGCAGGGCAGAGTAAACTCTGCTTGACAACTCGATTAACTATGATTATTCTGGTTATGTTGGATTAAAACGAATGATTAACGTTATTGATAGGCAAATTCTGACGATAATACAGCAGGACGCAAGGGTTTCGAACGCCGAGATCGCCCGCCAGGTTGGCTTGGCGCCTTCTGCCGTTCTGGAGCGTATTCGCAAACTCGAAGAACGAAACGTCATTCGAGGGTACGCCACGGAGATCGATCCGCGGGCGGTCGACTTTGGATTAACGGCTTTTGTCTCCGTTCGCACCGACGATTACGGCTGCGGCCTCGATAAGACGTTGTCGGCCATACCCGAAGTGCTCGAGGTACACGACGTAGCGGGGGAGGACTGCTATTTATTAAAAGTTCGAACGAGGAATACGGATGAACTCGGCAATCTCCTCCGCGAAAAGATTAAGCCGCTCGCAAATGTAGTTACGACAAAAACCACGGTCGTGCTTCATACATTTAAAGAAACGACCGAGTTGCCGCTTGGAACCGGTCAGGATGATGCGAAGGCGAAGGATACAACGGGTAAAACGGAAAGAAAGGAATAGGAATTGAGAATGCAGACACAGGAGAACCACAAAAAAACAAATAACCGCAATTTATTCATTATGATTGCGGCCTTTGCTGCGGTCTATGTTATTTGGGGCTCGACGTATTTGGCGATCAAGTACGCGATCGAGACCCTGCCCACCTTTCTGATGGCGGGCATTCGATTTACCATCGCCGGATCCATTTTGTACGGAATCGCCCGCTTTTCTCCGAATTACGAAAGGCCAAAGCTGGTTCATTGGCGCACGAGTTTGATAGTCGGAACGCTGCTTCTGGCAATCGGAAACGGTGGCGTGGTCGTTGCCGAACATTACATTTCTTCAAGCCTCGCCGCGCTTCTGGTCGCGACGATGCCTTTCTGGATGGTGATTTTCGGCTGGGGTTTTATGGGGTCCGGCCGGCCGGGGTTAAAGGTAATAATGGGGCTTCTCGTCGGTTTCGTCGGAGTTTGGCTTTTGATCAGCGTCGGTGATTCCGGTGCCGATGCTTCCGGCAGCGGGCAGCTTTACGGTGTTCTCGGCGTGACAATCGCGACAATAGGTTGGAGCATAGGATCGCTTTATGGAACCCGTGCCCCGACCAGCGAATCAACACTCGTTGCCGCCGGGATGCAGATGCTTTCGGGCGGTGCCGTGCTGTTGATAATCGGTACAGCGATGGGCGAGTGGTCGGGTTTCGATGCAGCGGCAGTGTCCACAAATTCCTGGCTCGCGCTTGCCTATCTGATTGTCTTTGGTGCGATTGTTGCCTACACGGCGTATAGCTGGCTGCTCAAAAATGTTTCGCCGGCGATGATTTCGACCTATGCATATGTAAATCCGGTAATCGCCGTTTTTCTCGGCTGGATGATCGCGGGCGAGTCCCTAACCGGGCAAATGCTGATCGGAGCCGCAATTATCGTGGGTTCTGTGATGCTTATCAAAACTGAAAAAAAGCCGAAGAAGGAGGCCGTCCCGGAGCGGGGGATTAGCAAGCGTGAGGTCACGGGCGAATTTCAAACATCTTCAACATAAAAGGCAGGCCGTCCAAGGCGGCATGTCAAAATTCGCGGAGCAAAACTAACGCCCGGATAGCGTCTCGCTCGCCGGTAAATCGCCAATAGGCGCAGGGAAAAATACTATGTCGAAGAATGTTTACAATGCGGTAGTAAAATACGCCGGCGACGAGTTCTTTATCGGCATCCCGCCAAGCGGCCATGCTCAAATAATGGATGCCAAAGGAGATCGGAACGCGGCCGCGACGCCGTTGGAATTGCTGCTTGTCGCCGTCGCCGGCTGCACTGCGTTCGATGTCATCTCAATCCTGAAGAAGAAACGGCAGGACGTCACGGTATATAAAGTCGAGATCACGGGGGAACGAAAAGAAGATCGCCCGCAGGCTTTTATAAAGTTTCACATCAACCATATTGTGCACGGCCGCGATATTTCCGAAAAGGCAGTTGCAGACGCGATCAAGTTGTCAGATACAACATATTGCTCCGTCGCCGCGACCGTCCGCCCAACAGCCGAGATCACGACGAGCTACCAGATAATAGAGGTGTCAGCAGCCAACGCGTAAGGCCGGCCTTTTCGATGGCTGGAGCTCCATCGCTCACGCGCTGGCTACTGACAACATTTTCTCGATCACGCCGTAACTTGCTTCTATCGCCTCCGGCAATTTGTCGGGTTGGTTGCCGCCGCCTTCGGCCATGTCGGGCTTTCCGCCGCCGCGGCCGCCGATGATCGGCGCAATTTCCTTAATTACATTTCCGGCTTGAACCTTATTCGTCAGGTCGTTCGAGACACGGACGATGATGCTGACCTTGCCTTCGTCAGCGCGGCCGAGCACGACGACGCCGGATTTTAGTCTCGTCAATAATGTATCGGAAAGCTGCCGCGTGCCGTTGCCGTCAAGCCCCTCGACGATCTTGCCTAAAACTTGAATTCCCGCGACATCTCTTGCTTCATCTCCATTCGACGAAGCAGTTCCTATCGATCCCGTTGCGATTTTCAGTTTCAAATCGTCGTTTTCCTTACGCGTACGCTTTAATTCTTCCTGTAGACGATCTATCGCATTCGGCAGATTATCCCGCTGAGTTTTCAGCGCGATGAGCGACTTGCCGATTAGTTTTTCATCCTCGCGAAAACGCTCGAAGGCATCGAAGCCAGTGAGTGCTCTTATCCGCCGGACGCCGGAGGCAATAGCTTCATCCGATGTAATTTTAAAACTCCCAATGTCGCCCGTCGCCTTCACGTGCGTCCCGCCGCAAAGCTCCTTAGAAAAAATCCCGTCGCCGACGCTCAGAACTCGCACATCCGCGCCGTATTTCTCGCCGAAAAGAGCCATCGCCCCGCCGTGCATAGCTTCCTCGATGGCCATGATGTTTGTGTTGACCGGATGATTTTCAAGTATATGGCGGTTTACAAGATCTTCGATCTCCGTCAACTCGCTGTCACCTATCGGCTGATAATGCGTGAAGTCGAACCGCAGATAATTCGGGGCAACGACGGAACCCGCCTGTTTTACGTGCGTCCCGAGGACTTCGCGCAAAGCCGCGTGAACCAGATGCGTCGCCGTATGATTCCGCCGCGTCGCATCGCGCTTTTCGACATCGACAGTAGCCGTAACTTTATCGCCGATTTTTATCGAACCGCTTTCGATTTTTGATTTGTGTAAAACAATTCCGGCAACCGGGGCGAATGTGTCGATAACTTTAATACGAGTGAGCCCAGTTTTATCAGAAGCACCTGCGTCAGCGGCGGGCAAAAACTCCCCTCCTTGATTAGGAGGGGTGGCCGAAGGCCGGGGTGGTAGAACGCTTGTAAAAAACCCCGTATCACCCACCTGCCCTCCTGCCTCGGCGTAGAACGGCGTGTCGTTCAAAACGACCAAACCTTCGTCGCCTTCCTTCAATTCATCGACGCGCTTATCGTCCTTAACCAAAGCGACAACTTCCGATTCGTCAACGTGTGTTGCATCGTAGCCATGAAAATTTGAGCGAACGGAGGTTCTTTCAAGCGCGATGTAAATCGGACTAATTTGTCCCTTTTGTTGTGTTTTTCCTATACCACTATGGTCCTGCAGTTTCTTGAGCTCGTTGTCAATGATGCCTCGAAAAAAGTTCTCGCTGTACGTCGCAACGTTTGCTCCCTCATGATCACCGTTTTCACCGATTTGACGAAGAAACACCTCATTTTCAGAGAGAATTACATACATCAAATCTATGGGCGTGCCGTAAGTATCCCGCAATCTTGCAATATCTTGCGCATCGACAGTCGGCAATACGCTCTTGCTTGCACCAATCAATTCGTCAAGCTTCTTCAATCCAACCGTAAGCGTATTCCCAAACCTCTCCTCCTCGACCCTCACCATCCTGCCGATAAACTCTCGCTGAGCTTCGAGTTCCGGATATGCTTCGTGCATCTCGCTTATCACAAAATCGCAAACCTTATAAAAAAACAGGTCGTTAAGTCCGAGATGTTCGCGGCCGTGATAGATGGCGCGGCGCATTATTTTTCGCAGGACGTAGTTGCGGCCTTCGTTGCCCGGCAGAATACCGTCCGCGATCGAGAATGCCGTCGAACGAGCGTGGTCGGCGATGACGCGGCAGGCAAACTGTTGAGTTTCGGATAATCCTTTGTAAACACTCATTACCTAAATAATATAACAGGCTGTCGCTAGTTTCGAGTTCTGAGTTCGGAGTTCCGAGTTAAGTCAGGTTTCTTTAACTCGAAACTCGAAAACTTTGAACTCTGAACCCGGTATCGGGCGCTCTCTGAATGGTCGGCTTCTCCTTTAAAAATAGGGTACAATCCGTTTTATGAGAAATTTACTGTTAACTATTACGCTATATCTTGGAATCGTGTTCGCGGGCTGCTCAACCGATGTAGCTCAAAACAAAGTATCGGATAATAAATCTTCGGTAAATATCCAAAATTCGACGCCTCCTTCCAAAACACGGGGCAACAGTTCAGCCCCGTCAGTCACGGCAACACCGCCGGACGAGGCTATAGCCGATACGGCGGATTTCGAGGGCACGACCGGAATAACCGACAAAAAGAATATAGGCATAAAGGCCAACGGCATGATGAGTGCCGTGCGGACAGCACGGCACGGAAATTACGACCGCGTCGTTTTAGAATTTTTGGGAGCCGAGCTGCCCGGCTATCACATTGAGTATATCGGCAAACCTGTTAGCGCCTGCGGCTCCGGCAATGTCGTTCCCCTTGCTGGCGATGCGCGGCTGGAAGTGCGATTTACCGACGCGGTCGCTCACGCGCCGGAGGGAGATGCGACCATCACGGACCGCGAACGGGTACTAAATTTACCGACCATCAAGGAAATGAAAATTACCTGTGATTTCGAAGGCGAGGTAACCTGGGTTTTCGGTGTCATCTCAGCTAAAAAATATCGTGTGCTGGAGTTAAAGAATCCGACACGGCTTGTGGTCGATATCAAGCATTAATATTTCGCTATGCTTAGGTTATCAGCTTTCAGTTATCAGATTTAAGTTACTCCGGAGTCTAACCCTGTGGAATACAATCGCTCTAATATCCTATGAAGCTCGTCAAAGCCGCGTTCATTCCAGTGATATTATTCTCAACCCTCTTTTTGTTGAATATCAAAGCTCAGACCAGCAAATTTTCCAGCGATTACGTGAAATTTCAGGCCGCATATCTTCGGGAACTGAAGGATGCCGGAATCGTCGGCAGCAGTTTCGTTTTTTTAAAAGACAACAAAATAGTCGGACGAGAATTTTTCGGAACGGCCAATCTGGAGAAGAATCAGCCGGTGGATGAGAACACGATTTATCATTGGGCTTCGAACACAAAGCCGTTCACCGGCATTGCGATTATGCAGCTACGCGATCGCGGCCTGCTGAAACTGGACGACCCGGTTACGAAATACCTGCCGGAATTAAAAGCAGTTCACAATCCTTTCGGCGATATGAGCGGGATTACGATTCGTCATTTGATGACGCATTCCGCCGGTTTTCGCAATGGCACATGGCCCTGGGGCGAGGGCAAAGATTGGGAGCCGTTCGAGCCTCAGGATTATTCGCAGCTTGTCGCGATGTTTCCCTATACCGAAATTCTATTCAAGCCGGGCAGCAAATACAGTTATTCGAATCCGGGAATCGTTTTCCTCGGCCGCATTATCGAAAAACTTACCCTGGACGACTATGAAGTTTATATCGACAAAAACATCCTGAAACCCCTCGAAATGCACCGTAGCTATTTCGACGCGACTCCGAATCACCTTTTAAAGCACCGCTCGCATAGCTATTACATCCGCAACGGCAAGCGAACCGAAGGCCGCTTCGATGCAAACACAGGCCTCACCGTCTCAAACAGCGGCCTGAATTCGCCTCTGCCGGATATGATCAGATATCTCAATTTTCTAACCGGCGATCCGAAAAAACAGAATATTTACGACGGCGTCTTGAAGCGCTCTTCACTCGAGGAAATGTGGCAGCCGCAGATGAAAGCCGAGCTCGATGCTAACGGGAACAGAGGCTTTACAACCGACCTCGGCCTGATCTATTTCCTAAACCGCCGCGACAGCCGCACCTTCCTCGGTCACGGCGGCGACCAGAACGGCTTCATCAGCTACATCGATTTCGAACCCGCGAGCCGCTCTGGCTCGATCATCGTCTTCAATACAAATGTAATTTATCCGCCAAATACATCGGCCGAGAATGATGTTGTAAATAGATTGCGAACCGCTATTCGACGATTGTATTAGGGCTTTCAGCGAGAGGGAAGCGATTACATGCAATTAGCTGGTACTGTTGACTGACGGTCCGAATACAATTCAGAAGAAAAAAATATCAGCAGTGCCTAGCTCACACCGTTTCGCGTATCCCAACTTCCTTGTAATTTTCGCAGCAGGACGATCTGACCGGCATGATGTGCGTTGTGGACATTTATATTTGAAATTATTGAAACCAAAAGGAATCGTTCGTCTTCGAAACCGGCTGATCGAACTTAATCTCATCTGCGATTGCGAGCAGATTGGACCATTCGGTCATAATAGAATCGAACCTGGTTAATTCAGACTCCCAATCCGCCTCTGACGGCCCTTCCGAGATCGAAAATGTTTCGCTGTTGTCCGATGTCGGGTATACGTAGTCGATTCCCTTAAATCGCATCAGATAAGCCTCGTTGTAAAAATTAAGATGGCTCAGGATTCCCCAAATCGAATTATCGCTGGTTTCCGGTTTCCAAATTGCCTGCTTCGCCGTCACATGTGTCAGAGTATTCTTCAGCGCTACAAACCAATCATTTTGGTCGAAACAGGCGGTGAATTGTTCTAATAAAACTTCTTTTGTTTTCATGATCTTGCTTCAGGCAGAATCCGGCTCGCTACAAGTGTGCCGCAGAAATTCTTCTATTCTATCCCAACAGTGGCAGCGATAATAATATTGATAATGCGAAATATCTTATGTAAGATAACGGCGTTGATATTAGTGAGCACCTCATGGGTTCAGTTTAAGCAAAGGATGCAAATGCGGTCCCTTGGAGGTAAAGGTACAAAAAACGAATGAACGAAAACAAAATTAATCGAAGAGAAATATGTAAAACATTTTTGACTTACGGCGGTTTACGATTGGCGGTATGGCGATAAAAGGACAAACGCCGACCCCGACTCCTACGCTTCATCCGGCGGACGCCGTTCTACATGACCATAAAATTTCCGAAGCGATCGAGGGCGGTGCGACGATGGAAGAAATCGCTCAATTGCGCGAGCCAATTGCCAGAACTCCGCAGGAAGCCCTGCACGCGTTAAAAACGGGAAACGCCCGATTTTTCGGCGGTCAGATACGTCGTCCTGAAGTTTCCGCCGCGGAACGCCGCGCACAGATTTTGGGACAAACCCCGTTCGCGGTCGTATTGAGTTGTTCCGATAGCCGCGTTCCGACGGAGATCATTTTCGACCAGGGTCCGGGTACATTATTTATCACCCGCGTTGCCGGGAATGTGGTTGAAACGGGTACGACGGGCAGCATTGAATATGCCGTCGAGCATCTGAAAACGTATCTCGTCGTAGTGATGGGACACGAAGGTTGCGGAGCGGTCAAGGCCGCTTTGCTGCCCGCTGACGAAAGATCGCGTGAAACACCGAGCATTCAGGCACTCCTTAATCAAATCGTGCCGTCGGTATCAAAAATCCCGAAGATCAGAGACGACAAAGCAAGGATGCGCGAGGCGGTGGTTGCCAATGTTCGTCAGCAGGTTTTTAACATAAAAAAACAACCGGCAATTCAAGCGGCAGTCGCGAGTAATAGGATTGCAGTCGTCGGTGCATTCTATGAAATTACGAGCGGCGCAGTCGATTTCTTCGAAACCGACGAGGAATTGCGACTTGCGCAAATTGCTTACGACAGCTGTAACTGGCGTTCGCATCTGACGTAATCGGCAATATCGTAGCTTTGTGGACTGTTTCGCCGCCTCCACGGACGTTTAAATCGGTAAACATGTTTCTTAGAATTTTCAAACGCTGAGTGCGCAAACGCGAAATGGAATTTCGTCTCGCCCGTCGTAAAATCGGCGTGGGATAGCTATATCGGTGATTAAAGAATTTTTTTTACCTTTTTAATCACATTGTTAACTGTAAAACCGTAATCGCGAAATACGTCCTCGGCCGGTGCCGATGCCCCGAAACGATCAACGGTCAGGGTGTCGCCTTCGCCGCCGACGTATTTTGCCCAGCCTAACGAAACTCCGGCTTCGATGGCCAGGCGGGCCTTCATGTTATTAGGCAGCACTTCCTCGCGGTATTTCGCAGACTGCTCGTCAAAAAATTTCCAGCACGGCATTGAGACGACGCGGGTCGGGATGCCTTCGGCCTTTAGGCGTTCACGGGCTTCCATTGCGAGACCGACCTCCGAGCCGGTAGCGATCAGAATGAGCTTTGGAGCTGCCGATTTGCCGCTTTTGTTTTCGGCTTCGGCAAGGATGTAAGCTCCCTTGTGCAAACCTTTTGCGTCGGCGAATTTTTCGCGGTCGATCAGAGCTACCTTTTGGCGGGAGAAGGCAAAAGCGGTGGGGCCGTTATCGCGATTCAGGGCGGCATGCCAGGCTTCGCGGGTTTCGTGAGCGTCGCACGGGCGGATCACGGCGAGGTTAGGGATTGCACGCAGGGCGGCGAGATGTTCGACGGATTGGTGTGTCGGGCCGTCTTCGCCGAGACCTATTGAATCGTGCGTGAAAACGAAAATCGTTTGAACGCTCGACAGCGCTGCGAGGCGGATTGCCGGCCGCATGTAATCGGAAAATGTCTGGAATGTGCCGCCAAACGGGATGACGCTGCCATAGAGCGCCATGCCGTTCATCGTCGCACCCATCGCATGTTCGCGGACCCCGAAATGAATGTTGCGGCCGTCGTATTTTCCGGCCTGAAAATCGTGCGAGGATTTAACTGTCGTATTGTTCGACGGCGCCAGATCCGCCGAGCCGCCGATCATCTGCGGGATCTTGTCGGCAATGGCGTTTATAACGTCGCCGCTGTAGGCACGTGTCGCCTTCGCCTCAACATTGTCGAATTTCGGCAGAGATTTTTCCCAACCCTCAGGCAATCGGCCCGTCCGAATTTCGCGTAAAGTCTTGCCGAGATCGCCGTGCGTTTTCTCGTAGGTTTTAACCAGAAAATCCCAGTCTTTTTCGTGCTTTGCCCCATTTTTTACGGCATCACGGAAATGCGAAAGTGCTTCGTTCGGAATGTAAAAATGCTTGTCCTCGGGCCAGCCGAGATTCCGTTTCGTTTCCTTGACGGCTCCTTCGCCCGGAGCATCGGAATGGGCCTTCGAAGTGCCTTGTTTTGGCATACCAAAACCAATAATCGTTTTAACGCGGATCATTTTCGGCTTGTCTTTTATTTTCTGCGCGTCGTTGATTGCCTTTTCGACAGCCTTTATGTCATTTCCATCCGCGACTTCCAGAACGTGCCAGCCGCACGATTCGAAACGTTTCGTCACGTCCTCGGAAAACGCGAGGTCGGTCGAGCCGTCAATGGTGATGCTGTTGTCGTCATAAAGATAGATCAGTTTAGCGAGTTTAAGATGTCCGGCCAATGACGCCGATTCATAGCTCACGCCTTCCATCAGATCGCCGTCCGAGCAGATGCAGTAGATAAAATGGTCAATGATCGGAAAGCCTTTCCGATTAAATAACGCGGAAAGATGAGCCTGAGCCATCGCCATCCCAACGCCGTTTGCAAAGCCCTGGCCGAGCGGTCCGGTCGTGATCTCAACGCCCGGTGTCATAAAATTTTCCGGGTGACCCGGCGTTTTAGAGTGCAGCTGTCGAAAATTTTTCAATTCGCTCATCGGCAAATCGTAACCCGTTAGATGAAGCAAGCTGTAAATCAACATTGAGCCATGTCCGGCTGATAATAAAAATCTATCGCGATTAAACCACTTCGGATTCTTCGGATTATGCCGCAGAAACTTTGTCCACAGCACATAAGCCGCCGGCGCCATTCCAAGCGGCAAACCCGGATGCCCCGATTCAGCCTTCTGCACCGCATCGAGCGAAAGCGTCCGGATAGTGTTGATACAAAGTTGATCTAGATCGGTCGATTTTTTTGATTGGGTTACGGTAGTCATGAATTTCTGTTTAGTCTTAATGTGACCTCAAAAACTATTGGGGCAAAGTTTTGGAATAGCCGGTATTATAATA
>Ga0136617_10001068_pt1 | contig 23945 bp, 19 predicted proteins | sample AntDrymUQ3222106_2_FD_129672 | JGI IMG/M metagenome (GOLD analysis project Ga0136617, IMG submission 129672) | Polar desert sand microbial communities from Dry Valleys, Antarctica - metaG UQ322 (21.06) | ecosystem: Environmental > Terrestrial > Soil > Desert | place: Antarctica: Dry Valley...
GCTGTAGACGAGGCAGAGCGGATGCCGCTCGTGGCAGCCGAGGTGAATGACGCCGGCGCCGCGAACGTTGCCCGCGCCGCGGCGGAAACTGGCGCCGCGATGATCCAGATTTCCTCGGACTACGTCTTCGACGGCAACTCTGCCACGCCATACACTCCGGAGAGCGCAACAAATCCACTCAATGTCTATGGAGCGACGAAACTGGCCGGCGAAAATCGCGTGAGAGAAACGCTGGATCATCACCTGATTGTACGGACGTCCTGGGTTTTCAGTCACGAGGGCCGGAACTTCGTCCGCACCATGCTTCGGCTGGGTAGCGATCGCGACGAGCTCAAGGTCGTCGGCGATCAGCGTGGCTGCCCGACACTCGCGGCAGACCTCGCAGCCGCCCTCCTCGACGCCGGCGTCGCTCTTTCTGCCAACAGCTCCCTCAGTGGCACCTATCATTTTTGCAACGCCGGTGAGACGACGTGGCTGGAGTTCGCGAGAAGCGTTTTTGAAGAGCTGGCATTCGACAGACCAGTGGTGACGGAGATTACAAGCGATGAGTTTGGTGCCGCAGCCGTTCGCCCCCGTTACTCCGTGCTCGACAGCTCTGCTTTCTCCACGGCTTTCGGCATTGCGCCACGCCAATGGCTCGACGCCTTGAAATCGATCAGGTGCCTGGTGCAGTGATAAGTACATCACACACACCGCGAGCGGTGCTGGTCACGGGTGGAGCCGGATTCATCGGATCCAATTTCGTCTCGCACCTCCTGTCCACGGATGCAGAGGTGAAAGTCACAACGCTCGATGCGCTGACCTACGCGGGGAGTCTCGAGAACCTTGGATCGTCACTCGATGATCCGCGACATACATTCGTGCACGGCGACATTACCGACACGGCGTTGGTGAAGCAGGTCTTCGATAAGAAGGGCATAGACACGGTGATGCACTTCGCTGCGGAGTCTCATGTCGACCGGTCGATCTCCGGGCCCGCCGCTTTCATCAATACGAACGTTGTCGGAACGCTCACGCTACTGGAAACGGCGCGTCATGCCTGGGCGGAGCGCACCGGTGCGAACTCGGTTCGGTTCCATCATGTCTCGACAGACGAAGTGTTCGGGAGCCTTGGCGCTGCTGACGCTCCGTTCTCCGAGGTCACGCCATACTCGCCGAATTCGCCGTACTCGGCGAGCAAGGCCGGTTCGGATCACCTTGTCAGGGCATATAACCACACCTACGGATTGCCCGTGACGATCACCAATTGCTCAAACAACTACGGGCCAAATCAACACGCGGAAAAGTTCATACCGACAGTGATCCGGTCGGCGCTGAGCGAAACGGAGATTCCCATCTATGGCGCGGGACTCAACGTGCGGGACTGGCTGTACGTGTCCGACCATTGCGTCGCGATCGACCAGGTCGTTCGCAGCGGCGAGGCAGGCCGAACCTATCTGGTCGGCGGTCGAAGCGAGCGGCGGAATATCGATATCGCGCGCCAGATCTGCTCGATGCTCGACGAGCGACGACCGCGGCGCGCCGGCACCTATGGCGACCTTCTCACCTTTGTCACCGACCGGCTCGGGCACGACTTCCGATACGCGATAGACAGCGCATTCATCGAAAATTCGCTGGGCTGGCGCGCGACGGAAACTTTCGAGTCGGGAATCGGGAAGACGGTGGACTGGTACCTCGCCCATCCAGCGCATCTCGGGCGGGTGGGTTGAAGTGCTGAGTGGCTCAGCGCTGGTTCTATCGACTGCCCTGATCGGCTGGACGGTGGCGATCAGACTTATGTCAGGCACCTGGCTCAATCCCGCCGCGTTTTTTGCCGTTCTGTGGTGTTTCGCGGGGATACTTCCCCTCGTGCTCGCCCCCGGCGAGCCGGTAGGTCCGAACGCAATCCTGTGGGTACTCGTTGCCAGCATTGCTCTCAGCGGAGGCGCGCTTGCCGGCAACTGGGGTTTCAGGATCCGTCATCTATCCCATGTGCCGGCGGCGACCGATCGGGAGCTGAAGCTCTTCGGGGCAGTGCTGCTGGTTTCGATCGTACTGGGCCTGGCGTCGAGCGTCGCCTATGCGACGGGCTCGGGCGTTGCGCTGGCCGAGGTTCTCGACATCGAGAAGCTGGTGGTCGTGTCGAACCAGCTCTACGTCGCGCGCTACGCCGAGTCGGGCCCGCCGTCGCCCCCGCCGTTCAGCCAGGCGCTGCTGCCATTCGTGTACCTGGCGCCCGCAGTCGGCGGCGTGCTCTTCGTTCTCCGGCGAGAGACGAAATGGAAAATTCTTGCGCTGTGCTCGTTCCTACCGGCGATTACCGTCACAATTCTGCAGACGACCAAGGCAGCGGTGCTGTTCAGTCTGACGCTTTGGCTTTCGACATATTTCGCGACGCGCCTGCGGTTCGGAAAGCTCACGGTTTTTACGCGAGGGCATCTGCTTGTCGCGACCGCGATCGGCGCAGCAATCACAGTCTTCTTCTTCGCGATCGGCCTCGCGCGAATGGCTTCGACCGACGTGGCGCTGCTCAACCTGGTGCTGGTGAAGCTGATAACCGCTGCGTTCGGACATATGACGGTGTTCTCTCAATGGCTCGCCGTGTATTGGCAGCTGCCCTTCCAGCCGACGCTCGGCAACGTGACGTTTGCGGGGCCGCTCGAGATGCTCGGCTACGGTCAGCGAATACCCGGAGTATTCGATTCGGTCGTCGAGCTCGTTGTGGGTGAAACCAGCAACATCTATACAGGGTTCCGGCCATTGATTCAGGACTTCACCATTCCGGGCGCTCTCGCGATTCTTGCAACTCTCGGCTTTGCGGGGGGGCTTGGCTTCCGGCTCGTTGCCGCCGGCAGCTGGAGTGCGGTCCCGGTTCTTGTCGCGGCGTACATGACGATTTTCTGGACCCCGATAACGTGGTTCTGGATATACAACAGCCTGACCGCTACTGTGTTGGCGGTAGGGATTCTGGTGTGGTTCATACGCTTCTGGCGCGGCTCGCCCGCCGCCGTAACCTCGTAGGAGATACGCTTGGCCGCACAGCGGAGAGAGATCTACGTAGAGGAAGGCGTTGACGCGCTTGCACTCCTTACCCCGCTCATCGAGAAGCGTCGGCAGATAGTCCTCGGCGTGCTCTTGATCTCCGCTGCCGTTGGTGGATGGGCCGCGGCGAAGCCTCGCCGGTACAAGGCGGAGGTGTTGCTCACTCCCGTCACCAACACAAAATCAGCACCGGCACTGGGCGGCCTTGCCGCGCTCGCCGGCGCAACACTACAGACCGGATATCAGCTCACTCCCGCCCGAATGGTCGAGCTGCTGAAATCACGGGTTGTTCTCGCCGGTGTGGGATTCTCGAAGGTGGGCCCTGGCGATCAGCGCGTGATCGACCGTGTTGTCGGGGAACGCTATGAGCTGAACGATGCGGAAGACGTCGCCAAGAAGATCAATCGGCTGATGCTCGTGGGGTCGAGCAAGGAGACGGGAACGATCTCGCTCGCGGTTTCCCACCGCGACAGCGCTCTGGCGCGAGTGATCGCATCGCGGGTGGTCGACAGCGCGAGTCAGATTTTCGTGCGGACGTCGCGCGCGCAGGCGCAGCAGCTCCGCATGGCACAGGAGGCCCGGGTATCCAACGCCGGAACCCAGCTCGTCACCGCCGAGAACCGGCTCAGGGAATTCAACTTCGGCAATCGTGCGACGCCGGCGTTCTCTCTGCCGGGTCTCGAGAGGGAGCGACTGTCCCGGGAGATCCGGTTTGCGGAACAGGTTTACACTCAGGCCATCACTGAGCGCGATGCGGCCTTTGCGCGCGAGCTGGAAGCGACGCCGACGGTGGTGGTTCAGGACCCCCTTCCGGCCGGACTTCCCAAAGTGAGAAAGCGAATCATCGCGAAGACAACGATCGCCGGCGTAGCAAGCGCCGTCGCCCTTTCGCTCCTTGCTCTCATTGCGGACCTCACCCGCCGCCGGCTCCAGCGCCCCGATTCGGAGAGCGACCGCTTCCGCGCTGCGGTTGCCACGCTACCCTCATTGCGGTCGCGCCGGACGCGTGGGGTCTGAAAAAAAAGTCCGGCCCAGTCCTGCCGCACCCCGACCAACCAATGATGTCCACCTCCCGTGACGCCACGGCGGCCGCTTCGCTAGCCACGGATGCAATTGGGCAGCGGCTCGAGCCACCTGTCGACGCAACCGCCCTCGCGAGACTGACTTACTTCCGCGGCAGAGTTGCTCTCGAAGCGATCCTGCGCGGACTCGGTGTCAGCGCCGGGGACGAAGTCGCGATTCAGGCCTTTACCTGCATAGCGGTTCCAGAAGCTGTGCTGGCGCTCGGAGCCCGCGCTCGATACGTCGATGTCGAGGAAGGCAGTCCCAACATGGATCCAGGGGACCTCGTCCGAAAAATCAGCGAACGGACGCGGGCAGTAGTGATCCAGCACACTTTCGGGTTGCCGGCTAACGTCTCGTCGCTCGGCGGTGTTGCGAAGGAGCACGGGCTTCCTGTGGTGGAGGATTGCGCCCACACGATTGCTTCACGAGTTGACGGCCGGCAGGTGGGGTCGTTCGGAGCCGCTGCCTTTTATTCGTACGAGGCATCGAAACCGGCATTCGTCGGCATCGGCGGCAGTGCCGTCGCCAACGATATTGTCCTCGCGGCAGCTCTCGATGCTGATTATTCGCGTTACAAACCTCCGTCAGCCGCGGTGCAACTTCAGCTGGCCACAATGTTTCTCGCACACAAGGCGGCTTACCGGCCGTCGACGTACTGGACGGTCCGGTCGCTGTTTCGTTCCCTCGTCTCGGCGGGCCTGATACGCGGCAACTACAACGACATGTCGGAACCGAGCGCCCCCGGACCCGATTTTACGCGTCGAATGGGAGCGATACAGGCACGGCTGCTTCATCGCGCGCTCGCACTGCTGGACAGTCAGACAGCACACCGCCGCTGGGTGGGCGAGGAGTATCGGACTCGGATTCGCGCGCGAGGTGTGGCGCACTTTCCTGTTTCGAGGAACGTCGATCCGGTGTTCGGAAGGTATCCGGTGCTGGTCGGTGACAAGAGCGCGGTACTGGATGGCGCGCGTGAGGCGCGCGTAGAGCTGGCGGACTTCTATGCCACTCCGGTTCATCCGCTGAAAGGAGAAAAACTGCGACAGGTTGGCTATGAGCCGGGGTCCTGTCCGAACGCTGAGGCGCTGTCGGCAAGGATCGTTTCGCTTCCCACCGGCCCCCAGGTGGACCGCACGCAGATTCAGCGCGCCGTTGACTTCTTCAACGGCTAGAGGCTCACCGAAGATGCGCGTGTGGCTGGTGCACGTCGGCGAACCGTTGCCGATCGATTCGGGAAATGAACGTCAGCTGCGTATGAGCCTGTTTGCGCGAATGCTGGCGGATCGCGGACACGATGTCGTCTGGTGGACATCCACCTTCGATCACACTCACAAACGGCAGCGAGCGCAGGTGGATTCGGAAATCAGGCTCGAAGGGACATTGACCCTGCGGTTGCTCTACGCGCGATCTTACTCGGTGAACATCTCGCTCGACCGGCTGGTAAATCACTATCAGATAGCGCGAGCCTTCGAGAGACTTGCCGCTCACCCAGCCGAGCCCGCACCCGACGTAATCTTCGCGACAATGCCGACAGTGGAGCTCGCCGCCGCGGCGGCCCGATTCGGATCGCGTCGCAACATCCCGGTAGTGGTGGATGTGCGAGACCTCCACCCGGACATCTATCTCTCTCTCGTGCCTCCTGCCGCGAGGCCGATGGCGCGCCTGGCGCTGACCCCGCTGTACCGCGAGCTGCGGACTTCGGTCACGCTGGCGACCGGTCTCATCGCGATTGCGCCTTCGTTTCTCGACTGGGCCCTTCGCCACGCCGGACGTAAAGTGACGAACCGGGACGCGGTGTTTCCGCTCGCGTACCCTGAGCTTCCGGCATCGGACGAAGCGCTGAGCGCCGCGGCGGTGGACATGGAGGCATCGGGAGTCCGGACAGATCGCAGGATCATCTGGTACGTCGGCACGTACAACCGCTGGATCGACCTCGGCACGCCAATACTCGCAGCGCGCATTCTTGCGGAGCGCCAGCGCGACGACGTGCAGTTCGTTTTCAGCGGATCGGGCGATTTCGAACCCGAGTGGCGGCGGCTCGCGGGCTCGCTTCCGAATGTCGTCTTCACCGGATGGGTGGACATTCCCCGCATTGTATACATGCGGAGTATCGCCTGGGCGGGCCTGGCCCCGTATCGTCCCGGTTTTCTGACGGTCGGCAACAAGCTGTTCGAGTACATGGCAGGGGGACTGCCGGTTCTGCTGAGTATCGGAGGTGACGCACGGCGGGTCATCGAAGAGCATCGCTGCGGACTTCCGTATGAAGGCGGCGACCCGGCCAGTCTGGTGAAGGCCATCGACGAGATGCGGAGTGACGGAATACGCGATGAGATGGCGTCCAACAGTCTGCAAGCGTACCGCGACCACTATGCGGCAGAGAAGGTCTACGGCGACATGGCTGAATTCGTTCTCGACTTTGCCGCGCGGAACGGTGATGCACGCAACTGATACGGCTCGCGCGCGGCGCCTCATTGGCCCTGCGATAACGGATGTCGCCGGCGAGCCCGCGGGGCAAACGCAGATCGATCGCCTGGTCGCGCGCTATCAGTGGACTTCCGGCTACTGTCACGATCGCATAGTGCTCGAGGTTGCCTGCGGGACAGGCCAGGGCCTGGGCCTTCTTCGCCGCAGCGCGAAAGTGGTTTTCGCCTGCGACTTGAGCGAAGACAATCTGAAAACGGTGCGTACCACGTATGGCTCAGCCATTCCGCTTGCCCTTGCGGATGCTCAAAGGCTTCCATTTGCGGACGCCACGGTAGACGTCGTGACCTTGCTGGAGACGATCTATTTTCTGCCGTCAGCCACCGAGTTTCTTGCAGACGCCCGGAGGATCCTGAAGCCCGGCGGATGCGTGCTGATATCCGCGATCAACAAGGACTGTCCTGACTTCAACCCCAACCACCCGCTGTACTTCGAGCGTTACGGGGCGATGGGGCTTTCGGCGTTGCTGCGCAGACACGGCTTTGCACCGGAATGTTTTGGAATCATACCGATGAACGCGCCGTCGGCCCGCAGCCGTGTGTTCAAGCCGCTCAAGCAGCTCGCGGTGCGGCTGAATTTGATTCCCGAAAGCATGCAGGCACGGCGGCTAATGAAGCGGATCGTGTTCGGCCGTCTGCAATCGATGCCTCGCGACATTGCGTCGCTCGCCGCTCATCGCGAAAGCGCGACGCCGATTTCCGCGGATGAGCCGGACAGAATTCACCAGGTGATTCTATGCGCCGGCCGGCGCACGTAACGGCCTCTGCAGTGACGGCGCCATCCGCCGACGATGATTTAGCCACGGGGCTCTGTGACGTTGCGTTCATCACGGTGCAGTATCACAACCCTGCTGACACGGCCTCTTTCATCGAAAGCCTGCGCGCACAGTCTGATCCGCGTGGGATCGAAGTCATCGTCGTCGAGAACGATAGGATTCTCGACCCGCCGGCCGAGCTCGCCGCGGATCCGGTCCAGCCGGCGGGGCAAGTTGGCTCATACCTATTTCCGGTGCGCGTACTTCGAGCGCCGAAGAATCTGTACTACTGGGGCGGCGCAGCGTTCGCCCTCGACGAACTCAGCGCGAGAGGGCCTTTGCCGAGGTGGGTCATCATCTCGAACAACGACGTGACCGTGGAGGATTCAGAGTTTGTGCGGCGGTTGCGCTCACTGGACCCGGTGCGCTATCCAATCATCGGGCCCAGCATCATCTCGCTGGCAACCGGTCGCGACCAGAATCCCATTTTGCGCAGCCGCCTGGGAAAGCTGTCGGAGATGAAGTGGATGCTGTACGACTCGGGCTATCGAATGGCGACATCGCTGCTCGCTGTTCGCGGACTGTGGCGCTGGTTCAGGGAGAATGCGTCACGCGGAAGCGCCGGCCTGGCTGACAGCAGCACCGCGGAACGGATCTACGCGCCCCACGGCGCGTTCGTGATTTTCTCATCAGAGTTTTTCGATCGCGGGGGGCGTCTCGATACCACCGTGCCGATGTTCGCCGAAGAGCTTACGATTGCCGTAACGGCAGAACGGCTCGAGATGCCGGTATGGCACCTTCCACAGCTCCGCGTGTCGCATCGAGAGCACAGCACCACCGGCAGCCGTCTAACTCGAGCGAAATACGAGCTGGAGAAGCGAGCCCGCCGGCATTACTTCGGGCTGAAAGCTGCTCAGCGCTCCTGACCGCGCGGCGGTGTCGGCATAAACGCATGACGTGCGTCGATGCTCGTGCGCGGGCGATCGCCCGTGATCGACGGAGTTGCCCGGTCACCGGCGACTGAACGAGGGAAGTCTTTGCGTGTCCCGCACACTGGCACACGGCGCTCGGAGCGCGGTAGATTGTACTGGCACAACGAGTTGGCGAATCGGCCGGATCCGCTCCTGATGTGCGGCTGGCAGCCCTTGCACTCTGTCCTCCCTGCTCTGCATGACTTCATCAGCTCCGACCGGCATGTCCATTCCGTTTTTCCGCTATCCCCATCTGTTCCGGCAGCAGCGGGAAGAGATTCTGGCGGCGATGACGGCCGTGATGGAGAGGGGCGCCTTCATCCTTCAGAGCGATCTCGTCGAGTTCGAGGCATCGCTCGCCAGTTTCACGGGAGCGACCCACGCCATCGGTGTCGCCAATGGCACCGACGCGTTGATTATCGCCCTCAGGGCGGCGGGAGTCGGCCCTGGCGACGAAGTGATCGTTCCCTCTCACACATATGTTGCTTCCGCGGCTTCCATTCACTTTGCGGGCGCAAAACCGGTGCTCGTCGAGTGCGGGCCGGACCACATGCTCGATCCCGCCGCCGCCCAGGCGGCGGTAACATCGCGCACCCGTGCACTCATGCCGGTGCAGCTCAACGGCCGCACCTGCGACATGGATGCGTTGCAGGCCATTGCCGACCGGCACGATCTCGTCATCATCGAGGACGCGGCGCAGGCGCTCGGGTCTAAGTTCAAGGGTCGCAACGCCGGCGGTTTCGGCCTGGCGGCGGAGTTCAGCTTCTATCCCGCCAAGATCCTCGGCTGCTTCGGCGATGGCGGCGGCCTTACGACAAATGATGCGGAGATGGCTCGCAAGATGCTGCTGCTGCGCGACCATGGCCGCGATGAGAACGGGCTGGTCGTGACGTGGGGGCTCAACTCGCGCCTCGACAATCTCCACGCAGCGGTGCTCAACGTGAAGCTTCGGCAGCTCGACGCCGAGATCGAACGGCGGCGGGCCATCGCGCGGATGTACCGTGAGGGGCTGAGCGGGCTCGACGACATCGTGCTTCCACCTGGGCCGGACGATGATCCCGATCATTTCGATGTTTACCAGAACTACGAAGTGGAAGCCGGCAGACGCGACGAGCTACGTGCCCATCTCGAGAAGGAAGGTGTGCGGACGATCATACAGTGGGCTGGAAAGCCGGTGCATCAATTCGACGGTCTCGATATCGGGCCGGTGCACCTGCCGTATACTGACCGGTTGTTCACCAGGTGTTTCCTGCTTCCCATGAACACTTCGCTCACCGACGACGAAACGCGATACATCTGCGATTGCATTCAGAGATTCTATGTCGGCTAGCGTCATCGGGAGATCCACCGGCGAGGCAGCGTCGCTGGGCCATCTCGCCGACGCCGATCGGTATCACGAGCCCATCTCGATCGACCCGCAGGACACCGAGGCATTGCTGACCGGGCTGCACCGGATGATCCTGATTCGCGTCGTGGAAGAAAAAATCGGGGACATGGTTTCGCAGGGTGTCGTGAAATGCCCGTGCCATCTGGCCATCGGACAGGAGGCGCCCGCCGTCGGTGTGGCGAGCTATGTCCGTCCCGGTGACCGTGTGTTCGGAGCGCACCGATCGCACGGTCATTTTCTCGCCCTAGGCGGGTCACCGCACGGACTTCTGGCAGAGGTACAGGGCAAGGATACGGGAGTGTCACGTGGCATGGGTGGGTCGATGCACCTCATCGATATCCCCAACGGACTCTTCGGAACGGTGCCAATCGTCGGTGCTACGATTCCCATCGCGGTTGGTGCGGGCATCGCGGCGAAGATGGACGGCAGGGGTGATATGGCCGTGTCTTTCTTCGGGGATGGTGCGACCGAGGAGGGAGCGTTTCACGAATCGATGAATCTCGCGGCGGTGATGAACACACCGGTTCTGTTCGTGTGCGAGAACAACTTTTTCTCGAGCCATCTGCACATCAATCTCCGCCAGCCGGACACGTCGGTGTGCAGGTACGCGGAGGCCCACCGAATCGAGTGGGCGCGCGCCGACGGCAACGATCTCGCAGCGGTCCGCTCGGTGACAAAAGAGGCGGTGGAATCGATCAGGGCGGGCAATGGTCCGCGATTCCTCGAACTCGTCACCTATCGGTGGCGCGGGCACGTCGGCCACCGCGAAGACGAAGACGTCGGCGTGAAGCGCAAGGACGATCTCACCGCGTGGAAGCTTCGCGATCCTATCAGCCGGCTCGCTGTCGCGCTGGATTCGATCGGCGCAATCGATCGCCAGCAGCTGAAGCGCTTCTGGACTGAGGCGCACACCGTTGTGGAAGATGCGTGGGCAACTGCCACGCATGATGGTTACCCGCCGGCCAAAGCGCTGCTCAGCCGCGTCTACAGCGGCGGAATGGCGCACAGGCAGTGAGGGCAGCCCCTACCACCACCGGATACGGCGCTGCCATCCGGGATGGATTCGAATACCTGCTCGCCAACCACCCGTCGGTGTTCACCATCGGCCAGGGACTGTGGAGCCCGTGGTACGTAGGCAACTCGATGACGGATCTCGACAGTCAGTTCGGACGTGAGCGAGTCATAGACACTCCTGTTTCCGAGCTCGGCTGTACCGGCGCTGCTCTCGGCGCGGCGCTCTGCGGATATCGCCCGGTGGTCATTCATCCGCGTGTCGATTTCATGCTGCTGGCGGTGGATCAGCTCGTCACGCAGGCGGCCAAGTGGCGCTCGATGTTCGGCGGACAGGTGTCGGCGCCAATCACGGTCAGGGCAATCATCAATCGCGGCGGAGAACAGGGAGCACAGCATTCGCAGTCTCTGCAATCCTGGTTTGCGCATATTCCCGGACTGCGCGTAGTGATGCCGTCCACTCCAACCGATGCGCGCGATCTGCTGATCGCCAGCGTGCTGTCCGACGATCCGGTGTTGTATCTCGACGACCGATGGCTGTATGGTCTCGAAGAGGAGCTTCCACCGATCGAGGAAAGAAACCTCGCGCAGGAAGGTCCGCGCCTCACGCGCACCGGACAGGACCTGACCCTGGTGGGCTGCAGCTACAGTGCGCATCTCTGCCGCGAGGCTGCGGCGCGGCTCAGCGCCAATGGCATTGAATGCGACGTGATAGATATCCGAGTGCTCAATCCGCTCGACGCGACGCTGCTGATCAAGTCAGCAAAGAAAACAGGGCGAGTGCTCGCGGTGGATGGCGACTGGCGCAGCTGCGGGATGGCTGCCGAAGTGATCGCCTCGATTGTCGAGGCGGTGGACCCGAGAGTGATGCGTGCGTCACCGCGAAGAGTGACTTTGCCCGACGCCCCGGCCCCCACCAGCAACCCGCTGGAACGCAGCTACTATCCGACGGTGGACTACATCGTTCAGCGCGGACTCGCGCTGGTTGGAGCACAGCAAGAAACCTTCGAATGAAGCGGCTGCTGGATATTGCGGCGTCGCTGGCCGGTCTCGTGCTGCTCGCACCCTTGCTGGTGATTCTCGCGGTGGCGATCTACCTCCAGGACCACCATTCGCCGTTCTACATTGCAGACCGCACTGGCCGCGGGGGCCGCTCATTCCGAATGGTCAAACTCCGATCGATGGTCGTTCGCGCCGATGTCACCGGTGTCGATTCAACGGCGGGAGATGACCCTCGAATCACGGCGCTCGGCCGGTTCATCCGGCGATTCAAGCTGGACGAGGTTCCGCAGCTTTGGAATGTGCTTCGCGGGGATATGTCACTCGTTGGCCCGCGTCCCAATGTCGCGCGCGAAACGGCTCTGTACACGGAGGATGAAAAACGTCTGTTGAGCGCGCGTCCCGGAATCACCGACCTCGCCTCGATTGTATTCTCCGACGAAGGCGAGATCCTGCGGGGCAGCGATGATCCGGACCTGCGCTACAACCAGGTGATCCGCCCGTGGAAATCGCGGCTCGGACTTCTCTACGTCGACGCACCGCCCAGCATTTCCCGCGATCTCTCCGTGGTCAGACTCACTGCGCTTGGTGCCGTCGACCGAGCGGCCGCGCTCGAAGGGGTGCGCCGGATCTCGGCATCACTCGGGGCGGACGAAACACTGCTGCGGGTTATCGACCGAAGCGCGCCGCTGCCGGTTGCACCACCCCCGGGGGCGGACCGCGTCGTCGAACATCGCGCGGTCGTCGCCTGAGGTCCGTCAGCACCAGGACTGAGCTGTCCTGAGTCGCGGGGTTGAGCGCGTAGACGCAGTCCCGCGTATTATATATGGGACCCTTGGAATGCGACGAGGCTGTTACCAGCCGAAGGTCCCCAAACTTATCGACAGATATTTGTTCGAGCGGTCGCTTCCCTCGCCTCCCGAATCGCACGATGCCTTGTTCTGGAAGAAGGTGTTGTACCTGCTCGCCGCCGCGAAGTCCACGCCGAGGCGGAAGTATCGATTCGAGTAGCTCGACCGAACTCCGGGATACACAGTCACGTCATGACCGCACCGGTTGGCGTACGGCTGGAGAAAGAAGGCGTCGTTGTTGAAACGCGTCCGGCCAATGTTGGCCCCGAACTGCCATCCACCGCGAAAATAGTCGCCGGCGAGCCATCCCCCGGACGAGCCCGGTCCGATGCCAGCCCCGATCAGCTGACCTTCGTTGGTATAGCCCTGTGACACCGCGCGACTCGTGTAGAACGATCCGATCGGTCGAAAGCGGAAGGTCGAGCTCTGCTCCACGCTCGTCAGCTCACCCTGCAATCGGATACGCGATTCGCCGAACGCGCGTACCCACTGCAGTCCGGCGGTGTATCCTCGGGAATGATTGGGCTGCTCGAGCAGATCCCGGGGCGACACCGGGAAATCCGCGCGTCCCCATTCGACATAGCTCTCCAGTCCGTACAGCGGAAGTGTCATGCGCGCGAACAGCGAGAATATCTGGTCAGGACCCGGTACGACGGTCGAGTCGGTGAGCGCCCGCGCATTCGGATGTCCGGTATTCCTGAACGCGTCGAAAGTGCTTCCCGCCACATCGCTGTAGCCATTGACAGGGGAGAACACCGATCGCGTGAAGCCAAGCGTCAGGCCGGAGGTGGCGCTCTGCTTCCAGGCGAGAGCGATGGCGCTGAGCGATCTGACATCGTCCGCGATGCTGTTATTGAAAAAATCGGACTCGTGAATTCCACCGACGATCCAGCGAGCATCGAATCGCCCGAGCGGAGTGTTCAGCGGTCTGCTGGTGCGAAGAAAAGCGTGCGGAAATCCCGGCGCGTTGTCGCTCATGACGATTGCGTTTCTTATCGCCGGGCCCCACCACTCGTTCTCGGTTGCCGCGCCGACCTCGACCGGCCCCGCCCTCAGCGTGAGTGACGACTGCCCCGGAAAAATCCGGCTGATGGACTGGTCGCCGAATCGCCACGGCATGTCGATCGAGTACGGATAGACATTGAACGGCGACGAGAAACGGCTGCGCGAGGCAGGCACGGGCCGCGCGAATCGAACATCCGTCGGATCGATCGAGAGCCTGTTGTTGGACGAATAGGCCAGCTCTGGAATCACGACGAGGCGAACGGGGCCGAAAGACGCCGTGAATCCGCCGAGCACGCGAACGTTCGCTCCCTTTCCAGCCCACAAGGCACCGTCGTTCTGACCGAACGGAAGCGCACTGTTGGCGACGAACTGCATCATCGGAAAAACCAGCGCAAAGTTGCGCGGGGCCAATCCCGACCGCCGGGGATCGGTCAGCGACGAGGTCGAGCGAAGCATCAGCGCGTCCGTTCGCGCAGTGCCGTCCAGCTCCGACATTCGGAGGCGATCGACCGAATCGCCGCTCACCGTTACGACGGCCTGCGCCAATGGTTCCGTAATCGCCATCCGACTTTCGACGCTTTGTGCCCCGATCAGCTGGACCGGGAAAAAGAGCAGAGCGGCGGCCGGCAACAGCCATAGGCGACGAAAATGGCGCATTGAGGAGTGAAGAAAGGTAGATTGACCAGCGTCACGTAACAGAAGTGACATCGGTGCCCCGCTTGCTCCGCGCTGAGCGCGAAAGTAAGTATACTGGCGCCAGTACACCGGAGCCCGCGTCCAACAAGCGGCGACCGCGTTAAGCTAGCGGCGACACCGTAGCCCTGCAAACCTGCGTACCGACAATGACCGATGAACAATGAGCGTCCCGAAGTGGTAATTGCGCACCTTCGGCGCGTCATCAGGCCTGCGTTCCTGCCACGCGCAGTCGCGCGACTGCTACCCGCCGTCCTGTTTCTTGCCATCACTGGCAGACCGATTGCGGCGCAATCTGTCGGCGGACGCAGTGAGATCTTTGCGGGCAGCGAGCTGGAGAGCTATCTGCGATACCTGCAGACCGAAGAGGATTCGGCCAGCCACCCGTGGAGCATCCGCGGGTTTTCAGCGCCCGAGATCGACGCGCTCGTGCCCTCTACCGCGAACCACCCGTGGGCCGCCCGCTACGCGCTGGACAGAAGAACCCACGAAGGATTCGAGTGGGACTACGTGCGGCCATCGTGGGTTGGCACAATCAATACGACGTACCCATTCGGAGGCAACGACGGAGCCACGTGGACCGGCAAGGGTCTCACCAGCACCATTCAGCTTGGAATCTCCGCGCGATGGGGGCCGGTCTCCGCAGTGCTCGCACCGGTGGCATTCCGCGCGGAGAATCAATCGTTCGTCATCCTGCGGAACGGTCTGAGCGGCAGACTTCGATTCGCGGATGGTCAGTTCCCGCGCCTCATCGACCGTCCGCAGCGATACGGCACACTGCCCTACAGCCGTATCGACTTCGGCGAAAGCACGCTCCGTCTCGATCTCGCTGGAGTTGCCGCGGGGATCTCGACCGCCAGCCAGTGGTGGGGTCCGACCGACAAGTATCCCTACGTGCTGGGCAACAATGCCGGAGGATTTCCTCACGCTTACTTCGGGACGTCGAAGCCCGCCAACATCGGCATCGGACGAATTCACACACGGGTCGTGTACGGCCAGCTCTACCAATCGGCATACTCTCCGGTTAGCGGCTCCAGCTCGTTCATCGATTTTACGGAGACCGGAACGACCCGCTTCATGGCAGGTCTGATCGGCACCTTCCAGCCGCGCGGGATGCGCGGGCTCGAGATCGGCGGAGCCCGATTCTTTCATGCGGCGAGCGACAACAATGGCGTGTCGTCGCACAATATCGGTCTTCCCTTTCAGAATATTTTCAAGAGCCGCCTGGCGAAGGAATCGGAGGTGCCTATCCAGGGAGACGACCGCGCGCTGCGCGAGAATCAGCTCGGTTCGCTTTTCCTAAGGTGGGCGCCACCAGGCAGCGGCTTTGAAGTTTTTGGCGAGTACGGCCGCGAGGATCACAGCGCTGACCTGCGCGATCTGCTATTGGAGCCCGATCACGCCGCTGCGACAAATGTCGGCGTCAGACGCGTATGGCTTCGCGGGCGGACGATGACCGCACTCCGCGCTGAGGTTTTCAGCTACGAGTCGCCATCAGGGTCGCGAACGCGCGGAGAAGGGCAGATTTATCTGCACGGCGTGCTGAGCCAGGGTCATACGTATCGTGGGCAGATGCTGGGGGCGGACGTTGGCCCGGGGAGCGGCGGAGCGCAAAGCCTTGCCGTGGAGCGGTTCACACCAGGCGGACGCATGACCGCGTTTTTCACCCGTGCCGTCGCGCGGGAAGCAGTGCAGGCTTACAAGTCGGGACCAGCGTTCGAGAATGCCGTCGACGTTATGAACTCGATAGGTCTTGAAGCACTCCGCTTCATCGGGCCGGTCGACGCGCTTGGACGCGTGGTGCTGACCTCCGAGCTCAACAGAAACCTTGCCGGTGACCGCGTCAACGCGACATTCGTGCTCGGCCTACGATCGGATTTCTAGCGACCTGTTCGCCACGGGCGCGCAAGCTCCGACGTAAGGCTCATGTACTCCCTGAAGGCCGGAGGCGCAGCACCGCGGACCTCCGAAATTCTCTCGGCGATGAACGCGAGCACTATTCCGAGCATCACGCCGGAGATCATCCCGAGCAGCACGCGCCGGTAGGCGTCACGACGGTCCGATTGCAGCACGGCTTCGGCCGGCTCCAGGACGGTGATGGCGGGCAGATCGCGAACTTCCTCGATACGCGCCTGCTCATACGCCTGGGCAAGGCCGGTATAGACCCGCTGACGCATTTCAACATCGCGCGCCAGCCGATCGTTTTCGAGGGTCAGTTGCGGCGAGTTCTCGTATTCGCGGTTGATCTGTCTGAATTCACTGAGCCGCGCTTCGGCGTCTCGCAGCTTATCGCGTGATTCGTCGAGGATTTTTTCAACGAAGGCGCGCTCGGCGGCGGCCTGATCCTGACGTCGCGCGAGATTGTATCCGTCCATCTCTCGCAGGATATTCGCCGCGATCTGTTGAGCGATCTCCGGACGCGGTGCGTAGACAGTCATGCCGATGACTTCGGTGCGACCAGAAGCTGATGTGCTGATGCTGCTCCTCATGCGCTCGACGACGCGGGTCTCGGTAATCGCGGGCGATCCCGACGGAATGGCAAAGACGGAAGCCAGAGTGGTTTCGGCGGCACCACCCGGCGTCACAGTCCGGTACCGCTGCCGTGCGACCGGTCCGAGAATCGCCCGCGACGTTACCAGGTCGACATAGAACGAGACCGACTGTGTCGGATCCGCGCTGCTCCCGGTAATGCTACCGAGGTCTCCAGCGACTCCCATCATCGCGCTGGGCGAGCGGGCACGACTGAGAGCGAACTGTGCCGTGGCGCGGTAGCTCTGTGTCTCGGTCACCACTATCGCCGCGGCAGTGAGCCCCCACGCTGCGGAGCACACGAGCAGAAGCAGCCGATGACGCAGCAGGACGTTGACGAACCCGAGGAGCGATACCTCCTCGCGCGGTGCGTCGGTTCCGCCCGATCCCCAGCTGGGGGCCGCCGCCCCGTCCGATGTGCTCATCACCGCGACTCTCGGTCCCGCCGTCAGCACCGGGCTCAGCTGCGAGGCTGAGCGCGCATCGGCTTGATGCGTTCCACCGACAGATACAACACGAACAGCAGCAGCGTGCCCGCTCCGATCGCAATCAGAAAGAGCGCGGGTTTCAACCACGCGACTATTGCGAGCGATGCGAGGACAACGTTTATGACGAGTACCATCGAGCTCACCTGCGCATGGCTCCGTCCCGCCTGCACCATGCGTTGATAGGCGTGACTGTGATGAGCGTGATACCACCGCTCGCCGTGCGCGATACGACGACCGAGGGTGACCGTCGCGTCGAAGATGAACGCGCCGAGTAGAAGAATCCACGTCAGCAGCGGCACTGCGCCAGCGTTCTCCGACGCGATCGCCAGCACCGCGAAGAGGTACCCCAGCATGCCGCTGCCCACGTCGCCCATGAACAGCTTTGCGGGAGCCCAGTTCAGCGGCAGGAATCCGGCGTTCGCCGAAGCGATGAGAAACGAAACCACGGCCAGGCCAGGATAGCCCATGGCCAGCAAAAGCAGGCCGCCGATTGCGCCGGTAGTCAGCGCTTCACCGGCGGCGAGCCCGTCGATGCCATCCACGAAGTTGTAAAGGTTGATCGCCCAGACTATGCCGAGAATACCGACAATGCTGCCGAAGGCGCCGAGCTGAACGCTGACGACGCCGATGCTCAGCGAAGGGAGTCCGCCGAGCCAGTACATCGCCCACGCGGCGGAGATGAACTGCACGGCGAACCGCGGGAGTGCGGGGAGGTCGCGGTGGTCATCCACCCAGCCGACGAGGGCGACCATGGCCCCTCCTCCTGCCAGAGCCAGGCCGATGTTGAGAGGGATCCACTGCCACCAGGTGGTGAGCATAATTCCACCAAGGGCGGCAACCGCAATCGCCAGCCCGCCGCCGCGTGGCGTGGGAGAGGAGTGTGAGCTTCGCTCGTTCGGGATATCCAGCAGGCGATCGAGGGCGTAAAGCCGAACGCGGCTTGCCAGAAGCCAGCTGAGGATACCCGCAGCCACGACAAGAATGATTCGCTGGACGATCACGCTGCCTGTATTTCTGCCGCCGGAAAGCAGAGCGTTTCCGGCGGCATTCGGCGTAGTAACCGTGCTGGCAACTGACTGTGGATCATCTGGCGGTTCGGTATCGCTGCGGCCTTATGTCTCCGGGGAGACAGGAAGGATGCAAGGTAAGAGGAAAAATGGTGAAGTGCGAGAGTAACAGCCTGCCGGAACTGTCCACTTGAGTGTCGTCCTTCTGACTTCCTGTAAAGGGATCAACTGAAGGGAAACATGAGACCGGTCTCCTGTTCCCTTATGCAGTGCTTCCTGACAGTGGGCCGTCGACAGACAACGAGCTCAACGACCATCAACAGGCAGCCCCTGCCCCAGGACATCGCACACCCGCGCGCAAGCGGCTGTCCGACCACCCGTCGCCTCGAGAACCTTCCTCGCGCGCCGACCTTTCGCCCTCAGCTCCTCTGGTTTCGTCGCGAGTATCTCTCTCAGCACGATCTCAGCGCCAGCGACGTCTCCATGACGCACATGCCAACCGATATCGTCAACCTCGAGCAGGTCAGCGACATGATTCTCTTCGGGCCCGATGAGCAGAATCGGCCGCTCGACAGCCATCGCTCCATACACTTTGCTGGGATGAACGATTCCCGGGATTTCGTCGCCCACCGTGACCAGATGCACGTCCGCGGCAGCGAGCGAATAGCGAAGCTGTTCGCGCGGCTGATATGGAAGCGAGCGAACGACGTCGGACGCTGATCGGTCCACTTCCCCTTTGCCGATGCCACCGCCGACAAACAGCAACACGAGTCGCGAGTCATCGGTGATTCGCTTCGCGGCGTCGATGATTGTAGTCAGCGGATTGGAAGGGCCGTGATTCCCGCTGTACATGACGACGACCTTGCCGGCGAGTCCATGCGCTCTTCTGAACGGATTCGCGTCGTGATCGATCACTTGATCGGGCTCTTCAGCGGCCCACGGCGGAATGACGGACATTTTTTTCGAGACATCGACCTTCCGGTTCATGCGCAAAGCCATGAACCGGTCCAGCACGATTACATCCTCTGCCCGGCGAAGAACGGTCCGGTTCATCCGCTCGAACGCACGCACCAACAACGATGTTGGAGCCATCCTGCCGAGCGCGACTGTCTGGTCGGGATTGACGTCCATCACCCAGTACTTGAGTGGAGCACGATGGATGGCACTGAGAAACACTCCGCCGAGTGCGCCGACGGGTGGCGACGTACTGACGACAACGGCGTCAATGCCCTTCTGAAATGCGGCTCGAAGAACAACCTGGAAAACAAACAGGAATCCGCCGAGAAGCCGAACGGCGATTGAGCTCTTACCGAACGAGGAGAACGGCACGCGTCGAATGTCGACACCGCCTCTTGTTTCATTTCGCGGAAACGATGCCGAAGGATCGTCGTAGCCGCGGAGGGACGTGTAGACGATGACCCGATGTCCCCGGCGGACGAGCTCCTCGGCGGCATCCGCCAGATGCTGTCCGACTGCTGCGGGATCCGGGGCGTAGACCTGCGATAGAAAGAGAAAGGTGCGGGCCGGGCTCTTCAAGAGATGACTGACCGGTAGACCGCAAGAGTCTCGCACGCCGTGCGCTTCCACGAAAACCGGCTCGCGTTCGCATATCCGGACATTACGAGGGATGCGCGGAGGTCTATGTCCATGAGACAAGTTTCGAGAGCGCGCGCCATGTCCTCGACCGACGTCGGATCGAACATCAATGCACCGTCCCCCGCCACTTCCGGAAGGCTCGAGCCGGACGAGCACGCCACCGGCACTCCCGCGTTCTGCGCGTCCAGCGCCAGCAGGCCAAACCCCTCGTACAGCGATGGATACGCAAAGAGCGAAGCGCCCCTCATCAATGCGACCACATCGCTGTCCGGCAGATATCCGGTAAAATGCACGCGCTCTGCGCTTGCATTCACGATCTCGGATCTCACGGAGTGAACCTTGTCGGGCAGGTGACCGACGAGCACCAGCGAATGCGGGACGCGTTCGCGAATCAGCGCAAACGCCGCCAGGAGTCCGGGGATGTTCTTGTGAGCACTGAGCGCGCTGAACGACAGAATGTATGGCTTGGCGACATCCCGGACGATGGCGCTCGGAGGAGCGTGTGCGGACGCTTCATATTCGCTCGGATCCCTCCCGGCGCAGTGGACCACGCTCACCTTGCTCGCCGGAACGCCGAGATGCCTGACGATTTCGCCGCGCGAAAATTCCGACACCGCGATGACACGATCGGCTTTGTGAACGGAGCGTCGCACGAAAAAGCCGAACGCCTGACGGCCAAACGCGCTGTGCCTCCCCCGATGCCCGAGGAAGTTCAGGTCGTGCACGGTGACGACCTGCGGAATCCGCGAAGCGAGTGGAGCCACGTAGCCAAGCGAATGCACGACATTGGGCTTCAGCCGGTTGAGCTGCATTGGAAGCACCAGCTGCTCCCACGAATATCTCACGGAGCGACGGACCGCGATGAAGGGGCAGACAACCTTCCTGAAGTTTCCGGCCGGGGTGACATCGAGGTCGGCGGAATCCTCGTTCACAAACACCACGTACTCGTTGTCGTGGTCCTGTAGCGCCAGCTCGCGGATAAGCGAGGTTGCGTAGGTCTGAGTACCACCGACAACGCCAGGTATCAGGTAGAGAAGGTTGAGCGCGATCAGCATGCTCAGTGACCCGTGACGGGACGCTGCGGCGCGCCGGCCGCGCCCGCCGGCACCAGTGTGCCGGGTACCGGGCTCACCCGTGCCCACGTCAGTCGCGAAACCACCAGCATCATCACGTAGCCGGCAGAGACGCATACAACAGCATAGAACGACCCGCTGAACTCGCCGCGGTTGAAATCCAGCATCATCGCGAAGACGATGAAATAGAAACCCGGATGAGCGTTGACGTTGCGAATGAGCCAGATCGAGCCGACCGACAGGATCGACAACACTATGAACGGGCCAACCCACGAAAAGTTGATGAACGCTTCCGTCACCGGCGTGTAGGCGAATCCGATTGTTTGTGTGCTGCCGAAGGCGTCGAGCAGAAACTTTATCGACAGACTTTCCGGCTTGGATCGCCAGAACACTCGCGGAATGAAGAGCGACGGGGCGGTAAGGTAGGTCCAGCCCCATTCCAGCGGAGGATAGTTGTCCGCGGAATAGTGCATCAGCGTCTGGATAGGCGAGATGAACTCATTGTTGCCAAGCAGCAGGTCGGTCGGCCGGTTGGCGAGCAGCCGCGGATCCATGATCACCTGCCTGACAATACCGAGCAAGGTCAGGAGGGCGAACGCGACAAACCCCAGGAGGAGCGTGCCCAGCCGGATCACCGCCTGACGTCGAGTCGCAATCAAGGCGGCGAAGAAGATGAACATCGGCAGGAAATCGCGACGATTGCCGAGTGAAACGTGGAACATCACGAACGCGATTGTCGATACCACCACCACTATCCGCGCGAAGAGCCCGAGACGAGGCCAGACCGCGAACATGAACATCGCCATGCCGTTCACGAAGAACATCATGACGATCCACAGCTGCCCGCCGATCAGTGCCGTCTGCGTTCTGTCGATAGTGAACGCGAATCGTACGTCCATCAGCGCAGCATAACCGAACACCGAGGCGAAGCCACCCACCAGCAGGACCGCGTTCCAGCTGGTGGGCCTGACTTCGTCGAACGCGTGCTCGGAGACACCTCGCCACGGCTCCTTGTGCCACCACTGCACGAGGTTGAAGCCGACGAGCCCGGTGCCGTAAAGAAAGGCCGCCGGAGCGAGTCCGGTCATTGCGGCGCCCTGGAGCGAAAAGATCAGCGGCAATGTCGCGCCGTAGAGGGAATAGAAGAGGAGGAAGAAGAACCGTATATCCTGAAACACCCACGCGCGGTCGATGAGACGCAGTAATGCGAAGCCGACAACGCACTGGCCGAGTAGAAAGCTGGTGGCACCAGCGGCCGGCTTGCCAAGCAGCGCCTGCACTACTGCCGCCAGGTGCAGACAGAGCGCCAGACCGAGGAGTAATCCGGCCAGCGGCGGAAAGCGGCCGCGTTGCTCGCTGTCGGGAGCGATCAGTGCGTAACTACCCACGGTAGGTGGACCTCGCGCCGGAAGTGATGGCGCGGCGCAGCTGTGCCATCTGTCGCCGCGCGTAGTACTTCACCATCCAGCCGTTGACGGACCCGCGAAACCCGTGCGCGCGTTTGAGATATTCCCAGTGTTTAGACACGAGGTAACGCGTGTTGCGCCACGCGAGATATTCGAATCTCAACCGGTTCACTCTCTGCCCCCCGGTGGAGCAGAGCGGCCCGCGGAGGTGATAGCATACCGCATTGGGAGTGAAGTAAACCACGGCGCCGGTGGCGTTAGCACCGAGATAGAAGTCCGTTTCTTCGCGCCACGAGTTACCTGTGTACCATCGGTCGAACGACACGTCATCGAACACCGTCCGTCGTATCAGCGCGATCGAATGAAGAAAGGGCGCGCGCACCGGCCGGGGCGGACGCGCGGAGAAGTCAGCGTCCATCGAGCTGAGGTCGAAAAGCTCCGATGTTTCGTCCTGTCTAGTCACCGGATCGGACAGACCGTCCGGCGAGAAATCGCCCGGCACGCGCGCGGTAACTACTCGTCCCGCAATGACAGATGCGCCAAGCGCCTCGGCTTCGCGAAGCAGCGTGGCGCAGTAATCTGCCGAAAGCCAGACGTCGTCCTCTCCGAATAGCACCCACTCGGTATCGGCAGCGGCAATTCCAGTCAGCCGGGACGCGGGCTGGCCGCGCTGTTCTTCATGTCGGATCAATTCGACTGGAATAGGGGCAGCTGCCGCCAGTCGCGCTATCACCTCGCTCGTGCCGTCTGTCGAGCCGTCATCCACCACAACTATCCGCGCGACATCAGGATGTCCGATGTATGAGGGCCAGACGGCCTCGAACGCACGGATCCGGTTGTAGGTTGGAATGACGATGGTGACGATGCTCACCTGATGGTGCCCTTCTCCATCGAATCTGCCGCTCTCGCCGCATCGAGACCGCGATATCCTTCCCAGCCTCCGCGTAGAACGCCGAACGCAATGCGGGGATCGCCCTTTCGCGCGCCGATGACGGCCATTGCCGCAGCTTGGAGAACGAGCCGCGCCGCGTAGCGCACCTTCCACAGCGGCCGGTCGCCGATGACTTTCCAGACGAACAGCACGCGCAGCCGCTCGCGCTCGCGCATCTGCTTGTGAAGGGGAGGCCGGTTGACCGTGCTTGGATAGTGTTTCACTGCCATGCGGCCGGATGAGATCACCTTCCATCCTGCCTTCGCGACTCTGTGCGTGGCGTCGACGTCTTCGTGCCAGAAACTCCCAAGTCCTTCGTCGAAACGTCCGACATCTTCGATCGCCGAGCGCCGGAACGACATGTTGCATCCGGTCAGCCAATCCGCGGGCTGCTCGTCAGCTCGGTGAGTGGACGGCCCCTGATTGAATCCTCCCCAATCGATTCTGTACCGATCGGAGGTTATTCCCAGCAAGCGGTACAGTGCCTTGCGCACCGGTGTGTACTGATGCGGGTGATCCACGTAACCGCCGACGGCACCAACCTCGGGGTTCGTGTACAACGCGAGCATCGACGCCGCCCAGTGCGCCGGCAGCCGCACATCATCATCGAGAAACGCGACGATGTCGCCGCGCGCGACATCGAGCCCTTCATTGCGAGCCCGCGGCATCCCGAGCCC
>Ga0136617_10001069_pt1 | contig 23943 bp, 23 predicted proteins | sample AntDrymUQ3222106_2_FD_129672 | JGI IMG/M metagenome (GOLD analysis project Ga0136617, IMG submission 129672) | Polar desert sand microbial communities from Dry Valleys, Antarctica - metaG UQ322 (21.06) | ecosystem: Environmental > Terrestrial > Soil > Desert | place: Antarctica: Dry Valley...
CACGACCGGGATCACGGTGCGGCCGATCTTCTGCGCCAGCATCGCCATCTCGATGAACTCGGCGTCCTTGAAGCCGTTACAGATGATGGGCGTGTCGTTGTAGGCCTGGGCCGCGACGGCGAGAAGCTCGGGCTTCGAACCGGCCTCGAGCCCGAACCCGTACTCCCGCCCGAAGTCCAGCACTTCCTCGACGACCTGGCGCTGCTGGTTCACCTTGATCGGATAGACGCAGATGTAACGGCCCTCGTACGCGTGCTGCGCGATGGCAGTGCGGAAGGCGTGGTAAATGTCGTCGACGCGGTGTCTGAGGATGTCCTTGAACCGGATGAGCACCGGCAGATGGATCCCGCGAAGCATCAGGTGATCGGTGAGCTGTTTGAGGTCGATCGCCCTCTCACGGTCCTTCGTCGGGTGCACGAGGACATGCCCGGCCGGCGAAATCGAGAAGTACCCCTTGCCCCAGCGCTCCACCTCGTAGAGCTCGGTGGCGTCGGTGACGCTAAACACGTCACCGGCCTGCCAGTTGCGCTGATTCCGCGTCGAAGGAGTGCTCACGCGCAACATGATACGGGTTAAGTTCTGGATTTTCTAGCTTTCCGCGACATCCATACCCGACTTCGCGCTCTGGTGCCCGGCTCCGATCCGATTGCCCGGTTGCGGAATCCACCTGCGCGGATGCGGGACACCGTTACTGCTGAACGTTGCCTGACTCCAACTGGGATGAGCGGCGGTTCGGAGTGACAAAACGGCCGTTGACGTGGGCAGGACGACAGATCGGGCGCCTCCAGGCGCACTCACGCGATGTTGGCGGGGCGAATGCAGTCTCGCGATCGTCCCTCGATGACGACGAAATGCCTCCGGCTTACGTCTAACCGGTGCAAAGCGCGATGAAGCCGCCTGCCGACCGACACCTCGACCTCAGTGGCGCGGGATGCGACCTGCCTGTCGGCGCGCCCGCGTCAGGCGGTCGGCTGGCCGTTGCTCCTGTTTGCGGCCACCCTGCTCGGTCTGGCATCGGCCGGACTCGCGTGGCAGCTGTCAACCTGGCTCGGGCGGTCGATCACCGGCTTCGCGCTCCTGGTTCTGATCAACTGCACCTGCTGGTATGCCGCCGCGGCGGCGGCAAATTACGCGCTCCTGTATTACCGGCAGTCCAGGGAGCGCGCGGTGCGTGCCTCACATCTGGAAACCCGGCTCGTGGAGGCACAGCTCAAGACCCTTCACCAGCAGCTGCATCCGCACTTTCTGTTCAACACGCTGCACGCCATTTCGACGCTGATGCACCGCGACGTGGACGCCGCCGATCGGACGCTCGTGCGTCTGAGCGACCTGTTGCGGCTCACGCTCGAGCGGCTCGGCGAACAGGAAGTCACGCTCGGCGCCGAGCTCGACTTCCTCCGCAAGTACCTGGAGATCGAACGAACACGTTTTGCCGACCGCCTCGTGGTCCGGTACGAGGTCCAGCCCGAGGCGCTCGACGCGCTGGTGCCGACGCTGCTGCTGCAGCCGCTCGTCGAGAACGCGATCAAACACGGTGTCGCGCGTAAAACGGGGGCGGGTCACATCGACATCACCGCGCGCCGGGATCACGACAAGCTCTGGATCGAAGTGCGGGACGACGGAGTGGGCCTCTCTGAGGACGCGCTGACCGCCCTGCAAAAGGGGATCGGCGTCTCGACCACACGCGCGCGCCTGCAGCACCAGTTCGGCGCCGATTACCGCTTCGAGTTTCACCGACTGGCGCAGGGTGTCGGTGTGGTCGTGGCCGTTCCATGGAGAGTACGCCCTTTCGAGGGCATACACGACGTTCAGGGGGAGCAGCATGAAGAAGCTACGCACAGTGATCGTGGACGACGAGCCGCTCGCAAGGGAACGCCTGGCGAGCCTGCTTTCGGCCGAACAGGATATTGAGGTCGTCGCGCAGTGCCGTGACGGCGAAGAGGCAGTGGCGGCGCTCGAGCAGCACACGCCCGACCTGGTGTTTCTCGACGTGCAGATGCCCGGCCTGAACGGGTTCGAGGTCCTCGAGGCTGTGGGCCCCGAAAAAATGCCGCTCGTCGTCTTCGTGACCGCCTACGACCAGCACGCGCTGCGCGCCTTCCAGGTGCGCGCGCTCGACTACCTCCTCAAGCCCTTCGACCGCGACCGGTTCAAGGACGCGCTGCAGCGGGCGCGGGCCCACATTCAGCGCGATGAAACCGGTGACCTCGGCCGACGGCTGCTCGCACTGGTGAAGGATCTGCGCCGGGACCAGCCCAAGACCGACCGGCTGGTCGTCAAGTCCGGCGGGCGGCTCTTCTTCCTGCGAACGGATGAGATCGACTGGGTGGAGGCTGCCGGCAACTACGTCCGGCTGCACGTAGGCTCCGCTTCCCACCTGCTCCGCGAGACCATGAATGCCATCGAAGGGCGGCTGGATCCCGAAAAGTTCTTCCGCATCCACCGGTCGCGCATGGTCAACATGGAGAGGATCCAGGAGATGCAGCCGTGGCTGAACGGCGAGTACGCCGTGCTCCTTCGAACCGGAACCCGCCTCACGTTGAGCCGCGGCTACCGGGAAAAGCTCCAGGATCGCCTCGGTCGCATCACCGTCTGAAACCGCCGGCGCCTACCAAAAGCGTGATCGGCGTGCGAGAGCTGCGCGCCGATCAGCTCGCCTCTTCCGGCTCTGCAGTTTTTTCCTCAAGAATCCGAAAAGAATCACGCGGCACCGTGCTTGCGATGCCGCATACCGAACATTCTAGGACTGTGAGGATAGATGCTGCCTGAACCCGGGCGACGGGTTGCCGTCGCCGAGCGTGTGCAAAAGTGTGCAGACCACGTGCCCGTGGTCCTGCTGGTGACCTCGGATCGCGAGCTCCGCGAATCGGCGGCGATCGCCCTCAGGATGCGCGGTTACCGCGTTCTGGCCGCCCAGCATGCGGGGCATGCGGTTCTGGCGTGTATCGACGCGCCACGGGTCGACGTCGCGGCCATCGAGCTGTCGATGGAAGATGTGTCTGGCCCCGCGCTCGCGGAGCGGTTGCGGCGGCGATGCCCGGGGCTGCGTTCGCTGTATCTGGCCAAGGCCGGCACGCCCGAGTGCGAGGGCGTCCTCGTCAGGCCGTTCAGTCGGGACGATCTCGTGGAAAAGTTGATCGTGTCGCTGCCGGCCGTCACTTAGGCATCTTGAACAGCGCGTCGTCGAGCGGCACGTTGAATTCCACCTTTTCGAATTTCATATCCCCTGCCGGGCTACCGTTCAGGAGCCGCGTGATAACGAACGGGATCATGCGGCCGTCAACGTTGCGGTAGTCACTCATCCTGGTTTCGAGCTGTCCCTTCGCCGCGGGGTCCTCAATTACCATCACGGTCCTGGTTTCGAGCCCGGTACTCGCGTCGATGTAGTAGTGGACGACGGGCCCTGACTTCGGGGTCACGATGAGATGGTGCATCTCCTTCCCCCCGTCCGCTTCCTTACCCTTGTAGTCGATCTTGTGCCCCCTCTCCTTCCAGTCGAGGAACACCGAGTCGAACTGGGAATTGTCCTTGAGCATTTCGGTCTGCGGCCCTGGGGGAAGTTCCTGCGCCGGCATCCCCGGCACCGCGACCCACAAGGTCGTGCCGTCATAGCCCTGCACCATTTTCTGGCCCGCGACCTCCATCTCATTGCGCACCATGTTCGGCCGCTTCGAGACCGCCACGATTGGAACGGGTGTGCCCTGGACGGTAGCGACGCCTACCATTCGAACCGAGGTCGTCCCCTTTAGTTTGTCGAGACCCCCCTTTGCTTCAATGATCTTGGCGACGATCTCGTCGACGGTCTGCGCACCGGCGGACGGGACGGCCACGAGCAACACCAACGCGGTCACAGCAGCGGAGACAACCGTACGACGCATCACTACCTCCATCATTTGTACAAAAGTCGAAGCGCGGAGGCATCGGCGCTCCGCGCTTCGAGCTCATCGTGCCCCTTGGGCCCGAGTACGGTTAGACCCGGCGCCGCGCCATCATTCGATACAGTACCAGCAACAGGATCGCTCCCAGGATGGAAATGATCCACCCCGCGGCCTGATCCGAACCGTAGAATCCCATTGCGCGCCCGATGAAACCGCCCAGCAGCGCGCCCGCGATGCCGAGCAGGATCGTGACGATGAAACCGCCCGGATCGCGCCCAGGCATCAAGAGTTTGGCGATGACGCCAACAACCAGACCGAACAGAATCCAAGTTAGAATTCCCATCAATTCCTCCCGTTCCTGTGCGGTACAGGTTGCAAGCTCGCGGCCAACCCGCGCCAACAAGCTCAACCGATTATATTCTCGCGGTCATGCGTATCCTTGTTATCGTGGCGCTCGTCATGGCGGGTTCGCCCAGAGCACACACAACATCGCCGCCGCAGCCCCGCGACCAGATCGAGGGGTTGATCAGGCAATTCGATGGGGAGGCCGGACTCTACGCCCGGAATTTGAACTCGGGCGAGGAAATCGCGGTCAACGCCTCCACCCGATTTCCCACTGCGAGCACGATTAAGACGGCCGTCATGCTGGAGGCGTACGCGCAGGCCGCCGCAGGGAAACTCCGATTCGACGACGTCGTCAGGCTGACCGATCCCGTGAAAGTGGGGGGTTCGGGCCTTCTCAGTGGTCTGCGCGCCGGCTTGCCGTTGCGCATCGCCGACCTCATTCAATTGATGATCGTTCTCAGCGACAACACGGCCACCAACATCCTGGTCGAGCGGCTGGGCACGACGCAGATCGACGAACGGCTTCTCGCATACAAGCTGCAGGACACCAAACTCTTCCGGCCGACGTTCCGCGATGGACGCGCGGATGTTTTTCCAGAACTGGAGCGCGAGTTCGGGCTGGGGATGACGACACCCAGGGACATGGGTGAGTTGATGGCCCTGATCGCCGGCGGGCGGGCGGTGAATGCCGAAGCGTCGTCGGCCATGCTCGCCACGCTGCGCCGTCAGACAGATAAGGGAATGATCCCGCGGCTGTTGCCGGCCGGTATCGAGGTTGGCAACAAGACCGGCACGGATGCGGAAAAGCTGCCTGACGCGAAAGGCCGACGGGGATCCATTCGAGCGGACGCGGCGATCGTGACGGGCCCGGGATTGAAGTACGTCGTCACCATTTTCACTCGACGCGGCGGGGACAGCGCGAGCGGCGTCGACAACGCGGCGCTCCTGCTCGGCGCCAGGCTTTCACGACTCGTCTTCGACCACTTCGCCAGCCGCTTACCGCGCTAGAACAACCGCGCCTTCTCGTGCCGCAACAGCCACTCTTTGCGGCGCAGTCCGCCGCCGTACCCCGTCAGGCTGCCATTCGCGCCGATGACGCGATGGCAGGGGACGATGATCGCGACCGGGTTCGCGCCGTTGGCAGCGCCGACCGCGCGGACCGCGGCAGGTGAACCGATTCGTTTCGCGAGCGCTGCGTACGAGGAAGTGCGCCCGGCCTTGACGGTGCGAAGCGCGTCCCACACCCGCTTCTGAAAGTTGGTGCCGTTCATCTCGACCTCCAGGGCCTCGAGCGCGTCAAGGTCACCGTCGAAGTACCGGCGCACCACGCCAGCCGCGCCCCCTGGATCACGGACTTTCTCCACACGCTCCTCCGGGTACCACTTTGCCAGCGCCCCACGCGCGGACCGCTCGCTGGCGTCGAAATGCAGCAGGCAGATCCGGCCTTCGAGGGCTGCCAGCGTCAGCGCGCCGATCGGTGTCTCAACGCTCCCCAGATGAATCGCCATTGTCGGACGCCAGTCTACTTCGAGCGCGTGCTGCCTCGTCGTCCTCCTCGCGATACACCTCGCCGTCCTGCTTCAATTCGATGACGTGCCGTCGTTCGGGCTGAAGCAGGGCGTCGAGGCCGAGAACGGCGCCGCCCCACCCGTGGCGGACACGCGGGGTGAGACGGTAGGTCATCCACCCCCTCAACTCGCACCAGAGGAGGATCCTGTCAACGATGATCGCAACGGCGACCAGCGCAAGGACGGCTATCAGACTCATCGACCACCTCCCGGAAGATGCCGCAGCCCGCGAGGTACACGAGTGTGCAACGCAGAACGTGCGACGGGCCTTGCGACTTGAATGGGGAAGCGCTGATCGGAGGGAACGGAACTTAGACCAGGCAGACGCGTCTGCGCGCTCTGAATCCCGCCAGCATCTTCCCGCGGGGGAGTATACACCCACGTGCGACGTGCTACGTGCGCGAGGTGCTGGCTTGTTCGTGGACAACTACTGAGAAGAGCGACGGCGCGTGAACGCGAAGCAGGTCCACGGCGCGCGTCCCGAGCGATGCGCCGACGACGACCGTGGCGGCGGTCTGGTAGGTGATCGCGGTCGCGCCGGCGACGGGCCAGAAGCCGATCCCTGTCACGCGGGAAGCGACGAGCGCGATGGTGCAGATGCAGGCCGTGTCGATCGCTGCCGCAACGGTTCGAGGCGCGTAACGTGCGCGGGCGGGAGAGATGACCGGCATACCGGCACGATTGGCGGCGCGGCGCTCGCGGCCAGCGGGCAACGGGTCCGCCGCGGAGCGACGGTCATAGCGCTGGCCGAGGAGGGCCGCCTGGGCCTCAACGAGGCGTTCCGCTCGCCGGTCCCCAACGCGGAAGTGACGACAGAATTCGTTGACGATCGCATCGACATCGAGGCCGATGACGCGGGCATAATCGCGCACGAAGGCGCGGGCGAAGATGCCGGAAGGCCAGCGGGAAAAGTCGTTCTGCTCCAGCCCCTCCCAGAGGTCCACGCTCACCTTCGTCGCCTGGGCAACCTCGTCGAGGGAAATGCGGCGTCGCTCACGTTCGCGGCGGAGTCGTGGGCCAAACTGGTCGCGATCGGGCATGACAAGGCATATGTGGCAGCAAGTCTTCTGCCCGGCGGATTCGTGTAAAGGGCCCGATATACGGCGCATGCTGCACCGAACCCGTTTCGGAAGTGTAATCGCGCGACCAAGTGTGCAAGACGGCTTCTATACTGAACGCATTGTGCAGAGCTGGTGCCTCGCGTTGCACGCGTCATATGCCTGCGCTCACCGCGGTGAGTGTTGCGGCGCGTGGGAAGTCCCGGCCGAACGGCACGTGATCGAATTCGTGCGCGGCCGCATGCGCAGGCCGGGAAAAGAGGATCCTTTTGTGTTCGCACGCGCTGAGAGCGGAGAGACCCAGTCGCGTATCGCGCATTCCGCCGGCGCCTGTGTCTTCCGCGCCGGCAATCGATGCGAGATTCAGGCGGACGGCGGCGAGATGGCGCTGCCGGTCTCGTGCAGGCATTTTCCGCGCGTGATTCTCCGCGACGCGCGCGGGACCCTGATATCACTCAGCCACTACTGCCCCACCGCTGCGGCGCTGCTTTTTGCTCCTTCTGGGAGCCTCGTGGCGGTCTCTCCCGGCTCGTCACTGGCCGCTCGGGAACCAATCGAGGGGCTCGACGCGCGGGACGCGCTGCCGCCGCTGCTGCGTCCGGGCATGCTCGCCGACATCGAGGGCTATGCCGCGTGGGAGCGGTCGGTGATCGACACGTTCAGCGAGTCGGTGCACGCCGGCCGCGCGCTTGACACCGTCGCCGCCGTGACCGAGGAGATACGCCGTTGGACTCCGGCGCGCGGGGCTCTGGCCGCAACTGTTCGCGGCGCCTTTGCTGCCCCGCGGGAGCCCTTGACGCGCCGCGGGGATTCGCCGGAGCTCGATATGATCCGCGCGATGTATCGCGGCGATGTACCGCTGGATGGGCCGCGCCGCCTGGCCGGCACCTGGGACCAGGCGGTGCCGGACGATCGAGTCGACCTTCAGCGCCCGGTTGCCAACTACCTCGCCGCACGGGCCTTCGGGAACTGGGTCGCCTACCAGGGCCACGGGATCCGGTCTGTCGTCGCCTGGCTGCGCGCGTGTTACGACGTCCTGCGCAGCGTCGCACCTGCGGCCAGGCTAGGGCCCGGAGCGCTGACCTCCAGTGAGCTTTGCGAGGCGATCCGCGTCACCGACATGGTCATGCTGCATTCGATCGATTCGCATGTCTTTGCCGCAGCGGCAGTGCCATTTGAGAAGGCGGATCCGGCGTGACCACCTCGGCCCTGGAGCGGTTTGTCCGATACGTCGTCATCGACACGCAATCGGACGACTCGTCCACGACGTGCCCGAGTACCACCGGGCAACTCGAGCTCGGACGGCTGCTCGTCACCGAGCTGTCGGCGCTGGGAGTTGCGGACGCCGCGCTCGACGACCACGGGTACGTCACGGCCGCCATTCCGGCGACGCCTGGACGAGAGGATCGGCCCGCTATCGGCTTCATCGCCCATCTCGACACCTCGCCTGAAATGAGCGGCGCCGGGGTCCGCCCGATCGTCCATCGGAATTACGACGGCCGGGACATTGTGCTGCCCGACGATCCCTCCGCCGTCATTCGGTCGATCGACAACCCGGACCTGGTCGCGCGCACGGGCGACGACATCGTCACCGCGTCCGGGACGACGCTGCTCGGGGCGGACGACAAGGCCGGCGTCGCCGCGATCATGGCGGCGATAGAGCTCCTCCTTGCGGACCCCGCGATACCGCACGGCCCTGTTCGCGTCTGCTTTACACCTGACGAAGAAATCGGGCGAGGCGCCGACCGGTTCGATGTGCAGCGATTTGGCTGCGTGGCCGCCTACACACTCGACGGGGGCAGCCGCGGCGAGCTGGAGTACGAGAGTTTTTCCGCGGACCTCATGACCGTCACCTTCAACGGCTTCAACACCCACCCGGGATACGCAAGAGGCCGCATGGTCAATGCCATACGCGCGGCTGCGGATTTCGTTGCGTCGTTGCCGCGCGAGGAACTTTCGCCGGAAACGGCAGCCGGATACGAAGGGTTCGTCCATCCATACGACGTCGAGGCGAGTGTCGATCGCACCGTCGTGAAGGTGTTGCTGCGGGATTTCGTGACCGCTAATCTCGCGGCACAGCGCACGCTGATCGACGCGCTTGCTCACAAGGCTGTTCAGCGGCATCCGGGATGCCGGCTCGAGATCGCGGTCCGGGAACAATATCGCAACATGCGCGAGGTGCTCGACCAACACCCCGCAGTGGTACAACATGCGCGAGATGCCATGCGCCGTGTCGGCATCGAACCGGTCGAACGTCCGATCCGCGGTGGCACCGACGGCTCCCGCCTGTCGTTCATGGGTCTTCCGACGCCGAATCTTTTTGCCGGCGAGCACAACTTCCATTCACGGCTGGAGTGGGTCTCGGCGCAGGACATGGATCTGGCCGCACGGGTCATCGTCGAGCTGTGCCGAGGCTGGAGTTGACAGCGCAGCCGGCATCCGACCCTGACGCCTCAATCCAGCCGACGCGCAGGCCGCGAGAATCAGCGGCATGGTCATCCTCAAGTTGCGGACCAATCAGGACGGTTTCGTATCGGATGCCCGCGTGCTTCGTTCGATCCCGCTGCTGGACCAGGCCGCGGTCGATGCCGTCATGCAGTGGCGGTTCACGCCGACACTGCTCAATGGTCAGCCGGTACCGGTCGATCATGACTGTGACCGTCAACTTCGCGCTGGACCCGGGCGTGAGCGTCTCTCCGGGAGGGGCGGCAGCGCCGCGAGGGGGCACGGCCGGCACCACGCCACAGAGACCGCGGTTCGGGCCGATGGTGATCAAAGAGGTCAAACCGGTGTATCCGCTCGATGGCCTTCAGGCGGGAGTCCAGGGCACGGTCGAAATGGAAGTGACGATCGGCACGGACGGGAAGGTCAGCAACGCGCGAGTCGTTCGTGGTGTTCCGATGCTGAACGACGCGGCTCTCCGCGCCGTGCTGCAGTGGGAATTTGAGCCGCCGGCGCAGGCCGTTGTCACCAACATCGAGATGACCTTCTCAACTACGCGCCGGGGCGGGCGCGATTAGCGCTCGAATTCCGCAACGACCGGCGCGTGGTCGCTTGTCCCGACCTCGCGCTGGACCATGCAGCTCTTGACGCGCGCATAGAGCGCCTCCGAGGCGAGCACGTAGTCGAGCCGCCACCCGATGTTCCGCTGCCGCATGTTTCTCCACGGCGCCCACCACGTGAACATCTGATCGTTCTGGGGCTCGAGAGCCCGGCCCACATCGACCAGGCCGTACCCGATGATGCGCTCGAGCTGCTCGCGTTCGGACGGCAGCTGCCCGATGATCGTCGGTTTTCTTTCCTTCGGATGGACGTCCATATCCGTACGCGCGATATTCAGGTCGCCGCACACGACGAGCGGCGTGCCGCGGTGATCGGCCACGAATTGCTCGAGCGCCGCCAGGAAGCGCATTTTTGCGGCGAAGTCCTTGCCGCCGTTCGGCACGTAGACAGAGGTAACCGTCACGGAGGGCAGCGTGACCGTGACGATGCGGTTCTCGTAATCGAATGCCGGATGGTCGAAGGCAGGACGCTCCAGCGACAGGGCCTTACTGACGTGCAGCCCCACCCCCGAATATCCCTTCGACCCGTGCCAGTAGCACCAGTAGCCTTCCATCTCGCAGAGCGCCGCCGGCACCTGGTCCTGTGACGCTTTGATTTCCTGCAGGCAGATGAAATCCGGCCGTTCGGCCGCGGTCCATTCTTCCAGCTGGGCTTGCCGTGCACGAATTCCGTTCACATTCCAGGTCGCGATTTTCAGCAGATGGATCCTTCCGGCATTGCTTTTGCCAGTGGTTGTGGCAGGAGTTCTTGCCGTGAAAACACTTGTCAGAAGCTCGATTCTTGCCATCGTATTCTCGATGGCGCCGTCCTACGTATTTGCGCAGCGGACACCGTATGCCGACATGGCTGCTGTCGGCGGTGACGTCGGCGTCTTCATCCCCCGCGACGATTTCCTGTCCACCGGTCTGAATCTGGAAGGGTTCTACGAGTACTACATGACGTCGCGCACCAGTATCCGCCTGGGCGTGGGATGGATGAATCCGAAATTCGATCACGATGCCGAAGACGGGTTTCGCTACGTCCGGGTAGGGGGGGACATCGTGCGCAACTGGGAGGGAGGCACCATCCATCCCTTCGTCGGCGCCGGTCTCGGCGTGTATTTCATTCAGGAGAGGGACAACGGGCAGAACTTTGGAGACAGCCATACGAAACTTGGAGGCAACATCTTCGGCGGGCTCGAGTTCTTCACCTCCGACACCGTCTCGGTCAAGGGTGAAGCCCGCTACCACATCATCGACAACATCAACGGGTTGAACCCCGACGGGTTGCTGCTGACGATCGGGCTGAAAAAGTACTTCTGAGGCCGTCTGTCATCCCAGGACATCGCTCTAACCCTCGTCATCGCGGTCGCATCCATCGTCCTGGGTTCGGTCGTCGTACACCTCGCGTGGCAGGCGATGGGCGCGTGGCGGATCAGCCGCGCAGGCCCACGCCCGCTCGCGTCGATGCGCCACGTGCTCTGGCGGGATCCCGGGATGATCGAGACGCTCGACATGAGCGCCGGGCCCGGTGGCACCGGCGCCGCTCCGGTGGCCCCCTTCCGCTTTCTCGAAGAGCACGAGGGAGGATCGCAGCCATGCGTGTCGGTTGAAGACGGGCGTGGACGAAGGTGGCGCGTGAAGTGGGGGGAGGAAGTCCGCTCTGAGAATTTCGCCGTTCGTCTGACGTGGGGCTGCGGCTACTTCGCCGAAACGACGTATTTCGTTGGCGATGGCACCATCGACGGGGCGAAGGATCTCACGCGTGCGCGCACCTGCATCGACGATCAGTGCCGCTTCGTGGAGGCACGGTTCGAGCTGGACGATCCCGCGGTGAAGAAGCTCTTCGAGGAACACGGCTGGGCGTGGAACGACAACCCGTTTGTCGGCACCCGCGAGCTGCACGGTCTCAAGATCCTCGTGATGCTGCTCTCCAACTGGGACACCAAGGATCGCCGTGACGTCGCGCGCGGCTCAAACACCGCGATCTTCGAGCATCGCTTGCCGGGTGGTGGGCGTGAGGCGCGTTACCTGATCACCGACTGGGGCGGCTCGATGGGACGGTGGGGCAGCAACATGGTGACACGCGCGCGCTGGGACCTTGCGGGATTCGAAGATCAAACGCCGCAGTTCGTGACGTCTTCGGGGGAAGGCATCGTGAAGTTCGGCTACACGGGGCAGCGTACCGAGGACGTCGCAGCCGGCATCACGATAGAAGACGTCCGATGGCTGTGCCGTTCGCTGTCGCGCATCACAGACGCGCAGCTGTTGAGTGCCCTGCACGCGAGCGGCGCGAATGAAGACGAAGCGCGGCGCTTCAGCACGGCTATCAGGAACCGGGTCGAACAATTGCAGCGCATCGCCGCGCTACCCCTCGCGTAGCGCGGAGACGGGATTCAGGCGGACAGCCCTGATGGCAGGCACCAGGCTCGCCCCCACGGCCACGACGACGAGCAACATCCCGACAGCGATCAGCGTCGCCGCATCGAGCGTGTCCACGCCGAAAATGAATTGCTGGAGCGTTCGAGTGAGCACGGCCGCGGCTGCGCTGCCGACGAGCACACCGGCAACCGCGAGCAGGGCTCCCTGCCTGATGACCGACGTGAGGATGTGGAACCGGGTAGCGCCCAGCGCCATGCGGACGCCGAACTCCCGCGTTCGTTGCGCGACCGTGTAGGCGATCAGGCCGTAGATGCCGGCTGCCGCAAGCAGCAGTCCGAGTGCGGCAAACGTCGTGAGCAGCGTCATCTGGAATGTTTCGGCCTCCATCGACAGCGCCTTGGTGTCTTCCATGCTGCGAAACGCGGAGACCGGCTGCCTCGGCGCGATCGCCCGAAGCTCCTCGCGCACCTGTCGCGTCAACTCGGGAGACAGACCGGCCGCGCGAAACACCCAGCTCACCTGGAAGTACTGATGTGACGTGCGGATCGCGGCGTCGCTCGCCTGCGCAACTGGCACGTAGATCACGGGGGGGCCGACCCGGCCGAGCGTGGGTCCGCTGATCTCCTTGGCAACGCCCACGATTTCAATGGCGCCGTCGGCGGAGAATACCTGGATCCGGCGGCCGATCGCGTTCCCTTTCAGCAGACGCGTCGCGAATCCCTCGCTCACCACGGCGATGCGCGGTGCGCCCGCACGATCCCCGTCCTCGAAGCCGCGCCCTTCGATGATCTCTACGCCCATCGTCTCGAAATAATCCGGCGTGGCATACCGCCAGTCGGTCAGCTCTGCTTCCACGTCCGGTGTCTCGAGGTAGTCGAAATTCAGATTCAGGCCGCGCTCGATCGGGACCCCGTTCACGACGGCCGCGGCGCGGACACCCGGGATGTTCCGAAGGCGTTCGAGGCCCAGGTCGTACAGGCGGTTGACGTCCGCCGACGTGGCGTACCGATCACCCAGCAGTGACATCCGCGCGGTCAGCACGTTATGGATGTCGAACCCGGGGTCGACCGCACGGAGCTTCACGAACGTCTGAATCAGAAGTCCTGCGCCAACGAGCAGCAGCATGCACAGGGCGACTTGGCCGATCACCAGCGAACGCGTCAACCACCCGGATCGACGACTCGCCGTCGTACGAGTCCCATCGTCCTTGAATGCTTCGACCAGGTCCTGCCTGGAGAGGCTCAACGCGGGCGCCAGGCCAAACACGATCCCGGTGATGACAGAGAGCGTCAGCGTCGCCAGCAGTACCGCCGCATCGACCTGGACGTTGTCGAGCGGCAAATACCCCGCCGGCGTGACAGCCAGCATCGCGGGTACCGCCCAGTACGCAAGCGCGACACCGAGGAGGCCGCCACCGACGAACAGGATGACCGACTCGGTCAGGAGCTGCCGGACGATGCGTCCACGGCCGGCGCCGAGTGCCGCCCGCACCGAAATCTCGCGACCGCGTCCGGACGCGCGGGCGAGGAGGAGGTTGGCGGTGTTGGCGCACGCAATGAGAAGCAACAGGCCCACCGCGCCGGCCATCAGCAGCAGCGCCGGCTTGACAGGCCGCGACAGGCCCTCCTGGTACGAGACGAAGAGCGGCGAAAACTCTCCCTCGAACGTGGCATTCGGCAGCGACGCCTTGTAGGCCTCGAAAACAGACCCGGATTCCGCGTTTGCCTGCGCGACCGAGACCCCCCCGCGCAGCCGGCCGGCAACGGTGTAATTCGTGCCTCCGCCAGGTCCCTTCGTGCTCGGTTTGAGTGGCACGTAGATCTCGGCGTTGTGGATGGAGTCGAATCCCTGCGGCATCACGCCGACGACGGGGAAGGAACGATCGCCCAATGAAATCGATCTCCCAACTACCGACCGGTCGCCGCCGAACATCCGTTGCCAGGTCGGATATCGAAGGATCACAGCGTCCGGTCCGTTTTCGCGGTCCTCGTCCGCGTTGAAGGCGCGGCCGATGAGCGGCGCCCCGCCAAAGACGGTGAAGTACTCCTTCGATACCGCGAGAGCCGGCACGAACTCCGCCGTGTCGCCAGACGCCAGATTGAATGCCGTGCCGCGCCACGCCGCCAGCGCGTCGAACGACTTCATCTGATCCCGAAAGAACATGTAGCGGCGTCCGGTCTGCCCTCCCCACAGGCCCCCGCTGCGTCTGTGCATCTGCACGATCTGCTCGGGATCCGTATAGTCGAGCGGACGCAACAGTACGGCGTTGACGACGGTAAAGATCGCGCTGTTTGCGCCGATGCCGAGCGCCAGCGTGAGCAATGCCGCAGCGGTGAACCCGGGCGTGCGGAGCAGCGCCCGGATGCCGTAGCGCGCGTCCTGAAGGAACATGTCGACGGATGGCAGCCCGCGCTGCTCGCGATAGCTCTCCTTCATCTGGATGACTCCTCCGAAACTACGAAGCGCAGCGGTGCGCGCATCGGCTGCGGACAGGCCGCGGCGCATGTGCTCCTGCGACAGCATCTCGATATGGAACTGCACCTCGTCGTCGAGCTCCACGTCGAGCCGACGCCGTCGAAACAGGGATGCGAGGCGGACGAGAAACGCACGCATGTCAGTCCTGCCGGAGCGCGATCGTCGGGTCGATCCGCAGGGCGCGCCTGATCGGGAGCAGGTGCGCAGCGGTCGCCACCACGCCGAGGATCATGACCGCGGCCCCGATCGCGGACGGATCGAGCGCTTCGACCTGAAACAGCTGCCCCTGGACGAACCGCATGACGAGCAGCGCGGCGCCGAGTCCGGCGGCGACCCCGGTGATCAGCGTGATCGCTCCCGAGCCGAGGACGAGCCGGAAGATGTCGCCGCGGCCGGCGCCGAGCGCAATGCGGACGCCGACCTCCCTCGTCCTCTGGGCGACGGTGTACGAGATGACACCGTAGAGTCCGACCGCTGCGAGCAGGAGCGAGACCGCGGCAAACCCCACGAGAAGCATCATCACGAAGCGGCGGCGCGCCACCGACTTTGCCAGCAGCTGGTCGAGGGTTGCGACGTCATACAGAGGGACGGTCGGATCGGCGTCCTTCAGGATCGAGCGAACGGCAGGTGCCAGCGCCGCCGGATCGCTCGTGGACGTTCTGATCGCCAGCACCAGATACGAGTCGGTCATCTGGGACTGCGGCAGGTACATCTGCGGCCAGACCGCCTCGGCGAGGTCCGTGTGGCGCACGTCGCCGACGACGCCGACGATGGTCCGCCACATGGTGCCCGTGGGATCGCCGATGCGAACTCTCCGTCCGATCGGGTCCTGCCCGCGGAAGAGGGTTCTGGCCGCCGTCTCGGAGATCACTATCACCGGGGCGGCGGTGGTATGGTCGGCGTCCGTGAACAGCCGCCCTCGGCGCAGCGGGATCTGCAGGACGCGGAAGTAGTCGGGAGTTACCGAGTATCGTTCCGGCGAAGGCGCTTCCGCCGGGTTAGCGGGTTCCATCCCCTCGATGTGGAACCCGTAGCGATCGCCGTTGCCTCCCATTGGTATCTGGCCGGCCGCTGCCGCCACCTCCACGCCCGGCAGCGCCCGCACGCGGTCGACGATGCGCTCGACGAATGCGTAAACCGCTGCGGCCTCTCGATACGCCTCGCCGATCAGGGAGAACTGCGCGGTGAGCACTCGCTCGCTCTTGAAGCCCGGATCGACGCTGACCAGCCTGCCGACACTCTTCAGCATCAGGCCGGCCCCGACGAGCAGCACCAGCGCAACGGCGAGGTCGATGACGACCAATGCCTGTCGCGCGCGCCGGGATGATGTCCCGACGCTGCCGCGCGCGTCCGAAGCGAGGGCGTTGGTCAAACGCAGCGGCGTGTTCAAGGCTGGGAGGAGCCCGAACAGGAGACCGGTGACGATGGAAAGCCCGCCGCAGAAGCCGAGGACCCATCCGTCGATGCCGACGGCGGCGGCTCGCGGGAGCTCCACGGGCGCCAGATCCGCCAGAGTCTGCAGGAGAAACGCGCCGACGGCGATCCCGGCGACCCCCCCCGCCGTCCAGAGCAGCAGGCCTTCGGTGACCAGCTGGCGAATCAGCCGGCCGCGCCCCGCCCCGAGGGCCGCCCGCACCGCCATTTCGCGAGAGCGGCTCATCCCTCTCGCGAGCAGCAGGTTCGCGACGTTGGCGCACGCGATGAGCAGGACGAATCCCACCGCAGCCAGCAGCACGTAGAGCGGCTCCTTCACGGGACCCGAGATGACGTCCTGCAACGGCACGATGCCGATGTGCTCTCTCTGGTCGTATTCGGTGGGCCACTGTCGTGCCAGGTCGCTGCGGACCGCCATCAGATCGCTGGTGGCTTGCTCCACAGTCACACCCGGACGCAGCTGCCCGAATGCCTTCAGGTGCTGGCATCCGCGGCAGGCGTACGGGAGCGAGGCGTCGTAGCCGAGCGCGGCCCAGACCTCTGCCGTCTTGTAGAACCGTGACGAGATCGCATCGTCAAAACCCGCAGGCATCACGCCGACGATCTCGAACTGCTGATCGTTCATGCGGAGCGTCCGGCCGATGACCGATGGGTCCGCGTTGAAGCGCCGCCGCCAGAGGCTGTCGCTGAGCACCAGCACACGCCACTGCTCTTTCGCGTCGTCTGTCTGCCGAAACGTTCGACCGAGCGCGGGGCGAGCGCCAAGCATGTCGAAATAGTTCCAGCTCACACGCATCCCGGCGACGCGCTCGGCTTCGCTCGTGACGAGGGTCGTCTGCCACGAGCGGACGGCCACAAGGCGCTCCAACGCGCGGGTGCGGTCTCGATAGTCCGCAAAGGTCGCGTAGCCGACGTTGTCGTAGCCGGCCGCGCTCGCGCCGTCGCCGACACCGACCAATCTGTCCGCGTTCGCGTACGGGAGCGGGCGCAGCAGAACGGCGTTGACGACGCTGAAAATGGACGTGGTCGCGCCGATGCCGAGCGCCAGGGTGAGGAGGGCCGCAAGAGTGAACCCCGGGGCGCGGCGGTAGGTGCGGACCGCGTATCGAAGATCCTGCAGAAAGGACTCCGCAGCCGGCAGCGACCGCTGATCGGCATAGGACTCGGCGACCTGGGTCTCGCCCCCCAGACGCACCCGCGCTTCGCGCCTCGCCTCTTCGCCGCCCATGCCGCCGCGCCGAAGGTCGGCCTCGAGCAGCTCGGTGTGAAACAGCAGCTCCGCGCGGAGGTCACGGTCGTCGCTGCCCCGCTGCCGCGTGACGAAGCCCCACGCACGGATCAGCGCCGCACGGATATTTCCCATTACGCCCCCTCGGATCCGAGCACGCGCCCCATGACGCCGACGATCCGTTGCCAGTCTTCCGCTTCGCGCGCGAGTTGTTTCTTGCCGCTCTTGGTCAGGCTGTAGAAGCGCGCCCGACGGTTGTTCTCGGAGGTGCCCCACCTGGAGGCGATCCAGCCCTTCTGTTCCAGGCGAAGGAGGGCGGGATACAGCGTTCCCTGGTTGAGCTGGAGCAGGTTCTCGGACACCTGATGGATCCGCTGAGCGATGCCGTAGCCATGCGTCGCGCCCAGTGTGTCCAGTGTCTTGAGGACCATCAGGTCGAGCGTCCCCTGCAATACGTCCGATCGCGGCTGTGTCACGGTCTCCCCCTCGCTCCTGTTGAATACCCACAGGAGCTTACCGGTGTTCCTGTTGGACGTCAACATGAAGGAAAGATTACCACCGCCTGTGGTTCTTTACAGGAGACAAGGAGATCAGGAGACATTTTGTTTTTCTTGTCTTAAGAATAGAAGCTCCTGATCTCCTGGACTCCTGTTGGCTTCTCCTGATCTCCTGTGAACCGACGGCGGCTGGGGATCGTATGAGGATCGTATGGAACGTCTTCGCCAGGATCTCGTCTATGCGCTGCGGCTGCTTGTAAAGGACCGCGCGTTCACATTCACGACGCTCGTGACGCTCGCGCTCTGCGTGGGCGCGAACGCCGCCATCTTCGCGGTCGTGAACTCCGTGTTGCTTCGTCCGCTTCCTGTGCCGGAGGCGGATCGCCTCGTGCTGCTCTCTAACAGCTACCCGAAAGCGGGTGTGACACGCGCCAGCACCGGCGTCCCGGATTATTACGACCGTTCACGCGAGACCAACGTGTTCGAGGAATTGGCCCTGTACAACGAGCGGGGCGTGACGGTCGGCACCGACGACGGCGCACAGCGAATTCAGGGAATGATCGGCCGGCCCTCGCTGTATCGTCTGCTCCGGGCGACACCGCTGCGCGGACGGATGTTCACCGAGAACGAGGGAGAGCCGGGGCAGGACCACAAGGTCATTCTCAGCTACGGCTTGTGGCAGCGGATGTTTGCGGGCAGCGATTTTGTCGGGCGCTTTCTATCTGGGGTTCGTGCGATCCCGGGCGTTCAGAACGCCGGGTTCACGTCGAACCTGCCGTTCGGCGGAGGACTTCAGCGATAGCGTGATCCTGGCGGAGGGCTACCAGATGGGCCCCGGCGAGTCGCTGATCTCGCCGTATCGCGTGCGCGCAACTCCCGGCTACATGGAGACGTTGAACGTTTCGTTGCTTCGCGGACGGTTGTTCAGCGACGGCGATACGGCCGCGTCCCTCCGCGTCGTGATCGTGGACGATCGGCTGGCACGGAAGTTCTGGCCGGGCCAGGATCCCGTCGGCCGGCGCATGTTCAAGCCGGAGAACCCCGAGGAACTGACGAAACCGGGGCCAAATCAACAGTGGTTCACCGTGGTCGGTGTGGTCGTTGAAACGAAAATGGCAGGCCTCGTCACCGACGAGGATCGGACCGGAACGTATTACTTCCCCATGGCACAGAACGGGACGCGGTCGCTTTCACTCGCGGTCCGGACGTCGACCGATCCGGTTGCGATTGTCCCGCAGGTCCGGCGGATGCTTACCGGGATCGATCCGGAGTTGCCACTCTACAGCGTGCGGACGATGAACGAACGGATAGACGAGACGCTGACCGACCGGCGCACACCGATGGTCCTCGCGGTAATGTTCGGCGCGGTCGCGCTCTTCCTTGCGGCAATTGGCTTGTACGGAGTGCTCGCCTACCAGGTCACGCAGCGCCGAAAGGAAATCGGGATCCGCATGGCGCTTGGGAGTGAACCCGGAGGCATCTTCGCCCTTGTGCTTCGCGAGGGTGTCATCGTGCTCGCCGCCGGATTCACGGTCGGAGCCGCCGGCGCGTTTGCGATCCGGCGAACGATGGAAACGCAGCTGTACGGCATCGGCGCCATGGATCCCATGGTCTTCGGCCTCGTCGGCGGGCTGCTCGCCGTGGTCGCGCTCATCGCCTGCAGTGTGCCCGCGCGCCGGGCCGCCCGCATCGACCCACTCGTGGCACTCAACGAATGACAACAGCCAAAACCATTTTTCTCGACGCCGGCGGCGTGCTGATCTTCCCCAACTGGGACCGGATCAGCAGCACGCTGGCCCGCCACGGCGTCAACGTGAGCGCCGCGCAGCTGGCCGCGGCCGAGCCCCATGCCAAGCGGGAATTGGACCGGAGCGGCACCGTTCGCGCAACCAACGACGAGAAGCGCGGATGGCTGTACTTCAACCTGATTCTCGAGCATGCCGGCACGACACCTGACGACGCGACTGCCGCGGCGCTCGCCGAGCTGCATGCGTATCATCAGCACTCGAACCTCTGGGAGTACATGCCGGACGACGTACTGCCCTCACTGCGCGCACTGAAACAACTGGGATTGCAGCTGGTGGTCGTGTCGAACTCGAACGGAACCGTGCAGGCGGTGGCCGACCGTCTGGGGCTCACCGAGTGTGTGAGCTGCGTGCTCGATTCATTCGTGGAACAGGTGGAGAAGCCGGACCCGCGCTTCTTCGAGATCGCCCTGTCGCGCAGCGGCGCCGACCGGTCTTCGACGATTCACGTCGGCGATCTGTACGAAGTCGACGTCGTCGGCGCGCGCGCCGCGGGGATCAGACCGGTGCTGCTGGATGCGGCCGGCCTCTACCCCGATGCTGATTGCGACCGCGTGAGGTCGTTGGGAGAACTGGTCGAGCTGCTGCGGTCGTGGAGAGCTTCGGGGTAGTTCGCGGGGATAACAGGAGACAAGGAGATCAGAAGCTTTTTTGTTTTCTTAAAAACAGATTGCTCCTGTTCTTCTGATCTCCTGTGATCAGCCGCGCGCCGCGAGTCGGGCCCATGCATCTTTCAGGGTCACCGTGCGATTGAACACTAGCCGCCCCTGGCGGGAGTCGGGGTCGACGCAGAAGTAGCCGAGCCGCTCGAACTGGAAGCGGTCCCCCGCAGCGGCGCTCGCGCCGGACGGTTCGAGCTTCACGATGCGAACCTTCAGCGACGCGGGATTCAGGTCCGTGCGGTAGTCACCCTTCGCGCCGGGGTTTTCACTGGTGAAGAGCCGGTCGTAGAGCCGCACCTCGACATCGAGGGCGGTCTTCGCCGCGACCCAGTGCAGCGTGGCCTTGACCTTCCGTCCGTCGGGGGCGTCGCCGCCGCGCGTCGCCGGATCGTAGGCGCATCGAAGACCGGTGACACGTCCCTGGTCGTCCTTCTCGACACCGGTGCACGTCACCAGGTATGCGCCGCGGAGGCGGACCTCGCGCCCGGGCGCGAGCCGGAAGAACTTCTTCGGCGGATCCTCCATGAAGTCGTCGCGCTCGATGAACAGCTCGCGCGCAAAGGGGACGCGCCGGCTGCCCGCCGCGACGTCCTCAGGATTGTTTGCGATCGCGAATTCCTCGACGAGGTCCTCCGGATAATTCTCGATCACGACGCGAATGGGATCCAGAACGCCCATCAGCCGGGGCGCACGCTGGTTGAGATCCTCGCGGACGGCGTGCTCCAGGAGCGCGACGTCGACGACGTTCTCGCGCTTGGCGACGCCGATCCGATCGCAGAAGTTGCGCAGTGACTCGGGTGTGTAGCCGCGCCGGCGCATCCCGACAATCGTCGGCATCCGCGGGTCGTCCCAGCCGTTGACGTGCCCCTCCTGGACGAGCTCCAGCAGGCGGCGCTTGCTCATGACGGTATAGGTCAGGTTCAGGCGCGCGAACTCGATTTGCCGCGGTCGCGACGGCACCGGCAGGTTCTCCACGAGCCAGTCGTAGAGCGGCCGGTGGTCTTCGAACTCCAGCGTGCAGAGCGAGTGCGTGATGTGCTCGAGCGCATCGGAGGGGGGATGCGCGAAGTCGTACATCGGATAGATGCACCAGGTATCGCCGGTCCGGTGATGATGCGCACGCCGGATCCGGTAGAGCACGGGGTCCCGCATATTGATGTTGGGCGAGGCCATGTCGATCTTCGCGCGCAGGACGTGCGCCCCGTCCTCGAACGCTCCAGCACGCATCCGGGCGAACATATCGAGGTTCTCTTCAACCGATCGGGAACGAAACGGGCCCTCCTTGCCCGGTTGGGTGAGCGTGCCGCGGTATCCGCGGATCTGGTCAGCGGTGAGGCTGTCCACGTACGCCATGCCTCGGCGGATCAAGTGAACCGCGAATTCGTATAACTGTTCGAAGTAGTCGGATGCGAAGTGCAGGCTGTCCCACTCGAATCCGAGCCACCGCACGTCGTCCTGAATCGACTCGACGTACTCGGTCTCTTCCTTCGCCGGGTTGGTATCGTCGAAGCGGAGGTTGCAGCGTCCGTTGAACTCGCGTGCGACGCCGAAATTCAGGCAGATCGACTTGGCGTGACCTATGTGCAGGTACCCGTTCGGCTCGGGAGGAAACCGTGTCACCACTCGTCCCTCGTTCTTCCCGGCCGCACGGTCTTCGACGATGATGGTGCGGATGAAATCCAGGGATGTGGTTTCGTTCATGGGCGGCAAAACAACGATTATAAGTCGCGCTGTTGTAGCATTCCCGCGAGGTTCCTCCATGCGTCGATACATTGCGTTCTCCGCGTCAGTGTTGCTGGGCTGCACGCTGGCGATATCCGCGGCATCAGCTCCGCGTCCGGGGGTCGACTGGCCGCAGTTCCGCGGCATCGGCGCCGCCGGCGTTGCCGAGGGCTTCAGCCTTCCTACCGCGTGGAACGTGGCCGATGGACAGAACATCGCCTGGAAGACGGACGTTCCCGGCCTCGGTCTGTCGAGCCCGGTGGTCTGGGGCAACGATGTCTTCGTGTCGACGTCGATCAGCGGCCAGAAGGATGCCGGCCTCAAGGTCGGTCTGTACGGCGACGTCAGGCCCGTGCTCGACGACACGGAGCACGAGTGGCGCATCTACGCGTTCGACAAGCGCACCGGCAAGGAGAAGTGGCAGCGGACGGTGCGCAAATCGGTACCGAAGATCAAGCGGCACACGAAGGCGTCTCACGCGAACTCGACGCTCGCGACCGACGGCGACCGGCTGATCGCGTTTTTCGGGTCGGAAGGGCTGTATGCCTACGACCTGAAGGGCAAGCAGCTGTGGAAGAAAGACCTCGGCGTGCTCGACGCCGGGTGGTTCACGGCGCCGCAGAATCAGTGGGAAACGGGCAGCTCACCGATCCTTCACGACGGCAAGGTCATCATCCAGGCGGACGTGCAGAAGGATTCGTTCCTCGCGGCGTTTGACGCAAAGACCGGTCAGGAGATCTGGCGCACAGCCCGTACCGATGTGCCGACGTGGGGGACGCCGACGATCCTTCAAGTCAACGGGCAGACCCAGATCCTGGTGAACGGGTTCCGCCATGCCGGCGCCTACGACTTCAAGACCGGGAAGGAGATCTGGAAGCTCTCGGCCAACGGTGACATTCCTGTCCCGACCCCGGTGGCCAGCGATGGCCTGATTTACATCACCAACGCCCACGGGCCGCGGTCGCCGGTTTACGCGATCAAGGCCACGGCCACCGGCGATATCACGCCGCCGGACGGCACCGCCACGAACGATCACATCGCCTGGAGCATCCCGAAGGGGGGTGGCTACATGTGTACGCCGCTCGTCTATCGCGGGCTCACGTACATCATCGGCTACAACGGTGTACTGAGCGTCTACGATGCGAAGACCGGCGAGAGGAAGTTTCAACAGCGCCTGCTGGAGAACGCGTCCTCCGCCTTCACTTCGTCTCCGGTTGCCAACGACGGCAAGGTCTACGTCGCGAGCGAGGACGGGCAGATGATCGTGCTGAAAGCAGGCCCGGTACTCGAGCGCATCGCCCAGAACGACATGGGCGCCAGCGTACTGGCGACCCCAGCGATTTCAGAGGGGCGCCTGTTCGTCCGGACGCAGGGACAGATCATCGCCATCGGCGCCTCGAAATAACCGGTTGGGTCACTTCGCGCCGGACAGGTAATCCACCGCGAGGTGCGATAGCGCGCGGACGCCGGTGATGAGCGCCTTTTCGTCGACGAAGAACAGCGGCGAGTGGTTCGACGGCGCCTTTCCCACCTGGTCGGGAGGCGTGATCCCCAGGAAGAAGAACAACCCGGGCGACTGCCGCTGGTAGTAGGTGAAATCCTCGGCTCCGGTGATCAACTCAGACGGCCGGACCATCCCTGGCGCAAGACGCTCGAGCGTCGGCACCATCCGCGTGGTGAGCGCGGCGTCGTTCGACGTGACGGGATAACCCCGGTCGATCGTCACCGTCACGGTTGCCCCTGCACCTGCGGCAATGCCTTCCGCGATCCTTCGTACCCGCGCGTGGATGTCTTTCTGCACCTCGTCGTCGAATGTCCGGATCGTGCCGACCAGCCGCGCGCTGTCTG
>Ga0136617_10001070_pt1 | contig 23924 bp, 22 predicted proteins | sample AntDrymUQ3222106_2_FD_129672 | JGI IMG/M metagenome (GOLD analysis project Ga0136617, IMG submission 129672) | Polar desert sand microbial communities from Dry Valleys, Antarctica - metaG UQ322 (21.06) | ecosystem: Environmental > Terrestrial > Soil > Desert | place: Antarctica: Dry Valley...
AAGTTCAGGTACTTCTTCATGTTGTTGATCTGGGCGGACTCCCGAATGCCGGGCGTGCTGACGGCTGAGTAGAGCGCATGCACATACTCGAGCACGTCGCGGCCGTTTGGGCAGAAGACGGGTGCGCCGCGGCGCTGCTCGCGGATCTGCCGGAAGAGCCAGGGATTACGGATGACGCCGCGGCCGAGCATGAGCCCGCACGCGCCGGTGAGCGCGAGGACTTCGTCGGCTTTGTCGGCGGAATAGATGTTGCCGTTCGCCAGGACGGGGCACGGCAGCGCGGCGACGGCGCGCGCGATGAAGTCGTAACGGGGCGCGCTGCGATACATCTCTTTTACGGTGCGCGCGTGGACGGTGAGCAGGTCGAGCGAATGGCGCGCGAAGATGGGCAGAAGCTCGTCGAAGACATCACCGTCGTCGAAGCCGATGCGTGTCTTAACGGTAAACGGGATCGCGATCGCTTCGCGCAATGCGCCCAGGATTTGGTCGATGCGGTCGGGGTCGCGGAGCAAACCGCCGCCTGCGCACTTGCGATACACGATCGGCACGGGGCAGCCGAGGTTTAGATCAATCGCCGCGACAGGATGCTGCTGGAGCTCGCGCGCGGTGCGGACGAGGGCCGCGATGTCGTTGCCGATCATCTGCGCGATGACCGGTCGGCCGGTTGGGTTTTGCGTGATAGAGGCGAGGATTTGCGGATCGAGCCGCGAGTCGGGGAGGACCCGGAAGTATTCGGTAAAGTAGATGTCCGCGTTTCCGTAGCCGCTGATCAAACGCATGAAGCGCAGATCGGTGACGTCCTGCATGGGCGCGAGCGCCAGGATGGGCTCGTCCCTCCGGAGCAGGTCCTGGAATTCGATTCGCCTATCCACGCCAGAGGATGGCTCAACCCGATCGCCCCGTCACCTCAGAGGCGGAAGAAGACATCGAAGTGCAAATGACAATCACCCCGAGGAAATACGGGAGGGCGCGGACGAGTTGGCGCCGTAGCATCGCATCTTCGTTAGCCGCTCAGGGGTGCAGTTCATGGTCGTGCCCTAAAGGACTTTGTTCTCGCGAAGTGCGAGGGTTAGCCGAATCGTTTGTCCATGATGCACAAGACCGAAGCGAACGAGGCGGACTTATTCAAAGGTCTTGTCGCCGGGGTCGCGGGTGGATTGCTCGCGTCCCTGGTCATGGAACAATTCCAAGCCCTCTGGACGAAAGTCAGCCAACAGGTGCAAGCAGCGGAAGGGAGCAAGCCGCGACCGTCGCGCGCGAAACCGACAACGGTGAAGGCGGCGGATGCGATCTCTCAGCAAGTCCTCGGGCGGAAGGTCCCGAAGAAGCAGCAAAAGCTCGCCGGCGAAGCGGTGCATTATGCGATGGGCACCACATCGGCCGCGATTTACGGCACGCTCGCGGAATACGTGCCGCTTGTGACGGTCGGAGAAGGCATGGCGTTCGGCACGGCCGTCTGGCTGGTGGCGGATGAGTCTTCGCTGCCAGCGCTCGGGCTCAGCAAGCCGCCCTCGAAGATTCCGCTCTCGACGCATGTTTACGCTTTCGCATCCCATCTCGTTTACGGCGCAGTCACGGAAGTCGTTCGGGGCGCCGTCCGCAAAGTTCTCTAAAGGTTCCGGACTGCTTCAATCCATCGTAACCCGCTTGCGATAGATGCATTCGCGCAGGCCCGAAAACTGTCCGTCCGTTAAGTCCGGGAACCAGATTATTTCGTGGAGTAAAAGTAAAGCAGCGTGAGCGCGATAAGTAGAATCGCTGTCACCCACCAAATCGTCTTGAGCCCGCCGGGATTAGGCGATGATCCGAATTCGTCGCGGACGAACTCATCGTAATCGAACTCCTCCGGCAGATCGACGCCGTCGTATGTTTCGGCTCCCTCCCGCCAGCCGGAGTTGTGGTCCGCTCCGCATTCAGGACAGGCCAGCGCAGCTCGAGGAACATTCTCGCCACAGACGGGACAGATCTCCGGGCTTCGCTGCTTCCCCTTCGTGGTCGAGGCCATCAGTTCATCCAGTATGTTTTAGCGACCGCGCCGCTCCCTTCGCTTGCCACGTGTGAACCCAAATGCTGCGTGCGCGGGGCCCATAAGGAAATAGATGAAACCAGCCCAGTGCACTCGGGTTGGCAGCACCAGAACAATCACAATCGAAAGTAGTGCAATGGAAGCGCTAAGCAGGTGGCGCCAAAAGCCAGTCCTGGCGTCGAAAACAGCGAGCGCGTCTAGCTCGAGTTCCGACCGGTGCCGCAACGCGTGCCAATAGAGAAGCGCGAAGACGAGAAACAGAATCAGGACCGCGACGCTATAAATCAGCATTAAGGCAGCCCCGCCGCCAAAGTTCATCCGGCCGGGCGGTCTCGTCGCACCGAAGAGACCGCCGAGGAGCGTCGTAGAGATGAATTTGAGCGGGTAGACGTAGAAGAGAACAACGAAAAGCAGGACGAGATTGAGGAAAATTGTGTAGCCGTCCTGCAGGCCATAGCGGCGAAAGAAGAGATTATGCTCGTACCAGATCCAGGCGACGATGGCGAAGCAGCAGGCGAAAGCGCCGAAGCCACGCATGGCCTCAATCAGTTCGGCATACGTCGCAGGAACCTCGAGCGAGACGACGAGAAGCGTGAGCGCGAAGCCGAAAACAGCATCGCTGAACCCTTCGAGCCGGGTGATCTCCCGACGGGACGAAAGGACCTTCGCGCGCATGAGCGCGGGTATATCAACGAACGCCGCCGGGGGCAACGCTGGCGGTCCCTGGCCCTTACTTCCCGCGCAGCCACGCGCCGAGGGCACGAAAGGCCGCGCCGAAAAAAGCGGTGGGCGATTCTTTCATCGCTTCCACGAGACGCGGACTGAGGTCCTGCTGCGGTTCGGCGAGCGTTCCGGATAAATGCACCGTCGCCCAAAGGTAGCCGCCTTCGGCCCGCGGGAAGACTTCCTCCGGGTTTGGCATCCAGGCGAGGTATTCACGACCCAGCCCGAGTTGAATCGTCCCGCCTAACGATTGCTCGCTGACCGAGACCGTGCCTTTGATCCGAAACTTTCCCTCGTCCTCGATCACGATGTTCTTCAGCCCGCCTTTGCCCTTATCCCACACAAGGTCCGCGGCGCACTCGTTCAGCTCCAGGCGCTCGAAATCCTTCCGTTTTGTCACAGCCGCCAGTTGCTTGAGAAACCCGAGGCCGCTCATCCGCGCGCCGCTGACGCGCAGCGCGCCTCGCATCGTTGCCGTTTCCAATTTGAAGTCGTTACCGGTCCAACGCAGATCGCCCGCGGCCGTGCCCGCAAAGTCGCCCTCCCAGCTTTTCGGTAACCACTCGCGCAACGGCAGCTTGTCCCACTTCACTTTGAAATCGATCCGCTTCTCCCCGCGTGTTTCGGCCGTTCCTTCGCCTTGGATGATGCCATCACCGGAAGTGAGCTCGAGTTGGTAAAGCTCGAAAAGCGTCTTCGTGATCAGCATGTGCGCGTGGCGCAGGGGCAGATCCGGGATGCCCGCATTCTTCATCGTGCCGCCCGTGCCTTGGTATTCGAAATCGCGCCCGTGGGGCGTGATGAGGAGGCGCGTACCGAAGATGCCGCTTTTCCCGCCGCGCAATTTCCACGTTACGTCCGCCGGCTCCGACCAAACGCGCTTCAGGTATACGCGGTCCGGCAGGAAGACGTGATACCACGGTTTGGCGGGTGTCGGCTCGGGCTTCGGTTCGTAAACCTGAATGCCCACTTCGCCCCCATCGATGTGCAGTTCATCGAGCTGCCAGCGCCGCAAGAACACGCCCAGCGGATTGAAGCGGGCCGTGATGCCGTGCGCATGGAGCGACGTCATCGCTTTGCGTCCCTCTTCGGCCTCAAATGTGTCAGTGGCCGCGGAAAGAAAGCCGGTCCGCCGGATGGGGCCGAACTTACTGCTCGAAAAATGCAACCCTTTCGCGGTCTGCTTCTCCAGCTCCGCGCGGAATCCCGGGCCTTCCACGTAACGCGTGATGCTTGGATTGATGACGGCCAACGTGATCGCGCCTGCGACCCCGAGCGCGACGAAGACTCCCGCGATGGTCAGCCAGAGCTGACGTCGGCGATGCGTGGCCATCGCGCACCATTAGACCAAACACGGGAGTAGGAAAAGGGAAGGGCCACGCCCCTTCGGCTTCCCAGGTTTTCTTCACTCCAGATTCAATTCTGATCGCCTCTCTGCGGCACTGCCCTGGCGCCCATCGGATCTTTCTCTGGTTTCAGATCCCGCAGCTTGGAAGTGGGACGAACCTCTTGCGATTGCTGCGTCTCCAAGCCGCCTCGCTCCGGTTTGGGGTCTTCGTTCTTCGCGTCCATATATACTTATTACCTTCTCTGGTTGTCTCAGTCGAGTCTGGGCCAAGCGGTCACATGCCCGCTGGATGCCGTGCAACGTAACCGCTGGTGTTGCGCATATCTGCGTGCCAACGCGGCCCGGTGTTGCCGCCCTGGTCGAAATCGGTCGTGTCCAATCGGAGGCCCGCGATCATGGCGAAAGTGTGGCCCGGCCGTGAGTAGATCGTGATCCAGTGGCCGCGACCGCGCTCGCCGTAGCGCATGAAATCGCTCGAAGGCAGTGGAGATGCGAGCACGCCGGCATGATGCAGTGCGAAGGAAATCGTCCCGGAGCAATCATAACCGCGATCGTTGAACGAGCCATGTCCGCCGCCCCAAACATAGGGTTTGCGGCGCAACGAGTTAGCCGCCCAGATCGCCTTCTTCACTCTCGTCGGAGCGTGAGTTGGCGCGCACGCGACTCCGTTCCGCAGCGATGCGCAATTGCCGGCAACCGGTGGTTGCGAGCCTCGCTTCTCGAAGCTGGAAATCTCTTCCTGCTCCTGTTCCGGGCGCGGCGGTTTGGGTCTTCGCACCCGGTTCGTGTTATAGGCGACATTGATCGGCTCGTCCTCCGCCAGTTCAGCAAGTCGTGCGCGCCGTTCGGTCTCGTCCGATCCTTCGTCGTCATCAGACTCATCCTCGTGAAGCGTGTTAGCCGGCCACGGGCGCCCGGAGTGGAAGGCGAGGCGAAGCGGTGCCGTTGCCGCGGTTGTCACCACGCGAGGTGCGTTGAAAACCATGGGATCGGCGACGGCGTGGATTGCGGAGCGGGCGAGCAAGAATGGCTGCAGAACCACCGCGCCTGGATCGCGTTTGCGGTCGCGCCGGGTCCGCGCCTCAGCCGTTGTGCCTACAGCGATCAAAAGCGCAACGGCGAGACAACTCAGCACGACTCTTTGGCCGCCGCTTGAAACGCGCATGCCTCAGAAGGAAAGCTGCTCTCGCGCCACGGACCTTCCTTCCAGGAATTTTCCAGCGCGCCGAGAAGATGACCGATGGCTCGCACGCGCGCGGCTTTAGTCGCAGAGCCATGCAGAGCGTTCGTGCCGCGATGGGCGTAGAACATCAGATCCATCCGAGCAATTGACTCCGCGTCATCCGATCGCGCCGGTGCGTCTCGCCTCAGCAGGCGGCATAGGGCCATGCCGTTCTCTGCCATCAGGAGCGGGACGCCACAGGAGGCATGATGGGTTTCTCGGCCCGCGCGGCAGCCACGTGACATCTTCGTGAATATCTCTGCGACCAGAGCGAGCCCTCGCTACAGTGCCGGCGGTGCAGAGCGACCGTATCCCGATCACTCAGAAACTGCTCGTTAACGCCGGCGGCTGGCCGGCGATGAAACTGGCGCAGCAACTGCAAAAGGCCGGGCGCGTGACGTCCGCTGAATACGATCCTCCATTGCTTTCCGGCAGCGTCCGCGAGGGCACTCGCAATTTGCGCTCGGGTCTGCGCATCAAGAGCGACTCAGATGTGGAGAATATCTGCACCTGCCGTGAATCGCGTGAGTGGGGCAAAATCTGTCCGCATGCTCTCGCGGTTGGCCTCGCCTTCATCGAGAGCAGCACGGCGAAACCGCAATCTCCATCGCCGTCTTCCTCTTCCGCGCCCGCTTCTTCTTCTCCCTCTCCCCTCTTCATCGAAATCGGTTCCGACTCTGCGACGCCCGTTGCTCTTCACTTCATTCTCCCCCCTAATTTCGAATCGGCCTGGACGAAGCAGCAGATCATGGTTGTGACGGAAGTGGAGATCGGCGGGAAGCGTGTCATGCCGACGGCTCTCGCGGTCCAGCAGAAATACGCCTGCGACACTTTCGATCTCGCCGCGCTCGATGGGCTTCGTGAGCTCTTGCCCGAGGAAGCTCCTCTCTCCGCGATGCGCATCTTTCCGCGCGAGCAGTTCCTGCGTTTGGCGCGTTCGCTGCGCGGCCATCCGCGCGTGACCTTCGGCAAGGCCCGCGCCGTCGAATTCTCGTCCGTGGAGGAACGGCCTCGTCTTGTTCTGGCGCAACACGATGACACCTTCCTGGCGCGCGCTGATCTCCCCAAGGATGAAAGGCTTCTCATTGCCGGAGCGGAAGCATGGACGCTACGCGCGAATCGTTTTCGACCGTTGCCCGGAGATTTGCCGGCCGAGCTGAGCGTGCTCGCTGACGGAGCGCTCAGCCTGCGCGGGGAAAGAGCGCAGCGCTTCCTGGCCTTCGAAGCTCCTCGTCTGCTGGAGTGGTTCGAAGTCGCGACGGAAGGCGGCTGGCGTTTGCCGGAAGTGCGGAAGATCGCGCCGAGAATCATTCTCCACATCGAAGGGTCGCTGCGCGAGCTGCGCGCCGAATTGAAAGCGGGATATCCAGACCGCGAACGGCCGATCGAGCCGGGACGCGCCGCCCCGGATACCTTGTTCGTGCGCGATCCCGGCCGGCCAGGCTCCGTTTTGCTGCGCGACATCGAAGGTGAAAACGGAGCGCTCGAGCGGCTGGAGAAATTCGGCTTCGTCAAGCGCGGCCATGGGCTCGTGCTCACGAATGAAAACCTGGTCGCGCGCTTCTTCGCCTTCGAATTTCCCCGGCTCCAGGCAGACTGGGAGTGCAAGCTCTCGCCGCAGGCGACAAAGGTAAGCGGCGAACTGGAACCGCTCGCACCGAAAATTGAAGTCGTCGGTTCGGGAGAAAACTGGTTCGAGCTTTGTTACTCGTTAGGCACTCCGGACGGGCAAACATTTTCCGCGGGCGAGCTCCAACGGCTTCTGCGTTCCGGACAGAACAAGACAAAGCTGCGCAATGGCCGCGTGGGCGTGTTCGATGGGGACGCGATCAGCGATTTCGAAGAAGTGTTGCGTGATTGCGACCCGAAGCAGCACCAGCCCGGCCTCTATCGGATCGGCCGGGCCCACGCGGAGTATGTAGCGGAAACCGCGCAGGAGGTGGGCGACCTCCGCGGTGCGCTGCGGAGCTTGGCGAGCGAGAACGCGGTTGATGTTTCGCCGGCGCTCGGAGACCTCGGAGAGCGACTGCGCGATTATCAGCTGCAGGGTGTCGCGTGGCTGGCGCGTCTCGCGAAGGGCGATCTCGGCGGCATCCTCGCGGATGAGATGGGACTTGGGAAAACGGTCCAGGCGCTCGCGTTCCTCCGAGCCCAGCGCGCGACAGAGCCAGCGCTGATTGTTTGCCCGACGTCGCTCATCACAAACTGGTCGAACGAAGCGAAGCGCTTCACACCCGAGCTGCGCGTCCTGGTTCTCGACGGTCCGGCGCGAGATGCGCGCTTTGGCGAGATCGGCGAATCCGATCTTGTTCTCACGAGCTACGCTTTGCTCCAGCGGGACGCAGACAAATATCGAGCGCTTCAATTTTCGACCGTCGTGCTGGATGAAGCGCAGCACATCAAAAATCCCGAGACCCAAAACGCGCAGGCCGCCTTCGCATTACGCGCCCGTCATCGCTTTGTCCTCACTGGAACACCGATGGAAAACTCGGTGCGTGATCTTTGGTCACTGATGAATTTTGTTTTGCCGGGCTATCTCGGAAGCCGCACTGATTTCCGCGAGCGCTACGAGCAACCTCTCGCTCGCGGGCCCGCGCCCGAGGTGCAGCGACGGCTCTCCCGTCGGATGCGGCCTTTCCTGTTGCGTCGCAAAAAGACAGAGGTCGCAAAGGAGTTGCCGGAGAAGCTGGAGCAACTGCTCGTTTGTGATTTGAGCCCGCCGCAAAGAGCGGCTTACGACGGCTTGCTGCGCGAGATTCAATCAGGGCTGGGTGCGGAGCGTGGGAACGCCGGGGCGGTTCGGATGAAGATGTTGCTCGGTCTGTTGCGTCTGCGGCAGGTCTGTTGCGATCTGCGCCTTCTCAGCGCAGATGCATCCAGCGCAAGCGGAGATTCCGCGAAGCTGGAATTGCTGGAGGAGCTAATCGAAGAAGCGATCGACGGCGGGCATCGCGTTCTGATTTTTAGCCAATTCGTCGTCATGCTGAGGCTCATTCGGGCGCGCCTGGAGGCGGACTCGATTCGCTTCTGCTATCTCGATGGCCAGACGAAGGAGCGGCAGTCAGTCGTCGATCAATTTCAAAACGACAACGGCATTCCCGTCTTTCTGATGAGCCTTAAGGCCGGTGGTGTCGGCTTGAATCTGTCCGCCGCTGACACGGTCATCCATTTCGATCCCTGGTGGAACTACGCCGCGGAGTCGCAAGCCACGGACCGCGCGCATCGCATCGGCCAAATCCGCGTCGTGACCGCCTACAAGCTGATCGCGCGCGACACGGTCGAAGAGAAAATCGTGAAGCTGCAGGCGCATAAACGCAGTGCGAGTGAGAGCACGATCGGAAGCGAAGAGCCGCTGATGAGCGGCCTAACGACTGAAGACTTGGAAGATTTACTCAGCTAGTCGTCGGACGGACCCGAGCCCATCGAAGTGCCGACCCGCCGCGAATCATCTTTCGAGCTAGAACGCGATGTTCGTTCGAACACCGAGGACGAGCGCGTTCACAAGAGCCCGGCTCATAGGCGCACAGACGCGGCACCGCCGGCGCGCGCCTTTCCCTCAGAAAACGAGAGCAGCAGGAGAATAACCAGCCATCCTGCTCGGCTCGTATGCACCACGTGGTAAACACCCCCTACAGGACGATGAGCAAGCAGCCGACGTCGCTGCATGCGCCGTTGGCGGGGCGATCGAAACAATCGCGAGACGTCCCGGTAATCCGCATACGACGCCCTAGAGTTTCGCGTTTATTGTCGGCCCAGCCCGGAGAACACGGCCGCGTAGACTTCGATTCCATCCCACAGATTTTGCAGACGTAAATTTTCGTCAGCAGCATGCTGGTTGTTGTCGTGGTTCGCGGTCGGCAGAACGATCACGGGCGTTTCGTTTGGTTGTTGGAATAGATACATCGGGATGCTGCCGCCCATCGTCGGCAGGCGGACAGGGTCGTGACCGATCGCGGCCATGATCGAGCCGATCTCGCGCGAGAGCGGTTCGTCGAGCGCGGTCCGGGCCGGAGGATAACCGGCGCCCCATTTCACTCGGAGAAGCTTCGGATGTGCGCGGCGCATGGCAGCATCCGGGGTATTTGCGACCAGCTTGAAGCCCTGCGATTCGAAGTGACCTTCCACCAATGGCTTGATCGATTCCGGCGTTTGATTCGGCACCAGCCGGAAATCGAGTGACGCATGCGCCTCAGGCGGAATCGTGTTCGATGCCTCGTCTCCGACGCGGGCCGCTTCCAAGCCGCGGACATTCAAGGCCGGCAACATCAGAAGCTCGTTCAGCGGCTTCCCATCCCCTTCGGCCGATCCGATCTCAAATTCGCGCCGCAACTCCGCTTCGATGTCCGGGACCTGACCAAGCGCGTCGCGCTCTGCGAGCGTCGGCGTCCGGACGTTGTCGTAAAAGCCTTTGATTAAAATACGACCAGTCGGATCGCGCATGGAAGCGAGGAGATGCGCCAGGTTCGGAATCGGATTGGGCACCCAATTTCCGTAGTGCCCATCATGCACGCCTTTGACGGGTCCGTAAGCGGTGAGTTCCAGATCGACGATGCCGCGTGCACCGAAGAAGAGCGCCATGCGCCGGCTTTGATGGACCGGCCCATCGCAAAGGATCCACGCGTCAGGCCGGAGCACCTCTGGGTATTTTGTCAGGAACTGCGCGAGATGGGGCGAGCCGGCTTCTTCTTCTCCCTCGAAGACGAAGCGCAGGTTAACGGACGGAGCGCGCGCTGCGGCGCGCATCGAATCGAGCGCGGCGAGCATTCCGACGATTGCATTTTTGTCATCTCCGGCGGAACGCGCGAAGAGCCGCCACTCGGGGTCAATTGCTTTCGCGCTGCGCCAATCGACATCCTTTCCTTGCGCATCGCGCATGACCGGTTTCCAGGGATCACTCCTCCAGCGCGTCGCATCCACCGGTTGCCCATCATAATGCGCATAAAAAGCGATCGTTCGCTTCGCCTCGGGAACGCGCAGGTCGGCCACAATGAGCGGCGGCACTCCTTGAAGCGTGAGCGCTTGCACCGCCAGGCCGCGCTTTTCGCACATCATCCGGATGACTGCGGCGTTGCGTTCTATGTTGGGCAGATCCGACGCGACGTTCGGGATCGCAAGTAACTCGGAAAACTCCGTCAGAATGTCGCGCTCATGTTGAGCACGCCACGCGTTTGCCTGCGTTTTCACGGCGGCGTGGTCAGCCGCGAACAGGCTCGTCGCCGTCACCAGGGACAAGAGTAGGAGCGCTTTCATCTCGTGGTCGACTAAGGAAACATGTCTCAAAGCCCCGGCGTTGCTTCTCGCAATCAAACAAGTATACCGCGCTCCACCATTTCGTCAGGCGCGTGCGATCGCGCAACAAATGATGCCGATCGGCCGGACTGCCACCAGATCGCTGCCAATATTCGCGCTCCTTCTTAAAACGGCATGAGCAGCGTGTGCTGGCTGTCTTCGGGCGATGAAGTTTCGGGTACGCCGATCACGATTCTCGGATTGCCCGGATGTTTAACCCAAGGGTGCGATGGAAGCGGTCCCACCAATTTTCACTCCTGGTTTCTCCGCCCCATCGCGGGCTACGCCAGCTCGAACTTGATGATGGGCGATTAATCCAACTCAGGCCGAGGCGCGATCGCGCTGATCTCAACGACACCATTGGTGTCGACTGACGCTACGCGCGTGTGTTCCGCGCCCGCCGCGCGCGAACGATATTGCAGCCGGCGAAAACCGCGCCTACCAGCAGAATGGCAGGTAGCGCGACTGGCTCAGGCACGAGCGCGATCTGGAAGCCGTTGAAAGAAGCGAGGTCGATTCCGCCCCCGCCTGTCGCTCCGTCCGTCGTGGTCGGATAGTAGGCGCTGTTCAGGTAATCGAGCAGCTCGGTTGAGTTCGTCGCGGTCACGTCTAAGCCCATCAGCGCGTAGCCGTAGACTAACGTGCCTGTGGCCAGCTAAGAATCTTGCAAAGAAGTTCGATCGTGGAGAGGAAGTGCTCGACTATTTTGACCTCCGGAAGGCTCGAGTCATGAGCCAAAGCCGAGTTCGCCCGGGACGAAACGTAAGGGTTCGTTTTCATTCTTAACCGAGCGCGATACCCCGGATCCTGTTGTCCGGGAGGAATCAACGGCCGCTCAAAAACCTCTTAGCGGGGAGGGAAGCCATCGCGATAACCTTTCGCGGAATGTACTGTCATCGTAACCCGCTTACGATACATTGATTTTCATCAATAGACCATTGGTACTGGTGCCTGGGCTCGGACTGCCCCAGGCGATTGAAATCGAGTTGATGATATTATTCCCCCCGCTGATGGCGAAGGAATTGAGGGAAACGAGTGAAAGGGTCCGAGCTGGCACCCTGACCGACCGCGCTTTCGGCCGTGCCGTCATCGAGAGTATAGGTCTGCGCCACGGTCGTCGGCGGCGCCGAAAGTTCGAGAATGATCGCAGCGATGGCGGCTCCCGCCCAAGCACGCTTGAGACGTGACAGAGGAGCTGCGTGCATGCGGAAGTCTTGCCTCTCCTACCTGCAATCTGTCCAGAGAATTTTGCCGCTCGCGCTTTGGCGCTAACCCAACGGCGTGTCGCATCCGGGACGCTCTAACGATGGCTTCGGCGTCTACGGGGCTACTCCGTATCCGCGCACGCAGGAGTCCGACGAACGTCAGGCCGGGTTCCGGGATGGGTTCCGCGTAGAGGAAATCGTCCACGCGGGAAGCCAGCGCACCCTACTTCTTCTCGCTTTCTTTTTTCGTTTCGCTGCTCTTTTTGATGTTGTCGAGATCGATATCGTCGTTGCTCAACTTGCCTTCGAATGCTTTCACGAATGCGTTGCGGAAGACGTTAAAGACGGTGTCGAGCACCGCCGGCGCGGGGTCATCGAAACTTCCCGAAATTGGCACCTTCGTGCCGAAACGATCCTTCGGATGGTTGCGGACGATGCGGGTCAGCCCGCCGACGATGCCCTGCCAGATGAAGTCGATCGGGTTCTCGTTGTCCTCGCTGGGATCGAAAATCACCATTTTGTCGAAGACGGGCTCGAAATAGCCGGTGAACTGGCCCTGCTTTGAATTCATCGACGTAGCGACCCGCAACGTGCCTTCTTCGAACGTGATGGCGGCGTAGGCTTTCGCAAAGTCGTTCAGCTTCACGAGCGGGATCGCGTCCGCCTCAAGCTCCAGCGCGAACGTCGGCTTCGCTGCGTATGGGTCCATGTCGATGTTCGCTTTGAACTCGCCGGACCGCAGCGGACGTCCCGCGATTTCGATCTCGGCGTTGAGCGTCTCGGAAAGCTTGCGGCTGTTCGTCAGGTTGGTCGCGACCATGCGGATGCGATCCATCTCGACGTCGACTTGCGGCTTGCGATTGAAGTCGCGGTAATGCACTTCGCCGCCGCTGACGGTGGCGCGATTGATCTTGAGCGGAAACAGCTCATTGACTTTGTCGGTCCACGATTGCTCCACGCCGATCTGCGTGGTCGCTTTGCTCTTGCCATTGACCAGGTTGATTTTCGGCCGCTCGAAATGAATTTCGCCGACGAGCGCACCTCCCAAGAGCGCCCTCCATTCGACTGACATATCGATGGCGGGCGCCGAGAGAAACGGTACCGAAACGCCGCCTCCTTTCTTTTTGATTTCAACGCCGTGAACGCTGTAGGCGCCGCGCCAGAGATGGATATCAACGTCGGCGACGCGGCCGGAATATTCCTCCATCTCGGAAAGCAGTTTGTTCACGTAATCGCGCCCCCAGATCGGCAGCATCGCCCGCACGATCAGGACGGCGATGAGCAGGACAACGACCAGCCAGAGCAATTTGCTGCGATAGAGGCGGTTCATTTGCAGAAATGTGAGACGCCCGAAACGGCGGGCTGTTCAACCTTGAACGAGCGCCTGCGGAACGCTGGTTGTGTTTATCGTTGGCCCGACGGACTTCGCCTAACGACCGGCGAGGCGGTGAGGGAAGGGGACGGGCTTGGGCTGAACGCTGGAGTCGGCGAAGGTGAAGGACTCGGCGAGGGCAACGGAAAAGCGAACGTCGGTGCAGGGGACGCCTCGGGAGAAAGGGTGGAAGATGGAGACGCGGATGGACTGGCGGTCGGCGTCGGTGTAGGTGTAGGTGTAGGTGTAGGTGTAGGTGTAGGTGTAGGTGTAGGTGTAGGTGTAGGTGTAGGTGTGGGGATCGGAGTTGGAGTTGGAATGGTGCTAACCCATTTGTGCAACGGAACGCCGGCGCCTCCGATCTCGTTCACGAGCGCTTCGCAGCGGACCTGCAGTTTATCCAGATCAGGGGGACCGAATGGCGTCTCGACCGTGCCCGGAAAAACGATGTAGCTGACTTTCAAATCGCTCACCGGACGATTCATCGGGGTGGCCGCCTGACTGATTTCCTTTGCGATGCGCAGAGACGCTTCGCCGGCTTTGTCCGCGGGTCCGACGTCGCCAACGATCGCGGGGTAGATTGCGTCCCCCGAAATCACCAGCGCGTAATCGCCCACCTTCGCACCCTCGGAGCGGGTGAAGCCACCGGGAATCACGATGAACGGATCCGTCGCGCCGATCAGGAAACTGAATTGCTTCAGGTTGCCGATACCATCTTTCGTTTGCGCGATCGCGGCTTTCAATTCGCGTTTGCGATCCGCGCTCGTCGTCTTAAGCGCGGCTTCTGCTTCGAAACGTTTCGATTTCTCCTCGAGCTGACCCAGATACGCGCTCGGGTTGCTGGTCTTCTTCGGCCAGCGATAACTCGTGAACGGCTGGAAGTTCGGCGAAGTCCCGCTTCCGGCCGGCAGGCGATCGGAGTCGGAGCCGTCCGCATCGACGTCCATCTCCGCCTGCATCAGGATGGCTTTGCGTTTCGTCTCCGGATGCCTCAACTGCAACACGGTCTGGCAGTCGTAAAAGTTATGCCGGGAGAGCAACTGATCGAGCCGGCCCAAATTAGCGCGCAGCATCTTCAGTTTCGTTTCGTACAATTCCGCGAAAAATGGGGAGACCGAATCCGGCGTGAGCATCGCGCCTAATCCCGGTAGCAAACGCGGCAGCTCGGGATTTACCTTCGCCAGCTCTTCGATCGTCCGATTGGGCGACGGAATGCGCGTCTGCAGTTTGACATCGAGCACGTAACTCTGCGGATCAACGCGCTCGTCGGAGGCGGCGCCGCCGGGCGTTGGCTCGACCGTGGAACGCACCGTGATCCCGTTGAAGAGCCGGGCGGTTTCGAGCTGGCCTGCAATCACCCGCGCTCGCGGCGCCGTCGGCGAGGCCTCAGGTTTCGGCGTGGACTCGATCGTCCGAATCGGAGACGGCTCGGTTTGCGCCAGAGTCCAGCGCCAGCGCTCCAGCGAGATCCAGCGCAGAACGATGCCGGCAAAAAGCGCGAGGAAGAGCAGCAGGACGAACCACCGCAAGGTCCTGAGGCGGAGATTGCGCACGCCGCCGTTACTTCTTCATCCAGGCGACGATGGCCATAATGACCCCGATCACGCTCAGGACCGACATCATGCCGGCCGGCATCAGATCACCCGTTTTCATAAAAGCGGGAACAAAACGACCCGCGAGCAAGATGGAAATGATGGCGGCGAGCGCTAACCCGGCTACGGCATTTCCCGGCAGAAGATAAGCCGCGATGAGGAGGAGGATTCCGGAAACCGAGCCTGCAATGATCGACGGCATGCTTCCTTTGCTCGCATAGCCAATGATGCCGCCGACGATGGTGAGGAGGCCGAAAACGATGAAGTAGATTTTTGCTGGTCCGAGCATAAGTGCTGCATTCGTACGCCAAGTGCGTTCAACTGTCTACCACCAGCGCGCTCGTGGCTTCCTGGCAGCGACGAACTCCGGACCATGTTGCTCCGTCAAAAACTGCTGTTCGGTGCCGCGGCCATGATCGCCGCAGCAAGCAGCGTCACCGCACAAGACGCGCCGGGAATTTCCTCGCGAACTTCGCCCAACGCCGAAGATGAAAGCAGCGCGCCCGAAATCGAAGTCCAGACGCTTCGCGAACGGCTGACGGAACGAGAGGACGAAACGCGCCTGGAAGATCCCTGGACGATCGATGTGCTTGGCCGGCCGCTAGTCTTGGGCGGTCAGTATGAGATTGCCTTCGAAACGCTGAGCCGCGTCGCCTTGGGCGAAGGTTTGAACCGAAGCAGCGAACTTCTGCTCGACCAGGAGATCGAGCTCGAAGCCTTCTATACGTTTGACCGGACCTTTTCTTTTTTCGCGCAAATCCGGCCTGGGTGGGAAGCGGATCTGCGTTCCGGCAGTTCCGACTTTTTCGTGGAGCGGGGAGAATTTTGGCTCTATGCGCAAAGGATCGCCGGCTCCGGTTTCAGTTTGGACGTCGGCCGGCTGAATTTTGAGGACGACCGCCGGTGGTGGTGGGATGAGGAACTGGATGCGCTCCGCGTTACCTACGAAGCGAACAATCTCGAACTGGCTCTAGCCGCGGCGCACGAAGTGGGTCCAGCTCGCTCGGACCGGAGCTTCGTCGAGCCCGAGCGGGAGAATATTTTTCGGCTGATCGCCGAGCTATCGTGGGACTGGCGCCCAGAACAGAGCGTGCAGTTATTCGCGCTCTACCATTACGATCACTCGCGAAACGGCCGCCGCGGAGAAATCGTGCGACGTGTTCGCGAAGACGAATCCGACTCCGAGCTGCTCTGGCTCGGAGGTCGCGCGGCAGGAGCACTCGAGCTGAGCGAACGCGGCTCGCTTGGTTATTGGTTTGATGCGGGCGCAGTGGTCGGGCGCGAGCGATTGATCTCGACCGAGGGACTCTCGCGCGACCGTCGAGAGATCACCGGCGTGCAGAGCCGCCACCTGAAGGGTGTGGCTTTTGATGCCGGGGTCACCTGGCTAATGCCGGCGCGGGGCGAGCCGCGGGTAACGCTCGGCTACGCGCTCGGTTCGGGCGATTACCGGCAAACTGGATTGCACGGGAACGAGCCGGGGTTCGGTGGCGTTCAGAGCTTTAACGGCTATGGAAGATTGCTCGATCCAGAGTTGGCAAATATTTCCATCCTGACCGCGGGAGTGGGTTGCTCGCTGCTGAAATCGAGCTCGCTCGATCTTGTCTTCCACGACTATCGATTGCTCGAGCACGCCGGCGGTCTGCGCGATGCGCGGATTGATTCCACGCTCACCGGAAGGAGTCGCGAGGTGGGGCAGGGCGCTGATCTGGTCCTGGCCCTCGAGGAGCTGCGGCAGATGCAGCTCGAACTTTCGGTCTCGGCATTCCGCGCGGGCTCGGCTTGGGGGGTTGATGAAAGCGAATGGGTTTTCGGCAGTTTCCTCGCGGTGCGCTTCGCATTCTGAGCGGAGGCCTGGAGAGATCGGCCCCCCAAATTTTTTTTGACCGCTTAAGGTGAGATTAAGGTTGGCCGGGAATGGTGCTGTTGGACGCGCGGTGAGCGCGCGCTCCCAAACAAAGAAAGAACAACCGAACCATGAACACCACCTCCATTGGACCCGCATCATTCAGAATGAATGAAGCGATCAAACATTCACTCCTGCTGGGCTTGCTCGGCATTCTGCTGGCAGCATTGTCAGGTCCGGCGCGGGCCGATGATGATAAACCGAAAGGAAAAATTCCATTCACCGACGCTCGCATCCGGATCGAGATAAACTCGACCGATGGCGATTCCGGCCTGCACGTCCTGCTCGACGCCGAAGGCTGGAGATTCGTGAACATTCTCGATCCCAAGGGGAAGTTGATCTTCACCGTCAACGGCGGTGGCAGCGTGAGGAAGACCGGCTTAACCGAGCTTTTCTTCGAAAGCGCGGAACCGGGGTTTGAGGAATTGCCGCTGGCTGATTTCCTCAAGCGATTTCCGGCAGGCGAATATCGCTTTGTCGGCCAGACGATCAAAGGCGCCACGCTTTTCAGCAAAGCGCTCCTGACTCATGCGCTGCCGGACGGGCCCGTTCTCCTCTCGCCAGAAGAGGATTCGGTCCAGGACCCCGAGAACACAGTGATCGAATGGGAACCGGTGGCCGATCCCGCGGGGAGCCGGATTGTCCGTTATGAAGTGCTGGTAGTCGAAGACGGCTCCGTGCCGAAGCGGGTGCTGAGCGCAGTCGTGCCGGCGACGGTGACGAGCCTGATCGTGCCCCCGACGTTCCTGCTCCGGAATGCCTCCTACAAATACGAGGTGCTCGCGATTGAAGAAGGCGGAAATCAGACGCTTTCGGAGCTCGCCTTCCGAACCGCGCCGTAAAGGAAAACCAACAACGGGAAGGCGGGGAGGCGACGGGCTGGATTTGTCTCTCCGCTTTTCCTTGTTGAACTCGTAGCGACTCAACTGTGATCGCGATATTGAAGCGGACGCGCAAAGCAAACCTCCCGGCAGTGATCTGCGGGGCGGCGTTATGCTTGACCTCGCTCCCTTGCTGTAAGCCCGCCGCGCGAAGTCCCGGACCCCGCACAGCCGCGGAGGAGCCGAAACCCTGGGCTCTGCCCTCCGCCTCGGCCGAGGGTGGCGACGTGCCACCGGCGTTCTTTTCCGAGAAAATGATGGGGGTCCATGCTCCCCCGAAGTCCGGCCAGTCCGTTGCGCAGCTTGCCTCGCTCGAGCAGCGTTATCTCTCGTTCGCGGATCCGGAAACCAGGGTTGAGTTGATCGGCCAGGTCATTGATCCGGAGAATCCGCTCGCCGTTGAAATCCTCGGCCGGCTATTCCAAAACGAGCGGGACACGGACCTGAAGCTTGCCTTGCTCGCCGCCGTCATGGTCCAGGAGGAGCAGCCGGCTGCGCAGTTAGCGGTGTTTGCCAGCGGGCTCTGGCCTCTTCAGCCGCAGAGCGTTCGCATCGCAGCGGTCGAAGGACTGGCAATACTACGGACGGCTGAGGCGGTCCAGATTTTGCACGGTCTGCGGTTCGATGCCGACCGTCAGATTCGCGCCGCCGCCGTGGAAGCGTTGGGGCGGTAAGTTTCAGAGACGATCGCAGATGGCAGTCCTAACCCCGGTCAGCGCCCGTTTTGCAAAGTGACTCTCGCGGGGGCTGGACTGGGAATGCAACACTTCTGCAGGCGCGTCCGGGGGCGGTGACCCCCGGCCGTTGGGAGCGATCTTGGGGAACTCCGGGTCACCGCCACCAGCTAATGCGGCTATTCCATCGTCACTGAAACCAGCTCGACGCGTTCGCCGGTATCGACTTTCACGTTCAGCACGTTGCCGATCCCTGGAGCGTAAAACTTATTCTCGTCGGAAGCTTCCGGATCCAGTGGAGTGAAATCGCGGGTCTGAACGCAATTCATGCTAACTGCGGCATCCTTAAGGGCCGCTTAAGCGCCGAGAAAACTTCTGAAACTCTTTATACCGATCGAGCTACTTCCCGCCCGCCGTCGGGAACGCCCTCGATGGTAGCCCTCGTTAGGCCAGAAGCGGCGCGCCCATTCTCCGCGGAAAACGACAGGCAAACTTCGAAACGCGAACTTTCGCGGAGGTTTACGCGCAGACCGATCCCGAGGAGATCGGCCAGCGCTTTCACAATCGAGAGCCCGAGCCCGAAGCGATCCTGAGCGGAGCGGGCGCGATCCTTTTGCCAAAAGCGATCGAAGACGTGCCGCAAATCTTCTGGAGTCAAATTCGCTGCCTCGTTTGCGAGGGTGAGATCGACGCGTGAATCTACGAACGCGCATTCACAATCGATCAACGTTTCCGGCACGCTATGCGCCACGGCGTTCTCGAGCAGGTTCTGCACGATCATCTCGAGCTTGTCCCGATCCGTCTTGACGGTTACTGCCGGGTCGACGCGACTCCGAAAGCGCAGCCCTTTTTTCCCGGCCTTTTCAACCATTCGTTCCCAACACTGAACCACCAGGCCTGCGAGAGGCACAGTCTTCCGCTCGACCGTGGCCGTCCCGGCATCGCAGCGCGTCAGCATCAGCAGAGTGGTCACAATCCGTTCCATCTGCAGCGCAATCTCGCGGATATCGCCGAAGAAATTCTGGATGGCGGCGGGATCGTCCGGCCATTTTGCACCGACTTCGCAAGCAGCCCGCAACTCCGCGACCGGTGTCCTCAGTTCGTGGGCTACGTCGCTCGAAAATTTCCGCTCGCGCGCAAAGCCGCTCTCGATCCTTTCCAATAATCCGTTCAGCGCGGTCACGATCGTGGCCAGCTCCGTGGGTGACGACGCGAGGTCGACTCGAGCTTCCAGGGTCGCCGGCCCGATGCGCGTGATTTGAGTGTTGATCGCCTCGATCGGGCGAAACCCGCGATGAATCGAACGGTGGACCAGGAGCCCAATCGCGCCCAGGAGTAGTGCCGTAAGAGCGGCCAGCGTCAGATAGACCGAGTTAAGAAGAGCGTCGAGGCGCTCCCGATCGCGTGCGACCACCAGCAACAAACGGAGCGATTGCTCATCCACACTCGCGGGCAACTCGACCTGATCTTCGTCGAGTGGCTCCTGGACTTCCGTCTTGAGCGGTTCAACGCGGGGCTCGAAGGCGATCTGCACCAGACGTCCGCGCCGGCCGTCGGGAAGTTTCACGTTTCGGAATGCGGCTTCCTTCGACGAATCCAGCCTCAGCGGCAAGTCATCGCGCTCGAGCGATGGAGATCGTCGAATGACAGTGCCATCCTGGAGAAAGATTTCGAAGTAGCCCGTTTCCTCCTCTTCATTATTTTCCTCCTTGTCCTGTTGGACCTCGATGTCGTCGGCCTCCTCTTTGGCAAACTCAGGCATCGACTCGCTTCGGAAGTCGATGTCGACCCTGCGACCCTCGCGTGAGGTTACCGCAATAAGAGCGCGTGCTTTGGCCTCGAGCGCGCGATCGAATTCGTGCACGAGCCGGGCATGCAGAACGAAACCGCCAATCGCACCGGCGAAAAGGAGCATCGCGAACGTTCCGGCCAGGATTTGCCGGATAAGTTGTTTGCGGATGGATGTCATCTTAATCGACGACATACCCGTAACCGCGCCGAGTGCGGACGACGCAGTCTTCGCCGGCGCCGCCGATCTTCTTCCTCAGGTTGCAGATCAGAACTTCGACCACATTCGGTCCCGCGTAGGAGTCGCTGTCGTGGATGGCCTGCAGCAGTTTTTCTTTCGAGATCACTTTGCCGCGGTTGAGAGCGAGACATTCGAGGAGCGCATACTCCGCCGGCGTCAAATTCACGGCCGATCCGTTTCGCTCGACCAACTTCGTGGCCGTATTCACGCGCACGCCCGCGCCGAGATTGATCTCCGGGTTCTTGGCCTTGTATTGGCGCCGCACGAGCGTGCCGAGACGCGCGCAAAGCTCCTCGAAGGAAAACGGCTTGATCATGTAATCATCCGCCCCGAGCTGAAGTCCGCGGATTCGATCCTCCACCTGGTCCTTGGCCGAAAGAATCAGGATGTGCGTCTGTTTCCCCATCGCCCGGAGCTTCCGCAGGATGGTGAGGCCGTCCATGCCGGGCAGCATGAGATCGAGCACAATCACGTCGTAATCATTGAAGCGCGCATAATCGAGCCCGTCCGCCCCGTCCGCGACCAGATCGACGGCGTAGCCGGTCTTCTTCAAGCCTCGGCCTAACGAGCGAAGCAGGCGCTGTGAATCCTCGATCACCAAAAGCTTCATGGGTTAATCCGAGCAGTCGTCATCGCGAAAAACACGGATAGACTCTGCTTTTGCAGCCTTAATGAAAGCTTAAGAGGACGCCGCCAGCACGCGGATAGCCTCCGCGCTGCCTCCCACCACGAGACCCCCGCTAGCTCTGCCGAAACCAGCGCAGCGCTTCCACAAAGTGGGCTCGTTTCACGGCGTGACCCTGGCGAAATCTTTCCACGCGGATGCGGCCGAAGCCTGTCCGCTGCATCGAGAGCTTGACGTCGTTTTGCTGCGCCGGCGTCGCGGTTTGGTCGGCCGAACCGATGCTCAGGAAAATGGGCGTCGAAAGAAAAGCGGAGCCGGGTTTGAATTGACGATAGCCTTCACTCAGCTGGTCGACGTTGATGCCGGTGCGAAAAATCCCAGTCACGCGGCAGCCTGCTACAGCGAGCAGCGGAGTGATCAATCCGGCACGCTTGGCGCCGCCCGAGAAACCCGCAGAAGCGATCGGCCATTTATTGGAACCGGGAAAGCTGCGGTGTAATGCATCCAACGCGGCGAGCGTGGTGCCTGCGCGCCAGCCCGAGGTGTCGCGGCGCGGCGCCGGTGTCGGTCCATCGCCGGCGATGATGACCCAGCCCGACGCGAGTGCGGACGCACGATAATAATCTACCAGGTCCTGCCGATTTTGGGTTTTCATATCGCTCGTCGAGAAGACCACCAGCACGGGCCAGCTTTTGTTCGGATCGAACCCGGGCGGCACGGCCAGGACGGCAACCGCGTGGGGCGGGACCGCGTTTCCACCTTCCGAAACGTAGGATTGCTGCAGCGCGCTCAGGGGCACATTCGCGCGCACCGTCGCACCCGGCGCGACTGGCACGCCGGCAAACATGGGCGCGGCCAGGGCCGGCCGGGCGCAAAGAAGAATGAGGATGAGCGACGCGCGGACTAACGAGCGGTGGTTCATGGATCGATGTTTGTGAGACAATCAAAATCGCCGCGACCGGAGTCAAGCAGCGAAGAAGGCCCTGTCCCTCTTTAGGGGGAAGTGGCTAGAAGCTTGAGATCGCTTGTAGTCGAAAATCTGGCGCTACCGCGCAACTTCGTTAGGATCGTGGTGTGAACTCCAGGAAATTCTTGTCGAGCGTGCTCCTCACCGCTCTCTCGCTGGCGGGCGCGGAGGCCGGTGCGCGTGATTCCATCTCCGCGGTGGAGAAAGCGCCCGAGCGCCCGGCGGAAGGGATCCAGGACAATTCCTTTCTGGTGGAGGAAGCCTACAATCAGGAGCCCGGCGTCGTGCAGCACATCTTCAATATTGTCTACAGCGCGACGCGGCATGCGGGTGCGGATGAGGACCAGTGGTCGTTTGTTTTCACACAGGAATGGCCCGTATTTACACAGGCCCATCAGTTCTCCTACACCCTGCCTTACACGTTTCTCGACACCGAGGGCGGGTCGGAGGACGGCATCGAAGACATCAGCCTGAACTACCGGTATCAGGCATTAATGGAGACAGCCACCATGCCGGCCTTCGCGCCGCGTTTGAGCCTGGTTCTGCCGACGGGCGACGAGGACAAGGGATTCGGAAACGACACGCTCGGTTACCAGATTAATCTTCCGGTCAGCAAGATCGTCACCGATCGATTGACGCTGCACTGGAACGGGGGCGCGACGTTTTTCCCGGACGTGGATGATCAGGATCTCGTCAGCTACAATCTCGGCGCGAGCGCCATCTATGCGATGACTCCCGATTTCAATTTCATGGTCGAGGCTGTCGCTAATTGGGACGAGGAACTCGACGATTTCGGCGGCACCGACCGCGAGGCCGCAGTCGTGATCTCACCCGGCTTTCGCTATGCCTTCAATCACCCGCACGAGGCGCAGACGGTGATCGGCCTGGCGGCGCCGATCGGGCTGACCTCGGCGGCGCCAGACTTCGGCGTATTCATTTACGCTTCGTTCGAGCATTTCTTTTATCGCCCGAAAAGCGACGGCGCAGGCAAGTAGCACAGTTTGATTCGTAATCGTAATCGTAATCGTAATCGTAATCGATTCCCTGTGACGCTCAGCGCGTGACTGCGATCATAAACTTTCGATTACGAGTGAAATGAATTACCCGCTCACGAGCAACCCCATCTTCTGGACAATCCAGGGGGAAGGCCATCTGCGCGGCTTTCAGATGTGCTTTGTGCGGCTGGCTGGATGCTCGGTCGGCTGTGAGCATTGCGATACGGATTACCGCAAGCAGGAAACGGCGACAGCGGAAGAGATCGCGATTCGCGCCGACGACGTGACGCCGAAGAATGCGCGCGATCGCTGGGTCTGGGTCACGGGCGGCGAGCCGACCGATCACGACCTGATGCCGCTGCTTCGCGCGTTGCGCACGAAGCGCTTCTCCATCGCGGTCGCATCGAGCGGCCATCGCCGGATGATTCCACCGGTCGACTGGCTTTCGATCTCGCCGCACGATCCCGCGAAGTGGATCCAGACCTACGGAAGTGAGGTCAAGATCGTGCCGGGACTGAACGGCTTTTCGATCGAAGATTTCCGCTCCGCGCATCCCGACGATCAAACCGATTTCATGTATCGCTACGTGCAACCGCTCTCGATCGAGAAAGAGGAGGACGCGATGAGCCTGCGAACTTGCCTGGAGTTCGTGAAAACGAATCCGAATTGGTCTCTGTCGCGCCAGGACCATCATTATTGGGGCGTGGCGTGATGCGATTTGTCAACGCCTGCCGCTCGCGCTCGGGCTGGAAGGCAACACTCTTGTCGCCCTGAAAAGGTGGCGCCATGAGTATGTGTTTAACGTCACGCCTCCGAAAGCGGCGGAGCACCGCCGCACTCCAAGGCGCTGCCGCGTTCGCGGGCGCGCACGGCTCGATCCTGTCCTGGATACGATCGGTCGCGCCAGCGTCTTGGAGTGCGCCAGTGTTCTGGCGCTTTGCCACGGCCAGCGACTCGGGAACCTCTGGAACGCCGCCCCACGCTAAACACCTACCGACAGGAGTGTCGCCACTCCGGTTACCTGCTCAGCTTTTGCGCGACCGGGCTGCGCGCAGCCGCATCCCTAGGAA
>Ga0136617_10001071_pt1 | contig 23923 bp, 3 predicted proteins | sample AntDrymUQ3222106_2_FD_129672 | JGI IMG/M metagenome (GOLD analysis project Ga0136617, IMG submission 129672) | Polar desert sand microbial communities from Dry Valleys, Antarctica - metaG UQ322 (21.06) | ecosystem: Environmental > Terrestrial > Soil > Desert | place: Antarctica: Dry Valley...
CCCCGCCGGCGACCCTGGCCCGGAACTCACTCACCACCGAGTGGTCGAAACCGGGGTCGGCCAGATCGAGGCCAAGCGCGTACTTCCCGTCGATGCGGGTGCGGACGCACTCAGCGGCCTGACAGTCGGTCAGATCCTGCGCCATCTGGAAAACCGTCACCACAGCGAGGCGCGACAGCGGCCAACCCGGCTTGCCACGCACCCCGTCAGCACCCGCGCACTGCTCACCGGCCAACCACTCACCGAGCTTGTCACACACCAGTACCGGCAACGGACACTCACCTCTCCCGCGGTACACCACCGCGACAACCTCGACGACCTGCGGCACGGACAATGGTCACCGCTGCGCCACCACAGACAGCACAAACTCCAGTCTGCGGCCCACACGAGGGCAAGACGACAACACGCAAGCGAGCCGCAGGGTGATCACGCAGAACGCAAGATCCAAAACGGGTACGCCACACCGGGCGAGCCAAGATCCCCACGAATAAACCACCAGGGTCATAGGCGTGCCCAAAACTCTGCTCAAGTGCCAAAGTCCTAACGGGGCTTCGCCCCAGCCAGCGCAAATGGCTGGCGCTCCTGCTACCAGGTCACCGACACCGGGCTGCACAACGCGATGCTGCTGACCCACGTCCACACCCGGCTGCTGCAACCCGGGATCGCCGTGCTCACCGACCCCGACCCACCCCAGCCCACCCCGTTGCGTGCCGCCGCCCACAAATACCGGCGAGCGCTCGACCAACTCACCCAGGACGCCGGACTTGCCGCCTGAACCCAAACTTGACTCGATCGGGAGTTCGTAAGCGCCTAGATCGGTCGGCTCCGCAGCTCGGGTCGCGTACGTGGCTATGAGTGGCACCGCGGCCGGTCGAGTGCCATCAGCTGTGCGGCTTGACTACATTATGTGATCAAATGGGTGGCACGAGACACGACGGGAGTGGGCCGATGCCCCCACGGTCCCCGGACCCCGGTCTAACGACTACCTAAGCGTGCCTGAATGCTACCGAAAGAGTGTATCCGTAGGGTTCTGCCCGACACGCGAGCACACAGGGCTCGTATCGAGGCCGAGGTGCCGTGATGGACGCGCGAGGGGCCGCGACCGGGCACTGGAGGCGGCGAGGTCTTCTGCCGCGCCTCGATCCGTACTGCTGACCTTCTCAGGAGAGGATTTCGTGGGAGACGCGTCCGCAATGAGTCCACGTCATGATCACCGCGGGGCTGTCAGTCAGAGCCTCCGCTCCACCGATCAGATGCTGCCGTGCAGCGGGAAAGTGTCCCGCAGGGACGTGGTCATGGTCGCGCCGGCCGGGCACGCTCTGACTGTCGAACAGCAGTTCGAGCAACTATTGGATCCTGATCGTCTGTCCGACACGCTGTCCGCACTGGCGCGGAAACATCAGGTTCCCGGCGCTCAGCTCGCCATCCACCACGGTGGCGAGACGGTGGCGGTCGAGGTCGGCGAGCTGGAGTACGGAACAGGGCACCGGGTTACCCGAGATGCGGCGTTCCCCATCGGGTCCATCAGCAAGACCTTCACGGCAACTGTGGCGATGATCCTGGTCGCGGACGGGGATCTCGAACTCGACGCTCCGCTCGGTGAGCACCTGCCCGAGTTGGGTGACCTCGGAAACGGGCTCACCCTTCGCCAGGTGCTGAGCCACACAGGTGGTCTAGCCGAGGGACCTGACTCGGTGGAGGTGCTCGCTTCCATACGGCGATACGTACTGGACCACTGCCACAGCCAGAACCTGGTTCTACCGCCAGGCACCGGCTTCTCATACTCGAACATCGGCTACGTCCTGGTCGGCCACCTGATCGAAACGATTACTGGTATGACCTGGTGGGACGCCATGGAGTCGATTCTGCTGCGGCCGCTGCGAATTGAGTCGACGTTCATCGGCGCGGCTGGGCGCCGCCCGCCCGATCGCCAGCTTGCCACGGGTCACTCGGTGAACACCGCCGTCGGCAGGACCCGGCCCGTCACACAGTCGTTGACGCTCGCCGAGGCGCCGGCCGGCGGGCTGGCGGTGAGCGCTATGGATCTCCTGACTTTAGGGCTGATCCAGTTCGATGGCCGTGGGTCAGCGCTTCTATCGACCGCGTACGCCGAGCAGATGCGCCAGGCCGTTCCCAGCGCGGAACCGTTCGGAATAGCCGACGGATGGGGGCTGGGCCTGGCGGTCTTCCGTAATGAAGAAGCCGTCTGGGTGGGTCACGACGGCAACGCGGATGGCACGGCATGTTACCTCCGAGTCGATCCCGTCAGCGGTAGCGTCGTCGCCTTCACCAGCAACGCGAACCTAGGATTTAGTATGTGGCAGGAGCTGGTCGCGGAGCTGTGTAGAGCGGGCCTGCTCGTCGAGAGTTACTCCACAGTCGAAGCGGGACGGCCGACGACTCCCCCACCAGGCTGTGTGGGCAGCTACCGGAACGGTGATACCGAGTATTTGGTGACTCTTCAGGGAAACGGGAAGCACTGCCTCGTCGTAGACGGTGAGGTCGTGGCGTGGTTGAGGTTCCATGAAGATCTGATCTTCTCGCAGCAAGATGTGACTTCGGGGCAGTGGATGCGCCCTGGGTGTTTTCTGCGGAATCCGGTTACCGGAGATCTCAGCGGAATTCTAGTCAACGGCCGCGTTGGTCGTCGTCAATCGGCCACGGGCGAGAACGGGCGATGTTTGATAGCGGCCCAGACTGGGTCCGTTTACCCTGGTAGGTAGACGTCTCATATCCCCGCTGGTGTGTCATTGGTGGACCCGCTTGAAAGGTCGAAGCATTCATGGTTGTCCACAACAGATCCTTGCAGGCTGAGTGGCCGGCGTCATCGTTCGCCGAGCAAATCCATTACTGGAGAAGGCAACTCGAGGGTGTGTCGGTGCCCGAGTTGCCCATCGGTCAGTCACGGTCAACTAGCATGACTTCGACCATTACCGCGTACAAGTTCGACGTTCCACAGGAAGTGACCACGCGGGTTACAGACCTGCGCGGCCAGTGGGGCATCTCCCTGCTTGAGCTCACGGTTGCCGTCTTCCAGATCGTCTTGGCGCGCTACACCGGCCGCAACGACATCGCCGTGGTCACGCCGGCTCCGGGGCAGAGTCATCCGGTGGTGCTGCGGTCCCGGTTAACCGAGTCGACCTCCTTCCTGGACTTTGTGCTGAAGGTTCGAGCGACGGTGGGGGGCGCCGTCGCGCACTCCGACGTTCCGTTCGAGCGCCTTGCCGACGAGTTGGTCCTGGAATCCGAGTTGGCGCGGACAATGGTGATGTGTGAACAGCCCACCGTGCCGCTCGCTGCGGACGTCACGGTGCTCATCGAGCAGCGGGGCAACGAACTTTCCGGCGTCGTTGAGTACCGCCGTGACCTATTCGACCCGGTCATTATTGAGCGGTTGGCTGGTCACCTGGTCCAAGTCCTCGATGTCGTCACTGCCGATCCTGTCATTGCGCTGAGCCAGATCGACATCCTGACTGAGGCCGAGCGCGCGCGTCTGCTCGTCGAATGGAACGACACCCATCGGGACGTAGGACCGGCCACATTCTCTGAGCTGTTCGAAGCCCAGGTGGTGAGGACGCCGGACTTGCCAGCACTGTTGTTCGACAATTCCCAAAGTCGACCCTGCTACCAGGTCTTCGGCGGGGCGCTGATCTACGCGGAGCTCGAGGCTCGCGCGAACCAGTTGGCCCACCTGCTGATCGCGCGGGGCGCGGGACCGGAGCGGATCGTGGCGTTGGCGTTACCTCGGTCGGCGGAGATCGTGGTGGCGCAGCTGGCAGTGGTGAAGGCGGGATCGGCGTTCCTGCCGGTGGATCCGGCATACCCACCCGAGCGGATCGCATTCATGCTGGCCGATTCGAGACCGGTGCTGGTGGTCACCCTGTCAGAGTTGATGTCCCAGTTGCCGTGCCCAGCGGGTGTGGCCGTGGTGGCCATCGATGATCCGGACACGGTGTCGGCGGTGGGGTCGATGCCTGATAGCGCCCCGACCGACGCGGACCGGTCGTCGCCACTGACCCTGGTGCATCCGGCCTACGTGATCTATACGTCCGGGTCGACGGGGTGGCCCAAGGGCGTGGTGGTTTCTCATGCCGGTTTGGCGAGCTTCTCGGCTGCCGAGATCGACCATTTCGAGGTACACCCGGGCGACCGGGTGTTGCAGTTCTCCTCGCCGAGCTTCGACGCGTCGGTGTTGGAGTTATGCATGGCGTTGCCGGCTGGTGCTGCGCTGGTGGTGCCGCCGCCGGGCCCGCTGCTCGGCGATGCGTTGGCCGAAGTACTCGGGCAGCGTGCGGTGACGCATGCGCTGATCCCGCCGGTGGCATTGGCGACGGTGCCGCAGGTGGTGGCGCGAACGGGTCTACCGCAGTTCCATACGGTGATCGTCGGTGGTGATGCGTGCGCGCCGGAGTTGGTGAATCGCTGGGCCCCGGGCCGTCGATTGATCAATGCTTACGGGCCGACCGAGGCGACTGTGGTGTCGACGTGGAGTCGGCCGCTGGCTGCAGGTGATGGGGGGGCGCCGCCGATCGGTCGGCCGATGTGGAACACCCAGGTGTACATGCTCGACGACGCTTTGCGGCCGGCGCCGGTAGGGGTGTCCGGCGAGCTGTACGTGGCGGGTGGCGGGTTGGCGCGGGGCTACCTGAACCGTCCGGGATTGACCGCCCAGCGATTCGTGGCCAACCCGTTCGGCGAGCCCGGTTCTCGGATGTATTGCACCGGGGACGTGGTCCGCTGGACGGTCGAGGGTGAGTTGGCGTTTGTTGGCCGCGCCGACGAGCAGGTCAAGATCCGCGGATTCCGCGTCGAGCCCGGCGAGATCGAGACGTTGCTCCGAAAACATCCCGACGTCGGCGAGGCCGTGGTGATTGCCCGCAAGACGTCGCCAGAAGGAGACAGCGGGCCTGGTTTCAAGCGGCTCGTCGCGTACGTTGTCCCAGCCGGTGAGGCAACACCGGTTCCTGGCGAACTTCGCGCAATGGTCGCAGACTCGCTGCCCGACTACATGGTGCCGTCGGCTTTCATGGTCCTGGATAGCTTGCCGCTAAGCCCCAACGGAAAGCTGGATCGGCGTGCCTTGCCGGAACCCGGGGATGCGACACCGCGGAGGGGGTCCGTCGCTCCCCGCACCGGTAACGAGCGCATCGTGGCGCAGATCTGGGCTGAGTTGTTGAGTATGGAGCAGATCGGTGTCGAGGACGACTTCTTCGAACTTGGTGGCGATTCGATCCTGAGTTTCCGGGCACTCTCCCGGATCCGTGCGGCGTTTGGGGTGGCACTGTCGGCCCGGGCGGTGTTCGATGCTCGGACCGTCGCGCGGCTCGTGGAGCTGCTGCCAGCCGCTCGTCCTGCCGACCAGGACGAGGGGATCCGCTCCGTTTCGCGCGAGCGGCCGCTGCCGCTTTCTCCTGTTCAGCAGCGGTTGTGGTTCCTGGACGACCTGACCTCCGGCGGGACCGAGTACAACACCGGGGTCGGGCTGCGGCTGTCTGGCGCGTTGGACCTCGACGCGTTGCGGGCGGCGCTGGACGCCCTGGTCAGCCGGCACGAGTCATTGCGGACGACGTTCGACACCGTGGACGGACACGGCATGCAGGTGGTCGCCGCGGGTGGTGACCTACCGCTGCGCGCGGTCGACCTGTCCACCGTCGACTCAGCTGAGCGCGATGCTGCGGTGGAGCAGGCGCTAGCGGACGAGCTGAGCTGTCCTTTCGACCTGCGGCGCGGCCCGTTGACCAGGGCGGTGCTGGTGCGCCTTGCCGAGGACGACCACGTTCTCATGCTCAGCCAGCATCACATCGTCACCGACGGCTGGTCGGTCGCGGTATTGGTGGACGAGCTCGCCGAGCTGTACGCCGCCGCCGTACGGCGAGTTCCGGCCGGCTTGCCGGAGCTACCGGTCCAGTACCTGGATTTCGCCGGGTGGCAACGCGAACGGCTGTCCGGCCCGGCCCTGGAGGAGCACCTCGGCTACTGGAAGCGCAAGCTCGCCGACCTCCCCGTGCTCGAGCTGCCAACCGACCGACCCCGGCCGCAGCTCCGCACCACGTCGGGCGCGGTGCACCGCCGTGACTTGTCAGCTGACCTCGTCACAGGTGTGACCAGGGTGGGACGCGAGCAAGGCGCCACGCTGTTCATGACCTTGGTTGCCGCGGTGCAGCTGCTGCTGTCGCGGTACACCCACCAGCGCGACGTCGTGATCGGTACCGCGACGTCCGGCCGCAACCGCAGGGAGCTGGAGAACCTCGTCGGCTTCTTCGTCAACACCGTCGTTCTGCGGTCCGCAGTGGATGGTGCAATGACGTTCTCCGAGCTAGTCGCCGAGGTCCGGGAGACGGTGCTGGAGGCGTTCGCGCACGACGAGGTTCCCTTCGATCGGTTGGTCGAGGAACTCCGACCGGAACGCGATCCCAGTCGTACCCCGCTGGTGCAGGCCATGGTCGTGCTGCAGAACGCACTCGTGCGGTCGCGAGAGGTCGACGGACTACGGATCGCCGAGCACGATCTGCCCCGGCCGTCCGCCCGGTTCGACCTCGTTGTGGAGTTCTTGCCCCGGGATGACTCGCTGAGCCTGGTGATCGAGTACAACACCACCCTGTTTGACCCCGGCACGGTTGAGCGGATGGCGGGGCATCTGCAGGTGTTGCTGGCGGGGATCGCTGTTGATCCGCAACGGCCGTTGGTCGAGCTTCCGTTGCTGACCGAGGCCGAGCGGCATCGGTTGGTGGTGGAGTGGAATGACACCGGCTGTGCGGTGGCACCGGTGCTGTTGGCGGAGTTGTTCGAGGCCCAGGTGGGGCGGGCTCCGGACCTGCCGGCGGTGGTGTTTGACGGTGGGGTGTTGACCTTTGCCGAGCTGGAGGTTCGGGCGAATCGGTTGGCTCATCTGCTGATCGCCGCGGGGGCGGGGCCGGAGCGGGTGGTGGCGTTGGCGTTGCCGCGGTCGGTGCAGATCGTGGTGGCGCAGTTGGCGGTGGCCAAGGCGGGCGCGGCGTTTTTGCCGGTGGATCCGGCCTATCCGGGGGAGCGGATCGCGTTCATGCTGGCCGACGCCGAGCCGGTGGTGGTGCTCACGCTGGCCGGGCTCGCGCCACTGTTGCCGTCCCGGGCGGGGATGGCGGTAGTGGTTCTGGACGACCCGGACACCGAGTCCGTGTTGGAGCGGATGCCAGATCGCGCTCCGATCGATGCGGATCGCGCCTGCGCCCTGCTGCTCGAGTACCCCGCGTATGTGATCTACACGTCGGGGTCGACGGGGCGGCCTAAGGGTGTGGTGGTCTCGCACGCCGGTCTGGCCAGTTTCTCGGCCGCGGAGGTGCAGCGGTATGCGGTGCGCCCGGGGGATCGGGTGCTGCAGTTCTCCTCACCGAGTTTCGACGCTTCGGTGTTGGAGTTGTGCATGTCGCTGCCGGTGGGAGCGGCGTTGGTGGTGCCACCATCGGGTCCGCTGCTGGGTGAGCAGCTGGCTCAGGTACTCGGTGAGCAGCGGGTGACTCACGCGCTGATCCCGCCGGCCGCGTTGGCCACCGTGGCCGACGAGGTGGCGCGGACCGGGCTGCCGGAGTTCCGGACGGTCATCGTCGGTGGTGATGCGTGCACAGCTGAGCTGGTCGCGCGGTGGGCACCGGACCGGCTCATGATCAACTCCTATGGGTCGACCGAGGCCACGGTGGTCTCGACCTGGAGCCGGCCGCTGATCCCGGGAGCGACCCCGCCGCTCGGCCGGCCGATCTGGAATACCCAGGTCTATGTGCTCGACGCGGCGCTGCGCCCGGTGCCCACCGGGGTCCCCGGTGAGCTGTATGTCGCCGGACCCGGGCTGGCCCGCGGCTATCTCAACCGGTCCGGGTTGACCGCCCAGCGGTTCCTGGCCAACCCCTTCGGACCGCCGGGCTCACGGATGTACCACACCGGGGACCTGGTGCGCTGGAACACCGGGGGGCAGCTGGAGTTCGGCGGTCGGGCCGACGAACAGGTCAAGATCCGCGGGTTCCGCATCGAACCCGGAGAGATCGAGACCCTGCTCCGGCAGCACCCCGACATCACCGACGCCGTGGTCGTCGCCCGCGGGGAGGCGCATGGCGCCAAGCGGCTGGTCGCCTACCTCGTCCCGACCAAGGGCACCACACCCACAGTCGGCGAGTTGCGGGAACTGTTGGCCCAGTCGCTGCCGGAGTACATGGTGCCCTCGGCATTCGTCACGCTCGACGAGCTGCCCTTGACCCCCAACGGGAAGCTGGACCGCAAGGGGCTGCCCGCCCCCGACCCCACCACCACGACCAGCGCCGGCTACCAGGCCCCCCGCACCCCGACCGAACACGCCCTCACCCAGATCTGGGCCGACGTCCTGGGCCTGCAGCAGGTCGGCATCAACGACAACTTCTTCGAACTCGGCGGCGACTCCATCCTGAGCATCCAGGTGGTGTCCCGCGCTCGCCAGTCCGATCTGTGCATGACGTCCAGGGACATCTTCCTGCATCAGACCGTCGCGTCGCTGGTGCCGAACGTCGTTGCGGCGGCCCCCGAACCGACCGAGCAGGGTCCGGTGACCGGCGTGGTGCCGCTGACCCCGATCCAACGCTGGTTCTTTGACACAACTTCGGTGTGTCTGGAACGTTTTAACCAGTCGCTGACGGTCGAACTGGTCGAGGACCTCGACGAGGCCGCGCTGCGCACGGCGCTGGCTGCGGTGATTGAGCACCATGACGCGTTGCGGTTGCGGTTTGAGCACGTTGAGGGTCAGTGGCGGCAGGACAACGCGCCGGTCGAGCCGATGGATGTATTGCGGCGGCATGATCTGTCCACCACCGACGTCGATAAGCAAACCGCCGTCATGGCGCAGGTCGCTGGGCAAGCGCATTCCAGTTTCGATCTCGGTCGGCCTCCGCTGCTGACGGCGGTGCTGTTCGCTTTGGGTTCGGGGCGGCGGCCGGTGTTGTTCCTGGCGGTGCACCACCTGGTCGTTGATGGGGTGTCCTGGCGGGTCTTGCTGGAGGACCTGGACACCGCCTACCAGCAGGCCGCGCACGGCCAGACCGTCCAACTCGGACTCAAGACCACCTCGTTCCGGGACTGGGCGCAGCGGTTGACCGAACACGCCGAGACCGGCGGGTTCGATCACGAACTGGACTACTGGAGCGGCGTGGGTCGGGGCTGCGACCCGAGACTGCCAGTCGACAGTGACAGTGACAGTGCGGGCGCCAACACGATCGCCTCGATGCGTTCGGTCACTGTCCGGCTCGACCCGGAGGAGACCCGGGCGCTGCTCCAGGACGTCCCGGGGGTCTACCGGACCCAGGTCAACGACGTGCTGCTGGCCGCATTGGGTCAGGTACTGAGCCGGTGGACCGGGCGCGAGCGGGTAGTGGTTGACCTGGAAGGTCACGGCCGCGAGGAAATTCCGGGTGGCGTGGACCTGTCCCGCACGGTGGGCTGGTTCACCACGATGTTCCCGGTCACGCTCGACCTCTCCGGCGCCAAAGACTGGGCCACCGTACTGAAATCGGTGAAAGAGCAACTGCGTGCGGTGTCTGGGCGTGGTCTGGGGTACGGCGCCTTGCGGTACCTCACCCAGACTGTGGGGCTGGCCGACCATCCGACACCGCAGGTCAGCTTCAACTACCTCGGCCAGTTCAACTGGGCCGCCCCCGGGGACGGGTTGCTTCAGGCGATACCCGGTGGGCTGGACGGCGATGCGAGCCCGCAGGCCACCCGAGCTCATGTGCTTGACGTGGTGGGCCGGGTGGAGCGCAACTGTCTGGAGTTCGACTGGTCCTATTCCCAGCATCTGCACCACACCAGCAGCATCACGGCCCTGGCCGAGGATTTGCTGACTGCGCTGCGGGAGATCGTCGAGCACTGCACCCAGCCTGGCACCGGCGGCCGCACCCCCTCGGACTTCCCCCTGGCCCGCCTCGACCAGTCCGCCGTGGACCTGATGGTAGACGACGGACGCTCGGTGGAGGACATCTACCCACTCACCCCCATGCAGGCAGGCATGGTGTTCCACGGGCTGTCCGAGGGCGACCAGGACGTCTACTTCCAACAGGCCACGTTCGTGCTCGACGGCGTTCGTGACCCTCAGGTGCTGGGTGCGGCCTGGCAGCACGTGGTCGACCGGACACCGGTGCTACGCAGCCGCGTGGTCTGGGAGGGTGTGAGCGAACCGCTACAAATCGTGCACCGCAAGGTCAGCGTGCCGGTGCGCCACCTCGACTGGATGCAGCTGTCCAAGGCTGCCCGGCAGGACGAGTTGCAGCGGTTACTCGACCGTGACCGTGCGGAGGGCCTGGATCTGGGTGCGGCGCCGTTGCTGCGGCTGGTGGTGGCCCGCCTCTCGGCGACCGAGGTGCAGGTGGCCTGGACCTTCCACCACGTGCTGCTCGACGGGTGGAGCGTGTTCCAGGTGCTGTCCGACGTCAGCGCCTGCCACGCCGCGCTGGTCAACGGCCGGCTCCCCGAGCTGGTGGTCCGGCCTCCGTTCCGGGCCTATCTCGAGTGGCTGGACGGCCAGGACAACCGTGCCGCCGAACAGCACTGGCGAGGAGTGCTCGAAGGTTTCGAGTCGCCCACCCTGTTGCCCTACGACCGGCAACCGGTTGAGGCGCACACTACGCGCTCGGCACAACGGATCGCATCCGACTTGGGAGCGGATGAGTTCGGCCGACTGCGCGAGGTTGCCCAGCGCCACGGGTTGACCGTGAACACCATTGTGCAGGGGGCGTGGGCGTTGGTGCTGTCTCGGTACAGCGCCCAGCCGGATGTGTGTTTCGGTGCGACGGTATCGGGTCGTCCGACCGATCTCGCCGGTGTGGAGGAAATCGCCGGCATCTTCATCAACACGCTGCCGGTTCGAGTCGAGGTCGACGACGACGCCCCCGTTATCCGATGGCTGCAGGAGCTGCAGTCCGCCCAGGTCGAGGCCCGGCGCTTCGAGCACCTACCGCTGACGCAGTTGCACGCCTGGAGCGGGGTATCCGGCGGGGTCAACCTGTTCGACAGCATAATGATATTCGAGAACTACCCGATCAATGACGAGACCGCCGCAGCGCACGGCCTGCGGTTGCGCGAGCTGGACGCCATCGAGACCACCAACTACCCGCTCAGCGTCATGCTGTCCCCTGGCCGGCAGCTGTCGATCGAGTTGGGCTATGACCCCGCCCTGTTCGACGCCGACACGGTCGAGCGGTTGGCGAGCCACCTGGTCGGTGTGCTGAGCGTGGTGGCTGCTGATCCCACGATCGCGGTGGGGCGGATTGACCTGCTGAGCGAGGAAGAGCGGCGGCGGGTGTTGGTGGAGTGGAATGGCGCTGGTCTGGATGTGCCGGCGGTGACGTTCCCCGAGTTGTTCGAGGCTCAGGTTGCGTCCGCTCCGGATGTGGCGGCCGTGGTGTGTGGGGATATCGGGCTGAGTTTCGCTGAACTGAATCGGCGGGCAAATCGGCTGGCCCGTCACCTGGTTGCCCGGGGCGCGGGGCCCGAGCGGGTGGTGGCGTTAGCGCTGCCGCGCTCGGCAGAGATGGTCGTGGCCATCCTCGCGGTGCTCAAGGCGGGGGCAGTGTACCTGCCGGTGGACCCGGAGTACCCGGTCGACCGCATTGAGTTCGTGCTGCGTGACGCCCAGCCGGTGCTGGTGGTCACCACCTCCGAGGGCGGTAACGTGCCCTCCGCGCTGCCCGAGGGCACGGCCGGGCTAAGGCTCGACATGCCCGAGACCCGGGCAATGTTGGGGCGTTATTCCGACGTCGACCTGGCTGACGCTGAGCGGATCAGTCCGCTTCGAACTGATGACGCGGCCTACGTCATCTACACCTCGGGCTCGACCGGGCGACCGAAGGGTGTGCTCGTCGAGCACCGCAACCTGACCAACCTGTTCTACGACCACCACGTCGAGTTCGCCGCCCGGGGACGTCGCCTGAGCGTCGCGCTCACCGCAGCGTTCTCCTTCGACGCCTCGTGGGACGGGCTGCTGTTGATGGCTGATGGTCATGAGCTGCACCTGATCGACGACGATGTGCGGCTGGACCCGCAGGCGCTGGTCGACTACTTCGCTACCCGAGGTATCGACTATGTGGAGGTCACGCCTTCCTATGCCCAGCAGCTCATCCCAGCCGGCCTGCTGACCGGTGAGCGAACCCGGCCGATGATCTTGGTGCTGGGAGGAGAGGCGATCGGCGAGGGGTTGTGGCGGGAGCTGTCCGGCGCCCAGAACACCGTGAGCTACAACTTCTACGGCCCCACCGAGTGCACCGTCGACTCCGTGTGGTGCCGGCTGCCCGGCCCAGGCCGGCCGGTAATCGGTCGTCCTGGGCACAACCTGCAGTGCTACGTGCTCGGTCCTCAGGCGCGCCCGGTACCGGTCGGGGTTGCCGGGGAGCTGTGTCTGGCGGGTGCCCAGGTGGCCCGCGGGTACCTGAACCGCCCGGGGTTGACCGCGGAGCGGTTCGTGGCCAACCCGTTCGGGCCACCCGGGTCGCGGATGTACCGCACCGGCGACCTGGTCCGGTGGACGCCCGACGGGATGCTGCAGTACCTGGGTCGTGCCGACGACCAGGTCAAGATCCGGGGCTTCCGGGTCGAGCCGGGAGAGATCGAGGCGGCGCTGCTGCGCCACCCGGAGCTGGCCGAGGCGGTCGTGGTGGTACGAGACGACGACGGCCACCAGCGGCTGGTGGCCTATGTCGTACCGGCCGTTTCGACCGCACCCGGCGGGTCGGAGTTGCGGTCCTGGCTGAAGCGGGACCTGCCGGACTACATGGTGCCTTCGGTGTTCGTCACGCTCGACGAGCTGCCGTTGAGCCCCAACGGGAAGCTGGACCGCAAGGCGCTGCCCGTCCCGGACTCCGGGACCGCCACCAGGCACGGGTATGTCGTCCCGCGCACGCCGGGCGAGCGGGAGCTCACTGACATCTGGTCGCAGGTACTGGGCGTTGACCGGGTTGGGGTGGAGGACAACTTCTTCGAGCTCGGCGGTGATTCGATCCTGAGCATCCAGGTGGTCTCCCGGGCCCGGATGGCTGGGCTGGGCCTCATGCCCAGGGATGTGTTCCGGCACCAGACGGTGGCGTCGTTGGTCGCGAGCGTGGCTCAGGAGGCGCCGAGCGTAGTCGAGCAGGGTCCGGTGACGGGTGGGGTGCCGTTAACCCCGATCCAGCGTTGGTTCTTCGACACCCAGACGGCGCGACCGGAGCGTTTCAACCAGGCGCTGACCGTCGAGCTGGTCCAGGACGTCGATCGAACGGCGTTGCGCACGGCGTTGACCACGGTGATCGAGCACCATGACGCGCTGCGGATGCGGTTTGCGCATCTCGAGGGGCAGTGTCTCGAGGGGCAGTGGCGGCAGGACAACGCTGCGGTGGAGCCGGTGGACGTGCTCCGACTACGCGATCTGTCCAAGGTCGATCCCGCCGAGCAGGCCGCGATCCTGGCGCAGGTCGCCGAGGAGGTGCACGCGGGTTTCGATCTCGGTCGGCCCCCATTGCTGGCGGCGGTGTTGTTCGACCTCGGCTCGGGGCGGCGACCGCTGTTGTTCCTGGCGGTGCACCACCTGGTCATCGACGGGGTGTCCTGGCGGATCCTGCTGGAGGACCTGGACACCGCCTACCGCCAGGCGGTACGCGGCCAGACCGTCCAGCTCGGACTCAAGACGACCTCGTTCCGGGACTGGGCGCTGCGGTTGACCGAGCATGCCGCGGACGGCGGGTTCGACGACGAGCTCGGCTACTGGAACGGCGTGGGCCAGGGCTGCGACCCGAGGCTGCCGGTCGAGGGCGAGGGGCCCAACACGATCGCCTCGGAGCGGTCGATCACGGTCCGGCTCGGAGCGGACGAAACCACCGCGCTGCTGCAGGAGGTGCCGGGGGTCTACCGGACCCAGATCAACGACGTGCTGCTCGCAGCGTTGGGCCGGGTGCTGGGCCGGTGGACCAGACGCGACCGGGTGGTCCTCGACCTGGAAGGCCACGGCCGCGAGGACCTGTTCGACGGCGTGGATCTGTCCCGGACGGTCGGCTGGTTCACCACCATGTTCCCGGTCGCACTCGACATGTCTGTCGACGACGGGTGGGACAGCGTCCTGAAGTCGTTGAAGGAACAGCTGCGTGCCGTGCCCCGGCGTGGCCTGGGATATGGCGTGGCGCGTTACCTCACCGCGACTCCTGGGCTGGCCGAGCAAGCGGCGTCGCAGGTCAGCTTCAACTACCTCGGCCAGTTCCACTGGGCCTCGGTCGGGGACGAGGGGCTGCTCCACGCCATGCGCGGTGGGCTGGCCGGCGACGCCAGCCCGCAGGCCACCCGAGCCCATGTGCTCGACGTGGTGGCCAGGGTCGAGCACAACTGCCTGGAGCTCACCTGGTCCTACTCCGAACACCTACATCAAGCGTCCAGCATCGCTGCCCTGGCCGAGGAACTGCGCACCGCGCTGCGGGGCATCATCAAGCACTGCTCCCAGCCCGGCGTCGGTGGCCGCACCCCCTCGGACTTCCCCCTGGCCCGTCTGGACCAGTCCGCCGTGGATCTGCTGGTAGGCGACGGACGCTCGGTGGAGGACATCTACCCACTCACCCCCATGCAGGCAGGCATGGTGTTCCACGGGCTGGTCGACACCTTCTCCGGTGCCTACCTCAACCAGCTGCAGCTCCGGTTGTCCGGTGTCTCCAATCCGGAGGCCTTGGGGGCGGCCTGGCAGCAGGTGGTGGACCGGACGCCGGTGTTACGCAGCCGCGTGGTCTGGGACGGGGTCGACGAGCCGCTGCAGGTGGTGCAGCGGGACGTCACGGTGCCGATCAGTTACCACGACTGGGCAGATCTGTCCGAGTCGCGGTGGCGGGAGAGGCTGCAGCCGCTGCTCGCCAGTGACCGGGCCGAGGCCTTCGACCTGGCAGAGCCTCCCTTGCTGCGACTGGCCATCGCCGCGCTGCCCGATAATGAGGTGCAGTTGGTGTGGACCATCCACCATGTGCTGCTCGACGGGTGGAGCTCGGCTCAGGTGTTCGGCGAGGTGTGCGAGCGGTACGCGGCGATCGTCGGTGGGCACGAGCCGGCGATGGTGGCGCGGCGTCCGTTCCGGGACTACCTGCAGTGGCTCGGCGAACGCGACCACGGCGAGGCCGAGCACTACTGGAGAAAGGTGCTCGATGGTTTCGAGTCACCCACGCCGTTGCCCTACGACCGTCAGCCGGTTGAGGCGCACCGCGCCGAGTCTCGCGACACCGTATGTGTCGCGCTGTCCACCGAGCGGTCCCGCCGGCTGCGCGAGTTCGCCCAGCGCAACGGGTTGACGGCCAGCACGGTCGTGCAGGGCGCATGGGGCCTGCTGCTGTCCCGGTACAGCGGTGAGCGCGACGTGACGTTCGGGACCACGGTTTCGGGACGCCCGGCCGACCTGCCGGGTGCGGAGTCGATGGTCGGGCTGTTCATCAACACGGTGCCCACCCGGGTGCGCGTGCAGAACGGGCAGGGCGTGGTGGCGTGGCTGCGCGAGCTGCAGGCCGCGCAGTCCGAGTCGCGCCGGTTCGACTTCATGTCGCTGGCCCAGCTGCAGACCTGGAGCGGGGTTCCCGGCGGGGTCAACCTGTTCGACAGCATCATGGTGTTCGAGAACTACCCGCTCGACGGCGAGGCCGCGGCAGCGCACGGCCTGCAGCTCGGTGAGCTGGAGGTTATCGAGCCGACCAACTACCCGCTCAGCATCGTGGTGTCACCCGGCGATCGGCTGTCGATCGAGCTGGGCTACGACCCTGCCCTGTTCGACACCGCCACCGTCGAGCGGTTGGCCGGGCACCTGATCCGGGTGCTGAGCGTGGTGACCGCTGATCCCCAGATCCCGGTCGGGCAGATCGACCTGCTGGACGCGGACGAACGGCGTCGGGTGCTGCTGGAGTGGAACGACACCGGCCTTGCCGTGGCACCGGCCACCTTGCCGGACATGTTCGAGGCTCAGGTAGCACGGACACCGGATTCCGTGGCTGTCGTGTTCGAGAGCGCTGAACTGTGCTACCGGGAGTTGAATGAGCGGGCGAACCGGCTGGCGCGGCTGCTGATCCAGCGCGGGGCGGGTCCGGAGCGGTTCGTGGCGTTGGCGCTGCCGCGATCGGCGGATCTGATCGTCGCGTTGCTGGCGGTGCTGAAATCGGGTGCGGCGTACCTGCCGATCGACCCGGCCTATCCGGCGGAGCGCATCGCCTTCATGCTCGAGGACGCCCAGCCGGCGCTCGTGTTGACCACGAGCGAGGTGGCCGACCGGGTGCCCACGGTGACGGGTGTGCCCCGGCTGGTTCTGGACGCCGTGGCGACCGCCGAGGCGTTGGCTGGTCACTCGGGTAGTGATGTGGCCGACGCCGACCGGGCGCGGTCGCTGTCTGGGGCGCATCCGGCGTATGTCATCTACACCTCCGGGTCGACGGGTCGGCCCAAGGGAGTCGTGGTCGCGCAGGACAGCGTGGTCAACCTGGTGGTGTGGGCAGCCTCGGACGTCGGCGCCTCGGGGTTGTCCAGGGTGGTGGCCTCCACCTCACTGAACTTCGACGTCTCGGTGTTCGAGATCTTCTGCCCGCTGATGCTCGGCGGCAGCATCGAGGTGGTCCGGGACCTGCTCACCCTGACCGAACCGCGGGCCGGTCAGTGGGCGGTGAGTCTGGTCAGCGCGGTGCCGTCGGCGTTTGCTCAGGTCCTGGCCCAGGGCAGCGTGGCGGTGGCTGCCCAGAGCGTGGTGCTGGCGGGCGAGGCGCTCTCGGCGCGGGCGGTGCGCGAGATCCAGGCAGTCATGCCGGAAAGCCGGATCGCCAATATCTACGGTCCGACCGAGGCCACGGTGTACGCGACCGCGTGGTACTCCGATGCAACCGTGCGTGAGCAGGCGCCGCCGATCGGCCGGCCGATCACCAACACCCGGGCCTACGTGCTCGACGCCGCACTGCAACCGGTGCCACCCGGCGTACCCGGAGAGCTCTACCTCGGCGGTCGCGGGCTGGCCAGGGGCTATCTCAACCGTCCTGGCCTGACCGCTGAGCGGTTCGTGGCCAACCCCTTCGACGAACCCGGGTCGCGGCTCTACCGCACCGGGGACGTGGTGCGGTGGAGCGCCGAGAGTGAGCTGGAGTACCTGGGTCGGGCCGACTATCAGGTGAAGATCCGGGGGTTCCGGATCGAGCTGGGTGAGGTCGAGGCCGCTCTGCTCCGCCACGATGACGTGGCTGAGGCGGTGGCTGTCGTCCGGCAGGAGGACCTCGGGCACCAGCGACTGGTCGCGTACCTGGTGCCGGCACCAGGCGCAACGGTGAGCCCGGCTGCGCTGCGCGGGATCGTCGGGGACGCCCTGCCGGACTACATGGTGCCCTCGGCGTTCGTGATGCTGGACGAGCTGCCGTTGAACCCTAACGGGAAGCTGGACCGCAAGGCGCTGCCCGCGCCGGACGTGGCTGGGGCGCTGGCGCCGGGCTACGTGGAGCCCCGCACGGACGGCGAGCGGATCCTGACGGGGATCTGGGCCGAGGTGCTCGGGGTGGAGCGCGTCGGGGTCGAGGACAACTTCTTCGAGCTCGGTGGTGATTCGATCCTCAGCATCCAGGTGGTGTCGCGGGCCCGCCGGGCCGGCTTGGACCTCATGCCCAGGGACGTGTTCCGGCACCAGACGGTGGCGTCGTTAGTCGCGACCGTGGCCGAGGTGGCGCCGGTCGCGGCGGAACAAGGTCCGGTGAGTGGCGAGGTGCCGCTGACCCCGATCCAGCACTGGTTGTTCGACACCCAGCCCGCCCGACCGGAGCATGTCGACCAGGCGGTGACGTTCGAGCTGGTCGAGGGCGTCGACGAGGCGGCGCTACGCACGGCGCTGGCCGCGGTGATCGAGCATCACGACGCGCTGCGGATGCGGTTTGAGCACGTCGACGGCTGGTGGCGGCAGGTCAACGCGCCGGTCGAGCCGGTGGATGTGCTGCGACGGCACGATCTGTCCGCTGTGGACGCCGGTGAGCAGCGCGCGGCGATGGACAAAGTCGCCGGGCAGGTTCATGCGGGGTTCGATCTCGGTCGACCTCCGCTGCTCAGCGCGGTGCTGTTCGACCTCGGCACCGGGCGGCGGCCGGTGTTGTTCCTGGCGGCGCACCACCTGGTCATCGACGGAGTGTCCTGGCGGATCCTGCTGGAGGACCTGGACACCGCCTACCGGCAGGCAGTACCCGGCCAGACCGTCCAGCTCGGACTCAAGACGACCTCGTTCCGGGACTGGGCACTGCGGCTGACCGAGCACGCCCGCTCCGGCGGGTTCGACGACGAGCTCGACCACTGGACGAGGGTGGGCCACGGCTGCGACCCGACGCTGCCGGCCGACGGGATCGGGCCTAACACGATCGCCTCGACCCGTTCGGTCACCGTCCGGCTCGACCCGGAGCAGACCAGGGCGCTGCTGCAGGTGGTGCCCGGGGTCTACCGGACCCAGGTCAACGACGTGCTGCTCGCTGCGCTGGGTCGGGTGCTGAGCCAGTGGACCGGCCGCCGGCGGGTGTTGGTCGATCTGGAAGGGCACGGCCGCGAGGAGATCCTCGACGGGGTGGATCTCTCCCGCACGGTGGGGTGGTTCACCACGATCTTCCCGGTCGTGCTCGACGTCTCCAACGCCGAGGACTGGGGCGCCACGCTGAAGTCGGTGAAGGAGCAGCTCCGTGCGGTGCCCGGACGGGGTCTGGGCTACGGAGCCCAGCGTTACCTCACCGAGACCGGCGGGCTGGCCGACCACCCGGCATCGGCAGTGAGCTTCAACTACCTCGGCCAGTTCGACTGGGCCTCGGCCGGGGACGGCGGGCTGCTCCACGCAATGCACGGTGGGCTGGAAGGGGATGTCAGCCCGGAGGCCAGCCGAGCACACGTGCTCGAGGTCGTGGGCCGGGTCGAGCACCGGTGCCTGGAGTTCACCTGGGCCTACTCCGAACACCTACATCAGACGAGCAGCATCGCTGCCCTGGCCGAGGAACTGCTCACCGCGCTGCGGGACATCATCGAACACTGCTCCCAGCCCGGCGTCGGTGGCCGCACCCCCTCGGACTTTCCGCTGGCCCGCCTCGACCAGTCAACGGTGGACCGCCTCGTCGGCGACGGACGCTCGGTCGAGGACATCTACCCACTCACCCCCATGCAGGCAGGCATGGTGTTCCACGGGCTGTCGCATGGAGACCAGGGCGTCTACCTCGAGCAGATCATGTTCGTGCTCGAGGGTGTCGAGGATCCGCGGGTACTGGGGGCGGCCTGGCAGCACGTGGTCGACCGGACGCCGGTGCTCCGCAGCCGCGTGGTCTGGGAGGGGGTGCGTGAGCCGCTGCAGGTGGTGGGTCGGCACGCCACGATCGCGGTGCGTCACCTCGATTGGACACACCTGTCCCCGGCTGCGCGGCAGGACGAGTTGCGGCGGTTGCTCGAGCGTGACCGCGCCGACGGTATTGACCTGGGCAGTCCTCCGTTGCTGCGGGTGGTGCTGGCCCGCCTGTCGGAGACCGAGGTGCAGGTGGCCTGGACCTTCCATCACGCGCTGCTCGACGGGTGGAGCGTGTTCCAGGTGCTCTCCGATGTCGCTGCCTGCTACGGCGCGCTCGCCAACGGCCGAGTGCCCGAGTTGGCGGCTCGGCGTCCGTTCCGCGACTACCTGCAGTGGCTCGACGAGCGCGACCAGGACGAGGCCGAGCAGTACTGGCGGCGCGTGTTGCTCGGCTTCGAGTCGCCCACCCCGTTGCCTCACGACCGGGCGCCGGCGCCGGCGCACGCCACCCGATCGGCGGAGTGGCTGCCCTTCGAGCTGGAGGACGGGGTGTTCGGTCGCCTGTCCGAGTTCGCCAAACACCACCACCTGACGCTCAACGCGGTCGTGCAGGGTGCGTGGGCGTTGGTGCTGTCCCGAAACAGCGGTCACCGGGACGTCTGTTTCGGCGCGACGGTGTCGGGTCGCCCGGCGGATCTGCCCGGTGTGGACGAGATCACCGGCATCTTCATCAACACCCTGCCGGTCCGGGTCGAGGTGGACGACGACGCCGGTGTCGTCCCGTGGTTGCAAGAGGTGCAGTCGGCGCAGGTGGACGCCCGGCGGTTCGACTTCGCCTCACTGGCCCAGCTGCAGGCCTGGAGCGAACTGCCGGGCGGGGTCAACCTGTTCGACAGCATCGTGGTGTTCGAGAACTACTCGATCAACGACGAGGCCACCGCGGAACACGGCCTGCGGTTGCGTGAGGCACACGCCGTCGAGACCACCAACTACGCGCTTAGCCTGGTGGTGTTGCCGGGCCAGCGGTTGGCGATGGAGCTGGGCTACGACCCTGCTCTGTTCGACGCCGTGACGGTCGAGCGCATCGCAGGTCATCTACTGCAGGTGCTGGATGTCGTGGTTGCGGATCCCGCGATCATGCTCGCCCAGCTCGACGTCCTGACCGAGGCGGAGCGCGCTCGGTTGCTCGTCGAGTGGAACGGCACCGACCGTGCCGTGCCACCGGCCACCTTGCCGGAGTTGGTCGAATCGCAGGTGGCGCGGACACCAGATCTGCCGGCGGTGGTGTTCGATGGCGGCGCGTTGAGCTATGCGGAGCTGGATGCTCGCGCCAACCGGCTCGCTCGACTGCTGATCCAGCGCGGGGTGGGGCCGGAGCAGATCGTGGCACTCGCGCTACCACGATCGGTGGAGATCGTCGTAGCTCAGGTGGCGGTGGTCAAGGCGGGCGCGGCGTTCCTGCCGGTGGATCCGGCCTATCCCCCGGAGCGGATCGCGTTCATGCTGACCGACGCCGCGCCGGTGCTCATGATCACGCTGGCCGAGCTCGCGGCGCCGTTGCCGTGCCTCGAGGGTATGACGGTGCTGGCCGTCGACGACCCGGAGACGATCTCAGCACTAGAGGACCTGCCCGATGGGGTGGTCACCGATGCGGACCGAGCGTCCCCCCTGCTGCTGGAACACCCCGCGTATGTGATCTACACCTCAGGCTCGACCGGTCGACCCAAGGGGGTGTTGGTCTCGCACGCGGGGCTGGCCAGCTTCTCTGCAGCCGAAGTGGGGCAGTACGCGGTCCGGACCGGGGATCGGGTGCTGCAGTTCTCCTCGCCCAGCTTCGACGCGTCCGTGCTGGAGCTGTGCATGTCGCTGCCGGCCGGGGCGGCGTTAGTGGTGCCCCCACCGGGGCCGCTGCTGGGTGAGCAGCTGGCCGAGGTACTCGCCGAGCAGCGGGTGACGCACGCACTGATCCCCCCGGCCGCGTTGGCCACCGTGCCGGTGGACGTGGCCGAGACCGGGGTACCGGACTTCCGGACCGTGGTCGTCGGTGGCGACGCGTGCACCGCTGAGCTGGTGAACCGATGGGCTCCCGGGCGCCGAATGATCAACTCGTACGGCCCGACCGAGTCCACTGTGGTCTCGACGTGGAGCGGGCCGTTGGTGCCGGGCGGAACGCCGCCCATTGGCCGGCCCATTTGGAACACCAGGGTCTACGTGCTGGACGGGGCACTGCGGCCGGTGCCGGTAAGGGTGCCCGGCGAGCTGTACGTGGCCGGAGCTGGGTTGGCCCGCGGTTACCTGGACCGGCCGGGGTTTACCGCGGAGCGGTTCGTGGCCAACCCGTTCGGCCCGGCTGGCGGGCGGATGTATCGCACCGGGGACATGGTCCGGTGGAGTTCCGACGGTCAGCTGGAGTTCGCGGGGCGGGCCGATGATCAGGTCAAGATCCGGGGATTCCGCGTCGAGCCCGGTGAGATCGAGACCCTGCTGCGCCGCCACCCCGGCATCGACGAGGCCGTGGTCGTCGCCCGGGGGGAGACATCCGGTGTCAAACGGCTGGTGGCCTACCAGGTCCCGGTCCAGGGCGATACCGCACCCAGCCCAGGCGAGCTGCGCGAGCTGGTCGCCGCAGCGCTGCCGGATTACATGGTCCCCTCGGCGTTCGTCACGATCGACGAGCTGCCGTTGACGCCCAACGGGAAGGTGGATCGTCAGGCGTTGCCGTCCCCCGACTACGGGTCCGCCACCGGTGACGGTTATGTCGCCCCCCGCACCGAATCCGAACAGGCCCTGGCCGAGATCTGGGCCGAGGTCCTCGGCGTGGGACGGGTCGGCGTCGAGGACGACTTCTTCGAGCTGGGTGGCGATTCTCTCCGCAGCCTGCAACTCACCTCCAGGACGAAGGCGGCCTTCCACGTGACCCTGACGCCGCGCGAGGTCCTGATGGCACGCACTGTCTCCGCGCTGGGGGAATTGATCGAGGAAAAGATTATCGATGAGCTCGAACGAGTTGCCGTCTTGGCCAGAAACGACGAGGAACGCTGAGGAAACGACGATGACGTCATCGCGACAGAGCCGTATCTCCGCGCTGCCCGCCCATCTGCAGGAACAGCTGCGCCGCCGGCTGTCGGGCCGGTCCGAGCAGCTTGACCGGATCGTCCCGGCGCCGCGCACCGGCCCGCTACCACTGTCCTTCGCCCAGCAGCGGCTGTGGTTCCTCAACGATTTCCAGCCGGGCGGTGCGGAGTACAACAGCACGCTGCCCCTGCGACTTGTCGGCCCGCTCGACGTGGCGGCCCTCACTGCGGCGCTGCAGGCCCTGCCGGCTCGCCACGAGTCGTTGCGGACCACCTTCGATCAGGTGGACGGCAAGGCAGTGCAGCTCGTGCACCCGGCAGGCGATCTACCCGTGCCGCTGGTCGACCTGTCCGACTCCTCGAACCGGGCATCCGACGAGCTGGACCGCGTGCTGTCCGAGGAGTACTCCCGCCCCTTCGACCTACGGAGCGGACCGCTGTTCCGGGCGCTGCTGGTACGCCTATCCGAGCGCGAGCACGTGCTGCTGATCACCGCGCACCACATCGTCACCGACGGCTGGTCGATGGGCGTGCTGACCGACGAGCTCGGCTCGTTGTATGCAGCGGCCCTGCGCGGCGAGGAGGCCACGCTGCCGCCGCCGCCTTTGCAGTACGGGGATTACGCGGTATGGCAACGAACGCAGCCGTCGGACTCGGCGCTGGACGGGCAGCTCGACTACTGGAAACGGCAGCTGGCCGGGATCTCCCCGCTGGAGCTGCCGACGGATCGAACGCGCCCGGCAGTGCGCACCTCCGCAGGTGCCACCCACGACTTCCTGGTGCCGACGCAGGTCACCGCCCGGCTCGGCGAGCTGGTCCGCGCTGCGGACGCCACGCTGTTCACCGTCCTGGTAGCTGCGTGCCAGGCGCTGTTCGCCCGGTACGCAGGACAGGACGACGTCGCCGTGGGCACGGTCGTCTCCGGCCGCAACCGGCCCGAGCTGGAGCGGACCGTCGGTTTCTTCGTCAACACCGTCGTGCTGCGCGCACACGTCGACGGATCGCGGACCTTCCGTGAGTTCCTGGGCAGCGTGAAGGACACCGTCCTGGATGCCTTCGCCCACGACGAGGCGCCCTTCGAGCGGCTGGTCGACGCGCTCCACCCCGAGCGCGACATCAGCCGCAACCCACTGTTCGACGTCATGGTGTTGGTGGACACCGCTCAACGGAAGCTGCCGGTGCTCGGCGGGTTGCGGATCGAGAACATCGACGTGTCACGGCGGGCGGCCCACTTCGACATCACTGTCGGGTTCCAGCAGAGTGACGGGGTCCTCGCTGGCCAGCTGGAATACAACACCGACCTGTTCGACGCCGCCACCATCGAGCGGATGGCCGGGCATCTGCAGATGTTGCTGGCCGGAGTGACCGCTGATCCGGATCGGCCGTTGGCGGAGCTTTCGTTGCTGACTGGGGCGCAGCGGCGCCGGCTGGTGGTGGAGTGGAATGACACCGAGTGTGAGGTGCCGGCTGCCACGTTGGTGGAGTTGTTCGCCGCGCAGGTGGCCCGTACGCCGGAGAGCACTGCGCTGGTGGTGGACGGTGTCGGGCTGTCCTACGCGGAGCTGAACGCGCGGGTGAACCGGTTGGCGCGGTTGTTGATCGG
>Ga0136617_10001072_pt1 | contig 23915 bp, 19 predicted proteins | sample AntDrymUQ3222106_2_FD_129672 | JGI IMG/M metagenome (GOLD analysis project Ga0136617, IMG submission 129672) | Polar desert sand microbial communities from Dry Valleys, Antarctica - metaG UQ322 (21.06) | ecosystem: Environmental > Terrestrial > Soil > Desert | place: Antarctica: Dry Valley...
ACCGGAACCGGAGCCGCTCCCGTAATTGCCGCGCTCGCCATCGAACTCGGTGCTCTGACCGTCGCCGTTGTTACCAAACCGTTCACCGTCGAAGGCAAAAAACGTATGCGGCAAGCCGAAGAAGGACTCGCGGAACTGCGCGGCTGTGTTGATACGATAATTACGATTCCGAATTCAAAACTTAAAGACGGTGAAGAAAAAATTTCGATTATTGATGCGTTCCGGCGGGCGGACGATATTTTGCTGCAAGCCGTTCAAGGCATCTCGGATTTAATAACCGTTTCGGGCGTTATCAATCTTGACTTCGCCGACGTAAAATCGGTGATGCAGGGAATGGGCGTAGCATTGATGGGTATCGGACACGGAACGGGTGCCGGCGCGGCTATCAAAGCAATGAAGGCGGCGATTGACTCCAAACTGCTCGAAGAAAATTCAATTAAGGGAGCGAGAGGCGCGCTTATCAATATCACGGGTTCAAAAAATATGCCGCTCGACGAGATTGAAGAAGCAATTTCTTTGATTTACCAGGAAGCCGACGAAGACGCAAATATCATTTTCGGAACGGTGTTTGACGAAGAGATGGAAGACAAAGTGAAAATAATCGTGATCGCCACCGGCTTTGACAATTATAAACAAATAGCAGCACCACAATCACCGTTTGCGGAATCGGCGCAAGCGGCGGTGAGCGGCGCAACAATGCCGCCGACATACAATCCTCTGGATGTAAAAAAGGACGAAGATATAAATGTCCCAACTTTTATCCGCCGCCAAGCAGATTAAGGATTAAGGATTTAGGATTCAGGATTCAGGATTTAAGATTTAAGATTCAGGATTCAAGATTTAAAGTTAAAATTCTGAATCCTGAATCCTGAATCCTGAATCATAGATTAATATGCCTTTTTGCGGTTTTGTTTAATTATTATTTTGGCTTTTGTGTCAAAATGGTCTGGTGAAGGTCGAACGAAACGAAAACATCTCTAAATCTGCTTTGGATAAATCCTTGCCGCGAGTCGGTATAACAATGGGCGATGCCGCCGGAATCGGCGCGGAAATCATTCTCAAAGCATTTGTCGACGAGAACACACAAAGAATTTGCTCGCCCGTTATCATCGGTGATACCGCATATTTAAGAAAAACGGCACAGGATTTGGGAATGGAGTTTGACTTCGTTGAGGCGGCAGAAAACCTTCCGAAAAGTCCGAACCAAATTGTCGTTCACGATTTGAAAAATCTTCCCGAGAAAGTAATTTTGGGCGAAGATTCGAGTGTCGCCGGACGCGCCGCCGCCGAATATATCGAAACAGCCGTCAGGCTCTGGCGCGAGAAAAAGATTGATGCAATCTGCACCGCGCCGATTAGCAAAAAAGCGATTGCGCTCGGCGGTTACGACTTTCCCGGACACACGGAATTTCTGGCACACCTAACCGATACGAAAGATTTTGCGATGAGTTTTTTTGCCGAAAACTTGCGCGTCGTTTTGCTTTCAACGCACATTTCGCTTCGCAGCGCGATTGACTTGATAAAAAAAGAAAAATTGGTTGAACTCATAAAATTTTCTCATCAAGCGTTATCGAAACTTTTGAAAAAAGACGTAAAAATCGCGGTTGCCGGTCTTAACCCGCACGCTTCCGAAGGCGGGATGTTCGGCACCGAAGAAGCCGTTGAGATAATACCGGCAATTACCGAATGTCGCGAAAATTTCGGCATAAATGTTTCGGGCGCATATTCTCCCGATACGATTTTTTTGCGCGGATTCAAAGGCGAATTCGATGCGGTCGTTTCCTGCTATCACGACCAGGCGACAATCGCCGTCAAATGTCTGTCATTCGGTGCGTCGGTCAATGTAACGCTCGGTCTGCCGCTGGTCAGAACCTCGGTTGACCACGGCACCGCTTTCGATATTGCCGGGAAGAATTTAGCCGATGCTTCGAGTATGAAAGCGGCGATAGAACTCGCGGCGAAATTAATAAAAAATCAGTAGCACTCAAATTGAATTCGTAAAACAGAAATTTTTTTTGTAGAATAAGCGTCAGCATCAGCAAAGTGGGTTTATTAATGAACGAACAGCAAAGCGGCGGTCAAAAACAGATATTGGTTGCCGACGACGATCCGGCGATTCTAAGGTTGGTCAAAATAATAATTGAAAAGGAAGGTTATACGGTTATCGCGGCACGCGACGGCAAAGAAGCGTATAAACTTTTGCAATCGGGCGAGCCTTTTATAGCGGCGGTTTTCGATGTCGTGATGCCGTATATTCAAGGCACGGAACTGGTTCGTTATATGCAGTCGGAAAAACGCCTGATGAAGATTCCGGTGATTATGATGACGGCTGAGCAAAATCCGCGTCTTTCATCGGAAAGTTTTTCGGCGGGCGCGGTTGCCTTTTTGCCCAAGCCGTTCACGACTGCACAGTTGCAGACGATGGTTCGGATGTTTATTCAACGAGGTCAAACGCCTTCATAAACGTATCTTTTTACGCAGTTATTTTTTAAGACAGATAAACTTCTCAAAAAAGATTTTTCAAATGGTTCGATAAGGAGCAAACCGCCGTGTCAAAACACAGATTATTACTAGCGGATGATTCGGTAACGATTCAAAAAGTCGTCAATCTGACTTTTGCCGAAGAAGGAATTGAAGTTATCACCGCCGGCGACGGCAATACGGCGATGGAAAAATTTATCGAATTTCCGCCCGATTTAGTGATGGTTGACGTAAATATGCCCGGACTCGACGGTTATCGAATTTGCGAGATGATCAAGCAGGACGAGGAAACCAGGCAAATTCCGGTCATTCTGCTGGTCGGTTCGTTCGAGCCATTTGATGAAGCCGAAGCGCGTCGCGTCGGCGCGGACGATTATCTGACCAAGCCTTTTCAATCAATTCGCCAATTAGTTAACACGGTTTCCGGTTTGCTCAATCGCTCGAACGGTAACACTTCTTCTAATCAAGCTGATTACACTTCAGAAAATCAAGCGGCTGAAACATCTGTCGGCGATTTCGACAACGCTTTTCAGACGAAGGATGAGGCGAGTTTTGAATTGTTGGACGATGCCGGATTGGATGACGAGATGATTCAAACAAATCAAATCGGCAGTCTGCCGGTGGACGAAACGCAAAAGTTTGTTTCCGAACCGCATTTTCAAACATCGGAAAATGATTTTGCATATTCCGGCGCGACCGAAAAAGAAAATTCAGCGGAAACTCAATCTTTAACCGCCGCAGATTTTGAATCGGCGCGGATGGATTCAGCCGAGATGGAAACCGAGCGGCTTGATGAAAAAGTTTTTGAATTTGCCGATGAGCAGCCTGATGCTCAAGAAAATGTGTTGGAATTTTCGGGGCAGGAAACATCAGACTATAAAGAATTTCCAGACTATTCGTCAGTGGCGGATGATAATGAGAACGCATCGAGCGATGCGGATTTTAATGTTTCAACACAACCTAAAAACGCTCCGGTTTTTGATTTTGACGATTTAGACCTTTTGGACCTTTCGCCGCACGAAGAAAAATCGCTTCCCGAAACCGAGCGGGAAACAATGGTAGAAAAAATTCCCGGAGTTTCTGAGACAGTCAGCGTTGAAGATAAAAAAGATTCGGCAGAATTTGGAGAAAAGAAAGATTCGACGGAAATGGCAAATCTTTCACCCGAAGTTATCGAAGCTATTGCGAGAAAGGTAATGGAAAAACTTTCCGACAAAGTTATCAAAGAAATCGCTCAGGGAATCACGCCGCAAACGGTTGAATCGGCAATCCGTGAAATGGCGCAGAAGAAAACTAATTAACGGATAATGGATAATGGATAATGGATAATGAATAATTAAAATCCTTTTTAGATTATCCATTTTCCGTTTTCCATTTTCCATTTTCTTCCGTTTTAAGAAACGGTTGGAAGTTCGATAATAAATTTTGCGCCGCGCGGTTTGTTTGAAACCGCCTTTATTTTCCCTTGATGCTCGCCGATGATTCTCTGCACAATCGCCAATCCCAAACCTGTTCCGCGTCCTTTGGTAGAAAAATAAGGCTGAAAGAGTTTCTGAAAACCGGCAGGGGAAATTCCGTTCCCGTTGTCGGAAACTTCCGCAACAATCAAATCACGCGCCGCGTCGTGAAAGGTTTTTATGAAAATCAGCTTTTCCGGCTGCGCTTCGTCAAACGCTTCAATCGAATTTTCGATTAAATTTACAAATGCACGGCGTAATTGCTCATCATCAATCATCACGCCCGGAATATCTTCGCCTAAACTCATTTCAATTTTAACGTCGGAAAAACGGTCTTCGTAGAGAAAAACGGATTGTTCAATCGTTTCATTGATGCTTCCCTTTTCGAGTTTCACATTCGGCAGCCGGGCAAATTTGGAAAATTCATCAACCATTGACTTCAGCGAATTAACCTCGCGCAAAATCGTTTCCGTTCCATCTTTAATAACTTTTGCAATCTGGTCTTTCGATTTTGGATTTTGGATTTTGGATTTTGGATTTTCACTCTGGTCTTTGGACTTTGGTTTCTGGTCTTCGGATTCTGAATTTTGAATCTTGAATTCTGAATCGGCTTCAGCCCGTAATTCGTAATTCGTAATTCGTAATTTGTCTTCCGCATCACCGTTTGTAAAATTCTTTGCAATGCGCTCTGCCGAAAGCTGAATTGGTGTCAGCGGATTTTTTATTTCGTGTGCCATCCGTCGGGCTACTTCCTGCCACGCCGAGGCGCGTTGAGCGGCAATCAATTCGCTCAAATCTTCAATCACCAGAACCACTCCGACTGCTTCGCCGTCGCTAATATTGGGCAAAGCGGTTGCCGATAAAACGACCGGCAAATTCCCGTTCGTCTCCGCGCTTCCGTCGGCAAATTCGCGCTGCAAAACCGTTTGCTCGCTTGCCTGCCCGATACGTTTGGCACGCGCCAGAAGTCTTTCCAGAATTGTGCGATTTTCTTCATTGACAAGCTGCTTCAAATCAATTTGTGCGAAATCCGCATTTTCGAGTTTTAGAATTTGGATTGCCGCTTTGTTGATGGTCGTTACACGGTTTTTGCTGTCTAAAGATATAACGCCGGTCGAAAGCGACTGCAAAACGGTTTCGATATATTTGCGGCGTTCTTCGAGTTCGGCGGAATTTTCTTCGAGTTTTGCCGACATCTGATTAAACGTCAAAACAAGCAGTGCAAGCTCGTCTTCGGCAAGTACGGAAACGCGGTGCGCTAAATCTCCACGCGCGATTTTGTCCGCGCCTTCCGCCAACGCTTTGATTGGAACGGTCAAACCCCGCGCGATATAAAAAGCCGTCCAGGAAGAAGCGAAAATCAAAAGAAATGTCAAAACTCCCAATGTCAGAAACCCGATTCGCCGAACGCCAACCTGTGTTTGCTTTAATTTTTCAAGTTCGCCGCGAGAACTTTCAAATAATTGGTTGACGTTTTCGGCAGGGCGCAAACTCGGCACGACAATTAACATTCGTCCGTCGGAAAGTGTTGCCGCGGCAGCGTCGAAAAACTTTCCGTCCCTCAAAGCTGCTTCGCTAAAATTGTTTTGGTGAACAAATCTAAGAGTTTTTTCGAGTTCGGCTTTTTGTTCCGCATCCAGATTTTTTTCGCCTGCGGCAATCACATCACCCGTTTTCGAGATTATTTCGAGTTTCGTCAAATTTCCCGCTTCGACCAGCGTCTGCAGATGCTGAGCGGTAATTTCCCGTTTTTCCAGTTCGGCTGCCAGCATATTGGCAGTCTCCTGCAATTTTAATGTCTGGTCGGTGATTAACAGATTTTGCACGCGCCCGGCTTCGCTGATAGCATTCTGGGGAATTTGCGTGAACCAGCGTTCCAGTGCGCGATTCGTATACAAATAAGAAAAAACCGCCATCGCAATAATCGGCAAAATGCTGATGGCGAAAAAATACAGCAAAAGTTTGGTCTTGATTTTCGAGCCGAGCTGCATCGCTCGTCTTTCGCGGCGAAGTTTCAAAAGACTGCGAATAAAAATAAATCCGAATATGACGAGTGCGAAAAAATTGAGCGAAGAAAGCGCGTAGAGCAAAAGCGTGTCGCTGGCGGAATTAATTTCAAAATCTTTCCAGTAATTAGATGATTGTAAAAGGACTAAAACTGTTAGCAAAACCAGTACAAACGCGCCGAGAAACCAGGGCGGCGTACGTTTTTTCGGTTTTGTCCGGCTTTGTTCGTTTTCGCTCACATTTGCAGTTTAGCATAAAATATTTTTCGTGAGTTCTTAGAGTTTTTCCGGTTCATAGAGTAAAATCCAAAACTTATGAATCAAGTTTTTTTCAATGAGTTCGGACGGATTCGGAGCGGTTGGCGCGCGATTATATTTTTGCTTTTGTTCGTTTTCGTTTCAAGCGGTTTCGGCGTAGTCGTTCGGGCGATTCTCGCCGATTCGCCGATTGGTTTTAATGAAGGCGGCTTGTCGGGATTCGTTGTTCCGAACTTTATTTTGCTGACGCTTTCAATTTTTATCGGTTGGCTGTGCGGAAAATTCCTGGAAAATCTACCGTTCCGCGCACTCGGCTGCTGGTTCACAAAAAATTGGCTCAAAGATTTGTTTCTTGGATTGGCTTTAGGCACAATCTCGATTCTTTTCGCGGCTTTTATAGCAATGATTTTCGGCGGAATGACAATTGGACCGAATCGAACAAACGGAAGCTCGGCGATTTTGCTGACTTTAGGCGTTTCGCTGGCGGTTTTTATTCTCGGCGCGGCGGCGGAAGAAGCACTTTTTCGCGGCTACATTCTGCAGACTTTTACCCGCGCAAAACTTGCCTGGTTAGCTATCGCGCTGACTTCCCTGTTTTTTGCTTCGGGTCATTCCGGCAATCCGAACGCAGGTTATATTTCCACAATAAACACTGCTTTGGCAGGCGTTTGGTTCAGTCTCGCTTATTTGAAAACGCGCAATTTATGGATGGTTTTCGGTTTGCATTTAATGTGGAATTGGGTGCAGGGCGCGATTCTGGGAATTCCGGTGAGCGGCATCAAAGAATTGACGACTGCTCCGCTTTTTCAGATTACAAATGCCGGTTCGACCGTTTTGACAGGCGGAGATTACGGCATCGAAGGCGGAATTGCCTGCACGATTGCGTTGATAGCGTCGAGTGCTTTGATTTGGTATTTGCCGATGTTGAAACCGACCGAAGAAATGCTGTCTTTGACAAGCGAGGAGATTCCGACAAAACAGTTCACTCAAACCAACGTGATTTCCGGCTAGGAAATGATAGCCGCCAAAAGGCGCAAAAGGAACAAAGGAACGATAGAAATTTTTTTGATTTTTTTGCGCCTTTTGGCGGCGATTCTTTTTCTATAGATTTCAGGCGGCTTGAATCTTAAAGCTGATGTCAACGGCTTTTGCCGAATGAGTTAATCTCCCAACACTAATCAGGTCAACACCGGCTTCGGCAAACAAGCGCACGCGGTCTAAATCCATTCCGCCCGAAGCCTCAAGTAAAACATTCGGATTTAACTGTCTGGACAGTTCAACCAATTTTTCCGCTTCTTCCGGCGTTTGATTATCTAATAAAACGATGTCCGCGCCTGCTTCTATCGCTTCACGAAGCTGCGCCCAATTGGAAATCTCGACTTCGATTTTGTGGAGATGCCCGACTTTTTTCTTTGCCATCGTGATGGCTTCGGTGATGCCGCCCGCGAGCGCAATGTGATTGTCTTTGATTAAAACGCCGTCATCGAGTCCGAACCGATGATTTTTGCCGCCGCCGACCGTTACTGCATATTTTTCAAGCAGTCGAAGACCGGGCGTGGTTTTTCTGGTGTCAATAATCTGTGTGTTCGTGCCTTCGACGGCTTTGACATATTGGCGCGTTAGAGTCGCCACGCCGCACATTCTTTGCAGCAAATTCAGCGCAACCCTTTCGCCCGCCAGCAAAACATCGGCATAACCTTTCAAAGTTGCAAAGACTGTTCCCGCCTTAACTTCATCACCGTCGCCGAAGGTGTTTTCCAATTCGGGATTTTCCGGGTCGATATGTGCGAAAACCGCTTCGGCAATTTCCAAACCGCAAAGCACCAAATCTTCCTTTGCCAAAAATTTGCCAAACCCGCGCACGTCGGGCGGCACGGTTGATTGCGTCGTAATATCGCCGCGTCCGATGTCTTCTCTTAAAAATTCACCGATGTCGGCGAGAATTTCTCCGGTGTCTATCCAGGACATAATGTTTTTTCGTAGAAAATTTGTATAGATTTAATTGAGCTATTTAAGCATAATTGCCTGCAAATTTATACTTTCATCAAAAAAAACTTTCGATTGTTTTCAGATGCGTGGTCTCGCTTTATCAAACTTCCAATTATTTAATGTTCAGAATCTATAAAGTTCTCCGCATTTTCAATTTTGCATCCGGTGAATTAGACTTGATTTCTAATGTCGCTTAAGATTTACGATTTATTATGAGCAAAAAATATCGTGTTGGAATTTTGGGTGCGACCGGAACAGTCGGGCAAAGATTTGTTCAGCTTCTGGAAAATCATCCGCAGCTTGAGATTGCCGCACTCGCGGCTTCCGACCGCTCGACCGGCAAAAGATACGCCGAAGCGTGCGCCTGGAAACTTGCGGGCGAGATGCCCGAATATGTCAAAGACATTGTGGTCGAGCCGATTGCGCCGCCGCTCGATTGCGATTTTGTGTTTTCAAGTTTGCCGGCGAGTGTTGCGCGTGAAACCGAAGAAGCATTTGCGCGTGCCGGTTTTCCGGTTATCAGTAATTCATCAGCTTATCGAATGGACGAAGACGTGCCGCTTCTGATTGCTGAAATCAACCACGAACACACCGATTTAATCGAAATCCAAAAACGCAGACGCGGCTTTAACAAAGGGTTTATCGTGACAAATCCGAATTGCGCGGTGATATGTTTTGCGCCGCCGCTCGCCGCGCTCGATAGAAAATTCGGCGTGGAAGCCGTTTTCGTAACGACTTTGCAGGCGATTTCCGGCGCGGGTTATCCGGGCGTTTCGGCTTTCGATATAACGGAAAATGTTTTGCCGTATATCGCCGGTGAAGAGCCGAAGGTCGAAACCGAAGCGCAAAAAATTCTCGGTAAATTTTCCGGTGAAACAATTGAAAAAGCCGATTTTACCGTGAGCGCGCAATGTTTTCGCGTCAACGTGATTGACGGACACACGGCATCGGTCAGAGTAAAGCTGCGACAAACTTCGACCTTGGAAGGCGCAATGGAAGCAATGAAAAGTTTCCCGTCGCTCAAACTTCATTCTTCGCCCGAACATTTCATAGACATCTGCGACGAGCCTTCGCGCCCGCAGCCGCGACTCGACCGCGACAACGGCGACGGAATGACGATTACCGTCGGCAGACTTTTCCCCGACAACATCTTTGATTACCGCTTCGTCGCCCTTTCGCACAACACCGTGCGCGGCGCAGCCGGTTCGGCTGTTTTGAATGCGGAACTGTTGATTGACAAAGGTCTTTTGTAAATGAAATTTAAAATATAGATCGCTGTAATTATTTTTGGGTCAGTTCCGTTTGATGTTGTTTTGTAATCCTAATCAAAAATCGTAACGCTTCATTAACTGATTTTGAATCGGGGAAAACTTTCGCTACATCAACATCGAGTTGAATTTGATTTAATAGTCTTCTACCTTCTCCAATCTTTCTGACTCTCAAACTGTTTAAATCATATTCGGGTTTCAAATCCTCATTCAAAGTGTCCGTGTTCATAATCTTTTCTTTCCTTCGGAGTTAATTCTCTTGCGCTGATAATTCTAACGCGATTTTCTCTTTCTGTGTAAGAAACAATCAAAAGCCTTTTTTCTCCCGACTCGCCGACCATCAAAAAGCGATTTTCTTCAACTGAATGTTCATCGCCGTATAAATCAATATAAAAATAATCGTTCCAAACAGTTTCAGCTTCTTCAAAACTTACGCCGTGTTTTTTGAGATTGCTCGCAGCTTTTTGTTTGTCCCATTCAAATTGCATTATTTCAATCTTGCGCCAATCTTAACATCTTCTAAAAACGTCGCAATCGCGGGCGTATCGTCTTCTTCCAAACTCGCGGCGCAAATCATTCCTTGTGATTCAAGCCCGCGCATTTTTCTCGGTCTCAAGTTCGCCACAACGACGACTTTGCGCCCGATGAGTTTTTCCGGCTCGTAGTATTCGGCTAAACCGGCAAGAATCTGGCGCGGTTTTTCTTCGCCTAAATCAATCTCAAAGCGAAGGAGTTTGTCAGACTTCGGAATGCGCTCTGCGACTTTTATTTCACCGACACGCAACTCGATTTTCAAGAAATCTTCAATTGCAATGAATTGGTCTTCGGTCTTTGGACTTTGGTCTTCGGTCGTTGTCATTTGCCTATCGTTGGCTGACTGCAATTCATTATTAGCTGCACTCGAACGCTCTTCGGCTGAATTCTGATTTCTGACTTCTGACTTCTGACTTTCAATTTCGTTCATAATTTTATTTTTATCAATGCGCGGGAAAACGGCTTCGGTTACGCCGATTTGCGTTTTTGTTTTTAGTTCTCCCCAGGTTAAATCTTTAGGATTTATTTTCGAAACGTCTTCGGTCAAACCGATTTGATGATAAATTTTCTGCGTCGCTTCCGGCATCACCGGATACAGCAAAACGCACAGCCAGCGAAGCGTTTCGGTTGCGCGATATAAAACCGCGTTCAAAGTTTCGGCTTGATTTGCATCTTTTATCAATTCCCAGGGCTTGGCATCGGAAATCATCTTGTCAACTTTTGCAATTACGCTCCAGACAATTTCCAAGGCTTGGCTAAATTCGAAATTATCAAATTTTCGCAAAAATTCATCGCGGGCGTGTTCGAGAACCGAGACCAATTCCTGCTCGTCGGCGTTGATTCCTGCTCGCTTGGCGTGAAGATAATTTTCTTCGTGAATTTTCCCGCTCGGAATTTCACCGTTTCGATATTTCGTAATCATCGAAAGCGTTCTGGATGAAAGATTGCCCAAGCCGCTCGCCAAATCCGCGTTTGCTCTTTCAATCAAATTTTCATAGCTGAATTTTCCGTCCTGCCCGAAAACCATTTCGCGCAAAAGAAAATATCGAAGCGCGTCGGCTTGGAAATGTTTGTGCAAAACGTCAATCTCAATCACATTGCCGATGGTTTTGCCCATTTTGCGACTGTCCGCGTCGAGCCACATTCCATGCGCGTAAACCGTTTTCGGCAAATCAATTTCTGCCGCGGTTAAAAACGACCACCAATAAATTGTGTGAAAACGCAGAATGTCTTTGCCGACAATGTGCACCGTGTTTTGCCAATACTTTTCAAAACCCGTTTTTTCCGAATTGCCCCAACCGATTGCCGTAATGTAATTTGAAAGCGCGTCCATCCAGACATACATTACATGATTTGCGTCGTCGGGAACGGGAACGCCCCACGCGACCGAAGATTTTTCCCGGCTGATTGATAAATCCTGCAAGCCGCGCTTTATAAAAGCGACGACTTCGTTTCGCCTGGCTTCCGGCTGAAGCCTGTTTGGATTTTCTTCGATGATTTGCAAGAGCGTTTCGTCATAATCGGAGAGCCGAAAAAAATAACTTTCCTCCGCAACCTTGTCGAGCGGTCGCTCGTGAATTTTGCAAAGTGGAACATCTGAATCTTCCTGTTTGATATATTCGTCTTCGTTTTTGAATTCGGCGCACGGAGCGCAAAACCAGCCTTCGTAAAAACCTTTATAAATTGTGTCGTTGCCTTTCGGCGTTTTGTTTTCGCTGATTTTCCGCCAAAATTTCTGCACGGCTTCATAATGAAACGGCTCGGTCGTCCGCATAAAAATGTCGTATCCGCCGTTTTCCTTATTCAAACCGAAATCGGCAAACATTCTTTTCAGCTCGCCCGAAATGTAATCAACCTGCTCTTGCGGCGTGCGATTATTCTTCTCGGCGGCGCGTTGAATATTGATGCCGTGTTCGTCAGTCCCGGTGAGAAAATAGGTGTCATAGCCGCGCTGTTTTTTATGACGCTGAATCACGTCCGCCACAATCGTCGAGTAAAGATGTCCCAGATGCGGCAAGCTGTTGGCGTAATAAATTGGAGTAGTGATATAGAAAGTTTTCATATTCGTCAAGCGTAAATAGTAAATCGTAAATCGCCAATAGTAAATTACAACTATTCACGATTTACGATTCACAATTTACTGTCTTTTATTTTCGATTCGGCTGTGCGCCCGCGAATTCATCGCCCGGATTAAAGCGCGGCATTGTCGGCGCATTTGCTACTTTCAAGCCGATGGCGAAAGATGTTTCGACCATTTGGACAACGCCGTCAAACCGCCAATCTTCACGAAACTCGTCCGAGGGTTGATGATAATTGTTTTTGTTAAATTCATCGAAAGTTTTTTGCGCGTAATCCTTCGGTTTGCCGACGTAGTCAACACCGCTGCGAATGCTGATTGACGGCACGCCGATTCTGGCAAAAGGAAAATGGTCTGAGCGGAAAAACGAACCTTGTTCAGGATGCGCGTCCTGCGCGAAAGTCATTTTACGCTCTCCGAGAACATCCATCACAACCGGCAACATCGTTGAGCGTTCCGCGCCGAGCGCGCCGTAGTCAGTGGTCAAACCGTAAAGATTCCCGCCGTCAATGTTGATATTCGCGGCAGTTTTCTCCGGCGCGAAAAGCGGGTGTTTGGAATACCAATCCGCGCCGAGCAGTCCTTGTTCTTCGGCAGTCGGAAAAAGAAAAACGGTCGAACGCTTCGGTTGCTGGTCAGGCGGAAGTTTGCTCAACGCCTCGGCGATTGCCAAAACCGACGCGCAGCCGGTCGCGTTGTCGAGCGCGCCGTTATAGATATTATCGCCTTTCGCGTTCGGCTCGCCGATTCCCAAATGGTCCCAATGCGCGGTATAAACGACGTATTCATCTTTCAATTTCGCATCGCTTCCGTCCCAAACCGCGACGACATTATTTGAATCGAGCCGTTTTAATTGACTGTTCAAATCAACTTTTGCCCGCAAACCCAAATTCACAGGCTGAAAGTTTCTGGTTTTCGCCTTCTCCCGCAGCGCATCCAAATTTTGTCCGGCTTGCGCGAATATTTTCCGTGCCGTGTCTTCAGTCATCCACGAACGCATCTGCAAAAACGGCGTTTTGTCCTCAACGGTTCTGGCAACGTCATAACGCCAACTGCCGTTTGAAGTTCTGACGACGTTCCAACCGTAGCCTGCCGAATCGGTCGTGTGAATCAAAATCACGCCCGCCGCGCCCATTCTGGCTGCTTGCTCGTATTTATATGTCCAGCGTCCATAATAAGTCAGGGCTTTTGCGCCGAAAAGATTCGGCTCGGCTTGCGTCGCAGGCGGATCGTTGACCATCATCACTAAAATTTTTCCGCGATAATCCGCCGCGCTTCCCTTGTAATCGTTCCACTTTTGTTCGGGCGCGTTGATTCCGTAACCGACATAAACGAGGTCACTGTCAAGTTTGACACTTTCGATTTGTGATCCGGTGAAAGCAACAAAATCATCGGCGAATTTATACGAAGCCATTCCGTTTTTTCCCGAAACATTCAGCGTTGTGTTCGGGTCAGCCTTTACGCCGACGAGCGCAACCGGCTGGAAGTAGCTGCCCTCCGCGCCCGCGCCGCGCATTCCGTAATTTTCAAGCCGCGTGGCAATAAATTTCGCCGCGAGTTCGCCGCTGCGCGAACCGGGCGCGCGACCTTCAAATCCATCATCAGACAAGAATTTGATGATTTGTTTTATTTTTTTCTCGCTAAACAGCTTTGTATACTTCCCTTGTGTTTGCGCGAAAATACAAATCGAATAAACACAAATCAACGACAACATCAAAAATATTTTCTTAGTCATAATTCACCCTTCATCCTTCATCCTTTAATAAGACTCATCGCTTCGGCGCGTGTTCGCGCATCCGTGCGGAAACCGCCGAGAACGCTCGACGTGACGGTTTTCGCTCCCGGCTTTTTCACGCCGCGCAACGTCATACAAGTATGCTCGGCTTCCATCACGACCATCACGCCGAGCGGCTGTAATTCATCAAAAAGAGTTTGCGCGATTTGCTGTGTCAGTCGTTCCTGCACTTGCAGACGACGCGCAAAAATTTCCGCGATTCGTGCAAGTTTCGATAAACCGACAATACGCCCGCCTTTTGGAATATAAGCAATGTGAACTACACCGACAAACGGCGCGAGATGATGTTCGCAAACCGACGCAATCGAAATGTCTTTGACAATCACCATTTCGTCGTGCGAATCGCCCGGCAGCGGCACGATATGCTTGCTCGCGTCTTCCCACATTCCCTCGGTTAGTTCGGCGTAAAAATCCGCCACTCTTTCCGGCGTTCGCTGCAAACCGTCGCGGTCGGGGTCTTCGCCCATTCCTTCAAGCATCAGGCGCACGCCTTGCGCGATTTTGTCCAAATCAACTTTCTTGTTCTGTTTCGTTTCAGTCAATTTTCTTTTTCCTTTTTGCCCGCGAAATACGCCAAAGACACTAAAAGTAAAGGCAAAACATAAAAACTATTTTCTTTTTTTCGTGCGTTCCGCGTGTTTCGCGGGCAATTGATTTAATTCTTCTAAAACTTCCCTTTCGATTTCCCGCAAAGTTTTTTTCGATTGTAGCGCAATTTCCCGAATTTGTTCATATTCGGGCTTGGCATTGACAATCTTTTCGCCGTATCTGGCAATTTTGACCGCAACCTCGCCAAATTTCGTTTCGACTTTGACAATCTCACGCGGCAGACAATTTCTCTCAATTTTTCTGACACGAATTCCGAGCGTAGTCGTTTCGGTGTATAAGAGTTCGCTCAAAGTTTCCCTTTTTTCTTCTTCGCAAAGAATCGAAATCATCGTCGCGGGACGATTTTTCTTCATCTGAATCGGCGTGAACCAACAATCGAGCGCACCGAGTTCAAACGCGCGTTCCATCACAAAGCCCAAAATCTGCGCGGATAAATCGTCAATGTTTGTTTCTAATAAAATCAGGTCTTTGGTCTTTGGTCTTTGGTCTTTGGTCTTTAATCTTATTTCATCTGTGTTTATCTGTGGATAATTTTCTTCCCTTTCGTCTTTGTGTCTCGACGGTTCGATTTCTCCTAAAAATAATCGCAGGACATTCGGAAAATTTTCATATTCGCGTGTTCCCGCGCCGTAACCCGTTTGTTCGATTTTCATTTCTGGAATTTGTCCGAATTCTTCGCACACGGTTGCAATAATCGCCGCGCCGGTCGGCGTTATCAATTCGCCTTCGATTTCAGTCGAATAAATTGGAATGTTTTTGAGTAATTCAACGACGGCAGGCGGCGGCACAGGAAATTTTCCGTGCGCCATTTTTACGAAACCGCTTCCGACGTGAATTTTCGAGCAGGCAAATTTTTCGATTCCCAGAATCTCAAAACCGACGCACACGCCGACGACATCAATAATCGCATCCATCGCGCCGACTTCGTGAAAATGCACTTTTTCAATTGCGATGCCGTGAACTTTAGCTTCGGCTTCGGCAAGTTTTGTAAAAATCTTGACAGCCCGAGTCTTTACATTTTCCGAAAGGCGCGATTCGCTAATAATTTTTTCGATTGTGTGCAAATGACGATGCGCGTGTTCGTGCGGAACTTTTACGTCGGCGTGAACAGCGGAAATTCCAGATTTATCAATTGTTTTGATTTCGATTTTAAAGTCAGAAACGTCAAGCAGTTTTATTTCCCGAATCAATTCGCGCCGGTCAACGCCGAGCGCAACGAGCGCGCCCAAAATCATATTTCCGCTCGCGCCCGCGAAACAATCAAAATATAAGGTTTTCATAAAGTTCGAGAAACGAAATTATAACTATTTTTTAGCCACAGATTTACACAGATTAACTCAGATAAATCAAAACAGGATAAGTAGGATTTACAGGATTAAATCAGTTCCTAATCAGTGTCTATCTGTGTAAATCTGTGGCTAAAAATGTTTTTTCTTACTACTTAATACTCATTAAAGTCTAACGCGCAAGTTTAATCGTGCCAAGTTCATATTTTTCAAAAGCACGATTTTGCGCTCCAACTCGGCTAAAACGCTTTGTTTTGCTATACTCGCTTTTTTATTATTTCAAAAAGATTTCTGCTAAAGGTAAAAACTGTGAATTTATCCGAATTACAAGAAATTTTGCGCGGCAAAGTTATCGAAACGGCAAAAACCGAATTTAACGTCGAACTCGAGCAAGTTGCCGGAGAAGTTCCGCCGAAAACCGAACTCGGTGATTTGGCTTTCCCGATTGCTTTTGAACTGGCAAAAAAAATCAAACAGGCGACGGGCGAAAAGAAGAATCCGCGTGAGATTGCGGAAAAGTTGAAAGCCGCTTTGGAAGCCGAAGATTTTGTTGCCAAAGCCGAAGTTGCGGGTGCAGGTTATCTCAATGTTTTTTTTAATCGCGCAAAATTTCTCGCCGAAAGCGCGAATGCCGAACCTTTGCCGCGTCTGAAAAATTCCGAAGATAAAAATGCGACGAAAGTCTGCGTCGAACATACATCGGTCAACCCGAACAAAGCCGCGCACATCGGTCATGTCAGAAATGCGGTTTTGGGCGACACTTTTATAAGAATTTTGCGAGCATCCGGCGAGCGCGTCGAAGTGCAGTATTATATTGACAACACGGGCGTTCAGGTTGCCGATGTGGTCATCGGATTTGTTTATCTCGAGAAAATGAATCTCGAGGATATTAAACGACTCGATGAAAAATTAAAGATTGAAGGCAAATCTTTCGATTTTTATTGCTGGGATTTATACGCGAAAGTCGGTGTTGCGTATCAAGCCGACGAAGAACTGAAAAACAAACGCGCCGAAGTGTTGCATTTGATTGAAGAAGGAAACAATCCGATGGCGGAACTTGCCGATTATGTCGTTACGCGCAACGTTCAATGTATCGTAAATACAATGGAACGCTTCGACATTCGCTATGATTTGCTGCCGCGCGAATCGGAAATTCTGCATCTGCAATTCTGGCAAAAAGCGTTTGAAAAAATGCAGGAACTCAAAGTCATTCATCTTGAAACCGAAGGAAAAAACGCCGGCTGTTGGGTGATGCCGACAGATTCGCACAGCGGAAACGATGAACACGATGCCGATAAAATTCTCGTGCGCTCGAACGGAACGGTAACTTACACGGGCAAGGATATTGCTTATCAAATGTGGAAACTCGGCGAGCTTGGACTCGATTTTAATTACAAACTTTTTTCCACTTATTACGACGGAAAGGAAGTTTGGACGACTGCGCCGGACGCGACGGACAATGTCGCCGCTCCGAAATTCGGCGGCGGCGAAACGATTTATAACGTGATTGATTCGCGCCAATCTTACACTCAGGATGTCGTCAAAAAAGGCGTTTCCTTGATTTCACCGAAAAAAGGCGAGCGGGCGAGCGTTCATCTTTCTTACGAAATGGTTGCGCTTTCGTCGGGCGCGGCGGAAGAATTGGGTTTTGTAATTTCCGACGAAGACAAGCAAAAATCCTTTATCGAAATGAGCGGGCGCAAAGGTTTGGGCGTGAAAGCCGACGATTTGATAAATCGTCTTGAAGAAAATTCCCTGCGCGAAGTCGAAGCCAGACACCCCGATTTGAGCGTTGCCGAGAAACGATTGACGGCGCACACGATTGCCGTCGGCGCGTTGCGTTATTTCTTATTAAAATTCACTCGCAACACCGTGATTGTATTCGATTTTAAGGAAGCACTTTCGTTTGAAGGCGAAACAGGCTGCTTTTGCCAGTATTCCGCCGTGCGCGCGAATTCAATTTTTCGTAAATTGAAAGAAAACGATTTGGAAAATTCAGTTCGATTGATTACGGAAAAATCAGGCGAAGTTTCCGAAGTTTTCGATGCTGCCGACGGCGATGAGATTTGGTCTTTGCTCGCCTTGAGTTCACGTCTGGAAGATACCGTTTCGCAAGCCGCAATGCAAAACGAACCGGCGATTTTGGCAAAATACACATTTAATCTGGCAAAGGGTTTCAATCTTTTTTATCACAATCACAAAATCTTAACGGAAGAAAACCCGACCAAACGTGCTGTTTTAATTGTGGTTGCCGACGTTGCCAGACGAACTTTAACGGCAGCATTAAACACATTGGGAATTAAAGTTCCCGAAAGAATGTGAGTTCGATTTTGGATTTTAGATTTTGGATTTTGGATTTTCCGATGCAATTTACCTGTTTGACTCTTTTGCGCGGTTTTGATTAACTTAGATTTTGTTATGCAAATCTCGAAAACAAATCTTTTTCAAATTCAAAGCTGGCGTTGCGGCTTTTCATCTTGGCGTGTGAGCGCTTTTGTTGTGGTGAGTTTGAGCAAAAAGAATTGTGTTTGATGTTTGGTTAGCAAAGCCGAACAAAACGTATCGCTTGAAGCCACCGACCGACGGTGGTTTTTTGTTTTTATGAAATCTTTTACGCCGCAAAATTTTCAGCAATTTCTAACGATGACCGACAAAGCCAATGTCGTGCCGGTAGTTCACACATTGCCGGCGGATTTGCTGACACCGCTTGCCGCATATTTAAAAATCTCAAATTCTTCGACTCATTCGTTTTTATTCGAATCGGTCGAAGGTGGCGAAAATCTCGCCCGTTATTCTTTTCTCGGCGCGAATCCATATACGATTGCCGACGGCGATTTTCAGAAAACTACGGTTAGCAAAAATGGCGCGAGTGAGATTTCAAACGTTCCTTTTTTTCAATTTTTGAGAAGACACTTCGATAAAAACGATTTGTATTTCGACATCAACAATCCTGTTTTCACGGGCGGCGCAATCGGATATTTCGGTTTTTCCGCCGTCGAATGGTTTGAACCGACGCTTCGACAAACGCGCCAAACCAAAAATAATCTTTTGCCCGATTCGTTGTTTATGTTTTACCGGACAATCGTCGCTTTTGACCACGCCCGCCAACTTATAAAAATAATTACGCTGGTTTTTACCGATGAATCCGAGGGCGACGCGGAAAAGCTGGAAAATCTTTATAAAAATGCGATTTCTCAAAATGAAACATTGATTGAGAAACTCGATAGCGAGAACTTTTCGTATGATTTCAAAGCTAAAAATAACAAGGTTTCAGATTCTAAAGTTCATTCAAATTGGGAAAAGGAAGATTTCAAAAACGCCGTCAATGAAATAAAAAAATTGATTGTTGCCGGAGAATGTTATCAGGTAGTTTTGTCGCAATGTTTTTCGCGTCAGACATTTGCTTCGCCCGTTTCGATTTACCGCGCTCTGCGCTCGCTGAATCCTTCGCCGTATATGTTTCTTCTGCAAATAGAAGAGAATGCCGTCATCGGCGCGTCGCCTGAAATGCTGGTGCGAAGCCGGGCGAGAAAGCTCGAATATCATCCGATTGCCGGAACACGCGGGCGTGGAAAAACCGCCGAAGAAGATAATGCCCTTGCCGAAGAAATGAAAATTGATGAAAAGGAATTGGCGGAACATCTGATGCTGGTTGATTTAGGCAGAAACGATTTGGGCAGAGTCGCCAAGTTTGGAAGCGTGCAAGTAGAAAAGTTGATGGCGGTTGAAAAGTATTCTCACGTTCAGCATCTCGTTAGTCGTCTGACGGCTGAACTTCGTGAAGAGTTCGACTGCTTCGATGCGCTGGCTTCGTGCTTTCCGGCAGGAACGGTAACCGGTGCGCCAAAAGTCCGCGCTGTTGAGATTATTCAGAAAATCGAACCGACTCCGCGCGGTATTTATTCGGGCGCAATCGGTTATATTGACTACGCGGGAAATCTCGATACCTGTATTGCAATTCGCACCCTGATTTTGGAAAATGGAACGGCAAAAATCCAAGCCGGCGCGGGAATCGTCGCCGATTCCGTGCCGGAAAGCGAGTATCAGGAAACGATTAATAAAGCCAGAGCTTTACTCAAAACCATTGAGATTGCCGAAGGCGATTTGCTTTAATTAAGAATTAAGAATTAAGAATTAAAAATCTTTGCTGCAATTCTTAATTCTTAATTCTTAATTTTTAATTGAATGTTGTTTGCAAAATCTTCGTTTGAAATTTAAATTGGAAGTTTAACCTTAGGGCAGAAAAATTTATGTTAATTGTAATGAAACCGGACGCGAGCCAGAGCGAGATTGAGCGCGTTCTTGAAATGATTGAAAAACTCGGTTACAAGCCGCACGCAATGCCGGGCGCGGGGCGCACGGCGATTGGCATTACGGGCAATCAAGGCTCGGTTGACCCGGCGCATTTTGAAAATCTGGCGGGTGTGGCGGACGCGATTCGCGTGACCAAACCTTATAAACTTATCTCGAAAGATTTGCGCCCCGAAAAATCGGTCATCAAAGTCGGCACGGCGGAAATCGGCGGCGATGAATTAGCAATAATTGCCGGACCTTGCGCGCTTGAAAATCCGAAACAAGTTTTCTCGGTTGCCGAAGCCGTGGCAAAAAGCGGTGCGAAATTCTTTCGTGGCGGCGCATTCAAACCGCGCACTTCGCCTTATGCTTTTCAAGGAATGGGCGAAGACGGTTTGAAAATTTTAGCGGAAGTGCGCGAGCAATTCGATTTAAATATCGTTACCGAAGCGATGGACGAACACGGCGTTGATTTGGTCGAAAAATACGGCGACTGTATTCAAATCGGCGCACGCAATATGCAGAATTTTTCGCTGCTCCGTTATGTCGGAAAAACGCGCAAACCCGTTTTGCTCAAGCGCGGTTTGTCGGCAACGCTCGATGAATTATTGCTGGCGGCTGAATACATTATGGCAGAGGGAAATTATGACGTGATTTTATGTGAGCGCGGCATCCGAACTTTTGCCGCCCACGCCCGCAACACTCTGGATTTATCAATCGTCCCGGCGATTCATAATGTTTCTCATTTGCCTGTCATTGTTGACCCATCGCACGGAACAGGTAGAAATTATATGGTCAATCCGATGGCGCGGGCAGGTGTAGCAGTCGGCGCAGACGGTTTGATTATCGAAGTTCACCCGTCACCCGAAGAAGCTCTCTGCGACGGAGCGCAAGCCCTAACGCCTGTGCAATATCTGGAACTTGTCCGTGAAGTGCAGGCAATTCACCAGGCTTTGTCGCCGGTCGCCGTATAAATTTTAGCCGCTCAAAACAAAAAAAGTCCGCGCCTGTTTTCCCGAAACAAACGCGGACTTTTTTATAAAACCGTTTCGCCTTTTGCCTATTTTGCCAAACGGAGTTTTAGAAAACCGTAAAATTGGATATAGCAACTGAGCATCGCCGTAATAATTAACAAAGTCATCGGCAGGAATTTGAATGTTTCCGGTAAGACTACGCCCAACGATTGCTTGAACATCATACCGAGCAACATTGCAAAACCCGCTATCAAACTTCTGCCAAAAAGCCAGCCGGAAAAGTTAGGCTTTTCGTTCGCTGCCAGAAAATAAGGCAGAACCATAACTATCAAAAGCGTCAAGCAAAGAAAAATATTATCCAAACTCAGGCTGGAAAATGTCCGCCCAAACTCGAGTGCCAAAAAGAAAAGCACAAAGGTTGTATCTGCGGCAAAACTTTTCTCACCCGTGATTTGGTTTTGAACTTTATCGAAGCTCGATGCTGCTCTCATATATTTAATCCAATCAAAAACTATTTTTTATTCGGACTGCTAAACTGCGTATAAGCCACACGGAAAAGCTCTGACAAGGCTTTGGCAGTTTCGGGCGTTAAGTTTTTATCGGCACGCAGGTGCGCTTCGACGATTTCGGGCGTTGCTTCGTGCGGATAATAAACAATCGCTTCGACTACCTCGTTATCGTTTTGATGTTTGTTCATAACGCGGTCAATCGGCATATCAAGCCAGCTTGTCAGCCGCGCGATATTGTCGGCATCGGGTTTTCCCGTTCCGTTTTCGATGCGCGAGAGCGTCGAAGCCGAAACATCGGTCGCGTCCGCGACACCGCGCAAACTCATTCCTAATTCTTCACGGCGGCGTTTAATAGCGCGTCCAAGTTCCTGTGTATTTATGAGACTTTCATTTCTAAATGCCATAATTTTCCTCCTTTCTCCAAATTCTTCTTGCAAATAAACTTTGCAACCGTCCTTTACGAAAATAAACTTAGCACAAAAGAATTTTAGATGCAACACTGCGTTTCACGCTTGCAACATAAAAATTGTTGTGATACACTGTTTCACAGATGAAACGAGAGGGTTTTATTTGATAGGCAAGCGGTTGAGATATAACAACCTACAAGTAAATAAGAGGAAATAAAATGACAGCATTAGCAGTAGAAAAAAATTTAACGGATAAAAAAGAAAAACGAGCTAAATCAATTGCGGCGATGGGATTGGTCAATCGTGAAGCGGATAAATTCCTCGTCTCCACGCCTTCCCTGCGCGGCAAACAAACTTCTTATGAAGTATGGCGCGATGAAGCGGGAAAAATTCGTTGTAATTGTTTGGAATTCGAAGAATCTGCTGCGGTCGATTCGGCATTTCGCTGCGAGCATATTTTAGCGGTGAAATACGCTTTGGTTGCAAAGAATACCGAACCTGCCACGAAGCAGCCCGCCAAGGCTGAAACTTCGGTTGAGGTTAAGCCGACGCAGGTCGCTGCAAAAGATAAAAACGTAACTGAGTCGCGTATTGATTTGGGAATACGGAACGCGGAAGGCGGATTAGAAAACGAATCCAAAATCCAAAATCCAAAACCCAAAATCGAAATGTCCAAGCGCGGCGAACAGAAGTCTGATGTGGTTCAAGAAAATGTTTCGGTCCAAGGACAAATCGAAACGCAAAAAGTTGTTGAGCCGAGTCATCTTAAAAGCACACAAGGAGACAAAAAAATGACACAAGCAAACTCGAACGAAATGCCGATTGCAGCCGCTGAAGCAACGGAAGGAACGGCAAATAATGTTTTGAATTTTTCAACGACACTGCGCGAACTTCGCAAAAATGTCGACCCGGAACTCGTCAAACAGCGCGAAGGCTGGCGCGATAGAAACGGCAACACGCACTACGTTGATTATGTCGAATGGCACACGGTTGCCGACATCCTGGACGAAAACGCACCGAATTGGATGCACGCCGTCAAAGATATTCGACAAATCGGCGATATTTTTACCGTCACAGTTGCGATTACGATTGACGGAATTACCCGCGAAGGCATTGGAACGGGAACGGCTGATTCGGAAATGGGAATCAAAAAAGCCGAACACGACGCGCTCAAACGCGCTGCCGTGAAATTCGGTATCGCCCGCGACCTTTACAAAAAGGAATCCGACACAATCGAACGCGAAGGCGCAGTTCCGCCGCCTGCGGGCGACGGTTTTCCGGCAAATCCGATTGCCAAAAGCCTTTCGGATTTGGTAACGGCAAAACAGCTCGGAATGATTCGCGCCATTTCACGCGAAATCAATGTTGAGGCGGATGAAGAATGTCAAAACGCGATGCAGTGCAAAACGGACGAGCTTTCAAAACGCGCCGCCTCCGGTTTTATACAGCATTTGCAGGATTTGCAGAAACAGAATGTCGAAGTGCAAATGCCGATGCGCCGAGCCGGATAGATAACAAGTAGGCAGCAGCAGTCGGCACTCGGCAGGATAATTGACTTGACTGCTACTGCTTCTGCCTACTTCAAAAATTGAGTTGTGAAAAACCGTCCGCTTTCTCCAAAGCCAACAAAATCTCACTCACAACTCAATACTTAATTTTTCTTCCACGATTACGTTCAAACATTAGTTTTATCTTAGAGATAAAAAATGCGAATCCTAAATTGAAGTTTCGATTTAGGATTCGCATTTTTTATTCGCCGGAAATCGTTCTGCAAAATGGTGTTGATAAATATCAAATATTAAGATTCTTTGCAATAATAGTTGGCATCTTAGTATTGAAAATTATGCAGACAAAAAATCAGTATCGTTTTATAACCGTCGTTCTTCTTTTAGTTTTTTCCGTTTTATCCACATCGGCGCAAACCTCCAAACCCAATTCCAACCGCATCAGAACTTACGATGTTCAGCATTAC
>Ga0136617_10001074_pt1 | contig 23901 bp, 23 predicted proteins | sample AntDrymUQ3222106_2_FD_129672 | JGI IMG/M metagenome (GOLD analysis project Ga0136617, IMG submission 129672) | Polar desert sand microbial communities from Dry Valleys, Antarctica - metaG UQ322 (21.06) | ecosystem: Environmental > Terrestrial > Soil > Desert | place: Antarctica: Dry Valley...
ATGCGCGAGCGCAGCGTCTCGGCGTCGAGCGTGGCGGGCTCGGTCGTGGCGAGGAAGTCCCACATCACGGTCGTGAACCGGATCGGGTCGTCGAGGTGCGGGAAGTGCCCGGAGGCGTCGAACACCTCGAGCCGGCTGCCCGGCATCGACGCATGCGCGGCGCGGCCGTGCGCGACGGGGATGATCGGATCGCGCTCGCCCCACACGAGCAGCGTCGGCAGGTTGGTGGCGAGATAGAGGCGATCGTGCCCGCTCACGCGCTGGCCGCCGGGGTCGATCACGGCGCGCAGCGTGTGCAGGAACGCGGCGCGAGCGCCCGCGTCGCTGAGCGAGAGGAAGCCGCGCAGCATCTCCGTCAGGTCCAGCCGGGTGCGCAGCCCCAGCCGCGAGCCGGCCGAGCCGACCTTGCCGACCGCCTGGCCGAGCCAGCCCGGGACGAGCAGCGGGAGCACCAGCTCGGCGCCGGGCAGCGCCGCGGCGCGCAGCAGCAGGTTGACCTCTCGGCCCAGGCCGCCGGAGGCGACGAGCGCGAGCCGTTCGGTGCGCTCGGGGAACTGGTAGGCGAACTGCATCGCCACGCCGCCCCCGAGCGAGTGCCCCACGACCGTCACGCGGTCGTGGCCGAGCGCGGCGAGCAGGTCGCGCACCCCGCTCGCGTACGCACCGAGCGAGTAGTCCCCGCGCGGCTTCGCGGACGCGCCGTGGCCGAGCAGGTCGGGCGCGATCACCGTGTGCTCGCAGCACAGGCCGGCCATTGCGGGCGCCCACGTGTCAGCGGTCGAGGTGATGCCGTGGACCAGCACCACCGGCGGCCCGTCGCCGGCCATCAGGTAGCGCACGCGGTGCCCATGCAGCGTCAACTCGTGTTCACCGATTTCCGGCATATCTGCTTCCCGTACCCAAGCAGACGGCGGCGGTTACGGCGTGTACGGTGCCGCGCGTGGACGAGGCGCTCTTCCTGGACGGTCGCGGGATGACGGCACTGCCCGGGTCGCTGCGCGGATCGGCGGGCGTGCGCCACCTCGACGTGCGCGCCAACCGGCTCGCCTCCCTGCCGGCATGGCTCGCGGAGCTGCCCGCGCTGGAGTCGCTCTCGATCGGCGGGAACCCGCTGCCCGGCATCCCGGCCGAGGTGACCGCGCTGACCGGGTTGCGCCACCTCTACGTGCACGAGCTGCGGCTGGCGGCGGTGCCGGAGGAGCTCGCCGCGCTCACCGAGCTGCGGACGCTCGACCTGGGCCACAACCGCCTCAGCACCCTGCCACCGTCGGTCGCGCGGCTGACCGCGCTCGAGACGCTCTACCTCGCCGACAACCGGCTTACGATGCTGCCGGAGGCGCTGCGCGGCCTGCGTGCATTGCGCTACCTGGGCGCCACCGACAACGGCCTGACCGACCTTCCGGTCTGGATCGGCGAGCTCGAGCGGCTCGTCGAGCTGCGGCTCTACCGCAACGCGCTCACTGCGCTGCCGGCCGCGATCGGGCGCCTGCGGGCGCTGCGCGAGCTGCACGTGCGCGACAACCGCGTCGCCGCGCTGCCGGCGAGCGTCGGCGAGCTGGGCGACCTGCGCGAGCTCGACCTGCGCAACAACGCGCTCACGGCCGTCCCGGCCGCGCTCGGCCGGCTGGCGCGCCTGCGCGTGCTCGACCTGCGCGGCAACCGCCTGGCCGAGCTGCCCGACGCGCTCGGCGATCTGCCTGCGCTGGAGAAGCTCGACCTGCGCTGGAACCGCTTCGTCGACCTCCCCGCCGCCGCCGCGCCGCTGCGCGAGCGCGGCTGCGTCGTGCTCGCGTAGAGACCAAGCGCTTAGCGGACGAGCCGGACCCGCCGCTCCAGACGCTGGACCACTCCGCCCGCTTCGACGGACTTGACCGAGAGGGTGGCGTTGAGGCGGGCGAGGCGGCGCAGGTGCCGCACTGCCTTGGAGGGCGGGCGCAGTGTCACCGTCGCCGACCGGCGATCGCCGATCCGGAGGACCTTCCGCGCGAGCGTCCGACTCGTCCCCAGCCGGCGCGCATCGCGACGGGAGATCGTCAGCCGCGCGGTGACCCGGCACGGCGATGCGCAGCTCAGCAAGGCCCGGAGGCCGGTCCGCGTGAACACCCGGATGCGCGTGCCGCCGAGCATGCGGGACCTGAGCGACTCGGGGTCCCGGGGTCCGCCGACGGGAGTGATGCCGTCGGGCTGACTCGGGGATGCAGGAGCAGTGGCCGGCGCGGGCGGCAGCGCGTTGGGCGGGGTGACCGGCGGGCCACTCGCGCCGCCCACGGGGACGTCGGGCAGTCCCGGAATCGTCGGTACTGACGGAACCGGCGGGACGAGGGGCGGCTGGTCCGGCGTAGGGTCGCTCTCCGGAGGCCTGACCGGGGGGCCCTGCGTGGTCGGGGTCACGCGCCGGGCCCACCCCGTGCGTCGGTTGAGGTGGCTGCTCCAGGCCACGAGGAAGTCCGACCCACCCGCCAAGGCCGTGATCGACGGCTCGATCGCCCGGTCGCGCGTGGCGATCGCGAAGTCGTTGGCGCCGATCTGGTCCCCGTCGCGGTTGAGGTGCTGCCCGTAGACGACCTCGCCGGCCGGGTAGGGATCCCGCGCCGGGCCGCTCTGCCAGACCACGACGTACTGCTTGGCCCCCGTGTTGTAGGCGATGTCGGGCGACCGCGTGAGCCACGCCGGGTCCGACGGCGCCCCCATGCGCGACAGCCGCAGGTCCGATCCGGTCGGCGCAGCGCGGGCGTTGATGCGACGCCCGAAGACCTCGTACTGGTCCGTCCACACCACGATGCCCCCGCCCGTCTGCGGATCCATCGCGATCGAGGGGTGCTCGTTCTCGACCAGCCCGACGAGGTTGCTGTGCGCCGAGACCTCAAACGCAGGCCCGTCAGTGCGACCCGTGACGTCGAGCCGCTGTCCGCGAATGATCCTGCGGTATGTGCCGGCGGCGGGATCGAAGACTCCGTCGCTCCAGCTGACGAGGTAGCTGCCGTCCCTTGGGCGGACGGCGGCGGCCGCGGCAGAAGCGTTCCCTTCGACGTCCATGGACTCATGAGAGATCGGCGCCCCGGACTCGTCGAGGAGCGTCGCATGGACCCCGGACGGCGCGTCGTCCGTCGTCGCCCACAGCAGCAGGAAGCGGCGGGTGTGCTGGTTCCACACCAGATCGTGGACGACGATGCCCGCAGCCTCGACCTGGTAGACGATGACGGGATCGGCGAGCGCTGTGCCCGCGGCGTCCCTGGGCTGGGAGTACAGGGTCACTTGGCTGAACCGATCGTGTAGGACGTAGGAGGACCAGACGTGGAGGTACTGCTCGAGCCGCGGATTCGCCGCGATCCGGCCGCCCGTTCCATAGGTGGTCCCCCCGGCGGCGGCCTGCAACCGGTCTCCGATCGCCGACGCCGGGCTCAGGACCCGGAAGGCAGGGTCGCCCCCCGTGCCCCACACCGTGAGCGCGCGGCCAGACTGGACGCTCGCGACCTCAGGATCGTCGACCGCCTCGCGGGCGAACTCGAAAGGGTTGCCGGCGGGCTCGGCCAGCGCCACCGCCGGGAGGCCGAGGAGCGCGAACACGAGCACGACGAGGACGCTTCGGCCACCGTGCCCACACATCGTCCGCCGCATACGACTCCTCCAAACGCTGGAGCACTCCGCAGGGTGGAGCGCCGAGGCGGCCACGCTATTGGTAGATCGAACCCCGGGTCAAGCGCCAACCAGCGGTCCCCGGCTCCGGGCCCTCCTCGATGTCAGGCTGCTGGCGCGCGGCGACTCCTGTGCCCGCCACGATCCGTGGTGCCCCCGGGGGTGGCGCGTGCTTCAGGTGCTGCCCTGCGTGTAGTCGGGACGGCCGGATTCGAACCGGCGGCCTCCTGCTCCCAAAGCAGGCGCGCTACCAGGCTGCGCCACGCCCCGTTGTCTGCACCGAATGATGGCAGCACGTGCCTCGAACGAGCGTCTAGCTTCGTGCCCGCCCACATGGGGATTCGAGTCCGCGGCCGATGTTAGCCCCACGTGGTCGTTTCTCGTTCCCCCCGCCTGGCGCTCGCGCTCGTGCTCGCCGCCTGCATGCTGATCGCCCTGCCGAGCACGTCATCCGCCGGCGCGAAGCGCAAGCGCGGCGCCCAGTGCGCCGACACGCAACTGCGGCCCACGGCCGGCAACCTGCGCGTCGTGCGCCGGGCCATCCTGTGCCTGCACAACCGCGAGCGCCGCGCCCACGGGCTGCCGCTGCTCCGGGAGAACGCCAAGCTGCGCGAAGCGGCCGAGGGACACTCCGGCCAGATGGTCGCGGAGCGCTTCTTCGCCCACGAGTCCTCCTCCGCGGGCACGATGGTCGACCGCATCACGCGCACCGGCTATGGCGGCGGCGGCGGGTCGCTAGGCGAGAACATCGCCTGGGCCACCGGCACGCTCGCGACGGCGGAGGCGATCCAGCGCGCCTGGATGGACTCCCCGGGTCACCGGGCCAACATCCTTCGGCGCCAGTTCCGCGAGGTCGGGATCGGCATCGCGGTCGGCGCGCCCGTCGACGCGGGTGCGCAAGACGGCGCCACCTACACCGCGGACTTCGGCGTCCGCCGGTAGGAACGAGCTCCCGTAGGACGGGCTGGAGGCACGTCGGGATCGCGGCGGCGGCGGACGCTCTAGGATCCGCCGCCGCCGTGGCCGACATCACTCCGCTGCACGCCCTCCACTACGACCTGGCCCGCACGGGCGGCCTCGCCCCGGTCGCCGCCCCGCCCTACGACGTCATCGACGCCGCCGAGCGCGCCGAGCTGCTCGCCCGCTCGCCCTACAACGTCGTCGCGATCGACCTGCCGCAGGACCCGGCGGGCGGCGATCCCTACGCGCACGCGGCCGCGACGCTGCGCGAGTGGCGCGCGCAGGGCGTCGTCGTCGCCGACCCGGAGCCCGCGCTGTGGGCGCTCGAGCAGGACTACACCGGCCCCGACGGCCGGCGCCGTACGCGCCACGGCCTGTTCGCCCGCGTGCGCGTGGAGGACTACGGCTCGGGCCGGATCCGCCCGCACGAGCGCACGCACCCCGGCCCGAAGGAGGATCGGCTGCGCCTGACGCGCGCGACGCAGGCCAACCTCTCCCCCATCTTCTCGCTCTACGACGGCGACGCGTGGGCGCCGGTGGCGCCGCACCTCAGCGGCCCGCCGTTCGGCGTTCTGACCGACGGCGACGGCACCGTCCACCGGCTGTGGCGCATCGGCGACCCTGGCGCGATCGCCGCCGTGCGGGAGGCGCTGGCGCCCGCCGAGCTCCTGATCGCCGACGGCCACCATCGCTACGAGACCGCGCGCGCCTACGCCGAGGAGACCGGCGGCGACGGCGGGCATCGCTACGTGCTGATGTGCCTCGTCGCCCTGCAGGACCCCGGGCTGACGATCTTCCCCACCCACCGGCTGCTCACCGGCCTCGACGACGACAAGCGCGTCGCGCTGCGCGAGGCGATCCGCCGCGACTGGGACGTCGAGGAGGTCGCGGCGGAGGCGCTCGAGCCGGCGGCCGCAGAGGACGGCCGCGTGCGGATCGGCTACCTCGACGCGCACCACGGGCGCCCGCTGCGCCTGACCCTGAAGGACCCCGCGATCGCGGAGGCCGCGCTCCCCGGCAAGCCGGACGCCTACCGCCGGCTCGACACGGCGGTGATCGAGGCGCTGCTGCTGCAGGGCGCGCTGGGGATGAGCGAGGACGACATCGCGCACTTCCGCGGGCTCGACTACGCCCGCTCGACCGTCGGGGCGCGCGAGCGGGTGCGGTCGGGCGACGTCCAGGCCGGCCTGTTCATGGGCCCGGCGCCCGTCGAGCTGGTGCGCGCGGTCGCGGCCGCCGGCGAGGTCATGCCGCCCAAGTCGACCTACTTCTTCCCCAAGGTCCTCACGGGCCTGGTGTTCAACCCGCTCGCGTAGCATGGCCGGGATACGCGCATCGGCCCGCCAGCTCGAGAACTTCCGCCACGACGTCCGCGTGCGCTCGCACACGATCACCGCCGACGAGCCGTCCGAGCACGGCGGCGGGGACGAAGGCCCGAGCCCGCAGGAGCTGCTCGCCGCCTCGCTGGCGTCCTGCACGGCGATCACGATGGAGATGTACGCCAAGCGCAAGCGCTGGGACGTCGCCGGGCTGAGGGTCGACGTCGAGTACACGCCGGCCGAGCGCGGCTGCCCGACGAGGTTCGGGCTCGTGATGAAGATGCCCGCCCACCTGTCCGAGGAGCAGGTCGAGCGGCTGACCGTGATCGCCGCCAAGTGCCCCGTGCACCGGACGCTCGAGGGCGAGGTCGCCTTCGACGAGCGGGTGGAGCTCGTCTGAGGACGCGCACCGAGGTCGCGGCCGCGCTGCGCGGCGTGCTCCTCGATCCCGCCGAGGCGGTCACGCTGGCCGTCCCGGGAGCCAAGCACGCGGCGGTCCTCGTCCCGCTCTACCTCGACGCCGGCGGCGAGCTGCACGCCGTCTTCACCGAGCGCCGCGCCGAGCTGCGCCGGCACGCCGGCGAGATCTCCTTCCCCGGCGGCCGGCGCGACGACGAGGATCCCGACCTGTGCGCGACCGCGCTGCGCGAGACCCACGAGGAGATCGGGCTGCCGCCGGACGCCGTCGAGCTGCTCGGCGCGCTGCAGCCGACGCCGACGTTCGTCACGAACTACGCGATCTATCCCTTCGTGGGGCTGATCGAGCCCGGCTTCGCCTGGGTGCTGCAGCAGACCGAGGTAGGCCAGGTGCTCGAGCTGCCGCTCGCGCGCTTGCGGGCCGGCTACGCCCGGCGCCGGCTGGTGCGCCGCGGCATGCCGTTCCGGACCGACGCCTACGACCTGGACGGCCACCTCATCTGGGGGGCGACCGCTCGCATCGTGGCGGACCTGCTCGACCGGATCTAGGGGCCCTTCTCGACCGGTACGTCGACGAGGCTTCCCCACTCGGTCCAGGAGCCGTCGTAGTTCTTGACGTCGTCCTTGCCGAGCAGCTCGTGCAGCACGAACCAGGTGTGCGCCGAGCGCTCGCCGATGCGGCAGTAGGCGATGATGTCGGCGCCGTTGGTGACGCCCTTGGCGCCGTAGAGCTCGGCCAGGTCGTCAGCCGACTTGAACGTCCCGTCCTCCTGCACCGCCTGGGCCCACGGCACCGACTTGGCGCCCGGGATGTGGCCGCCGCGCTGGGCGCCCTCCTGCTCGTAGCCCGGCATCGCGATCAGCTCGCCGGAGAACTCCTGCGGCGAGCGCACGTCGACCAGTCGGGTCTCGGCGTCCAACGCGGCGAGCACCTCGTCGCGCGTCGCGCGGATGGCCGCGTCGCCCTCCTGCGCGGTGAACGTGGCCGCCTGATGGCTCGGGACGTCCGTGCTGGTCGGGCGACCCTCGGCGATCCACTTCTCGCGCGGGCCGTTGACGAGCTTGACGTCGTCGTGGCCGTAGTACTTGAGATACCAGTACGTGTAGGCCGCGAACCAGTTGTTGCGATCGCCGTAGAGCACGATCGTGTGCTCGTCGGAGATGCCGCGCGAGCCGAACAGCTCGCCGAACGCCTGGGCGTCGAGGAAGTCGCGCTTGACCTGGTCCTGCAGATCGGTCTTCCAGTCGAATCCGATCGCGCCCGGGATGTGCGCCTCGGCGTACAGGGCGGGGTTCTCGTCGACCTCCACGATGCGGATCGACGGGTCGTCGAGATGGTCCTCGACCCACTGGGTGTCGACCAGTACGTCCTTGGCGTAGTCGCCCACGGCGCTCCTCCTGTATTACCTACCGGGTTTGAGATATTTGCGCGAGTCTAGCGCCGGCCTCGATCGCCGAGCAACCGGCCGACGGCCTCCGCGGCGGCGGCGCGCCAGCGCTCGTGATCGGCCGGCCCGGCGTCGAGCAGCTCGAGCGGGATCCGCCAGGTCTCGTGCGCGGCCAGCGAGACGGCGCGGCCGCGCGCGAGCACCTCGGGGTCGAGCGGCCCGGCGACCTCGTGCACGACCCCTCGCACCGGCGTGTCGACGAGCTTCTCCCACAGCATCCGCAGCCGGCCGTCGTGCAGGGCGGCGACGCGCTGGGGGTCGCCGGTGGCCGTGCCCATCAGCCAGCACAGGATCGTCACCCCGGCGATCGCCTCCATCAGCGTGGCGATGCGATCGGGGTCGCCGACGTAGGGCTCGGCGCCCGCTTGCGCGATCGCCCCGGCGCTGGCCGGCTCGCGCGTGGTGCCGCGCACCGCGTGGCCGGCCGCGCGCAGCTCGCGCGCGAGCGCCTGGCCGCGGCAGCCGCAGCCGATGATCAGGATGCGGGCCACCCGCATAAGGTACGGGGCATGGACTTCGCCCTGACCGACGAGCAGCAGCTGATCCGGGAGACCGCGCGGGCCTTCACCGACAAGGAGATCGTCCCGCGCGCGCGGGAGAACGATCGCAACCACCACTTCGACACCGAGCTGGTGGGCAAGATCGCCGACCAGGGCTACCTCGGCGCGATCGTCCCGCGCGAGTACGGCGGCGCGGGCCTGGACTACCAGTCCTACGCGATCATCGCCGAGGAGATCGGGCGCGGCTGCTCGGCCATGCGCACCGTCGTCTCCGTGCAGACGTCGCTCGTGTGCTCCTCGATCGTGCGCTGGGGCACTGAGGAGCAGAAGCAGGCCTACCTCCCGAGGCTCTGCTCGGGCGAGTGGCTCGGCTGCTTCGGGCTGACCGAGCCCGACACCGGCTCGGACGCCTCCAATCAGAAGACGCGCGCGAAGAAGATCGACGGAGGTTGGAGCATCAGCGGCACCAAGATGTGGATCTCGCTCGGCAACCACGCGAAGCTCGCGCTGATCTTCGCCCAGACCGATCCGGAGAAGGGGAGTCGCGGGCTCGCCTGCTTCTTGGTCGAGACCGACGCCGCCGGGTTCGGCCACCAGGAGATCCACGGCAAGATGGGCCTGCACGGCTCCGACACGGCGTCGCTCTCGCTCGACGACATCGAGGTTCCCGACAGTGCGCTGATGGGCCAGATCGGCGACGGCTTCAAGGTCGCGATGAGCGCGCTGGACTCCGGCCGCTACTCGGTCGCCGCGGGCTGCGTCGGCGTCTGCCAGGGGTCGCTGGACGCCTCGGTCGCCTACTCCAAGGAGCGCGAGCAGTTCGGCCGTCCGATCGCCGCCTTCCAGCTCGTGCAGGCGATGATCGCCGAGCAGCGCGTGCTCACCGACGCCGCGCGGCTGCTCGTGTTCCGCGCGGGCTGGGTCAAGGACCAGGGCAAGCCGTCGACGACCGAGACCTCGATCGCCAAGCTCTACGCCACCGAGGCCGCGCAGACCTGCTCGCACCTGGCCATCCAGGTTCACGGCGGGGCGGGCTACGTGGACGACCACCCGGTCGAGCGCTACTACCGCGACGTGCGCGTGACGACGCTCTACGAAGGCACGTCGCAGATCCAGAAGCTCATCATCGGCCGCGCCGAGACCGGCATCAACGCGCTGACGTGACGCGCTGCCTCGGGATCGCCGGCGCCGGGACGATGGGCGCCGGCATCGCCGCCACGGCGCGCGACGCCGGGCTCAACGTGCTGCTGCACGACCCCGATCCCGCGGCGGAGGGGCGGGTCGACGGCGTGCAGTGGGCCGCCACCCCGGCCGACCTCGCTCCGTGCGACGTCGTGATCGAGGCGGCGCCCGAAGGGCTCGAAGTCAAGCGCGCGCTGTTCTGCGCTCTGGCCGAGATGGTCGCGCCGGACGCCGTGCTGGCGACGAACACGTCGTCGCTGCTGGTGACCGAGATCGCCGCCGGGGTGCCCGGGCCCGAGCGCGTCGTCGGGCTGCACTTCTTCAATCCCGTGCCGAAGATGCGCCTGGTCGAGCTGGTGGCGGGCGAGGCGAGCTCGGAGGCCGCGCTCGCCCGCGCCCGGGCGGTGGGCGAGGCGATGGGCAAGCACGTGATCGCCGCCGCCGACGGCCCCGGCTTCATCGTCAACCGCTGCAACCGGCCGTTCTCGCTCGAGGCGCTGCGGATCGTGCAGGAGCGCCTCGCGACGCCCGAGCAGGTCGACCGGATCTGCCGCCGCGCGGCCGGGTTCCGCATGGGCCCGTTCGAGCTGATGGACCTCGTCGGGATCGACGTCGGCTACGCGATCTCGCGCTCCTTCTACGAGCAGTCGCACGGCGAGCCGCGCTGGCGCCCGTCGCCGCTGGCCGCGCGGATGGCCGCGAGCGGGCGGCTCGGGCGCAAGTCGGGCCACGGCTGGTACCCCTATCCCCCAGGCCGCCCGGCCGACCCGGAGCCGCTGCAGCGACCCGGTCCGCCCGACGAAGGGCTGATCGTCGTGGCCGGGGAGTCCGAGCTGGCCGATTGGCTGCTGGCGGCCGCCGTGGAGGCGGGCTGGGGCGCCGCGCCGCCGCTCGAGGCCGACGGCGAGGTCCCGTTCCTGATCCTCGACTGCGGCGCGACGGAGGAGGACCCGCCGCTGCAGGGCGGCCCGCAGCTGCTGCTGTGCGACGGCGCGGCGCTCTCCGCGCAGGACCCGGGCGGCACGGCGGCCGGCTTCTACCTGCCCGCGCCGGTGCTCGACGGGGGGCTGGTGGAGCTGACCCGGACGGCCACCACCGCGCCGGCCGCCGTAGCCGCGGCGGAGCGCTTCTTCGCCACCCTCGGCCGGCGCGCCGAGTGGGTGGGCGACGGGCCGGGCCTGGTGAGCGGCCGCCTGCTCGCGGCGCTGGTGAACGAGGCCTGCTTCGCGCTCGGCGAGGGCGTCGGCAGCGCCGCCGACATCGACACGGGGATGGAGCTCGGCCTCAACCACCCGCGCGGGCCGCTGGCGTGGGGCGACCTGATCGGGCCGGGCGCCGTGCTCGCCGCCCTGACGGCGCTGGGCGAGGAGTACCGCGAGGAGCGCTATCGCCCCGCGCCCGCGCTCGTGCGGGCGGCGCGGGCGGAGACGGCGCTCCGCTAGGCAGACGCCGGTGACGCGTCGTGTATGCACATAAGCGCCCGTACGGCGCTCATGTGCATACACGGCGGCGGCGGCGCTCTACCCTGCTCGGAGTGAAGGCTCGGACCCCCCTGGCGGCGCTGGCTGCGTTCGCCGCGCTCGCGACGGTCCCCGCCGCGGCGCCCGGCGCCGGCATCGTCAACACGCCGACCGCCCCCGCGGTCGCGCTGCCCGGCGACGTCAGCGCGGCGGCCGTGCAGGCCGATCCGCGCACCTGGATCGTCGGCGTGCGCCCCGGCCGCCCCGCGGCGCGCCGCATCGCCCGCGCGCATGGCGCCGGCCGGATCGCCGGCCCGGCGTGGCTCGTGCAACGCGACCGCGCTCGCGCGCTCGCCGGCGCGCTCGACGCTCGCGGGCTGCTCGACTACGCCGAGCCGAACCGGATCAGCCATCGCACGCAGGCGCCCGCGCCCGACCCGCTCTCGCCCTACGCGGGCTGGCGCGACTTCGTGGTCGGCGACCAGGTGCCGCCGCCCGTCACGCCCGCGAGCCCGCTGATCGCGGTCCTCGACACCCAGATCGACGTCACCCATCCGGAGATCGCGGGCTCGAACATCACGACCGCCGGCGGGGCGGCCGTCTCGGACTTCCATGGCACCGCGACCGCCACGGTGGCCGCGGCTCCGGCGAACGGCGTCGGCACGCTGGGCGTCTGGCCCGGCGCCCGCGCGCTCAACATCGCGCTGCCCGACGGGCAGCGGATCACGTGCGCCGACTCGTCGCGCGCGATCGCGGGCGCCCTCCGGGTGCGCGCCGCGGTGATCAACATGAGCTACGGCTCACCCGCCAAGTGCGTCGCCGAGGAGCAGCAGATCCAGCGCGCGATCCGCGCGGGGGCGGTGCCGGTGGCCGCGTCGGGCAACGAGCTGGAGCAGGGCAACCCGCTCGAGTTCCCCGCGAGCCTGGCGCACGTGGTGACCGTCGGGGCGATCGGCCCCGACGACAAGCCGACGCGCTTCTCCAACGAGAGCGCGTCGGTCGACCTCGCCGCGCCCGGGATCCAGATCCTCACCGGCGTGCCGGCGGCGTTCGACCCGGACGGAAACCGCGACGGCTTCGCGTTCGTGGCCGGCACGTCGTTCTCGGCCCCGATGGTCGCCGCCGCGGTTGCCTGGGTGCGCGCCGCGCGGCCCGAGCTCACGCCGGGCCAGGTGGCGCAGGTCATCCGCCTCGGCGCGCGCGACGTCGGCGCGCCGGGCTACGAGCCCGCGACCGGCTTCGGCGTGCTCAGCCTCGCGGGCGCGCTCTCGTTCGCCGCGCCCGCGGACGACCCGCTGGAGCCCAACGACGACATCCGCTACGTCAGCGGCCGCGCGTTCAAGCGGGCCGCTGCGCCGATCTTCGACGGCAGGGCGAGCTCGATCGCCGCGACGACGGACGCCGCGGAGGACCCGATCGACCTCTACCGGGTCAAGATCAGGGCCCGCCGCAAGGTCCGCCTCGCGCTCGTCCCGAGCGTCGGCGACCCCGACCTCTTCGTGTTCTCGAGCGCGGCGCGCAGCGTGCGCAAGACCCGTCACATCCGCAGCTCGTCGCGCAGCGGCACGAAGACCGAGCGGATCACGATCCGCAACCGCGGTCGCACGACCAAGACGGTCTACGCCGCCGTCGGCTTCAGCCGCTTCAAGAAGCACAAGCTGCTCAACGCGACCTACGCGCTCAACGCGCGCTGAGCCTCACGCCGCCCGCGTCAGGTGCGGGCGACGGGCTCGTGATGCATCCACTGCTCCTGGGCCAGGTCGCCGCTGCCCTCCAGCGCGGACGGCGTCGGGACGTGCGGGTTGTCGCGCAGGTACCACTCGGCGTCCAGGGCGGCCTGGCAGCCGGATCCGGCCGCGGTGACGGCCTGGCGGTAGGTGTGGTCGACGACGTCGCCTGCGGCGAAGATCCCGGGGACGTTGGTCCGCGTCGAGCGGCCCTCGACGGCGACGTAGCCGTCGGCATCGGTGTCGATGATCCCGTGCACGATCTCGGACTGCGGCTCGTGCCCGACCGCGACGAACGCCCCGGCCATCGGCAGCTCGCGCTCCTCCCCGGTCTCGGAGTGGCGCAACCGCGCCGAGCCGAGCAGGCCGCGCTCGCCGGGCAGGAACTCCTCGACGACGTAGGGCGTCATGAGCTCGATGTTCTCGGTGGCCCTGGCGCGGTCGAACATGATCTGGGACGCGCGGAACTCGTCGCGCCGGTGCACGATCGACACCTTCGAGGAGAACTTGGCCAGGAAGATCGCCTCCTCCATCGCGGAGTCGCCGCCGCCCACGATGATCGTCTCCTTGTCCTTGTAGAAGGCCGCGTCGCAGGTCGCGCAGTAGGAGACGCCCTTGCCGTTGGCCAGCTCGTCCTCGCCCGGGACGCCCAGCTTCTTGTGCTCGGCGCCCATCGAGAGGATCACGGTGCGCGCCTCGTGGCGCTCGTCGCCGACCCAGACCGTGTGCAGGCCGCCCTCCTCGGTCGCGGGCTCGAGACGCGTCGCGTTGTCGGTCTCGAAGCGCGCGCCGAAGCGCTCGGCCTGGTCGCGCATGATCTGCATGAGCTCCGGGCCCATGATGCCGTCGCGGAAGCCGGGGTAGTTCTCCACCTCGGTCGTCTGCTGGAGCAGGCCGCCCCACAGGAAGCCCTCGATGACCAGCGGCGAGAGGTTCGCGCGCGCGGCGTACAGCGCAGCCGTATAGCCGGCCGGGCCGCTGCCGATGATGATGACCTGCCTGTGCCCGAGGACGAAGTCCTCTGGGTGCTCGACGTCTGCCATATGGTTTCTCCGTACCCGTTTCCCGGTCACTTCACTTTGTATAGTGTAGCCGCGGACCGAGCGTCACGCCGCCGCACCGGCCGCCCGGTCCTGCTTCCAGTGCTCCACGGTGCGCCGCAGGCGGAAGTACGCGACGACGCCTGGCAGCAGCGGCAGCCAGAACGTGAAGGCGCGGTAGACGAGCACCGCCACGAGCGCGAGGCTGCCGTTGACGCCGAACGCGGCGTAGGCGCCGATCATGCCGCCCTCCACGCCGCCGACGCCGCCGGGCATCGGCAGCAGGTTGCCGAGCATGCCCAGGAAGAAGGCGAGGATGAGCACGGCGACCGGGGGCGCATCGCCGAACGCGTGGAACGCCGCCCACAGCACCGCGATCTGGAACGCCCAGAAGAGGACGGCGCCCGCCAGGGCGGGGTCGCGCGAGCGCAGGTGCTCCAGGGCGTCGCGGATGCCGGCCGACGTGGCCGCGGGGACCGCGGCGAGCTTCTGGGCGACGCCGGCGAGCCGGCCCTCGCGCGCGGCGAGCGGCGCCAAGCGGCGCTGCAGGTCGGTGGGAACGAACGCGATCGCCAGCGCGCCGCCCAGCAGCGCGACCCCCGCGACGGCGGGCACGAAGGTCAGCGAGAACGGGTCCTGGCCCTTGAAGAGGCCCCAGTGCAGGCCGAAGCCGCAGACGATCACCCCGAATGTGTAGGGCAGGTAGGTGAGCACGAGGAACGAGATCGTCTTGTCGGCCACCGTGCGCTTGCGCATGCCCGAGCGCCGCAGCGCCCACGCGGTCAGCACCAGCCCGCCGGCGCCGCCGGCCGCGAACAGGCGCGAGGCGGCCAGGCCCGCCATCGTGATCTGGTAGCTGGCGGCCCAGCCGATCCGCGACCCGGCGCGCAGGAACACGCCGCGAAACATGGCGACGTAGCCCGCGAACATGCCGAAGGTCAGCAGCAGGGCGGCGATGATCCACTCGGGGCGCCCGTCGTCGATCTGCTTCCACGTGTCCTCGAGCCCGGCGAGCTGCGGCAACAGGAGGTACAGCGCCGCCACCGCGGCCAGCAGGAAGCCGCCCAGCACCACGAGGTTGCGCCGCGTGATCGTGAGCGCCGGGAGTTCCTCGTGGTCGTCGTCCTCCGGCGGCTCCGGATCGACCTGCTTGACCGGAGCCGCGTCGGTCATGCCCGCGCCCGTGACTCCATCGCCCGCACGCCCGCGGACACGCGGGAGAGCAGCGGCGCCGCGGACGGCGTGGCGCGGCGGATGCCCTCGGTCAGCGCAAGGCCGGCCGCCAGGTCGACGACGTAGTGCTCGCCGAGGTACACGAGAGCGACGCCGAGCGTGCCGGCGTAGGCCCACCCGATCGAACCGGCGACGGGGCCCGTCTCTGCCAGTAGGTGGGCGGCCATGACTGAGGTGGCGAAGTGGAGCGACGGCATGGCGGCCAGGGGATTGCCTCCCAGGAAACCGTACAGGGGCCCCCAGCCGGATCCCCAGAACTCCTCGCCGTACTCGACCATCATGCGGCGCAGCTCGGGGGTCAGGCCGTCGTGCATGAGCCCTTCGGCGGCGGCGTACCACGGCGGCGCGGTCGGGATCGCCCAGTAGCCGATCAGCCCGAGGTCGAACGTCGCGTAGACGTGCGCCGCGCCGCGCGGGAACCGCTCGGGGTGGCGGAGCAGCAGGTACGCGACCGTGCCGTGGGGGAACAGGAACCACAGCCAGTGCGACCACACGAGGGCCTTCTCCCAGGTGCGGAAGCGCCCGGGGCGCCCGAGCGCCCGCTGCAGCCGCAGCGTCGGCGTGGTCCCGAGACCGAGGAAGCGGTCGGCGCGCACGGGATAGGCCACGCGAACCCGGCGCTCCAGCGCCTCCGGGTCGTCGTTGGGCATCTGGTAGGTGGCCACGTAGGCCCACATCTGCAGCACGCACGTGGCGACATCGCGCGCACGCGTGCGCGGGAGCAGGACGCAGAGCGCGAACGGGGTGGCCGCCGCAGTCGCGCTGACGACGGGCGGAGGGAGCGGCGCGCGGCGGCGCACGAGTGGCGCCGCCAGGCCGGCGGCGAGCACCGTGACGGCGGCCGCACGGATGGCGGTCGAGAGGCTCACGGCGGCGATCGTAACGTCGCGATCCGCTGCCGCCGCCATGCCCCTGTCGGCGACCCGAGCCGCCGCGCGCACCAGCGCGCGGTGAGCGCTTCGAGCAGCGCGTCGGTGCCACCGGCATAGGATGCGGCTCATGGCCGCCACCCTGCCCGAGCTCGAGACCGTCACCCTGCGCCGCGGCGCGTCCAACGGCGCCGAGCTGCGCATCGAGCTCAACCGCCCCGAGCGCATGAACGCGTGGGACAAGCAGCTCGGGATCGACCTGCTGGCCGCCGTCGAGCTGGCCACGGGCGACGACGGCGTCCGGGCGGTGACCATCACCGGCGCCGGCCGCGCGTTCTCGTCGGGCGCCGACCTGCGCTCCGGCTTCGACCTCACGCCCGCGGGCCGCCCCGACGTGGGCGCCGCGCTGCGGGAGCGCTACCACCCGATCATCACCGGCGTGCGGCGGATGCCCAAGCCGGTGCTGGCCGCCGTGAACGGCCCGGCCGCCGGCATCGGCTGCTCGCTCGCGCTGGCCTGCGAACTCGTGCTGGCGACGGAGTCCGCCTACCTGCTGCTCGCGTTCGTGAACATCGGGCTGGTCCCCGACGGGGGGTTGTCCGTGTTCGTTCCCGCCCGCGCGGGCGCGGGGCGCGCGGCCGAGATGGCGCTGCTGGGCGAGCGCGTCCCGGCGGCGCGCGCGAGCGCATGGGGGCTGGTCGACCGGCTCGTGTCCGACGACTCCTTCGGGGCCGAGGTCGACGCGCTCGCCGAGCGCCTCGCGACGGGCCCCACCCGCGCGTACGCGGCGGCCAAGGTCCAGCTCAACGCGCGGGCCTACGCCGGCCTGGACGAGCAGCTCGAGCTGGAGGCGTCGCTGCAGGAGGAGATGGCCGGGTCGGCGGACTTCGACGAGGGCGTCTCGGCCTTCGTCGAGAAGCGCCCGCCACGGTTCGCAGGCAACTGAGCTCTCCCGCCCGGACAGTCAATACACTGCGCTCCCCGATGGACCGGTCCCGCCCGACGACCCTCCTGCGGCGCGCGCTCGCGCCCGCTCTGCTGGCCCTTTTGATCACCGCGGTCCCGGCTTCCGCCGGCCTGATCCTGCCCGAGGCCGGGCCGACCGAGAACGCGCAGGACACGCAGACGCTGTACTCGATCGTCCTGGTCCTCGCCGTCATCGTGTTCGTCGGCGTCGAGGGCGTGCTCATCTACTGCATGTTCAAGTACCGCGCCCGCAAGGGCCGCGTCGCCGCACAGATCCACGGCAACACGCGCCTGGAGATCGGCTGGACGGTCGGCGCCGCGGTGATCCTCGTCTTCCTCACGGTCGCGACGTTCGTGATGCTGCCCGGGATCAAGAACCCGGCGGCCTCCGACATCGACATGAACGGCAACCCGGTCGCCTCCAACGCGGCGTTCGCCTCTACCGACCAGGACGCGCCGCCGAGGGGCGAGGCGATGAACGTCAAGGTCGACGGCCAACAGTACGTGTGGCAGTACACGTACCCGAGGATCGACGACAAGAAGGTCTTCTCCTACACCGACATGTACGTCCCGGTCGGCATGACGGTCACCCTGGACATCGGTTCCAACGACGTGCAGCACTCGTGGTGGATCCCCGAGCTGGGCGGCAAGATGGACGCGCTCCCCGGCTACACGAACAAGACCTGGTTCAAGGTGACCGAGCCGGGCGAGTGGCGCGGCCAGTGCGCCGAGCTGTGCGGGCGCAACCACGCCAACATGTACGCGCGCGTCATCGGGCTGCCGTTCGATGAGTGGAAGGCGTGGTACGACGAGCAGGCCGCTGAGATCCAGAGCGCCGAGGAGGCCGCGGCACGGGGTCGTGAGGAGCTCGAGCAGGCCGAGGGCGAGGAGGCCACCCAGGGCACCGGCTCGGGGCAGGGCACCAACTCCGGCGACGGCGAGTAGGAAGAAGAAGCTCATGGCCTCAGTCGACTACGCGGCCCGCCGGGCGCCCCGCCCGCAGATCATCACCGGCGCCGTGCGCCCGCAGCCGACCGGCTGGACGTCGTGGATCACCACCACCGACCACAAGCGGATCGGCATCCTCTACCTCTGGACGGTCGCGGTCTTCTTCGTGCTGGGCGGCGTCGAGGCGCTGCTGATCCGCGTGCAGCTCGGCGCGCCGGAGAACACGCTGCTCTCGCCCGAGCGCTACAACCAGCTCTTCACCATGCACGGCACGACGATGATCTTCCTCGTCGTCGTCCCGGTGTGGGCCGGTCTGGCGAACTTCCTGCTGCCGCTGATGATCGGCGCGCGCGACGTCGCCTTCCCGCGCCTGAACGCGTGGTCGTACTGGATGTTCCTGTTCGGCGGGCTGGCGCTGTACGCCTCGTTCTTCTGGACGCCCCCGGAGGCCGGCTGGTTCTCCTACGTGCCGCTCTCCACCAAGGAGTACTCGCCCAGCGGCGGCCAGGACGCGTGGATCTTCATGGCGCACCTCACCGGCCTGTCGTCGCTGATGGGCGCGGTCAACTTCATCGCGACGATCCACAACATGCGCGCGCCCGGCATGGGCTGGGGCCGCCTGCCGCTGTTCATCTGGACGATCCTCATCTACTCCTACCTGATCGTCCTGGCGATCTCGTCGCTGGCCGCGACGGTCACGATGCTGCTGACCGACCGGCACTTCGGGACCAACTTCTTCGATCCGACGCAGGGCGGATCGGCGCTGCTGTGGCAGCACATGTTCTGGTTCTTCGGGCATCCCGAGGTCTACATCTTCGTGCTGCCCGCGTTCGGGGTCTTCTCCGAGGTGATCCCGGTCTTCGCGCGCAAGCCGATCTTCGGCTACAAGGCGATCGCGGCGGCCACCGCCGGGATCGCGTTCCTCGGGATGCTGGTGTGGGCGCACCACATGTTCTCGACGCCGAGCGCCACGGTCGTGCTCGCGTTCTTCATGCTCTCGAGCTTCGTGATCGCGGTGCCGACCGGCGTGAAGATCTTCAACTGGCTCGCGACGCTGTGGCGCGGGACGATCGAGTTCCGGGTGGCGCTGCTGTACGCGGTCGGCGGCATCGGGACGTTCGTCATCGGTGGCATCACGGGCATCTTCCTCGCCGTGTTCCCGGTCGACTGGCAGCTGACCGACACCTACTTCGTCGTCGCGCACATGCACTACGTCGCGTTCGGCGGCAGCGCGTTCGCGATGTTCTCCGCGCTCTACTTCTGGTTTCCCAAGCTGACCGGCCGGATGCTGTCGGAGAGCATGGGCAAGGTGTCGTTCTGGCTGGTGCTGGTCGGCTTCCACACGACGTTCCTCGTGCAGCACTCCGCGGGCCTGAGCGGCATGCCGCGGCGCATCTTCGAGTACGAGTCCGATGCGGGCTGGCATGTCTACAACCTGATCTCCACGGTCGGCGCGTTCATCATCGCCCTCGGCGTGCTGATCACGATCGTCAACGTCGCGCGCTCGCTGAAGGTCGGCGCCGTCGCCGGGCCGGACCCGTGGAAGGCCAACACGCTGGAGTGGTTCACCCTCTCGCCGCCGCCCGAGCACAACTTCGACGTCGTGCCGCGCGTGCGCTCGGTCGAGCCGATGAAGGACTACCGGCGCCAGGTCGAGGAGAGCACGGGCGCCCAGCAGCGCTTCGAGACCGGCCGCCCGATGGCCCACGTGTGACGATCGTGGAAGCGTCTCGCATCCATACCGCCTCCCCCGCCGCGCTCGCGGCCGGCGGCGTCCGGCAGCTCGTCGGCGACTACGTCACGCTGACCAAGCCGAAGGTGCAGTCGCTGCTGCTGCTGACGACGGTCACGACGATGTACGTGGCCGGGGATCCTTCGCTGGCGCTCGTGTTGTGGACCGTCCTGGGCGGGTCGCTGGCGGCCGGCGGCGCCGGCGCCGTCAACCACTGGTACGACCGCGACATCGACGCCCAGATGGCCCGCACGGCCACGCGGCCGGTGCCGGCCGGGCGGATCTCGCCGCGTGCGGCGCTGACGTTCGGGATCGCGCTCGCGGTGCTGTCGTTCGTGGAGCTCTCGCTCGCCGTCAACGTGCTGAGCGCCGTGCTGGCGCTGACCGGCTTCCTCGGCTACGTCTTCGTCTACACGCTGTGGCTGAAGCGCAGGACGCCGCAGAACATCGTCATCGGCGGCGCCGCCGGCGCCGTGCCGCCGCTGGTGGCATGGGCGGCGGTGACCGGCCGGGTCGAGCTGACGGCGCTGTATCTGTTCGCGATCGTCTTCTACTGGACGCCGCCGCACTTCTGGGCGCTCTCGCTGCTGATGAAGGACGAGTACGCGCGCGTGGGCGTGCCGATGATGCCGGTCGTGCGCGGCGAGAACGAGACGCGCCAGCTGATCGTCCTCTACACCGTGCTGCTGGTCGCGTTGACGCTGATGCCGGTCGTGTTCGGCTACTTCGGGGCGATCTACGGCGCGGCCGCCCTGCTGCTGGGCGGCGTGTTCGTCTCGCTTTCGCTGCGGCTGTGGCGCGAGGGCGAGCGGTCGAGCGCCCTGCGGACCTACCTGTTCTCCCTCGCCTACCTCGCGCTGCTGTTCTGCGCGATGGTGCTCGACGCCCGCTTGTAGACTGCCCGCGTCATGGATCGCAAGCTCGCCCGCAAGAACCTCCGGACGGCGTTCGTCGTGTGCGCGATCATGCTCTTCATGTTCGCGATGACCTGGATCGCGGCGCTGATCTACACCCAGTGATGGCCGAGCACGACGACATCGTGGACGCGCCGCCGGTGGGCGAGCAGATCCACATGCCCGCCCCGAGCATCCTGCCGATCCTCAACGCGGTCGGGATCTCGGCCGCGATCGTCGGGATCACGATCTCGATGGTGTTCGTCGTCGCCGGGCTGCTGCTGTTCTTCGTGACGGCGATCATCTGGATCCGCGACGCGCGCCGCGAGATGGACGAGCTCCCGCTCGAGCACCACCACTAGCGGCGGATATCGCCGTGAACGCAGGTGGTACCGGGCGGTGAAGCGGCCGACCGGCGTTGGCGCGCTCGACGTCCTCACAGTAGGGTCGGCCGCCGCTCACGACGTCAGGCACCCTACGGCTGACCCGGGCTCCTCACTCGCTGCGGTCGTTGACGTCTCGGCCGCGGCGCAACACGTTCAGCCGGCCCGCGCGAGCCCCGGCGACTGCGGGATCTCGCAGCTCGCGCCGTCGTCGGTCCAGCAGCGGACGATGTCGCGCACCGAGAGGATGCCGGCGGTCTCCCCGCCGTCGATCACGACGAGGTGGCGGAATCCGCCGCGGACCATCGTGACCGCGGCCTCCTCGAGTGACCAGGAGGGCGCCGCGAAGACGAGGTCCGACGTCAGGTGGTCGGCGACCTTCTCGGTATCGGGGTCCTCACCGCGCCCGATCGAGATCAGGACGTCGCGCTCGGTGACGATGCCCGGCCCCATCGCGTCGGGATCGAGGACGACCGCCGCGCCGACGCGGCGTTCCGCCATCTGCGACGCCGCCTGGCGGAGCGTGTGCCCCGGCCCCACCGTGAGGACCGCTGTGCTCATGCCCTCCCGCACCTGCATGCAAGTTCACCTTCCGAGCTCGTTGAACGCGACGATCGGCACAAGCCTAGCGATGCCGCCGGTGGGGCGCGCCGGATGAGCGCCGGCGCGCCACGTCGCAACGGCGCCCGACTTTGGATAATCCTCTAACACCCCCGCGCGCGTATGGGTGTGCGTGCCCGTGCAACGACCAGCAACCGTCCAACTACGGTCGAGCCTGTACGAGGACGCGACCGCCATCGTCGAGCGGGAGTTCGCGACCGAGCTCTCGCTCGACGACATCGCCCGCCGCGTCGCCTCCTCACGCCGGCAGCTCCAGCGCGCGTACGCCGAGATCGGCGACACCACCTTCCGCGACCACCTGACCGGCGTACGGATGGACCGCGCGGCCGAGCTGCTCGCCCGCCGCAGCGTCACCGTCCGCGAGGTCGCCCACCGCGTCGGCTACCGCCAGCCCGCGCAGTTCGCCAAGGCGTTCCGCCGCCACCTGGGCGTCGCGCCGTCGGACTTCCGCGCCGGCGGCGCCCGCGGGGCGGCGCTTCGCGGCGGCGACCGGCTCGCCGCCTAGCGCCCGCGTCCCGATCGGGCCCCATCGGCTCCCTCCGTCCCGGCAGTTCGGTAAGTTGCCGCGTCCATGGGTCGGGAGCGTTGATGGGAAGCGAGGAGATCACCACGAGCGCGGAGAGCCGTGGCCACCTCAAGCAGCTGGTGGCCATCGGGCTGATCGCGTCGCTGATCGGCATCGCCCTGGGCCTGGCGATCGACTGGTTCCCCACGCAGGCCTCCACGCAGGCCGAGCAGGTCGACACGCTGTGGGACGTCCTCGTGATCTTCTCGGTGCCCGTCTTCGTCCTGGTGATCACGATCGTCCTGTACTGCGTCTGGCGCTACCGGATGAAGCCGGGCGAGGAGCTCAAGGACGGCCCGCCGATCCACGGCAACACGCGGCTGGAGATCATCTGGACGGCGATTCCCGCGATCATCCTCGTCGCGCTCTGCTCCTACGCCTACGTGACGCTGGTCGACATCGAGGAGGCCGACGCCAGCGCGCTGAACGTCACCGTCGTCGGCGAGCAGTTCACCTGGACGTTCTACTACCAGAGCGACGGGAGGAGGATCGCGTCGCCGCAGCTCTACGTGCCGCGCGGCCGGCAGGTCTACTTCACGGTCCAGTCCCAGGACGTCATCCACGACTTCTGGGTGCCCGCCTTCCGCATGAAGATCGACGCTGTCCCCGGCGTGGACACCCATCTGCGCGTCACGCCGAAGACGAACGGCGACTATCCCGTGGTCTGCGCGGAGCTGTGCGGGCTCGGGCACTCGGTCATGCGCCAGACCGCCCACGTCGTCGACCCGTCGGAGTTCGACAAGTGGCTCGAGGACCGCGCGAGCGGCGCGACGGGCGGCGGCGAGACCGACGAGGCCGGCGGCAACGCAGGGGCGCCCGACGGCAAGGCCGTGTTCGCGGCCGCCGCCTGCGGCAGCTGTCACGCGCTCCAGGACGCAGGCACCACCGGCGGCACCGGCCCCGACCTCGACGAGGTGCTGGCCGGCAAGGACGCGCCGTACATCGAGAAGGGCATCGTCGACCCCGGCGCGGAGATCTCGCCGGGCTTCTCGGAGGGGCTGATGCCGGAGAACTTCGACGAGACGCTGCAACCGGCCGAGCTCGACGCCCTGGTGAAGTACCTTGACGAGGTATCGGGATGATGGAGAGACGTCGATGACCGCCTACCTGCGTGCACCGGGCTGGAGCAGGGCGGGCGCCTTCACGGTCGGCGGCGTGCTGTTCGCGGCCGCCCTGGTCACCGCGGTCCGCCTCGCCTACGGGTTCTCGAACCCGCTCGACGGTGCCGACGGCTGGGACGCCAAGTGGCAGAACGCCGTCCTGGTCGTGTCCATGCTCGGGGCGCCGCTGTTCTTCCTCGTCGGCCTCGGCGCCTTCGACTACTGGTTCTACTGGGCAGCGGGGCGGCCGACGCGGCCCGAGGACCACTCGGGCCACGGCGCGACGAGCTGGCGCGACTACTTCCGCATCAACACCGACCACAAGGTGATCGGGATCCAGTACGTCGTCACGTCGTTCTTCTTCATGCTGGTCGGCGGCCTGCTCGCGATGCTGGTGCGCGCCGAGCTGGCGGCGCCCGGCGCGCAGTTCGTGAACCCGAACGCCTACAACGGCCTGTTCAGCGTCCACGCGTCGCTGATGATCTTCCTGTTCGTCATCCCGGTGTTCGCCGGGCTGGCGAACTACGTCCTGCCGCTCATGATCGGCGCGCCGGACATGGCGTTCCCGCGCCTGAACGCGCTGTCGTTCTGGATGCTGCCGGTCGCCGGCGCGATGATGACGGCGTCCTTCTTCGCTCCCGGCGGCTCGTTCTCCACCGGCTGGACGGCCTACGCGCCGCTGTCGACCACGGTGCCGATCGGCCAGCTGTTCTTCACCATCGGCGTCCAGTTCGCGGGCGCGTCGTCGATCGCGACGGCGCTGAACTTCCTGGTGACCATCATCACCATGCGTGCGCCGGGGATGAGCTTCTGGCGCATGCCGCTGCTGGTGTGGGCGAACTTCTCGACCTCGCTGCTGGTCGTGATCGCCACCCCGTTCGTCGCCGCGTCGCAGTTCTTCG
>Ga0136617_10001075_pt1 | contig 23897 bp, 19 predicted proteins | sample AntDrymUQ3222106_2_FD_129672 | JGI IMG/M metagenome (GOLD analysis project Ga0136617, IMG submission 129672) | Polar desert sand microbial communities from Dry Valleys, Antarctica - metaG UQ322 (21.06) | ecosystem: Environmental > Terrestrial > Soil > Desert | place: Antarctica: Dry Valley...
GAATATAAGGACGGTTAAGCCTGCGTTCTATGAGATTACCTACTCGGATTACTAGCTGATTCAAGTAATAGGGTCTCCCTTCGTTAGTATATTTTCATGAAGTGAGGGCAGATACTCAGTGTGACCCTAAGGTGCCTATGCGCGTGGAGTTCGCGAAGATGAAAAACCAACGAGGCTCGACAGCTTACCGTCAGTGTGGCGGCGTACGAAGCTGAAGCCCGGGCTCAGTGTCTTCCTGAAGGAAATCACCGATATCTATAGCTAAGCGTTTGAGCTTCTTATAAAGAGTCTGCCGTGAGCCCAGCCCAAGGGCCTCGCTGGCTCGTGCCACATTGCAATCGTTGCGCTTCAAGGCTTCCGTGATGACACGGCGCTCATAATCGTCGAGTAAGGCTTCCAGATTCTCGGGTGAGCGCCCGGCTGAAGTAACATCATGAAATCTCTGCGGCAGGATGTGCCCGCTGATATGTTCCGGAGTTATGTATCCGTTCTCGTCCGCGTATAGAACCAGGCGTTCAATTTCCGCCGCCAGTTCCCGAACATTGCCGGGCCAGGTGTGTTCTTCCAGAATCCGAATGGCTTCCCAGGTGATGCCGGCAATTGCATGGTCATTTCTCCGGGCGTAATGCGTGAGGAAGTAGGAGATAAGAGTGGAAACGTCTTCGGGCCGCTCTCGAAGGGGCGGAACTTTGATGGTTAGTGCGGCAATTCTATAATAGAGGTCTTCGCGAAAAACTTTGTTGCGTACCAGCTCCTCGATATTCTTGTGAGTTGCGGCAATCACTCGGACGTTCACCTTCCGCGGCATACGGTCTCCGAGAGTGTGGATTTCGCCATCCTGAAGAAAACGCAGTAGCTTCGGTTGGAGCGTTAGCGGCAGATCACCAATTTCATCCAGGAATAGCGTGCCGTTTTCAGCCGCTCGAATTAGCCCTTCGTGATCCGCAAGGGCCCCTGTGAAAGTGCCTTTTCGGTGGCCAAACAGCATGCTTTCAATCAGTTCCGCCGGAACAGCGGAACAGTTGAAAGGAACAAACTCCTTCTCGGATCTCTTGCTGAGTCGGTGAATGGCTCGCGCAATGAGATCTTTGCCGGTTCCCGATTCACCCGTAACCAGCACCGTCGAATCCGAGTCTTTGACCCGCTCAACATCGCGGGCCACGTCCGCCATGGCCCGACTTGTAAACACCATTCCCGGAAGCGAGGACTTTGCGACTCGGCTGTCCAGGGCTTCCGGCCCATTTGGGACCTCGTTTCTTGCCGTGGCTACATGCGCGTGGGCGAGGTGGGCTACATCCAGCAGTGCTCGTAGATTCTTGGCTTGCGGTTCCGTAAGTGGTCGTACGCAACACCCGTAGAGCGCTGCACCTTCACGGCGGCCGGTCGGCGCCGCCAGCACAAAGCAAAAAGCTGAGGAACCAGCGGCAATCGTCGGAAAAGCACCAGCTATGCTAAGCGTCTCTGCGACGACATTTTGACCTTTCTCAATTTCATCCTCCTCGAGACCTTCGGCCCACTTTAAACGCGGACGCTGACCAGTTGTTAGTGTCCAGATGGATAAGCCGTAGGTGGGCGCAGTTGCCTCCACCATCAAACTCAATTTGAGCATGACCTCGTAAAGCAGATCTGGGCCAGAGCTTGCAGCCTGGCAAACTGCGCGCACGATCGCGCTTATGGGGAGGTTGTTTTGATCCAAAGAGGTTTGTTCCACAATACTCGAACGCAATTCCGGCGAGCTAGACATATCCCACCTACCGTTCTGATTGAACTCATTGGGGGTGTTGGCGACTGGGAGTCTAAGTAGGCTGCAACACGTGCGGAGAGGTGGGCAAGAATTGTGAGTGATCAGCTTACGATCGATGGCGGGCTGATTATTTCAACCGACTACGAGTCTAGACTTCATGAGGGAGCAGTGTCAACAGATTTTGCTTGCGGCCAAGCGCTAGCCATCCGACTGCATGATTACCGTTCGCCAAGCGTACGCCAATTTGGTGCGTTAAGCGCCGTTAGTTCAAGTAAACGTTGAACTTAGGTGGTTAAGTGGTTGCAAAGAAATATCTTTACTACCTTAAGCACCGATGCTATGTTCGGCCACCTTGTTGCTAAAGTGTTGACTGGAAACGGATTGGCAGTAACCAAAACACATTCCCTTGGGGCAGCAGGGTTAGAAACACCAAGTATCTTGTGGTCGCATTGCCCAATTCTGGGTTAAGCAGCTTCTTAAAGATTCGCAATGTCAATTCGCTTCGGAACCTCAGGATGGCGGGCGGTAATCGCGGACGAGTTTACCTTTGCCGGTGTTCGCAAAGTCACGGAAGCTATCTGCACCCATTTTGAGAGTACCGCTCACACTAACAATCCAATCGTTGTGGGACACGACACCAGGTTCCTGGGCGAGCGTTTTGCGGCTGAATGTGCGGGCATTGTGTCAGCTAAGGGTTTCCGCGCATTGCTCTGCACCGAGCCGACACCTACTCCCGTCATTTCCCACGCGATTCTCACTGAGAGCGCCGTTTGTGGGATCAATTTTACCGCCTCGCACAATCCGCCTGAATACAGCGGAATGAAGCTTTCCACATCCGATGGCGCTCCTGCTCTTCCGGACATCACCCGCCACGTGGAAAGTCTGATTTCAGAGCCGCGAGCTTCCCTTTCTCCGACCGGTACAAACAAAACCGGCAAAACGGATCGGGGTACCCAAGCAGGTGGCCCGCTTGAGGTGCCGGCTTATGAGACTCACTCGCCGCGGTTAGCTTATCTAGCAGATCTCGAAAACAAGATCAATTTCAACGTAATTGCCGGTGCCGCCGGACGATATGCCTTTGACCCTCTGTGGGGTACGGGCCGCGGATACCTTGATGAAGCACTCCGGAGGCACGGAGTCGAAGTCGAAACGATTCACGACTGGCGTGATGTTCTCTTCGGCGGGCGCTCTCCGGAGCCCGAAGTCAGCCACCTCGATGAACTTCGCTCTATGGTGCTGTCGAAGGGATGCGTACTTGGTCTGGCGACTGACGGAGATGGAGATCGCTTTGGAGTAATCGATTCAAATGGCGCTTTCATCACTCCGAACCAACTCATTGCCGTTCTGTTTGATTACCTGGCAGAGTCCAGAAAGTGGGATGGCGGCGTAGCCCGTTCAGTGGCAACGTCGCACCTGGTGGACCGCGTGGCTGTAAAGCGCGGCCTGCCCGTGTTTGAGACGCCCGTGGGTTTCAAATACATCGGAGAATTGATCAATGAAGACAAGATTATCCTTGGCGGCGAAGAATCGGCGGGATTGTCAATCAAAGGTCACTATCCGGAGAAAGATGGCATCCTTGCGTGTCTGCTCGCTGCGGAGGCAGTCGCGGCGCGCGGCGCGAGTTTAACGGAACAATTGAATGCACTTTACGCCCAGGTAGGCAGACTCGAGTCGGGAAGAATCGGTGTGCGTTCGACACCGGAACTGATGGGGTCTCTCAGCGAGAAACTACGACAGGAAGCCAGCAACATTGGCGGCCGAAAGGTTGAGGAGACAAATCGTACGGATGGCGTGAAGTTTATTTTTGCGGATGGTTCTTGGTTACTGATGCGCCCGTCGGGCACAGAACCGCTCATCCGTATTTACGCGGAATCAGAATCGGCAAAGGACTTGGAGGTGCTTCTTGAGCAGGGTCGCAAATACTTATTGGGTTGATGAACGAATTCGCTCGCAGCGGGTAGTGCCAAGGGCAGCCTCTCCTTTCGCTCCAGTGCGTGAGATTTCGTTGGACATTATTGGAACTCGTGCCGAGGTTCGTCGGCGTGGGGGAATCATACCGTCCTGGGTGATCTTTGGAATGGTCATCCTGGGAACATTTGCTGTTTGCGTATCGGTGACAATGCGCACGCGAGCCAGGATGAACATGGCTTCCCAGCAGTTCGTCAGGATGCATACGGATGTACAGGCTTTACGCAGCCATAATCAGTCGTTGCGACTCGAGGTTGAGCAGTTACGCAACGACCCCCGCACTATTGAGTCAGCCGCACGGAGCCGGCTCAACATGGTCCGGGCTAATGAGATTGTAGTACCCATCGAATGAGCAAAAGGAGAAGCTCGTTCGCATCGGGGGGTGCTGGATTCAGTTTTCGCCTGCCGATTGCCGCCGCCGGTCTCCCGCTTGAAACCACACGTACTCCGGGTCCTGCCCTGCTCGCGCGGCTGTGACTGCCATCGCAGCCGCGCTCCTTCTTCAAACTAGTCAGTACCTGCAGCAAAGCGCGGTTGACACTCCCCTACCCCTCTACTAATATCGATTTCTTCCCAGTGAACGCTTAATAGTCGAGAGGGTTATGCCTGAAACAAAGGAAACTACTTCCCCTGAGCAAGCCGAAGTCGAACGATGGGAACGTGAAACCCTTGAGCCCACAGTAAATAAGAATCCCGAAACAAAGAAGCGCTTTGAAAGTGTATCCCTCGAGGAAGTGAACCGGCTTTACACGCCGGCGGATATCTCCGATCAAGACTTCGCTGAAGACATCTCCTTCCCTGGCGAGTTTCCCTACACTCGCGGCATACATCCCACCGGCTATCGCGGCAAACTCTGGACGATGCGCCAGTTTGCCGGCTTCAGCACGCCGGAAGAAACGAACGCTCGGTTCAAATACTTGTTGAAACAAGGCCAGAACGGTCTGTCAGTAGCTTATGACCTGCCCACTCTAATGGGCTACGACGCCGACTCTCCACTATCTGAGGGCGAGGTTGGCAAGTGTGGCGTGGCCGTCTCCTCCCTCGCTGATATGGAGGTGCTTTTTGATGGGATACCTCTGGAACAGGTAACAGTCTCACAAACGATTAACGCGCCGGCGTCAGTGCTGCTGGCGATGTACCTCGTGGTTGCCGAAAAACAAGGAGCGGACTGGAAGAAAATCTCCGGGACTCTGCAAAACGACATTCTCAAGGAATACATCGCGCAGAAGGAATGGATCTATCCTATCCGTCCTGCCATGAAGCTGGTGATTGACACGTTTGAGTTCTGCAACGAGCACGTGCCTCGCTACAATCCGGTTTCCGTTAGTGGGTATCACATAAGAGAAGCTGGGGCCACTGCCTTTCAGGAACTGGCCTTCACCTTACGCGACGGGCTCGAGTACGTTGAGTGGGGGGTGCGCGCGGGCCTCGACCCAGATCGGTTTGTTCCGCGCATTTCCTTTTTCTTTAACGCCCATAACGACTTTTTTGAAGAGGTCGCCAAGTATCGCGCGGCCCGCCGCATCTGGGCTCGGGAGATGCGCGATCGCTTTGGTTCAACCAACGAACGCACCCTTAAGTTACGCTTTCATACTCAAACCGCGGGAGTTTCGCTGACTGTCCAGCAACCACTCAACAATATCGTGCGGGTGGCAATTCAAGCCCTCGCAGGGGTGCTCGGTGGCACTCAGAGCTTGCACACCGACGCATACGACGAAGCGTTAGCCCTTCCGACCGACCGCGCCGCACTCATTGCTCTCCGAACGCAGCAGATAATTGCCGAAGAGACGGGAGTCGCCAACACGGTGGACCCGCTGGGCGGCTCGTATTTTCTGGAAGCGCTGACACAGAAGATGGAAGATGGTGCCCGCGATTACTTCGGCAAGATTGATTCGATGGGGGGCATGGTCGCGGCGATTGAGAAAGGCTTCCCGCAACGAGAGATTCAAGACTCAGCTTACCAATATCAGAAAGCCGTCGAGCGGGGCGAGCAAGTGATCGTGGGCGTAAATAAATACCAGATCGAGGGGGAAGCACAGATTTCCACGCTCGTGATTGACGAATCTGTTCGCGACCACCAGGTCCAACGCCTCGAGCAGGCCCGCGGACGAAGAGATGCCGGGTCAGTCGATAACGCCCTCGAGAAACTCAAGAAGGCAGCCCAGCACGACCAGAACACAATGCCGGCCACGATCGAAGCGGTCCGCGCTTACGCTACCCTGGGCGAAATCTGCTCCGCGCTCCGCGATGTTTATGGCGTTTACGAAGAGCCTGCGTTCTAGTCGCCAGTTCGTGGCAATCGGCAGCAGTTTCGGACGTAACATTTTCAATTTATCATTTTCATTTTTCAATTTGTCATTGTGGGATTACTGGTCGGTTTGCGTAGCATGATATTCCAGACTTTCCGTAGGTATCTCGTGTCGGTTGTGCTTTGCATGTCCTCAGTTATTGGGTTCAGCCGGGATCGAAAGGAACCGGACGTGTTCGGCGAGAACATTGGAGTCGTGCGGAAGTTACTAGTGTCTCCCAAATACCTGTTCAACAGTTAAGCATGTTCGCTCGTTTTGTGAATGAGAGAAAAGCGCTTTGAGTTTCGTGATTTTAGTGTGATTTTGTGGATCGTCTTCCGTGGGCAGAGACTCGATTCACGAAATCACACTAACCCGCGCGAAAAAAGACTGTAGTCAATTGAGGCCCTACAACTAGCTAGTTCACTCCGAGAAATGCCAAATGAGAATTGGAAATTGGCTTTGACTCGACGTTGGGATAACGACTAACAGCTATCACCCTTATGCCCGAACGCAAAATACGTGTACTGGTAGCTAAGCCCGGACTCGATGGTCATGATCGAGGGGCAAAGGTAATCGCCCGCGCGCTGCGCGACGCCGGGATGGAGGTCATCTACACTGGCCTCCGCCAAACGCCTGAAATGATTGCGGCCGCGGCCTTGCAGGAAGATGTCGATGCGGTAGGAGTTTCCATCCTGAGCGGCGCACATAACACGCTTTGCCCACGTATCGTCGAGTTGCTTAGAGGACAAGGAATGGACGATTGTCTAGTGCTCCTTGGTGGCATCGTGCCACAAGAAGATGTCTCTAAGTTGAAGGCAGCGGGTGTGGCGGAGATTTTTCTACCGGGCACCTCGACCGAAGACATCGTGACGTTTCTCCGTGAGAATGTTAAGCCGAGGGAATGAAAGGGCGGGGAAGCCAGGGCGAAGGGAGAGACGGTCAAATTCGCAGGTTGGGAAGTGTGGTTACCCCCGCCTGACACTCATGAAAACCAGGCCGGAGTAAACACCCTTCCTTACCTGCAAACTTATTCAGCATGGGAGTAGACTCTAATCACTTTAACTCAGACCGTAATCCAAAGCTTATGTCCTGAATAGCAATGAGTGAACAGTTTTCCTCATTAACCACAGAACTCACCGGGTCCGTTGCCATCATTCGCTTTGATCGTCCTGCCGAACGTAATCCATTATCAATTGCCACGAGCTGAGAACCTCGTTCTCGACGGCGGCGGTGAGTTCGAATGTCGAGGCGATTATCTTCACCGGCGCCGACGATGTGTTTGCTTCCGGCGCAGATATTCGCTAACTGACAAAACTCGACTCAGCGTCTGCGCGAGAATTTGCCAAAAATGGGTCAGGTGCTCTTCCAGACGATTGCCAGCGCAGGTGACGATCGCAGCGGTCAACGGCTACTGCATGGGGTGGACTCAACCTCGCTCTTGCTTGCGATATTCGGCTAGCCTCAGCGAATGCGGTTTTCGCTCATCCAGGAGCGCGTCTGGGAATTATTACCGGCTGGGGTGGGACTCAACGATTGCCGAGGATAGTTGGCAAGGCCCGCGCCCTGGAGTTCTTCGCAAACGGCCCGGCGTGTTTCGAGCCAGGAAGCCCTTAAGATTGGTTTGATTACTCAGATTCATGATCCGGTTCTGGAGTCTGCTCTCGCCCTGGCCGTCACGGCCTCAAGAAGAAAGGCGCCGAGCAAAAGCCCGGCGCCTACTCACGCCCCTTAAATTCCCTTCCCTCAGAAAGTAAGTCGAGCTCCCAACTGAAGCGTCATAGGCCTACCCACTGGCGGACCAAAACCGGGCCCGAACAATGAGACTGGCTGCAAGAAGGCTCCCGAACTCGTAGCCGGACTCAGATGGAACCGGTTTGCCAACGCCAGGTTCTCCTGTTGAGTCGACAACACGTCCGACAATGTCGCCGGTCGTGCCCTGAGCGATGGCGGGTGACACCAGGCACAAGTACAGAGCAATGGCGAGAGCTAACCTGCTGAATGAGAACTTGGGGTTCATAACAAAGCCTCCTTATGAAATCTCGGGTATTTTTCCACCTGAATGCGGAGAAGTGGGTATAGTGACGTCGTCAGGAAAGTTCAGCTTCTCTCTCGTGAAGCAACCAATGTACCAAGAAAGCTGCCCGGGATAAGTCACCCCTTTTAAAGGGGAAACTTGACTCCAAATCCAAACCAAATTTTTGTTTGAGAGAAGACGTATTCAAAATTGTGGGTATATGACGTTTTTCGGATTTCGTTCGAGGAAAATATCACCCTTTTCTCGTAAAGCGGGCAATACCTTTCTGGCAGTCCTCAGTCATGCGCGCAATAACGTTTACGTCAACTCCCGTTTCCAGTGCTTCGGTAAACGCCATTCCATCCGTTTGATGAAGCAACGTCTTGGTAAGCGCTACGGCAGATTTACTCACCTTCTCGAATACTCCTACGTAGGAGTTCAATTCATCATCAAACGTCTCGTCACTGAATACCTGGTTTACTAATCCAACCTGCTTCGCTTCCTCCGCACTGATTTCTACCCCGCGAGTAAGCAGTTCAAACGCGCGTTTCTCTGACACATTGCGTTTTAAGATCGCCAGGACCATTGCCGGAACGAAACCGATCTTCACTTCCGGATAACCAAACCGGGCCGAGCTTGTCGCTACCACCAGATCACAAGCGCTCGCCAATCCACATCCTCCGGCTAGGGCCCGGCCTCGAACCGCAGCCACAACCGGAACTGGCACTTGCCGGATCAGTTCAAACAGCTCCATCAGAGAGCGTGCGTCTTCCACGTTCTCTGAAACCGATGCTTCGGATATCTTCCTGAGCGCCTCGAGATCCGCCCCGGCGCAAAAATCCTGACCAGCACCGGTGATCACCACAACGCGCACCCCAACCTCCGACCGTGCCCGATGCAAGGTGTTCGTCAGACCAGTCACCATCGCATCGTTCAGCGCGTTTCGTTTCGCGGGACGATTGAGAGTGATGTGCGCAACGCTTTCGTTGATCGCAAAGAGGACAGGAAAGCTTTCGTGGGTCATTATTGTGGAGTGCGGTTGCCACGATCAGCCAGCCGCGCATTAGCCGCACAATTTGCCTTGTCCCTCCTAAGGGACGAAGTCAATAGCCGGGGGGACGCCCCCGGAAAACGGTAAAGCTTTCCGACCCTGAAAGAATCGCACCATGCCAAACAAAGATTCAACGTCCGTGATGTGATCCCTCGAGACTGCGACCCTTCCAGGGCCGGAAACTAAAACCTTCCCTTAACGGCGGCGTTGCCCCCGGCTAATAACTTCATGTCTTTCAGGCTCGTTCACACTCGCTACCACGACCCCTAGCGCGCCGCACGCTTGGGGACCCCGGTTCGCTCTGCTCTGTCGATCATCGCGCACTCAGGAATTCAGCCAGCGCGGTGTTTACTTCATCAACCGCCTCGTTTTGCACCCAATGGCCACTATCAGGTATCCGCAACTCGCGGTAAGGCGCATCGATGTAATCTGCAACCCCCCGTACCGTCTGAGGAAGAATCGCGAAATCTTGCTCGCCAAAAATAAAGAGCGTCGGCACGCGAATGCGCCCACCCTTCCGTGTCTCTTTTTCACCTGGCGGCCGAGTTGTCGCCGCCGTTTTCGGCACACGCAGTATTCGAAAGACGTTCGCGCGATAATAGTTGATCGCGCTCGTCAGCGCACCCGGCTGACGCAGGGCTTCTTTGTAGATTTCAACATCAGCATCAGTGAAGCTGCCGGTTCTGACGACCTTTTCTTTGAAAACGCGGTCGAGGCCTCTGAAGCTGTTCCTTCTGATTGCCCATTCGGGTACGCGCGGAAGCTGGAAGAAAAACATGTACCAGCTTCTGAGCAACTGGCGCAGCGAGATATTTGCACGCCAAGCCGCCGCTGGGGGAACTTGTAATACTGCGAGTTTGGAAACGCGTTCGGGATACTTTTGCGCGACGGCCCAGGCTACACCGGCGCCCCAGTCGTGACCGACGATGGCTGCCTTCCCGCCGCCGAAGTGATCTATGAGACCAATCACATCTTTCGCCAGCACGTCGGTCGAATAGTCCTCAACGCGAGGAGGCTTGTCGCTCAAGTTGAAACCCCGCATATCCGGAGCAACGACATGAAAATGGGTGCCCAGAACGGTCAGCTGATGACGCCACGAATACCAGAACTCGGGAAAGCCGTGCAGTAAGATAACGAGATCGTCGCCGCCACCGCTTTCGGCGTAGTGCAGGCGAATGCCGTTTGCTTTGGCATAGCCATGCCGTATTTCCATTAGGGACGTATTGGCGGGACATTTCCATATGTCATTTGACATTTTTCATTCGCCTTCGCTGACTTCTTGTTCGTGTCCGTTCGTGCGATTTCGTGGATCGTTCCGATCTCTCGGCCAAGCAAACGATCTACGAAGGTAACGAAGCACCACGAAACGAGATCCAGGGGAAATGATCAATGAGGAATGTCAAATGCCATATGGAAAATGTTAGTCCAGTGCTAAAGAGCGGGCTTCCTCATCGGGGATATCAATCTGCATTCGCAAAAGCGCCGTGGAGAACGTCTTCCCCTGAGCATCGGTCATCAGAGACAGAGTTCCACCGCCGCCGAGGCTTTCATGCAGCAGGAAATTAAGGGCACCGAGATTTGCCAGCTCAAACCTTTCCACGTTGCCTTTGCAGATACCTTCGAAGTGTTGCTTGACGCGCTCGGCGGTGACTTCCCGAAGAAGAATCGGATAAAACTCATCGCGGAGCGCGATCAGGCCCACGTTCGCTGTGTCACCTTTATCGCCTGAACGCGCGTGGGCTAGGAGGGTTAGTTGGATTTGCATTGTGCGAAGTGCTTCGTGCTTTGTTCCTGGTCGTTTGCTATGTAGCAATTCTAACCCAGGGTTGCTGCAACCCCGGGGAATAAAGAATCGTAAGGCTCAAAGCGTGGCGAACGGTCGGGAGGCGCTATCGACGAACTCCTTCAGAGTTCGCGGAAATATTTGAAGTTCTGGAATCGCAGGTTGTTGCAACCCCGGGGCGGAACTCACCACCGCTTTCAGCGTACTTCCATCTCCCCGGTTTCACCTCCCCATCACGTCTCGATTACCTGAACCTTCGGTTTAATCTCTTCCTTGGGAATCAGCGCCGGCCAGTAGGCCACAATTTCCTCCACCTTGGGTCGCCCTCCAGCGAAGCCGGTCACGCCTGGTGGTCCTGTCAGAACCAAGGGAGCAATCTCCTTCGTGAATCTCTCGATTGCACTACGATCGTCGCCTCGCACTCCCACGCGCAGCTGTACTTCCGGCAAATCGCTCACTGGCTCGCCCGACAGACACCCGTGCGTTGCGTTGACTCCCACAAACTCGGTGAGCACCTGATCGAATTTCAGACCGAGTCGATCGAGACGCGCCCGTAAGATCTTGTCGGCTACTTGCGCTTTCGCGTACGCGTCCGGCCAGGAGTACATGAGGGTGCCAACAGCCTTATATCCGGCCGAGTAACTTATCGAGACTTTGAGAAACTCAGTTGCCGGTCGCCCTTTGATTCCGTAAATGCGAACGCGGTCACGGCCTTCGTATTCGAGATGCACGGTGGTGAAATCCGCAACGCAATCCGGCGTAAGGTAGGAGCGCGGATCGCCCATCTCATACACCAGTTGTTCTTTGATAGAAGGGATAATCACCCAGCCGCCGGTGCCTTCGTGCTTCGTGATGACAAACGTGCCGTCGGGCGATGCTTCTACAATGGGGAAACCAACATTGGCAAGGTTGGGGACGCTGCGCCATTCATACTGGCAGTTGCCGCCGGAACACTGGGCGCCACATTCTATGATGTGTCCGGCGATTGTTCCTGCAGACAATCTGTTCCAATCATCTGCCGCCCAGCCAAACTCATGAATCAACGGCGCGAGTGTCAGGCCAGTGTCGGTCGCGCGACCCGTGATAACGATACACGCGCCTCCATTCAGCGCCTCCACCATGGGCCAGGCACCGAGATAGGCGTTTGCGCTTTGAATTCGATCGCGCACAGACGCCAGCGGCTCTTCGGTGTCCATGTTACGCAACTCGATTCCCCGCCCCAACAGTTCATCGAGCCTGGGCATGATGTCGTCGCCAGTTACTATTCCGATACGTAGTTTGCCGGCAAGTCCAAGATCCCTGGCAACTTCACGCACAGCTTCGGCGCAACCTTCGACGTTTACCCCTCCCGCGTTTGCCGTAACCCGAATATTTCGTTCGACGCATGCCGGCAGTATTTGTTTCATCAGGGGAATGAAGTCCTTCGCGTAGCCGGCGTTAGGATCTCGCGAACGTTGCTTTTGCATGATCGACATCGTCACTTCCGCGAGATAGTCGAGCATCAGGTAATCGATCGGCCCACCTTCAACCTGGCGCACGGGTGCATCAAGCAGGTCCCCCCAGAAACCCTGACCGGCAGCAATGCGAATCTTCTGTTTCATGAGTCTGGGAAATCTGTGCAATCTGCGGATGATCCCTACGCCAACAAGGGCGGTAACACAAACGGTCCGATATGCGGCCCGTTGTAGTTCAGGCTGGTGCGCAGCGCTAGTTCCAACGCCTCGCGCGTGGATTCCGGTTTAATCACTGCATCCACAAAGCCGCGCGCCGCAGCATATTTCGCGTCCAGCTGCATCTCGTAAGTCTCGCGCACCTGATCCATTTCAGCATCGAGCTCAGGACCGGGCTCTTGTTGGTTCTTTTTCAACTTATCGAGCTGGCTCCCAAACACCGCTTGAACCGCCGAGTCGCCTTCCATAACGCCCATACGTCCGGTTGGCCAACTGAATATAAAGTCCGGGTCGAACCCCTGCCCCGCCATGGCATAGTAGCCGGCGCCGGACGCATGGTTCACCGTGAGCACGATCTTCGGCACCAGAGCCGTTGCCATTGCCTCAACAAAGCGCGCGCCCGCGCGAATTATTCCCGAGTGCTCCGCTTCGGGGCCTACCATGAAGCCGGACACATCCTGGATGAAGAGCAAAGGGGTCTGACGCCGGTTGCACGTTTCGATAAAGTAGGCCACCTTCTCGGCCGATTCCGTATAAATGATTCCGCCAAAGCGCGGCGGTCCACCGCCTGGGGCTCGAATCATGCCGCGGTTGTTGGCGATGACACCCACCTGAATGCCGCACAGGCGCGCATGCCCCGTGATCATCTCCTTAGCATAGTCGGCTTGAAACTCATCCAGATGCGCGCCATCCAGCAAGCAGTCGAGAAGGTGGCGGGCGTTATAGGGCTGCTTGTGATCCTCCGGGATGATGTTGTAGAGGTCAGAAATGGGTCGCGCCGCATCCACCCTCGGTAGGATTGGAACTACGCTCGAGGGTTTCACCGGTAACTCAGGAACAAACTCACGTATTTTAACGAGACAGGACTGGTCGTCGGCAACTCGATAGTGGGCGACGCCTGACACTTCATTGTGTGCGCGGGCGCCTCCGAGCGTTTCATTGTCGATGGTTTGTCCAGTTGCTCCTTTTACCAGATTCGCTCCACCCAAGCCCATGAACGATGTGCCTTCGACCATTATAATGACGTCTGAGAGGGCGGGGAGGTATGCGCCGCCCGCGATGCATGGTCCCATCACAGCAGAAATCTGCGGAATCTTCAGATATCGACGCATGAGCGAGTTGTAATAGAAGATTCGTGACGCGCCATACTGACCTGGAAATACTCCGCCTTGATACGGCAGATTGACGCCCGCGGAATCGACGAGGTAAATGATTGGCACGTGTGAGCGCATCGCGATCTCCTGCGCACGCAGAATCTTTTTGATGGTTTCCGGCCACCATGAGCCTGCCTTCACGGTTGCATCATTGGCCACAATTACAACTTCCCTGCCCTCGACCCGACCGACAACGGTGACTACCCCGGCGCCTGGGGCGCCGCCATCGTATTGATCGTAAGCCACTAGCAGGCCGATCTCCTGCACGTATGAGTGTTTATCGAGCAAAAGATCGATACGTTCGCGGGCGGTGAGCTTCCCTTGCTTATGCTGGCGCTCGATCTTCTCCAACCCGCCACCGAGCCGCAGTTTCGCCTCCAGCTCTCCCAACTCAGCCGTCAATTCTCTTAAGCGTTTATTGGATTGTTTTTCCGCGGAGCTTTTAGGGAACTCTTTTACTGAGTATTCGGTGGCGCTGCGTTTCACGGTTTAAGCTTCACGGCTAATAATTTAAATTGCCGCCCAAAGTAACACGAGGAGAGAGATTGTGACAATTGGCGTGGTGGAGGTTGGTTTTTAGAACCGCGACGGCTGACGGCGGCCACCGCGGTGGCTCTCAGCGAACTTTGGAGTGGGCCGGTGGACCGAATCGGTTCGGTTTTCCAGCGTGGCAGAGCCGTTGGGGTAGAGACGACGGCGCTTTGATTTCGCTTTCTCGGGACACATTCAATACGGGTGGCCCTGCGGCCCTACTACATAGTTATTGGAGCGCAGACCAGACCTCCCAAAGCAGTAAGTAGCCCTCGCTACCAACAAATACAAAAGAGGCCACCGCTATCGGTAGCCTCTTTCTCGGCAATCAATTCACATTCAATCCTGATTGCGGTTTCGATTGCTATTTCGGTTTGCGTTAGCGTTAGCGTTGTTGCTGTTGGTAGACCTCACGCCGGCCGTGTTGGCGTTACCGTTATCGTTGGTTAACACTGCGGTATTTGACGAAACTGTCTTGCTATTCGCGTTTGCCGGAATGTTTGCGTTAGCGTCAACCACGCCTTCGCGTGGTGGGTTGCCAGCAGCATTGCTGTTGTTGGCATTCACTGTACTGTTGGTGTTGGTCTCGGCAGCTCCGCACCCTGCCAGGGTAACGGCGGCCGAGAGCGCCAACGCAAGCGCTAAGTTGCGTTGCATCGTTGTTCTCCTCCACTGTCTATCGTAATCGTTAGCCTCGGGCTAACGTCAAACGTAACGGTCAAACTTAGCGATAGAGCGACTCAGCTTTGTTTGTGCGCCAGTCGTTCTCAAAGTAGTCCGCATCTTCAGTAGTGCGCGGATTGACGCCCATGACGATGCCACCCTCTTTAAGTCCTTTTTCGTAGTGCTTCGCGTGCTCCTCGGGAATTCCAGCCCCCACGAGCGCGCCCACAACGCCGCCCGTCAAGGCACCCGCGCCTCCGCCGGCAATAGCTGCTGCAATAGGACCGGCGATTAGCAAGCCGATACCAGGCAGGGCCAAGGTCGTACCGATGGCCGCTATGGCCGCTAAAGTTGCGCCCACACCGCCGCCGATTGCTGCGCCCTTACCGGCACCTTCCCATGCCTTGGTTCCTAGTTCGGTATCATCATCCGCGAAGTGCTTTTTCCGTGTCTCATCCGACATCAGGAGATTGACGTCGTCTTTACCGTAGCCGCGATCGCCCAATCCCTTATAAGCACGTTCGGCGCTTTCACGGTCCCTGAATAAACCGGTTAACATACGCTTCTCGCTCCCGCGTGCCGTTCCCACTGAGCTGTCAGTAATGCCATCCTTGTTATAATCTGCCATTTGCTTGCTCCTTTTGTTTTTAAGAACTGTGTATTTATGCGAGCACAGAAGAAGCGCTACCACGGCAACCCGCCTGCTCTCGTTTCGCTTCAGTGCACCCTTTCGATTCCCACACTTAGGTTTCACCACTTTCCTCTGCAACGTCCATACCACTTGGGTCCGCACCAGAGCCCGTCCACATCAAGCCGGCATGTCACTCTTCTGGCGTCTTGCCGTTTCCGCCGCAGTTCCAGCCTTGCTGAATATTTGAAGCCTTCTTCTTGAGAAGAAATTTCTGTTCAATGCGGTGAGTGCGGGTGGAAGTCGCATGCTTAAAGGGTAATCAAAACGGTCGAGACGGAGAGGGGTAATACGAATTTGATACAGATCGTTCTGTACCTGTGCAGAGGCTCTTTCCTTTCGCCTCGCCGCAAAGCATGATTCGGTGATTTAGAGCTTGCAACTGGGCGAGACCCTAAAACCCGGGGGAGGAAGCGGATCGTGGGGAGTAGCTAAAATCGACCGAGTCCTGAAACAGGCGGCAGATTATTCATTTACGTTCCACCTAGTTCCTTTTGTTTGCCTCTGCCAGCGGTTCCCCGCTTGAAATCCAACCGATGCCGGGTTCGCGGCCGTCAGTCGACCCTCAGAAACCCTCTATTTGGCCCCTCAATAGAAAACTCGTTGAAGGTTTTGTCTAATATGTGTACTCTCTGATCTGCGGATTCTCACGAAGGCGTCCCCAGCTCCATCCATCCGCAGCCCTGATTTACCAACTCTGACCACAAGGAGGGTTGCGATGAAACGTTGCTCCCAGTGTGATTTTATTTATGAGGACGATCAGCACCACTGCGACATGGATGGGCACGAACTCGTCTATGAACCAACGCTTCAGCCCCTCCAACAATACGCAGCCAACATAGCAACCTCACCGTCCATTCGATCAGAGAAGTCAGCGTCAAAGCGTCAAGCACTCGCAGCCGTCACAGCCGTGCTCATAGCTACCGTTCTATCCGTGGGCTATTCCGGATTCACAATGGAATACGCGCCGCAGAACACGAAGGCTCCCTCAACAAACGTCATCAGCGCACCCCAGTCCGCACCTGATCAAACTCCTGCCACTCCGGTTCTCACTCCCACGCCGTCTCCAAGCCACTCACCGCGGTTGGAAAATACTAGAGTGAGACCCGGTAACGCATCTGCGGTTGCGAGGTCCACACCCCGCTTGCCTTCAACCGCCCCCGGGCGGGATACGGTGAGACCCCAACCCGCCCAGGCGAATCACAAAAAGGAATCAAGAGTTGGTGGCTTCTTGAAGAAGACGGGCAAAATACTGAAGCGGCCATTCAAGTTCTAGGTACTCTGCCGGGGCCTGGTGTCGATGTCGGCCGTTGGACGCCAGCTGAGAGCGTCCGGGGTTAACACCACCTCTGCCTCTTTCCTTCTGTCTACCGCTTTTCTTCAAATCTTCGTGCCTCAGCGTGTATGCTTTTCTCTGCACCCCCTCATGAGCCCCTATCTTCGTTGCGACCTCCCCTTCCCCAATTGAACGCCTCCGGCTTTCCGTGCGCTTCTCTGGAATGGTCCGAGGCTTCGCCTCTTCGCGGCTCTGCCGCCTCCCTTGCGGAATGCCGCTGGCTGTCCCTGCCCTTGGTTTGAATAGTGCGAGGCTTCGCCTCGCTTTTCTTACACGGAAAGACTATTCTCCCTCACAGCTTTACAACCTCACGAGAAAGGATGCACCTCATGTTTCGCATCTCGAAAGACACTCCTGCGCATTACATCACTTCGGTTGCAATAAACCGGTTACCAGTCTTCCGAAGCACCACGGTGAAGAACATAGCCTGTTCGGCGTTAGATGAAGCCCGTAGCAGGCGAGACACAGCCTCGCACTAACTAAAAAGGGCTGGTCGGAAGGCCGGAGGCTTTCCGCAAGGATGCGGCAAAGCCGCTCGAGAGCCGGGGGCCTCGGCGAGGGATACGGCACTCGGCATTTCAGACTCAACACTCGGTAATCACCTTGGTAGTCAACACTCAGTACTCATCACTCAGTACTCACCACTTAGTCTCAGTACTCACTACTTGGGCCAAGTACCTCGGTACTCTGTACTATTATTAAAACCGACTCTAACCCAACGGAGGACCTCACAATGAGCGAAATCAAACTCAACCTCACAGATGCTCAGCACACAATCAGTGGAGCAATTCACGGTTCAGTGGCCGACTCATGTATTGCAGCCCTGTCTGCGGAACCAGAAACAATCAACGAGCTTGAAGCAGCACTAGCCCGCTACAACAAACCGGCAGGTGATATCAATCCATTCGGGTGGTTTCGTAAACACTCAGGGATAGACAAAGAGCTATGGGACGCCGGGATCGTTGTTATCGATCTCGCCGCACGCATTATCGCTGTTGAGTCCACCTACTCCCGACCCGGACCGCAGGGTGAAGTGCACTATCACGATGGCGTATGCGCTACCGACACCTCGATCTTCTATCGGCTCCCAAACGATTGGCTGTTTCTCGATTCTATTGACCAATACGAGGGACTGCGAGATCCGCGTCGCCGCGAACGCCGTTCCGCACCGCCTCTCGACACGCGCGCCATTCTGTACGGCCGATCGCTACTGGAGTTCATCGTGCGCGAAAGCTGGTCGCTGAATTATCAGTCCGCCACAGCTCGTGACGGCGATGCAATCGTCGAAGTCGAAAGATCTTTAACAGCCCACTCTGGTGAGCTCACCCTGGCCAAAGCCGCAGGCGTGTCGCCGGCTATTGCGAACTCTCTGGCAGGCCACCAGCCAATGGCCGAGACTCTAGTCGGTGACAACTCGAGTGAATCCGTTCGCGAAGCCGAAAGCCAACAATCCGACGCCCCGGATCAAGATGACACATTGCGTCAGCAGATCTCCTTGCTTCACGCGAAATGGTTAATGACTCCGCGCGATGATCTACGCGGCGAGTCGCCCAGGGATGTGTTACTCGCGAGACAGGACTTCGTCGACTACGACCTGCACACGCGATCAATGCAGTGGAGTATGCAAGGCGAGGGACCACCGTGCCTCGCCACTGATTCGTTCGCGTATCGTTTCGCGGGCTTTGGGACTCACGAGTGGGTGATCTACTACGATCTCGTTCGGCACCTGCTTTGGAGAGCGCCCTGCGAAAAGCCGGAGCGAATCGGCGGAGGGGAACCGTGGAGAGACGAACCGAGAGTGCTGGCATCGGAGATCGCGCGACTCGAAAAATTCAAAACAGAGTGGCTTGAACAACCGCAGGAGGAGTACGGCGGAAGAATTCCGGCGCTCTTAATAGAAAATGAACGGATACGATTGCCGATAGCCATGCGTGGCAATGACATGGTAATGGACGACGATTGTCCTGTTTGTCAGATGATGGCCAACGACGCAGAATTGGGAATGGAAGTAGGTTTCTGGCATCTCGACGGCTCGCACATGGACGACGAATTCGCCTTTTCCGACCTGCGCACGCGCGGGGAGTGGGAAGCCCGGAGGCGAGAATGGGAGGAATTCACGGAGAATTTCAATCGAGAGTGGGATGAGAGCCGGCAGCGTGAAGGCACTGCCGGCGTCGAGCCCGTGGAGGAGCGTGGGATATCTCCGAGTTGAACCGTACATCGGATGCGGATGAGTTTCGCGATTCCGCTAGGTCAGTATCCTGAAACCCGGCAAATGCGTCGAAGTTGGCCCGGGATGATTTCCAAGTTTCTTGACCGTCGCGGCTTTTGCCGCAACCCTTGCGGAAAGCCTAAGGCTCCCGAAACACACCAGGAATAAGGCGAGGCTCTGCCTCGCCTTCCTTTTCGGCAAATACATGAGAGTTATCGCTCGAGCTGGTTGGTCACAGGACAAGGAGGCATAGGCTCGTGTAAATAAGAGAGCCCGAAAAGTCACGGCTGGCTGACAAAGTCTTGCGAGTCTTCCTCTCAGGTCAACTCCATCGGTCGGTGGAGCGTTCAAGATCACGATCTTTTATCTACCCGTCCCCCCCTTCCCCGTCGCTCACTTTCATGCTCCCTATCTCCCATTTACCGCGTCTCTGTATCTCCGCGTCCCCGCGTCGCCCGCATCTGCACGAATCCCTACTGCCTCCGGCTCGTATCCAGTCTGCCTCTAGACGGCTTTGCCGCATCCCCTTCGGAAAGCCAATGGGCTCCGCAAACCCCTTTTATTCAGTTAAATCGATTCCAACCTCGCTCAAAATCAACATTCCACACCCGGGTGGTTAAATAGAGCATAATGTTAAGGCTGGGTATATCGATATGAAACGATGTCCACAATGCAGTTTCCTTTATCTTGACTCGGATCAGCTCTGCGATCTCGACCAGACTCTCCTAATCGCGGACGACTTCGGCACCGATTTGGGTGTGATCGAGCACCCGGAGCAGAAGGCGGCGCCGCTCTTAATCGCCCCAGCCGTGCCCCAGCGGAAGCTGAACCTGAAGGTCCTGTTAGCAGCTACCGTCGGCGGTCTCATCATTGTCGTCATTTTTCTGGTCAGCTATCAAAGGATCCGCCCTATTCTCCAGGCCAGCCAGGCCCCGCCAACTTCGGCAGCTCAGGCTTCGCAAGATTCCCGGGTGTCCCAAGTTGCACCGCGAGGCTCAACCGAGTTTTCAGCCGAAGCCGCGCTCGCACACCAAGAATCGGGTTCCCCCGTCGAGCCGGATGACAACACATCTTCCTCAGCCAAACAATTAACTTCCAAGATAGCGAAATCGACTCCCAACACTCGACCTGAATCAGCCCGGCTTCGCGTAAGCTCGAATCCAGTTTCAACAGGCAACGACGCAAAACCCGCCCCTGGTCCAGTCACCATTCGCCTTGCCAACGGCTCCAACTTGCAGGCCGATGAGGTTTGGAGAACAAAGGCCGGCATCTGGTATCGCCGCAAAGGCATCGTCACTCTTATCAGACCCAACCGCGTTCGAGCGATGATCAACTAGAGCGGGCGACTCGCAGACCGCAAGTAGGTGCTTCTCACCGTCGCGGTGCGAATCGATGATCTGTTCTCCCGTCCATCTCCCCGTCTCCCCCGATCCGCCTCTTCCTTTGCAACTGCCCGCTGTCCCACATTTACTATTCGCGTTTCACGATTTACGATTCACGCGTGCTCAGGAAATCACGCAGCCCTTATCTCAACCTTGACGCCTTCGACTCTGAAACGAACCAGTTGAACGTCATCGTCGATACGCCCAAGGGGAATCGAAACAAGTTCGAGTATGATGAGAAGTCCGAACTGTTTAAGTTGTCGGGTGTGTTGCCCGTGGGAGCGAGTTTTCCTTACGACTTTGGCTTCGTGCCTTCCACCCGCGGCGAAGATGGCGATCCGCTCGACGTGCTCTTGCTAATGGACGAGCCTGCTTTCGTTGGTTGCCTTGTACCTGCGCGGCTTTTGGGAGTGATAGAAGCCGAACAGACGGAGCGCAGCGGGGACACTATGCGCAACGATCGTCTCATCGCCGTCGCCGCGAAGTCCATCACGCATCGCAGTTTGAAGTCATTGGGAACGCTGGATGGGAACTTGGTTGACCAGATCGAGCACTTCTTTATTTCCTATAACGAGATCAAGGGAAAGCAATTCAAACCACTCGGGCGCTTTGGCCCCACTCGCGCGCGCCGCCTCATTGAGGAAGGCACGAAACTCTTCCGCAGCAGCAAAAGAAAGCGCGGGGCGTAAAATAGCACGACAACTTAGGCGGCCCTTTAGTATCGACCTCGCCTAAATATACAGGCTGTTCTCCGGGTCCGCGGCGTCTCATCCGCATCGCGCAGTCAGAGCGCCAGATTCTCAGCAACAAAAGCCGTTCGCGCTTTCGCGCTCGTTGTGGGCGAGACGCCCGCCGTCTTCGACGAGTTGTGGGAATTGAGACACGGCGCCGAGGCTTTCGAAATTGATTTGCAGACTTCGAATTTGAAAAATTCGGATTTCGTGGATCGTCCAGTTCCTTAACCGGCTTTCATCCGAGGCCCTGAAGAAGTAATCGGCTTCTCTGTTTTTTAATTCCGACCTTCGCAATTCCAAATTCTATTTCTCCCTTTCACCCTTTCCTAACAATCCACGTTGTCATCGCCCGCATGTTCTGCACCACCACCGTCTTAATCGGCTCAAGAAACTCTCCTCCAAGCGATTCCGTTATCGTCATCAACATCGCCTCATCCACCAGGAAGCGGTCGCTCCCGTCCGGCAGGTGATAACGCCTACCCTCGATCAGCTCGATCTTGTCTTCCATCCCAATTGTGGACGCCAGTCGCGCAAAGAAGATTCCGCCAGACTTAAGTACTCGCCACATCTCATTCATCATCGCGTGCCACTCTTCCTCGTCGCGAGCAAAGTGAAGCACAGCACTACTCAAGACCACGTCAAAGCAGGCATCGTCAAACGACATCCGCTCGATCGGCTCCACGCGAAAATTGTATGCCGACAGCGACCCAGAGGCCTCTGCTGATGATTGATGAGCGAGAGCCGAGGCCAGCCGGCGAGTCTGTGCTATAGCCTCTTCCGATTCGTCGACACCACAAACGTCGTAGCCACTGCTAAGAAAATAGACAAGATTCCTCCCCGACCCACAGCCGGCATCCAGCACTCGCATCCCCGGAGCGAACCGACCCTTCAAGAGTTGATCGAACAAGTAGATGTCGATGTTTCCAAACCAATCTTGCAATTTGGCCGAGGATTGCATAAACAGATAATACGCCTGCCCACTCCGTTTGGACTCAAGTCCATAGTCTTACTTTAATCTTGCTCTAGTGTCCTGTCTCTAAAGTTCCTGCAACAATTAGCAAGCTACTTGCTTCACAATCCCGGTAGGGACTAAGGGCCGGAATCGCCGGTAAAAAGCACAGATTACGAAATCAACCAGCGCCGGAGGCGCGGCAGAAGGTAGCCAAGGGGCAAGCGCGGAGCGCGTAGCCCCTGGATCCAGCTATTTCACGACCGCGCCCTGAAAGGGCGCACAGATTCTCGAGAACCGGAGATAGTCCCGCGCGCTATGAACAACTAAATCCTCCCAGCCGATTGAGTACGATGAACGCCATGTCTTGGTGATCGCTGAGGCGCCCTTTCAGGGCCCGGTTTTATTTTGTCGGACTTCATCCAGGCGCTGCGCGCAAAGCCGCTTGCACCTGGCTACCTTCCGCCGCGCCTCCGGCGCTGGTTGAGTCGTTCCTCTTACGTACGAATTTGTCAGCGCACTTTAGAAACAGGACACTAGGCGTGGGCAAGGTAATACTTCACCCTACGCGTCTGTTGATAGACACCCATACGGAGAAAAGTCTTGCGCTCATCCCTGCCGCTAGCGAAAGGCCCGGGTGTGCATCCAAAACAGATGAAGATTCTTCGTATCAAGACCGCCTAATCGTCTCGGGTTCGAATCCGGTCTCCGAAACTCCTCGCTTTTTGAACTTCTAACCCCGAGTCTCTCCTTCTCCCCATCCCCCTTCTCTGCGGGCTTCCATCTGAGCTCATCTGTGAAAACCCGCGGCCTTTGCCCTCATTTCGAAATCCGCAATCCGAAATTCGAAATGGATTTTCCTGGCGACAGCCCTTAGAATACCTTTGCTGTAATCCGGGATGAATTCTTTGCTAACTTTAAGGAGGAAATCTCCGATCTCTGCCACTGCTTCAATTGTTCGTGCAGCGTCGAACGGCGATGCGGATGCTGTGAGAGCGCTGTTGGCTGAGGGTCTCGACGTAGACCAAAGGGCCCGAGGAGGGCAGACCGCGCTCATGATCGCCGCGATCTTTAATTATGTCGACGTTGCGCGCCTCTTGCTTGCTGCGGGCGCGGACGTGCGATTGCAGGATGATCTTGGCTTGACCGCCAGGGAGTGGGCCGACCGGAGAGGTTCTTGGGAAGTCGCTCAATTACTCTCAAAAGGATCTTCAGCAAGAATATTACCCTCTCCAAAAAACCCACAGGCCCAACCCAAAGCAGAAGGTGAGCGGGAAAATCCCGCGGTCGAGGCAGAGAGTGCGCCTCAACATAATGCTCCTGGCGGGACGGAGGTGCAGATGAGAACGGAGGCCGATCTCCAACCGCGCGAAGTGGACGATGTCCCTACGTCCTTGTCAGCACGGGGAGCAGTAGCGACCTGGCGTTCAACAGGAGCAACGCGCCGCGAAGCGGAACCGGAGCGCCAAACATCTGCGACCGAGACAACGATTGTACAGCGCGATGATGCCCTCAGGTTTAGCAAACTTCACAAACGAATAATGGCCGACCGGGCGCGCCGCGAAGCGGAAGAGGCGCGCCACGCATCTCCGATTAAGACAAGGACTACACCTCCGCAGGACGCTTCTACTGTGGGGGACGAGCAGCAAATATCGGAGCCCGACCCGCAGCCCAGCGAAGTCGGCGATGACGCTACGTCGCTGTCAGAACGGGGAGCGGTAGCGACC
>Ga0136617_10001077_pt1 | contig 23877 bp, 13 predicted proteins | sample AntDrymUQ3222106_2_FD_129672 | JGI IMG/M metagenome (GOLD analysis project Ga0136617, IMG submission 129672) | Polar desert sand microbial communities from Dry Valleys, Antarctica - metaG UQ322 (21.06) | ecosystem: Environmental > Terrestrial > Soil > Desert | place: Antarctica: Dry Valley...
CAGGTGGGGTTGCTGCACCGGATCAATCACTACCCAGCCCAGCTCTCGGGCGGCCAGCAACAGCGCGTCGCGGTGGCCCGTGCGGTGGCCGGGCGCCCGCTGGTAGTCCTGGCCGACGAGCCCACCGGCAACCTCGACTCCGCCAACGGCGCGCAGGTCATGGAGCTGCTCGCCGAACTGCATCGGGGCGGCGCCACCATCTGCATCGTCACCCACGATCCACGGTATCTCAATCAGGTGCATCGAGCGGTCTACCTGAACGACGGCCGGCTGGTGTCCGACCAGCCGCGCGACCGGGAGGTGGCATGATGGACGCGATCCGGCGGGACCTTCGCTTCGCTGTCCGGGGCATGAGCCGAAGCCCGGCATTTACTCTGATCGCGGTGCTCACCTTGGCAATCGGCATCGGCGCCAACACCGCGATCTTCAGCGTGGTGAACGCGGTGCTGCTCAAGCCGCTGGCGTATGCCGAACCCGAGCGGCTGATCTCCCTGCGGGCCAGGCTCACGGGAGACAATGCCGGCGGCGTGGCCTCCTCCGCGCCGGAGTACCACGACTACCGGCGCCAGGTCCCCGGGGTAGAGGACGTGGCGGCGGTCTGGCCCATCAACATCAATCTCACCGGCCACGGCGAGCCGGAGCGGATCCAGGCTGCCGGGGTCACCAGCAATTACTTCTCGCTGCTCGGCGTGCCTCCGGCGCTGGGCCGGGATTTCACTCCGGAGGACGACGGCGGGCGGATCGGTTACGTCGCGCTGATTTCCCACGATCTGTGGCAGCGGAGGTTCGGCGGCGACCGCGCGGTCATCGGCAGGACGGTCCGGCTGGACGACGATCCCATGACCATCATCGGAGTGATGCCTCGCGGCTTCCGCCATCCGGTCGAGAGCGGCGCCTCGCCGATGGAGCTGTGGGCCCCGGTGGATTTGGACAACCCCGATCCTAACTTCGTCAACGACCGCGGCGCCCAGTTCTTTGACCTCATCGGGCGGATAGAGCCGCAGTCCACGGTAGCACAGGTGCAGGGGGAACTCGCCGCGCTCAGCGCCAGGCTCGCCCGCCAGTATCCGGACGCGTATCCGCCCAACCTCGGTTGGCGCGCCGAGGCAGTGTCGCTGGCCGAGCGAGTAGTGGGCGACGTGCGTCCCGCCCTCCTCATTCTGCTCGGCGCGGTGGGCTTCGTGCTGCTCATCGCCTGCGCCAATGTCGCCAACCTTCTGCTGGCCCGGGCCACCACGCGCGACCGCGAGATCGCCATCCGTACGGCGCTCGGTGGGAGCCGCGGCCGCCTTATCCGGCAGCTGCTGACCGAGAGCTTGCTCCTGGCCTCGGTCGGTGGCGTTCTGGGCCTGCTGATCGCGCTCTGGGGCACCAGCGCGCTGTCGCAGCTCGCCGGACTCTACCTACCGCGCGCCCGCGAGATCGGCATTGATCCGACGGTGCTCGGCTTTACCGCGCTTCTGGTGCTTCTCACCGGAGTGGGCTTCGGACTCATCCCCGCGATACAAGCCTCCCGGCCCGATCTGCAGAGTGTGCTCAAAGATGCGGGACGGGCGGTGAGCGCCGGGTCGCATCGAGCGCGGGTGCGGGGTGCATTGGTGGTCGCCGAAGTGGCGGTCGCGCTGATGCTGCTGGCTGGCGCCGGCCTGTTGCTCCGCAGCTTCGAGCGACTGCTGGCGGTGGATCCCGGCTTCAATCCGGAGAACCTGCTGACGCTGCAGGTCTGGCTTCCCTGGCCCAACCAGCCGGAGAAGGGGCGGTACTTCACCCACGACCAGCGGCTTGCCTTCTATGAGCGCGCCGCGGAGGCTATCCGCCAGATGCCGGGTGCGAGCGGCGTCGCGCTCACTTCCCGGCTGCCGCTCCGGGGGCGGAACGACGCCCAATTCGAGATCGAGGGCCGTCCTCCGCGCCCCGACGAGCCGCCGCCCACCGCCGAGATTCGCTTCGTGAGCCCTAACTATTTCGGGACCATGGAGATCCCGCTGCTCCAAGGCGCCGGGCTTCCGCCGGTCGCCGACCGGAAGGGGAACGCCACAACGGTCATCAATCAGACCATGGCGGAAAAGTATTGGCCCGGCGAGAGCCCGATCGGACGGCGGTTGAAGCTGGAGGACTCCGATCAACCGTGGCTCACCGTAGCCGGCATCGCGGGCGACGTACGCCAGGTCGGGCTGGAGGAGCCGGCGCGAGAGGAGATGTACGTCTCCCACCAGGTCTGGTCAGGGCAGCAGATGGCAATGGTCGTTCGGACCTCCGACCGGCCGGAGGAGCTGAGCGCCGCGGTTACCAAAGCAATCCATAGCGTAGATCCGGAGCAGCCGGTGTTCAGCGTGGTTCCGATGGAACAGGTCATCGCGGAAGCTTCCGCCGAACGCCGCTTCTCGATGCTGCTGCTGGTGCTGTTCGCCGGCATCGCCCTGATCCTTTCCGCGATCGGCATCTACGGGGTGATGGCCTATACCACCACCCAACGGCTGCACGAGATCGGGATCAGGATGGCGCTCGGCGCCGGAGCGCAGGACGTGATGGGACTGGTGGTGGGGCAGGGGATGCGCCTGGTGGGATTGGGCCTGGCTATCGGCCTTCTCGGTGCCTGGGCGCTGAGCCGGGTGCTCACCAGCCAGCTCTACGGCATCAGCGCCGGCGACCCGGCCACCTACGCCGGGGTGGCTGTGCTGCTGGGGCTGGTGGCGCTCTCGGCGAGCTACCTCCCGGCGCTCCGCGCCACCCGAGTTGACCCGGTCATCGCGCTGAGGTCGGAATGAACTCCGTGTTGCAGGACGTCCGTTACGCCTTCCGCTCGCTGGTGCGGAGTCCGGGGTTCACCCTGGCGGCGGTGCTCACGCTTGCCGTCGGGGTCGGCGCCAACACGGCGGTGTTCAGCGTGGTGCGGGGAGTTCTGCTCCGGCCTCTGCCCTACGCCGAGGCACATCGCCTGGTCTCGGTTGTGGAAGAACACGCGCAAGAGGATGTACGGCTGGCGTCGTATCCCACCTTCGAGGATTGGCGGCGACAAAGCCGAGTCTTCGACGGGTTGGCGTTTATCCGCGGATTGACGGTGAACTTCCGAAGTGCCGAGGGACCGGAACAGCTGATTGCCGGCTACGTCTCACCCGATTTCTTCCGGGTGGTGGGCGCGTCACCGGTGCTGGGCAGGCGGTTCAGCCTGGACGAGCAGCAATCCAGCGGTGCCGACGTCGCGGTCATCTCCCACACGCTGTGGCGGCGCCGCTTCGGTGGCAAAAACGCAATCGGCCGCACGATGGCGGTGGCGGACCGGACCGTCACCATCGTCGGTGTCATGCCTCTCGGCTTCAGCTACCCGGACTGGGCGGCACTGTGGATGCCGATTACGGCGCTTCCGGTGGCCGAGCGGGCAATGTTGGCGGAACGCGGCCTTCACGTGGACAGCCGGGTGATCGGCCGTCTCCGTGCCGGCCTCGACCTGGAGCGAGCGCGGGCCGAAATGAACACCCTCGCGGAACGCCTCGCCGCGGCGTACCCCGCGGAGAGCAAGGGGTGGACTCGGGTGCAACTCGCGCCGCTCGCCGGGGAGATTCTGGGAGACACCCGCTCGCGGCTTCTCATCCTCCAGGCCACCGTCCTCCTCGTCCTGCTCATCGGCTGCGCCAACTTGGCGAATCTTTCGCTGGCCCGGGGCTCGGCTCGGGCGCGCGAGCTGGCCGTCCGTGCCGCGCTGGGTGCCAGCCGGCGCCGCCTAACCCAGCAGCTTTTGGTCGAGAGTTCCGTGCTGGCCGCGGCCGGGGCGGTGGCGGGAGTGCTCCTCGCAATCTGGGCGGTGGCGGCACTCCGATCCTCCGCGCCGGACGTCGTGCCGCGGTTGGGCGAGGTGACGGTTGATTGGCTGGTGCTCGGCTTCACCTTCCTGCTCTCCGCCGCCGCGGCAGCGGCGTTCGGCCTGTTGCCCACGCTCAGGGTTTCCCGACCTGACCTCACCGCTTCACTCACTGACGGAGGGGCGCAGGCGGGGGTGGGCGCACGAGGGAGCGGCACGCGAGGTTTCCTGATCGTGGCCGAAGTCGCCCTGGCGATGATCCTTCTCGTCGGCGCGGGGCTTCTCCTCAAGAGCTTCGCCCGTTTGCAGCAGGTGCAGGTGGGCTTCGAGACCGATCGTCTGCTCACCCTGAGAGTGATGCCGCCGTCTCCCCGCTTCGACGAGCCGGAGCAGGCGCTCGCGTTGTACCAACGTCTGCAGGAAACCGTCGCCGCCGTTCCCGGTGTCGAGGCCGTCGCCCTGACCAACCACATGCCGTTGACCGGCGCGTCCATACTGACCCAGGTGCAGGTGGAGGGTCGGCCGCCCGAGGGGCGGAACGAAACGGCCGCGCTCTTCAGGACGATATCGCCCGAATATTTCGATACCATGCAGATCGCGCTGCTGAGCGGGCGTGGCCTCACCACCGCCGATCTCACCAGCACGAGCCCGTCCGTCGTCGTCAACGAGGCGTTCGTTCGAAGCTTCTGGCCCGGGGTCGACCCGATAGGCCGGCAGCTCACGGTTTTCAAATCGGTGCAGCGCCGGGCTGATTTCGGAGAGCCTCTAACTGGAACCGTCGTCGGCGTGGCGAGCAACGTCCACCACTTCGACCAGGAAACCGATCCGGTTCCCGAGGTGTACCTGCCCTATCCCCGCAATCCTCCCCGCTGGATATCCCTCGTGGTCCGCACTCGGCTGGAGCCCGATCTCATGGTCGCGCCGCTACGCCGGGCGGTACTGTCGGTGGATCCCGACCTCCCGGTGGTGGGAGAGGATCTGTTTGCCGGTTTCGCGACGGTGGAGGAGTATCTCGCCGAGGGCCGCGCCCCGCGTACCCTTACCACCATCCTGCTGGCGGTCTTCGCAGCGATCGCGCTGCTGCTCGCGATGATCGGTCTCTACGGCGTCGTCGCGTATCTGGTGGTGCTGCGCCAGCGCGAGCTGGCGCTTCGCATGGCCCTGGGGGCGCAGCGCGCCGACGTGCTCAAGCTGGTGCTGGGGCGGACCATGCTGCTCTGCCTGGTGGGGCTCGCGCTCGGCGCCCTCGGAGCCCTGCTCCTCACCCGGTTCATGGCCAGCTTGCTCTTCGATGTCGCCCACACCGATCTCGCGACCTACGCCGTGGGCGCCCTGGCGCTCGCGGGAGTGACGCTGGCGGCATCCTACATCCCGGCGCTCCGCGCCACCCGAGTAGATCCGGTCATCGCTTTGAGGTCGGAATGAGTCAGCTACTGCGGCAGGATCTTCGCTACACCCTGCGCCAGCTGGCGCGGTCACCCGGGTTCGCCATCGTCGCCGTGCTCACCCTGGGACTCGGCATCGGCGCCAACACCGCGATCTTCAGCGTGGTGAACGCGGTGCTGCTCCGTCCCCTGCCGTACGATGACCCCTCCCGGCTGATGATGGTCCGGGAAACCCGCCCGGAGGGCACGCTAGGCGTCGTCTCGTTCCTCAACTTCGCCGACTGGCGGGAGCAGAGCCGGGACTTCGAGGCGCTCAGCCTCTTTCGAGGTACCCGGCTCAACGTCGCGGGCCGCGGCGAGCCGGAACGCGTCGCCGGGGCGCTGGTGACCACCGATTTCTTCCGAGTGCTCCGGGTAACTCCGGTAGCGGGACGGCGGTTTGCCGCCGGGGAGGACCAGGCAGGGAGCGACGCAGTGGTGGTGCTGAGCCACCAGCTCTGGCAGCGACGCTTCGGCGGCGATCCCCGGGCCATCGGAAAGGTCGTGACCGTAGATGGCAAGCCGATGACCGTGATCGGCGTGGCCCCAGCGGGCTTTGATTACCCCGAGCAGTCCCAGATGTGGCTTCCGGTCAGTAACGACGCGGCGGACATCCTGGAGAACCGGGGGCTCCACGGGTATTCGGTGATCGGCCGGCTGCTGCCCGGCGTTACCGTGGAGCAGGCGCGGGTCAGGATGAGCGCTCTCGCCGCGCGTCTCGCGCAGCAGTATCCGGCCAGCAATCAGGGATGGGGCGCGATGGTGACGCCGCTGCAGGAGGCGCTGGTGGGAGATGTGCGGCCCACTCTCCTGGTTCTCTTGGGCGCGGTCGGGTTCGTCTTGCTCATCGCCTCAGCCAACGTCGCCAACATGATGCTGGCTCGGAGCGCCGGCCGGCGCCGGGAAATCTCGATTCGGACCGCCATGGGCGCCAGCCGTTCCCGCCTCATCCGGCAGCTCCTGACCGAGAGTCTGCTGATAGCGCTTCTGGGTGGATCGGTCGGGCTTTTGTTGGCAGTGTGGGGCGCCGACGCTCTCATTTCGCTGAAACCCGACGACATCCCCGCGGCCGGTGGGGTGGTGCTCGACCGGGCGGTGCTGGGCTTTACGCTCGCGGTGTCCGTTCTCACCAGCGTGCTGTTCGGTCTGGTCCCCGCGCTCCATGCGGCGCGGCTCGACTCCGGCGCGCTGCTGCGGGAAGCGGGGCGCGCCACCGGCGGCTCCGATCGCCAACGTACCCGGCGACTGCTGGTGGTGACCGAGATCGCGCTGTCGCTTCTGCTCCTGATCGCCGCCGGACTCATGATCCGCAGCTTCTCCAGGCTGCAGGCGGTAGATCCCGGCTTCAACCCTGCGGGAGTGCTCACCGCCCGGCTGTCGCTTCCGCCAACGCGCTACGACAGCACCCAGGTGGTCCGCTTCTACGACCAGCTGGTGGAGAAGGTGAGGGCGCTGCCCGGGGTCTCCTCCGCCGCGGCGGTGAGCTTTGTCCCTTTGGGGCCGGCGGGCGCGCGCTATCGCTTCAACGTCGCGGGACAACCGGTGGTGGAGCCGCAGCAACGGCCGGGCGCCGACTTTTACGCGGTTACCCCGGGGTACTTCTCGACCCTGGAGATTCCCCTCCAGGCAGGCCGAGCCATGGGACCCGAAGACCGCTTCGACACTCCGGCCGTGGTGGTCATCAATCAGACGATGGCCGCCAGGCACTGGCCGGGTCAGAGCGCGTTGGGAAAGCGAATCACCTTCGGTGAGCCAGAGGAAAATGCCTGGCTGGAGGTGATCGGCGTCGTCGCCGACGTGAAGCAACGCTCGCTCGATACGGCAGTGAGACCGCAGGTCTACGCACCGGAGGCTCAGGTGGGCTGGGAGGAGATGTCGCTGGTGATCCGGACGCCGGCAGATCCCTGGTCTCTCGTACCCGCGGTGCGGCAGCAGGTCCTGGCGCTGGACCGGGATCAACCGGTCTCCGATTTCGAGACACTGGGACAGATCCGGAGCGCCTCGATCTCGGCCGACCGGTTCAGGACGCTGCTGCTGGGTGGCCTGGCGCTGGTGGCGCTGTTGCTCGCCGCCATCGGGGTGTACGGCGTGATCGCGTACGGCGTGGCCCAACGCTCTCGCGAGATCGGCATCCGCATGGCGCTCGGCGCCCGCCAAGCCGAGATCCTGGCGCTGGTGGTCAGAGAAGCCATGGCAACGGTGGCAGTCGGCATCGTTGCCGGCGTCGTGGCCGCGTTGGCGCTCTCATCGGTACTCGAGTCGCTGTTGTACACCGTCAAGCCGGGCGACCCGCCGACGTTCGTCGTCATCTGCGTCTTGGTGTCGGCAGTGGCGCTCGCAGCCTGCGTGCTCCCGGCTCGCCGGGCCACGAAGGTAGATCCCATGCTCGCGCTGCGGACGGAATAGGCGTCCGACTGAGAACCCAATGATCCACGGACTTCGGCATGACCTGAGCTACTCTCTCCGCCGGATGGCGCGGTCGCCCGGCTTTGCGGCGCTGGCCGTTATGATGCTGGCGTTCGGCATCGGCGGCACCACCACGATCTTCACTCTGATCAACACGCTCTTTCTGCGCCCGCCGGCTCATGTGCGCGAGCCCGACCGGCTGGTGGCGGTGTACACCAGTGACTTCAGCGGACCCCCGTTCGGCACTTCGTCCTATCCCGACTATGTGGACTTCGGTCGCGCGGGCAACCTGCTCTCCGGGCTGGCGGCCTACACGCCGCGCCCTTTCAGTCTCTCCACCGATGGATCGGGGATCCGCACCTTCGGTGAGACGGTCAGCGACAACTACTTCTCCGTGCTCGGGGTAAAGCCCGCGCTCGGGAGGTTCTTCACGCCGGAGCCGGCGGGGACGCGGGTGGATCCCGTCGTGGTGTTGGGCCACGGTCTCTGGCAGCGGGTGTTCGGCGGCACCCGCGAGGTGCTCGGCCGGAGCGTCAAGCTCTCGGGCCGGGACTATACCGTGATCGGAGTGGCGCCGCAGGGCTTCGGAGGCTCGATTCGCGGTGTCGGCAGCGAGCTCTGGATTCCGCTCGCTACGCTGCCCTACCTCATGCCGGGCAGCGATGAGCTGACCAACCGGGGCGACCGCGGACTCTTCCTGATCGGCCGCCTCGCTCCCGGCATGTCCGTGGCGCAGGCCCAGGCGCGCCTCGACGTGGTCGGCAGACAACTGCACGGCGCTTACGCCAAGACGTGGACCGATCGCACCGGCGCGGCACGGGTGGTTACCGTTCTCCCGGAGCGCGCCACCCGCGTCGCGCCGCAGATGCGCGGCTCCGTCTCTCAATTCATGGCGCTGCTGCTCGGCATCTCGGCATTGGTGCTCGTCATCTGTTGCGCCAACGTAGCCAACCTGCTCCTGGCCCGGGCCACGGCCCGGCGGCGCGAGCTGGCCACCCGGCTCGCCATCGGCGGCAGTCGGGCCCGCGTGGTGCGCCAACTGCTGACCGAGGGCCTGGTGCTCGCGGTCTTGGGCGGGTCGGCAGGGGTGCTCCTGTCGGTCTGGGCCACCGACATGCTCTCCCGCTTCCGGCCCCCGGTTCCGGTTCCGGTGGTGCTCGACTTCACCATTGATTCTCGCATCCTGCTCTTCAGCCTCTGCGCCACCCTGCTCACCACTTTGGCGTCGGCACTGGTGCCGGCGCTTCGCGCCACTCGGCTGGAGGCTGGTGTGGGCCTCCGCATCGAATCCGCCGGCGCGGGCGAGCGCCAGGGACGATTCGGGCTCAGGGATGGGCTCGTCGTAGCCCAGGTCGCGGTCGCCCTGGTGGTGCTGGCCGCCGGGGGTCTCTTCCTCGCCAGCCTTCGCAACGCAACCCGGATTGATCTGGGATTCAACGCCGAACGCGCGGCCCTGCTGCGGGTCGAGCTCGGGATTCAGGGCTACGACGAGCCGAAGGGACGACAGTTCTACGCCAGCCTCGAGCGCCGGGTGCGGACCTTCCGCGAGGTGGAAGCGGCGAGCTTGGCCGAGATCGTGCCCCTGGGGATGGCGCGGCAGCGGCGCGGAGTCTCGGTGGAAGGCTACCAGCCTGGCCCGGGTGAGGAGATGGAGTTCGGCACCAACACGGTGGGCACCGACTACTTCAAGACTCTGGGAATTCCGCTCCTTCGGGGGCGGGCGTTCGACGAGCGCGACCGGGAGGGCGCCCCGCCGGTGGCCATCGTCAACCAGACCTTCGCCGCTCGTTTCTGGCCGGGTGCGGATCCAATCGGCCGGCGCTTCTCCACCGGGAGAGGCGGTACCCGCGAGGTGATCGGCGTGGCCGCGGACGGAAAGTACGTGTCGCTCGGTGAAGAGTCCCAGCCCTACTTCTACCAGCCTTTTCTGCAGACCTACGAGCCGGACATGGTGCTCCAGGTGCGCACGGCGAGAGAGCCGGCAGAATTGCTGGCTGCGCTCCGGGCTGAGGTGAAGGCGCTCGACCCCGATCTGCCGGTGGAGCTGACCACGCTCGAAGAGCATCTGGGATACGCGGTGCTTCCGCAGCGGCTGGGCGCCACCGTGCTGGGCGCCTTCGGGGGTATCGGGGTGCTGCTCGCCGCGCTGGGTCTCTACGGGGTCATGTCGTACCTGGTGTCGCAGCGAACCGCGGAGATCGGTATCCGGATGGCGCTCGGCGCCTCGGCGGGTGACGTGCACCGTATGGTAGTTCGCCGCGGGATGATGCTGGCGCTGCTTGGAGTTGGGCTCGGGCTGGCGGGAGCGGTGGCCACCACCCGTCTGCTCTCGGGCTTTCTCGTCGGGGTCAGCTCTACCGATCCTGCCAATCTGGGGGGAGTGGTCTTGCTCTTCGCCGTGGTCGCGCTGCTGGCCAGCTCCCTCCCGGCACGCCGGGCGGCGCGGCTCGATCCCATGCGGGCGCTGCGGTCGGAATAATGAATTCCGCGCTGAGAGATCTGCGCTATGCGGGCCGGCGACTGCTGCGGAGCCCGGGGTTCACCGCGACGGCTGTGCTCACCCTGGCGCTCGGCATCGGCGCCAACACCGCCATCTTCAGCCTGGTGGACGCGGCGCTGCTGCGGCCCCTCCCGTTCCGAGAACCTGACCGACTGGCGGTGCTGTGGGAGAGCCAGCGGGCCCAGGGCAAGGAGCGGGAAAAGGTGTCCGCCGCAAACTTCCTCGACTGGCGGCGGGAGAGCTCGGCGTTCAGCGATCTGGCTGCCTGGACCCATTGGGGCCGGGCGGTGACCGGAGCGGGGGAGCCCGAGGAGCTCCCGGTCATCCGCGCCTCGGCCAACCTCTTCAACCTGCTCGGCGTACAGCCGGAGTTGGGTCGGGGGTTCCTGGCGGAGGAGGAGGCTCCGGGACGGGAGCGGGTGGTAGTGCTGAGCCACGCGCTCTGGAGCCAGCGTTTCGGCGCCGAGCCGGGGGTTCTGGGTCGAACGCTGACGTTGGACGGAGAGCCCTATCAGATCGTCGGGGTGATGCCCCGCGGCTTTCGCTTTCCCGACGATGAGTCGGTCGCACTCTGGTCGCCGCTGGCGTTCGATGCCACAGAGCTCGTCACCCGGGCGGAGCGACGGTTCGACGTGTTGGGAAGACTGCGGCCGGGCGTCTCGCTCGAAGAGGCCCGAGCCCAGCTCGGCATCGTCGCCAATCGTCTGAGCCTGGAGCATGCGGCCACCAATGCCGGCTGGAGCATCACGCTCGAGCCGGCGGCCGAAGTGGCATCGGCCGGAAGCCGCCGAATGCTGGCGATGCTTCTGGGTACCGTGGCGTTCGTGCTGCTCATCGCCTGCGCCAACGTGGGCCACCTCTTTCTGGCGCGGGCGGTGGACCGGGAGCGGGAAATGGCCATCAGGGCCGCGCTCGGGGCCGGTCCGTCGCGTCTCGCCCGCCTGGTGCTGTTGGAGAGCGGGGTGGTGGCGGTCGGCGGCGCTGCGCTGGGCGTGATGCTCGCGTCGTGGACTGTGCCCGCCATCGTCGCGCTCGACCCCGGTGTGCTTCCGGCTTGGCAGCCGGCGCGGCTCGACGCGCGGGTGCTGCTGTTTACCGGCGCGCTGCTGATCTTCACCACGGTCGCCTGCGGGGTTCTTCCCGCTCTCCAGTCCTCCCGCGCCGATCTTCGAGTTCCTCGGCGGCCCCGCCTCAGGCAGGGGCTGATCATCGGCGAGGTGGCCCTGTCGGTCGTGCTGCTGATCGCCGCCGGTCTCCTGCTGCGGAGTCTTAACCGGCTGCAGCAGGTGAACCCCGGGTTCGAGTCTGAGCGAGTGCTTGCGGCGACGATTTTCCTTTCCGGCTCGCGCTACGATGAAAATGCCCGGCAGGCGGCATTCTTTTCCGACCTGATCGGCCGTCTGCGCGCGGTACCCGGCGTCGAGGCGGCGGGGGCGGTGACGACGCTGCCGATGAATCCGGTCGGCATTGACTACGATCTGCCGTTCTCCGCCGGCGGGCAGCCGCCGGCGACCGCCGCCGAGGAGCAGCAGGTGGACTTCCGGGTGGCCAGCGAGGACTACTTCCAGGTCATCGGCATACCGCTGCTGCGCGGGAGGTCGTTCACGGAGGCCGATCGCGAAGGAACGCCCAGGGTGGTGGTGGTCAATGAAACGCTGGTCCGGCGGCTGTTCCCACGAGTTGATCCGGTAGGACGGCAGGTCTGGCTTGGCGGTGGAATGGGACAGGCGACGATTGTCGGTGTGGTCGGCGAGGTGCGCCACCGGGGACTCGACGCCCGGCCGCGGCCGGAGATGTACGTCCCCTTTCGTCAGTACCCGCACGGCGGGATGACGGTCGTGGTGCGCACCACGTCCGATCCGGCGGCGCTGGGCCGCGCGGTCAAAGAGCAGGTCTATGGCCTCGATCCATCGCAGCCGGTCAACGACCTGATCACTCTGCCGCAACTGCTGGCGCAGTCGGTCTCGCCCCGCCGCTTCAATCTGCTCTTGCTCGGCGCCTTTGCCGCTCTCGCGCTGGTGCTCGCGGCCACCGGCGTCTATGGCGTCATCTCCTACTCGGTAAGCCAGCGGACCCGGGAGATGGGGATCCGCATCGCCCTCGGCGCGGGTGGGCGGGAGATCCGTCGCGCCGTCTCCCGGCCGGGGCTTGCGCTCGCGCTGGCGGGGGTGCTCCTCGGCTCGGCCGCGGCTTGGGCTCTCACCCGGCTGCTGGGGAGCGAGCTGTACGAGATCAGTCCCCACGATCCGCTCACCTTTGCCGCCGTTGCCCTGCTCATCCTGGGTGTGGCAACGGCCGCCTGCGAAGTTCCCGCGTGGCGCGCCAGCCGCACCGATCCGCTGATCGCTCTGAGGTCGGAATGACAGCCTCCCTGCTGCAGGACCTCCGCTACGCCTTCCGAGGTTTGCGCCGGAGGCCGGGCTTCAGTGCCATCGTAATGCTCACCCTGACGCTGGGCATCGGTGCCAACACCGCGATCTTCAGCGTAGTGCACGGTGTGCTGCTCCGCCCGCTGCCCTTCCACCAGCCGGATCGCCTGGTGGTCGCGCGCGAAGTCTACGGAGAAGGCAGCGTCGGCACGGTGAGCGGCCCCAACTTTCTCGACTGGCGCGGGCGCGGTAAAGCCCTCGAGGGGCTCACGGCCTACCGCTACAGAACCATGGCTCTGGTGGGCTCCGGCGAGCCGGAGGAGATCGCGGCCTCCACGGTGGCCGCCAACTTCTTCGATCTGCTCGGAGTGGCTCCGGCGCTGGGACGGGGATTTGCCACCGGCGAGGATCAAGGCCAGCCGACGGTCGCGGTCCTCAGCGATGCGCTCTGGCGGACCCGCTACGAGGCTGACCCCGAAGTGCTGGGGGCGGTTATTACCCTGAGCGGAAACCCGTACACCATCATCGGGGTGGCTGCTCCCGACTTTGGCTTCCCCGCCCGGGCGCAGGTCTGGGTCCCGCTCGGTTTCGGGGTGGGAGAGGCCTCCGAGCGGAGCTCGCATTCCTACGATGTCGTGGGCCGCCTCGATCCCGGGGTCACGCTGGAGCAGGCCCAGGCCCAACTGTCGGGTGTTGCCCGCGATCTGGAGCGCGAGTACCCGGTGTCGAACGCCGGGCGCGGGGTCACACTCATTCCGCTCGCCACCGATATCCTGGGGCCGGTGCGGCCTACTCTGCTGCTGCTCTCCGGCGCGGTGGCGTTCGTCCTCCTCATCGCCTGCGCCAACGTCGCCAACCTCTTCCTGGCTCGGGCGGCGGGCCGGCAGCGTGAGCTCACCATCCGCGCCGCCCTCGGCGGAAGACGGTGGCGGTTGGCGCGCCAACTGCTCGCCGAGGCGACTTTGCTCGCAGTGGGAGGGGGCCTGCTGGGCCTGCTGCTCGCCACTTGGCTGGTGGACCTCCTTCTCGCGCTGCGCCCCCGAGGGATTCCGCGGCTTCAGGAGATATCGGTTGATGGCACCGTGCTCCTCTTTACCCTCGTGGTCGCCCTGGTGGTTGGACTTCTCTTCGGAATGGTGCCGGCGCTCACGATGGCGAGTCACGACCCCGCCGATGCGTTTCGGGCCGAGGGTCGCGGCAGCAGCCAGGGCCCCCGGCGGGCGCTCTTCCGCAGAGCCCTCGTGGTAGCGCAGGTCTCATTGGCTCTGGTTCTCCTGGCCGGTGCCGCGCTCCTCATCCTGACCGTCCGCCGGCTGGGGGCCATAGACCCGGGGTTCGATCCCGAGGGTGCCGTCTCCTTTCGATTGAGCATTCCGGCGGCCAAGTATCCCGATGAGCCGCGGTACCAGGGATACGTCGTCAGATTGCTGGACCAGTTGGAGGCGATTCCCGGCGTTCGCGCCACCGCCGCGGTGTTCCACCTCCCCCTCGGCGACGGCGATTTGAACGGCGACTTCTCCATTGCCGGCCGCGAGCCGGCGGCACCCGGTCAGGAGCTCCTGGCGGGCTATCGCCTGGTGAGCGGCGACTACTTCGCGGCGATGGGCGTCCGGCTCCGGGGCGGCCGCTTCTTCCAGGGCGGCGACGCGGCGGGGTCGCAGCCGGTGGCGATCGTCAGCGAAGCGCTGGCCCGGAAGTACTTCGCCGGAGAGAACCCGATCGGCCAGCGGATTGCCTTCGGCGACGGCAGCGACGGCGCGCGATGGTACGAGATCGTCGGCCTGGCGGCCGACGTAAAGCATCTCGGGCTCACCCTGACTCCTGGTCCCGAGCTGTACATACCGCTGAGCCAACTGCAGCCCGATCTCTGGAGTATCTTCGCTCCGATAGCACTCTCCTTTATCGTTCGCGGCGCCGGCGGCGCCGAGGAACTGACGCCGGCCATCCGGGCCGCGGTGCGCGCCGCCGATCCGGAGCAACCGGTCTCCCGGCTCCGCGATACCGGCGAGCTGATCGCCGATGCCGTGGCCAACCAGCGGTTCGGGATGCTGCTGCTCACGCTCTTCGGCGCGCTGGCGCTGACGCTCGCCAGCATCGGCGTCTACGGCGTCATGGCTTACACCGTGACCCAGCGCACCCGGGAGCTGGGGATCCGGCTGGCCCTGGGAGCCGGTGCGGCGTCGGTGCGCTCGCTGGTCCTGCGCCAGGGACTCGGGATGACGCTGGTCGGCATCGCCATCGGCCTGCTCGGCGCGCTCGGCCTCAGCCGGCTGCTGGGTGGCCTGCTCTACGGCGTCAGCACCACCGATCCCCTGGTGCTGGGTGCCGTCACTCTCCTTTTGATTGCCGCCTCGGTGGCCGCCTGCGCCGTGCCCGCGGTGCGGGCCACCCGGGTGGACCCGATCGAAGCCCTCCGGAGCGAATAGATGACCTCTCTCAGGCAGGATCTCCGCTATGCCTGGCGCGCGTTGCGCCGCAGCCCCGGCTTTGCGCTCGTGGCCATCGTCACCCTTGGACTCGGCATCGGGGCGACGACGACGATCTTCACGGTGGTCAACGGCGTGCTGCTTCGGCCGCTGCCCTACGCCGAGCCCGAGCGGCTGGCGAATATCTGGAACGACCTCGGCGATGGCGCGCAGTCGCTGCCGGCGGTCTCTCCGCTCGACTTCAAGGACTACCAGCAGCGCAGCCGGACCTTCGCCGAGTTCGCCGCGGCGTCAGGACCGGGCGTGGCCAACCTGCGCGGCAACCTGACGGGCGGCGGGGAACCGGAACGGGTTGATCTCTCCACGGTCACGGCGAATTTCTTTCCCCTCCTCGGCGTGGCGCCCGCACTGGGCCGCAACTTCCTGCCGTCCGAAGAGGCCACCAACGGTCCTCACGTGGTGATGATGACCCACCGGCTCTGGCAGCGACGCTATGGGGGCGACCCCGCGATGGTGGGGACCACAATTCAGGTGGACGGAGTGGGGCACGAAGTGGTGGGAGTTCTGCCGGCCGGCTTCCGCCTGCTGCTGCCTGCCGAAGCATTCATGGTGACCGACGCGGACGTGTGGGCGCCGCTCCAGTTCGACTATGGCCACGCCCCGCCCCGAAACTACACCTTCTTTACCGTTTTCGGCCGCCTCGCGCCAGGCACCACTTTTCAGCAGGCCCAGGCGGAAATGAATGTCATGGCCGAGAGCTTCCGGTCGGAATATCCGGTGCATGCGGCGTCGAATCTGCGGATCAGGGTCGTGCCGCTGCAGCATGACATCGTCAAGCACGCCCGGCCGGCGTTGTTGACGCTCATGGGCGCGGTAGGACTGGTGCTGCTGATCGCCTGCGCCAACGTGGCCCACCTGCTTTTGGCGCGGGGGACGGTGCGGGAGGGAGAGTTTGCGCTCCGCGCCGCGCTCGGCGCGAGCCGCTGGGCCATGGTTCGCCAGTTGCTCACCGAGAGCGTGGTGCTCGCGCTCGCCGGCGGGGCGCTGGGACTGCTGGTGACGGTGCTGGCGTTGGAGCTGCTCCGCCAGCTGCACCCGGCCAATCTCCCCCGGCTCGCCGACGTCGAGCTCGACGGGACGGTGCTCGCCATCACCGCGCTCACCTGCCTGGCCACGGCCATCATCTTCGGGCTCGCCCCCGCACTCCAGGCGTCGCGGGTGGACCTGCACCAGAATCTCAAGGCGGGCGGACGCGGCGGCTCGGCCATCAACCGCCAGCGGATGCGAAGCCTCTTGATCTTGGGCGAGGTCGCGCTCTCGGTTGTGCTGCTGATCGGGGCCGGCCTCCTGGTGCGCAGCTTCATCGCCCTCCAGCAGGTTCGGCCCGGGTTCGACGCCGATGACGTGCTCACCTTCCAGCTCTCGATGCCGGCCAGCCGCTACCCCAAGGGGGGTGAGCGTCTCAACTTCTACGACCGCCTGGAGGACCGACTCCTTGCGCTGCCGGGGGTCCGCAACGTCGGCGCCATTTCCCAGTTGCCGCTCACCGGAAGCGGGCCGCTGCAGCCGTTTGCCTACGACGAGGAGACCGCCCGTAATTGGGAGAGCGTCACCGCCGACGGGCGGATGGTGTCTCCCACCTACTTTTCCGCCATGAACACCCGGCTGCTCGGCGGCCGCACCTTTACCGAGCAGGATGCGTTCGGTAGGCCTGACGTCATCATCATTGACGAGACGCTGGCTCAGCGCGCGTGGCCAGGTCAGAACGCGGTGGGCAAGCAGCTACAGGTCGAAGCGACCGGAAGTCCCAATCCCATGGTGGAGGTGGTCGGCGTGGTCGAGCACATGCGGAGCCACGACCTCACCCAGGCCACGCTGCCCCAGATCTATCGCCCGCTCCTGCAGCAGCCCGCCGCAACCGTAGCGTTTGCAGTAGAGACCTCGGTGGACCCGGCCAGCGTGGCCGCTTCCGTGCGACGAGAAGTGGCGGCGCTGGACAAAGATCTCTCGGTCCATCGCCTGCAGCCGATGGCCAGCTATCTGGAGGAAGGCATGGCGCAGGCACGGTTCAGTCTCACCCTGATGGCGGTGCTCGGCGGGCTGGCGCTGGTGCTGGCCGCGGTCGGCATCTTCGGAGTGATCTCCTATTCCGTCACTCAGCGCACGCGGGAGTTCGGCATCAGGGCGGCGCTGGGGGAAAATCCGGGACACACGAGGCTCTCGGTGGTGGTGCGGGGAATGCGGCTGGTGTTGCTGAGCATCGGGGTCGGCCTGCTGGCCTCCCTCGGACTGAGCCGGCTCCTCTCCGGAATGCTGTTCGAGGTGGAGCCGGCCGACCCGCTGACCTTTGCCGGCATCGGCCTGCTGCTCGGCGTGGTGGCGCTCCTTGCCTGCTACCTGCCCGCGCGCCGGGCCACCCGGGTGGATCCGGCTACGGCGCTGAGGAGCGAGTGATGACCTCACTTATTCGGCTGGCCGATGTCGAGCGCTTCTACCAGGCCGGCCCGACGCGCACCTATGTCCTCCGCCGGGTCAACCTGGAGATCCGGCAGGGCGAGTTCCTTACCATTATGGGGCCGTCCGGGGCGGGGAAGTCCACGCTGCTCAGCATCCTCGGCATGCTGGACAGCTCCTGGACCGGAGAGTACCACTTCCTGGACGAGGCGGTCCACAGACTCCCGCAGAAGAAGCGGGTGGAGCTCAACAAGCGCTATATCGGTTTCGTGTTTCAGAAGTACCACTTGATTGACGACCTCACGGTGTACGAGAACCTGGAGATTCCGCTCTCCTACCGCGACGTCAAGTCGAAGCAACGGGCGGCTATCGTGGCGGAGACGCTGGACCGTTTCCAGATGGTGGGAAAAAAAGATCTCTATCCCAGCCAGCTCTCCGGTGGGCAGCAGCAGTTGGTCGGGGTGGCTCGCGCGGTCATCGCCAGCCCCCAGCTGCTCCTGGCGGACGAGCCCACCGGCAATCTGCACAGTGCTCAGGGAGAGGAGATCATGGAGCTGTTCAGCCGGCTCAACGGTCAGGGCACCACAATCGTGCAGGTAACCCACTCGGAGAAGAACGCCTCCTACGGGCATCGAACGATTCAGTTGCGGGATGGTTGGGTCGTCGGAGCGGAGCCGGCGGAGGTGGCGCGGACAGGCGAGTGACCACACCACCCCGTGCCCCGCACATTCTGGTGGCGGACGATCAGTCGGACGTCCGTGAGGCCCTCCGCCTGCTGCTCAAGGGAGAGGGGTACGCCATCCAGACCGCCGGCTCACCCGCTGCGGTGCTTGCGGCGGTGCAATCGTGCGACTTCGATGCCGTCCTGCTCGATCTCAACTACGCTCGGGATACCACTACCGGCCGCGAAGGCCTGGAGCTGGTCTCCCAGCTGCAGGCGATAGACGCCACCCTCCCTTCCATCGTCATGACCGCATGGGGTAGCGTGGAGAAGGCGGTCGAGGCCATGCGCCGCGGCGCCCGCGATTTCATCGAGAAACCGTGGGACAACCCCCGGCTGCTCGCCACGCTTCGCACTCAAGTGGAGCTCGGCCGCGCGCTCCGGCGCAGCCAGCGGCTGGAGAGCGAAAACCGGCTGCTCCGGCGGGACGGCGCCCCCGAGCTCATCGCCGAGTCGGCCGTGATGCGGCCGGTGCTGCAGCTCATGGAGCGTATCGCCCCGTCCGACGCCAACGTGCTGATCACCGGCGAGCACGGCACCGGCAAGGAAGTCGTGGCCCAGTGGATCCACGCCGCCTCCCCCCGCGCCGCGCGGCCGATGGTCGCAGTCAACCTCGGCGGGCTCTCTGAAGGGCTCTTCGAGAGCGAGATGTTCGGACACGTGAAGGGGGCGTTCACCGACGCGCGGACCGACCGCATCGGCCGTTTCGAGCTCGCCGAGGGCGGCACCCTCCTCATGGACGAGATCGGAACTCTGCAGCTGCGCCAGCAGGCCAAGCTGCTGCGGGTGCTGGAGACCGGCGAGCTGGAGCGGGTCGGCGCGTCCCGGTCGCGTCCGGTGGACGTGCGCATCCTGTCGGCCACCAACGCCGACCTCTCCGCCGAGGTGGCGGCGGGGCGATTCCGGGAGGATCTTCTCTTTCGGCTCAATACCATCGAGATCCGGCTGCCGCCGCTGCGGGAGCGGCGAGAGGACATCCGAGCGCTCGCCGATCACTTCCTGGCCCGCTACGCCGGGCGCTACCGAAAGGCGCTCGCCGGCTTCGAACCCGAGGCGGTACACGCGTTGGAGACCCATCCCTGGCCCGGTAACGTGCGAGAGCTCGACCACACGCTGGAGCGCGCGGTGCTGCTGGCCCAGGGCACCCAGGTTCGCGCCGGCGACCTGGGGCTGCGCGAGAGTGGGTCGCCGGCCAGGCTGGAAGAGCTGCCGCTCGACGAGGTGGAACGCCTGCTCATCCGCAAGGCGCTCGAACGGCACGCCGGCAATGTCAGCCAGGCGGCCAAGTCGCTGGGCCTGAGCCGGAGCGCGCTCTACCGCCGGCTCCAGCACCATGGGCTCTAAGGAGGGCCGAACCCGAAGTCACGAATGGCGCGTCTTCTACGCGGCGCTGGCGGCGGGGGCGCCCGCCGTGGCGGTCTCCTGCTGGCTGCTGTGGGCCGGCGATCATCCGTTGCGGGTTCGGCTCACCTTCTCCCTCCTCGTGGTGGGTGCCTGGCTCGCCGGCTCGCTGCTGCTGCGAGAACGCGTAGTCCGCCCGCTCCAGACCATCTCCAACCTGCTGGCCGCCCTGCGCGAAGGCGACTACTCCATCCGGGCCCGCGGCGCCAACGCCGATGACGCGCTGGGCCTCGCGCTGCTCGAGGTCAACACCCTCAGTGACACGCTTCGCTCCCAACGGCTGAGCGCGCTCGAGGCCACGGCGCTGCTCCGCCGGGTCATCGAGGAGATAGATGTCGCCGTCTTTGCCTTCGATGGCGGCCACCGGCTACGCCTGGTCAATCGCGGAGGGGAGCGGCTCCTGGGCCAGCCGTCCGAGCGGCTTCTGGGCCGGCCGGCCGAGACCCTGGGCCTGGTTGACTGCCTCACCGGCGATTCACCCCGGACTCTCGAGACCGGCTTCCCCGGCGGCGCGGGGCGATGGGAAGTGCGGAGCAGTACCTTTCGCCAGGACGGCCTGCCGCATCAGCTCCTCGTGCTCTCCGACCTGAGTCGGGTGCTTCGGGCTGAGGAGCGCTCGGCATGGCAGCGGCTGGTGCGGGTGCTCGGGCACGAAATCAACAACTCCCTGGCCCCGATCAAGTCCATCGCGGGGAGTCTTCGAAGCCTGGCGGCGCGATCCACCAAGCCCTCCGATTGGGAGCAGGACCTCGCCACCGGTCTGCAGGTCATCGAGGGTCGCTCGGAGGCGCTGGGCCGCTTCATGAGCGCCTACGCCCGCCTGGCGCGGCTGCCGCAGCCCAGACTGGGCTCGGTGAGCGTGACCGACTGGATCCGCCGGGTGGCGGCGCTGGAAACCAGGCTGCAGGTGCAGGTCGCCCAAGGGCCGGTGGTCGCCGTGACCGCCGATGGCGACCAGCTCGATCAGCTGCTGATCAACCTGGTCCGCAACGCGGCCGACGCGGCGCTGGAGACCGGTGGTGGGGTGCGGGTGACCTGGAGAACGGCGGGGGGTGTGGTCGAGATCGAGGTGGAGGACGAGGGACATGGGTTGCCGGACCCCGGCAATCTGTTCGTCCCTTTCTTCACCACCAAAGCCAGCGGCTCCGGCATCGGATTGGTGCTCAGCCGACAGATCGCCGAGGCGCACGGAGGCGCGCTGGCGCTCGAGCCCCGCGCCGGCGCCCGAGGCGCCCGGGCGCGCCTGCGTCTGCCGCTGGGCGCGCGAGATCCGGAAACCACCCGACCTCTGCCGGAGTTGTAGACGCGTCGAGGCACCCTGTGTCCCCTTAACCAGAGCCGCCATGGATGTGAATCGCGCGTCCCCTCACGCCGCACGGTCGCGTCTTCCCATCGTCCGGGTGCTGCTGGTGTTGGCCGTGGTGGTGGGCTTGATCCTGGCGGGGCGGCAGGCGGCCGGGTTGATTCCCCGGTTCACCGGTTGGGTGGAGGGGCTCGGCTGGTTGGGTCCCATTGTCTTCGGCGCGGGGTACGTCGTGGCCACGGTGGCATTCGTGCCCGGCTCGCTGCTCACCCTGGCCGCGGGTGCGATCTTCGGTCTGGTGGAGGGGACGGCGATCGTCTTCGTGTCGGCCACGCTCGGGGCCACCGCCGCGTTTTTGATCTCCCGCTACGTGGCGCGGTCCGCGGTCGAACGCCGTCTGGTTGGCAACCAGCGCTTCGCCGCAATTGACCGCGCCATCGGAGGGCAGGGAAGATGGATCGTGTTCCTCCTCCGACTCAGCCCCGTCTTTCCCTTCAATCTGCTCAACTATGCGCTCGGTCTGACCCAGGTCAGGTGGGTGGACTACCTCCTCGCCTCGGTGGGCATGATCCCCGGCACCCTGCTCTACGTGTACTACGGCAAAGTGGTGGGCGATGTGGCGCGGCTCGCGGGCGGGGCGCCCATCGAAAAGGGCGGAGAGTACTACGCCGTCCTGGGTCTGGGACTCATCGCCACCGTGGGGGTGACCACTCTGGTGACGCGCACCGCTCGGCGCGCTCTCAAGGAGGTGACCGATGGCGGCCGTGACACCGGCTGAGCCCCGGGTGGAGCCGCTTGACCAGTACAACCGGCAGCTCCTCGCCAATGTCCATCCGCCGGACTGGACCAATCCGGAGCCGCGCGGCCGCTATCATCTCGTGGTCATCGGCGCTGGCACAGCGGGGCTGGTGACCGCTTCGATCGCGGCGGGGCTCGGAGCCCGAGTCGCTCTGGTGGAGCGTCACCTCATGGGCGGCGACTGCCTCAACGTCGGCTGCGTTCCCTCCAAGGCGATGATCAGCGCGGCGCGGTCGTGGCAGGCTGCGGCGGATTCGAGCCGCCACTTCGGCGGGCCCGGCATAGCGGGCACCGGCAGCTTCGCCGATGCGATGCAGCGGATGCGACGGCTCCGCGCCGGCATCAGCCAGGTGGACAGCGCGCGCCGCTTCCGCGATCTCGGAGTGGACGTCTTCCTGGACGAAGGCCGCTTTATCGGGCCCGACAGCGTCATGGTGGGCGACCAGGTGCTGCGCTTCCGCCGCGCGGTCATCGCCACCGGCGCGCGGGCGTCGGCGCCGCCGATCCCGGGGCTGGAGCGCACCGGGTATCTGACCAATGAAACCATCTTCGGCCTGACCGAGCTACCGGGCCACCTCCTCGTCATCGGGGCGGGGCCGATCGGGTGTGAGATGGCGCAGGCGTTGGCCCGGTACCGCGCTCGGGTGACGGTAATCAACCAGGCCGCGCAGATCCTGCCGCGGGAAGACGCGGACGCGGGGCGGATCGTCCAACGCGCCATGGAAGGTCATGGCGTGCAGTTCCTCCACCAGGCGCAGGTGAGACGGGCCGAGAGCAGGGACGGGCGCCGCGTCCTGCACGTTGAGCGCGATGGAAAGACCGAGGAGATCGCGGGCGACCGGATTCTGGTGGCGACAGGTCGCTCGGCCAACGTCGAGGGCCTGGGGCTGGAGGCGGCCGGCGTGAAGTGGGAGCGAAGCGGCGTGACGGTGGATGACCGGATGCGGACCTCCAACCCGCGAATTTACGCCGTGGGGGACATCGCCTCCAAGTACCACTTTACCCACGCCGCCGACGCTCAGGCCCGCCTGGTCATCGGCAATGCCCTCTTCTTCGGGCTCGGCGGTGGCAAGGCCAGCCGGCTGGTCATGCCGTGGGTCACCTACACGACTCCGGAGCTGGCTCACGTGGGGATGCACCAGCGCGACGCGGTTGCGGCCGGGCACGAGGTGCACACCATCACCGTGCCGCTGCACGAAGTTGACCGCGCCGTGCTCGACGGGGAGGAGGAGGGATTCTTCCGGGTGCACCTGAAAAAGGGCAGCGATCGCATTCTGGGCGCGACCCTGGTGGCCGAGCACGCCGGCGACATGATCGGCGAGATCGTGCTGGCGATGACCGCCGGCCTTGGGCTGGGGAAGATCGGGTCCACGATTCATCCGTATCCGACGCAGGCGGAGGTTTTTCGAAAGGCGGCGGACTCCTGGCGGAGAACCCGGCTTACGCCGGCAGTCAAGCGCGCGTTCAAGTGGTTTTTCGGGGTGGTCCGATAGGCGGGCGGAGCGAGGCCTCTCACCGGTGCGCGGGATGCTGAGTCCTCTGTCACCCTGAACGAAGTGAACGGGACAACCTCCACTCAGCCGTTGTCATCCCGAGCGGAGCGAGGGATCTTGCAGGGAATCAGCCGAACTCGGCCAGGACACCGCGGTCTCCTCTCCACAAGGCGGCAGGCATGCTCAAGGAGTTCAAGGCGTTCGCCATGCGCGGGAATGTGCTCGATCTGGCGGTCGGCATCATCATCGGCGGCGCGTTCGGCACCATCATCAAATCGCTGGTGGACGACGTCATCATGCCCCCGGTGGGTCTGGCGCTCGGTGGGGTGGACTTCGCCAACCTCTTTCTGATGCTGGAGGCGGGACCCAAGGCCGCACCGCCCTACGCCACTCTCGCCGAGGCGCAGGGCGCCGGCGCCGTCACCGTCAACTACGGGCTCTTCATCAACAGCATCATCACCTTCCTCATCATTGCGTTCGCGGTGTTTCTCCTGGTGCGGGCCGTGAATCGCCTCCGGCCGGAGGAGGCTGCGGCCGCCCCCGCAACGCGGGATTGTCCCTACTGCCGCATGGCCATTCCGGTGGCCGCGACCCGTTGCCCGCAGTGCACCTCCGACCTCAGAACGGTCTGACCGCCGGCTGTGGCTGAGGCCGACGGAAGCGCCTCCACCCAAGGGGCGCTCGGTCTGGAGCGCCTTATTCACGAGCGCATGCGGCTCGCGATCGTCAGCGGGCTCGCGGTCAGTCACTCCCTCACTTTCAACGAGCTGAAGCGGCAGCTCG
>Ga0136617_10001078_pt1 | contig 23871 bp, 19 predicted proteins | sample AntDrymUQ3222106_2_FD_129672 | JGI IMG/M metagenome (GOLD analysis project Ga0136617, IMG submission 129672) | Polar desert sand microbial communities from Dry Valleys, Antarctica - metaG UQ322 (21.06) | ecosystem: Environmental > Terrestrial > Soil > Desert | place: Antarctica: Dry Valley...
CCGATCACCGGTCCCGAGGACTCTGGGGGGGCGGTCGAGGGGCCGGGGGCCCCCGATGGGGGTCCGTCGGTGAACGGGGGCTGGGCGGGCTCAGGTGTCCCTGCGGGCTGCGCGGAGGGCGCCGGCGCCCATCCGGTGCCGGCGGTCCCTGCGCCCTGGCCACCCGGCGCCGAGGGACCGGTCCAACTCTGGCCCGGGCCGCCGGCGGCGGGGGCATAGCTCGCTGGTGCCCCAGCCTTGGCCTTCTTGGCCTCGACGATGGTGCGACGGCCCATGAGGCTTCCGGCGAGCACGGCGATCCCGACGACCCACCCGAACCAGAACGCTGCGCCGGCGCCGATCTGGGCTCCGAGCGCGAAGGAGGTGAGCCGGCTGGGCCGACCGGTTCCGAAGCCGGCGCTGAAGCGCTGATCGAGCACTTGGCGGGCGAAGCCGGTCGCGAAAGCCGCCGCCAGCATGGCCGCTCCCCATCCGCCGATGAAGGCAGCGAGCGGGCGAGCCCGCCCGACCAGACCTCCCAGGATCGTCACCAGCACGAAGAACAGGAGCAGGTTGACGATGGTTGCGGTCTGGAAGTCGCCGTCGAGGCGTCCGAAGTCCCAGGTGAGGAAGTCGACTGAAACGGCCAGCGGGGCGATCGGATCGGCGTCGCCTCGAACGCCGAACTCTCGCGACAGCGGCGGGTTGCCGCCGGCGAGGATCAGGAGCAGGGCGGCGGCGGCAGCGAGCAGGGCGGACGTGCGGGACATGCGCGGGACCGTACCGCCCCTCGGCCCACCGGTGCTCAGGGTGCCCAACCCGGGTCGCACCTGCTCCTGGGTACCGTGGCCGGCCGTGACCACATCTGCCGCTGCCAGCGCGGCGCGTCCCTCCGACGGCACTGATGCGCTGGTCGGTCGGGCTGATGTGGTGGAGAAGGTCACGGGCCTGTGCCTTCCCGGTCCTGGAGCGGTGGTCAGTGGTTCGAGGGGCAGCGGCCGGAGCGTCGTGCTGGGCGCGGTGGCCGATCGCCTGCTGTCCGCCGGATGCGGCGTCGTACGCCTCGAACCGGTCGCAGGTGAGGACCAGGCGTTTGCTGCGCTGCGCTCTCTCCTGGCCCCCGACCAGGTGCGCGCCATCTCGGCCGCGTCGGTGGCTGCGGCGGCCGCGACCCTCGTGGCCGCAAGCGGCGATGGCGGCACGGTGGTCGTGGTCGACGGACTCGACGAGCTCGACGCGGGATCCGCAGCCGTGCTCCACCACGTCGTGGCCTCCGAACAGGGGACCATCCTGGGCTCGATGACCGTCGGCGGTCACCGCAGCATGGCCCAGATGGCGTGGTGGCCGGGGATCGTCCCGTGCGTCGAGCTGGCCCCCCTCGGGCGGGCCGACGCCGACCGCCTCGCTGAGCTGAGGGCAGGCGGATCCATCGACGCCGCCAGCCGCGAGCGCCTGTGGGGCTTGGCGCGTGGCCACCCCAGCTGGATCGTCGCCGCGGTCGAGACGACCCGCGCCGCCGGCGCATGGGAGCGGTCAGGCGGCCTGTGGTGCCTCGTCGGTGACCTCGAGGCTGCTGTTGATCCCGACGTGTTGGTCCAGCTCGATCGGGTGTCGAGGGAGACGCGGGCCGTCCTGCAATGCCTCTCCCTGGTCGACGGTCTGCCGATCGATGACGCCGAGGCGCTGGGCGGCCCCGGCCCGCTGACCGACGCCGAGCGCCGGAGTCTGGTGCGCGTCGACGAGGACGACGGCGGGGCCCTGTGGTGTGCCGTCGCCAGCCGGTTGGTGGCCGACGCCTTGCGCGCCACGCTAGATCCGGCCGCCACCGAGGCTCGGTGGGGTCGCGTCGCCGAAGTCCTCGCCGAGTCGAAGCCGTCGGGTCCCGAGGGGGTCCTGGCCTGGGGGTTGGCCCTCGTCGGCGCCGGCCGCATCGGCGATGGTGCCGATCCCGCCGAGGTCGCCGTCGTGGCCCGCGCCGCCCAGGCCGCCCAGATCCTGTCCCGGTGGGAGGTGTGCTCGGAGCTGGCCGCGCTGGCGTGGCGCCAAGGCCATGTCGCCTCGTCGCTGTCGACGCTCACCCAGGCCCTCGGGATGTTGGGCGACCACGCCTCGATCCGGGCCCTGTCGGCCGACCTCGAAGGAGGCCCCGGGGACGCCGAGTCGATGTTGCACCACGCCGCGACCATCGCCATCTCGCAGTTCCACTCCGGCGACGACGAGGGCGCCTTCGCCACCTCCGAGCAGGCCCGAGCGGAGGCGCCCGCCGACCTCGTGCCGTACGTCGACGTGTTCGAGAGCCGGCTGCGGTCCTTCGCCGGGGACCAGGCGTCCGCTCTCGCCCTGGCCGGGCCGTGGGCCGACCACCCCAGCCTGCCGGTCGCGGTCGAGGCGTTGACGGTGACCGGAGCGGTGCGAGCCACGCAGGGCGACGGCGACGGAGCCATCGTCAATCTCGACCGGGCCTTCGCCCTCGCCCTGTCGGGACCGGAGGCCCCGGTCGCCCTGGCCGGTACCCCCTACCTGATGCGCCTGAGCGTCCTCGCCGATGTCGGCCGTCTCGACGAGGCCGTCGCCGGGGCCGAGGCCGTCGAGCGCGAGGTCGCCCGCGACGGTGACCGGACGGCTCACGGGTGGCTGGCCCTGCACCTGGGCCGGACCCACCTGCGCGCCGGCCGGCCCCGCACCGCGGCCCGCTGGTTCGGTGAGGCGGTGAACGACCTGCGTCAGATGCATCGCCCCGGGTGGCTTGCACACCCGTCGGCCGGGCTCGTCGCCGCCCACGCCGCTTCTGGCGACCTCGAGGCGGCGAGGGAGGCGGAGGCGGCATGGGCCCAGATCCCGGCTCACGTCGTGCGGATGTTCCGACCCGAGGAGCTCCGCTTCGTCGCCTGGCTCGATGCTGCTCGCGGTGACGATGACAGGGTCGTGACCCGCCTGCTCGACGCTGCGTCGCTGGCTTCGTCGATCGGCTCGTTGCCGTACGAGGCCGAGGCCTGGCACGACCTTGTCCGCCTGGGCGGAGCCGACAACCGGGATCGGTGCGCGAGCGAGCTGGCCCGCCTCGTGGCCGACACCGACGGCGCATTCGTGGCCGCCCATGCCGCCCAGGCTCGAGCCCTGGCCACCGGCGACCTCGATGCCCTGGCTGCCACGGCGAGGCGCTATGAGGCCCTGGGCGCAGGGCTGGACGCGGCCGAGAGCTGGGCCGAGGTGGTGCGCCGCAGCGACGACGGGCGCGAGCGAGCCCGAGCCCGACGGCGCGTCGCCGAGATGCTGCCCGAGGGCGAGGGCGTCACCAGCCCGCTGCTGCGCGAGCTGGAGGGGCGGCCGTCGCTGACCGGGCGCGAGGCCGAGGTGGCCTCGCTCGTTGCGGGCGGTGCCAGTCGCCAAGACGTGGCCGACCGGCTCGTGGTGTCGGTGCGGACCGTCGACAGCCACCTCCAGCGGATCTACCGCAAGCTCGGCGTCCGGGGTCGGGCCGGTCTGGTCATCGCCCTCGGGGAGCACGGCGGTTGATCGCTCGCTTGGCGACCTCGCCGATCTGGGGCCGGGCCTCGCCCACGCGCCCAGTCCCCCGAACTGGTGTCGATCGCGCCGGCCAGGGCCGGTCAGATCTTCACCAGTTCGGGGTGGCCGAGCCAGGCGGCACCTAGCGTCGGAGTGGGGTCCGGCTGGCTGTCGCGGGGGGTTCCTAGGGTGGCGGCCATGGCGAAGTCCCAGGCTCGTACCGTCCACCGCTGCACGGAGTGCGGGGCCACGGCGCTGCAGTGGGTGGGGCGGTGCCCGACGTGCGGCGAGTGGAGCACCCTGGTCGAGGAGGTCGACGAGCCGGCCGTTGCGTCCGGTGCCCGGGCCGGTCCTCGATGGGCAGGCTGGGGCGACGCCGGCCCCGGCGGTCCGCCGCGGCGCAGCACCGACACCTCCGGTACGCCGGTGGCGCCCATGGCGACCGGTGTCGACGAGCTCGACCGGGTGCTGTCAGGCGGACTCGTGGCCGGCTCGGTCACGCTGCTCGGCGGCGCCCCCGGCACCGGCAAGTCGACGCTCGTGCTCCAGGCCGCCGCCGGCCTGGCTCGCGCCGGGGCCACAGTGCTCTACGTCTGCGCCGAGGAGAGCACGGTCCAGGTCGGCGACCGGGCCCGGCGCCTCGGCGCCATCCACGACCGGCTGTGGCTCGTCGGCGAATCGCTCCTGCCTCGCATCCTGGGCGCCGTCGACGAGGTCGAGCCCGACGTCCTCGTCGTCGACTCGGCCCAGAGCGTGGCCGACCCCGAGGTGGCATCCGGCCCGGGCAGCGCCACCCAGGTGCGCGAGGTCGCCCAGCGCCTGGTTCGCGAGGCCAAGGCCCGCGATCTGGCTGTGGTGCTGGTCGGCCACGTCACCAAGGACGGCGCCCTGGCCGGTCCCCGGGCTCTGGAGCACGTCGTCGACACCGTGCTCGAGCTCGATGGCGACCGTCACCACGCCCTGCGCCTGCTGCGTGCGGTCAAGCACCGCTTCGGGTCGACCAGCGAGCTGGGCCTGTTCCAGCTCGGCGAGGCCGGCCTCGATGGCGTTCCCGACCCGTCGGGGCTGTTCCTCGCCGACCGGCTGCCGGGCACACCGGGGTCGACCGTCGTACCCACCATCGAGGGGCATAGACCCCTGCTCGTCGAGCTGCAGGCCCTGGTCACCAAGTCGAGCCTGCCCGAGGCTCGGCGCTCCAGCCACGGTCTCGAGCGGGGTCGGGTGGCGCTGCTGGTCGCGGTGCTGGCCGAGCGCGTCGGCGTCGACCTCGCCCATCACGACGTCTACGCCCTTGCCGCCGGCGGGGTGCGGGTCACCGAGCCCGGCGCCGACCTCGGCCTCGCCCTGGCCATGGCTTCGGCGGCCGCCGGCACGCCCGTCCCGCCCGACCTGGTGGCGTGCGGTGAGATCGGTTTGGGTGGCGAGGTCCGCCAGGTGGCGAGCCTCGAGCGCCGCCTGGCCGAGGCCGCCCGCCTGGGGTTCGGGAGGGCTCTCGTGCCGGCGTCGGCCCCAGACCCGCCCCCCGGGGTGGTCGTGCGGCGGGTCCGATCGCTGGCCGAGGCCATCGACCACCTCGACCTGCACTTCGGATCGTCGAGCCCGGAGCCCGCCTCGGGGGCCCGGGCGCGGCCGGCACCTGTCGCGGGGTCGCACCTGACGCCCGTCTGACTCCAGGGCAGCCCCCGGAGGGACACCTACACTCCGAGCATGTCGGGGGCTGACCGGGAGGGCCTGCTCCAGGCCCTAGCCCTGCTGTCGCCCGGCACTCCCCTGCGAGACGGCCTCGACCGGGTTCTGCAGGCGGGCATGGGCGCGCTCATCGTGGTCGGCGACGGCCCCTCGGTGCTCAACATCTGTTCGGGCGGTTTCCTGCTCGACGCCGCCTACAGCCCGCAGCGCCTCTCGGAGCTCTCGAAGATGGACGGCGCCATCGTTCTGGCCGCGGGCGCGACCCGCATCGCCCGAGCCAACGTCCACCTAGTCCCCAACCCGAACGTGGCCACGACCGAGACGGGCACCCGACACCGCACCGCCGAGCGTGTCGCCCGCTCGATCAACGTTCCGGTCATCTCGGTCTCCCAACGCATGAACGTCATCAGCGTCTACGCCGGCGATCAGAAGCACCAGATCGACCCAGTGCCGCGGGTCATCGCCCGAGCCAACCAGGCCGTGCAGACCCTCGAGCGCTATAAGGACCGCCTCGATGAGGTCTCCGTCGCGCTGTCGGCCCTCGAGGTCGAGGACCTGGTGACGATGCGTGACGTGGTGACCGTTCTGCAACGAAACGAGATGGTCGCTCGCATCGCGGCAGAGATCGAGGGCTACATCGTCGAGCTGGGCGACGACGGCCGTCTGGTCCGCCTCCAGCTCGACGAGCTGATGGGTGGCATCGCCGATGAGCGCCGCCTGGTGGTGCGCGACTACTTCCACGAGGGAGCGACCTGGCACCTGGCCGAGGCGCTGGCCGCGCTGGCGAAGCTCCCTGCCGATGACCTGGTCGACCTGCGGCGGGTCGCCTCGGCGATCCATCTGGGGGAGGGACCGCCGGATCTCGACCTGTCGCTGTCGCCGCGCGGCTACCGCCTGCTGGCCCGCATCCCCCGGCTGCCCGATGTGGTCATCGACAGCATCGTCAGCCAGTTCGGGGACCTGCAGAAGATCCTCCGGGCCAACATCGCCGACCTCGACGACGTGTCCGGCGTGGGCAAGCTGCGGGCCCGCGCCGTCAAAGACGGCCTCAGCCGCCTAGCCGAAGCGTCGATCTTGGACAGGTATTCGTAGTCGTTCGTTCGCTGCGCTCACTCCACTCCTACGAGCTGATGGGGTCGCCTGCGGCGACGCTGTCTTGACTCGCCGACCAGCAAGCTGGATCGGCTCGCTCTCCTTGGGGCTGCGCCCCCAGACCCCCACCGGCTGCGCCGGGCTGAGGCTCTCGGCGCGTCAGCGAACGAACGACGACGAAACCTTGCACGCAGAGATGGGCTCCAAGCCGCGGATGCGGTAGCGGCGGGCGCGTCCGAACTCCAGGCCCCGCAGGTCGCCGACCTCGTCGCGCACGTCGACCGAGGCCAGCGCTTCTCCGCCCCGAGCCTGCTCGGTCAACCGGGCCGAGACGTTGACCACGTGGCCGACCACGTCGTCGTGGCTCACCACCGCCTCGCCGTGGTGTATGCCGGCTCGCACCCGCAGCGGTCCCGGCTCCTCCGAGACGAGCTCCACGGCCGCCAGCGCGCCGGCCTCCGGAGCCGGGAAGCTCAGCATCAGCCCGTCGCCCAGGCGCTTCACGATGCGGCCCCCCCGGCTGCGCACCACGGGTCCGACCCAGCGGTTGTGTTCGCTCACCAGGTGGGCGGCGGCGTCGTCGCCCTCGGCCGCAGTGAAGGTGGTGAAGCCCTCGAGGTCGGTGAACACGACCGTGACCGGGAAGAGGGTGGCGTTGCCCGGGCCGGTCTCCTGGCGGGCCAGCGACATGGCCTGCAGGGCGCTCAGCCCCAGGCTGGCCAGCACCGAGGGCCGCTGCTCCGCCGTCCGCTCGAGGAAGCGCTGCAGCACGGCGCTCGGCGGAGCGATGCGCGCCGGGTTGGCGCCGGGGTCGGCCAGCCAGTTGCGATCGACGAGGCCCACGTCGACGGCCTGAGCGGCCCAGTCCTCGTCGGAGCGGATGAGGCGGGCCAGCCGTTCGGTGACCGACTGCTGCAGCGAGGCCACCGCCCTGGCTCCGGCGTCGCGAACATCGTCGGCGGATGCCACGGCCGCCACCATAGAGGTGTCGTCGTCGTCGTTCGCTGACGCGGTCGTCGTCGTTCGTTCGCTGACGCTCACTCCACTCCGACGAGCTGGTCGGGTCGGCTTCGCGACGCTGTCTTGACTCGCCGACCAGCAAGCTGGATCGGCTCGCCTCGCCCTGGGGCTGCGCCCCAGACCCCACCGGCTGCGCCGGGCTGACGATCAGCGAGACCTTCGCCCGTTTGGCCCCTCGGCCGGCGAGCGAGTGACGACGACAGGTAACGCATACGACATGCTGGGCTGATGGCCGAGACGCTCAGCTCAGGGACGCCCATGTACCGGAGCCTCGTCTCCACCGCCCGCCGGGGAGTGGTGGTGATCCCCGACATCGGTGGGTTGCGACCCCTGTTCACCGACCTGTGTGACGCCCTCGCCGCCGACCACGAGTGGTCGGTGGCGGCGATCGAGCCCTGGCCGGGACGAGAGCAGCTCAGCCTCGACGAGCGTCTGGCCTCGGTCGGGACCCTCGACGATCGTCGGATGATGGACGATGTCTCGGAGGCCGGTGATTCCCTCGATGTCGAGCCGGTGGCTGTCGTCGGCTTCTGCATGGGCGCCATGTTCGCCCTCAAGGCAGCCGCCGCCGGGCGGGTCGACCGGGTCGTGTCGTTCTACGGCATGGTCCGCCTCCCCGACCACTGGAGCACGGCCACGGTCGCCGAGCCCCTCGACGTCCTCGGGGGAGCCGGGGTAGCGCCCGTCCTGGCCCTGGTGGGCACAGCCGACCCCTGGGTCCCGGCGTCCGACGCCGACGCGTTGGAGGCCACCGGGGCCGAGGTGATCCGGTACCCCGGCGCTGACCATGGCTTCGTCCACGACCCGACGCGTCCCACCCACCGGCCCGACGACGCCGCCGACGCCTGGCGCCGCGTCGCCGCCTTCCTCGATTGATCTAGTGCCGTGTCGGGCAACGTCCACTCGCTGTCACGACGGCCAGGAACGCCGCTCGCGGCGTCCTCGTCGGTGACGTAGCTACGGCCATTCCTTCGTCCTGTCCTTGTGAGCGACGCCCTTGACTCGCCGTGAACAGCGCAGACATCACCCGACACGGCACTAGCGGGAGCGGCGGTCGAGCTCGAAGCGGTTGAGGATGCGGTATCGGCGCTCGCGCTGGTCGATCCAGCCCAGACGCACGAAGCTGGCGATGGCCTTGTTGACCCGCTCGCGAGAGGCGCCGACCATCCCGGCCAGCTCCTCCTGAGTGATGGGCAGGACGAACTCGTCGTCGTCGCCGGCCAGCTCGAGGAGGCGCTTGGCCGTGCGACCGGTCACGTCGAGGAAGACCGAGTCGGCCAGGGCGGTGTTGGTGCTGCGCAGCCGGCCGGCGAGCAGCCGGACCACGCTCCACAGCAGGGCGGGTCGATGCTCGTAGATCGACTTGAGCGGGTCGTAGGGGATGGTCAGCACCTGCGACGCCTCGAGGGCCCGAGCCTCCGCCGAGCGACCGAGGCCGTCGAACAGACCCATGTCGCCGAACAGGTCGCCGCGCTCCATCAGGGCCACCATCGACTCCCGCCCGTCGACCGATCGCATGGAGATGGCGATGCGGCCCCGCACCACCACGTGCAGATCGGTAGGACTCTGGTCCTCGGCGAAGAGCAGATCGTTGCGCAGCAGGTCGCGCGTGGTGGTCGCCGCCTCGACCTGCGCCATCTCCTCGTCGGAGAACTCAGCGAGGAGGGGGACGTCGCGAAGCAGGGAAGTCTCGGCCACGGACCGGGACAGTACCGGTCCCGACACATGTCACATGAAGCCCGAGCGTGGGCCAGCGGAACCGGACCTCACGGCTGAGGCGCTGGAGAACTCCTGCCGATCCGCTCCGCGGTCAGCCGGGACGGAGTCGCGACCGGGCGGTAGCGTCGAATCGTGGCTCCAGTCGGCGACGCCCCTGGGGCGGTGTGGGCCGTCGTGGTGGCCGCCGGCGGGGGGACCCGTTTCGGTGGAGCCAAGCAGTATGCGCGGGTGGGCGGCCGCAGGGTCCTGGACTGGAGCCTCGACGCGGCCCGGTCATCGGTGGATGGCGTCGTGCTCGTCGTGGCCCCCGACCGCCTCCTCGATCCCGAGCCTGGTGCCGATCGGGTCGTGGCCGGTGGGCGCACCCGGTCGCAGTCCGTGCGCGCCGGCGTGAAGGCCGTGCCCTGCGATGCGACCATCGTCGTGGTCCACGACGGGGCCCGACCCCTCGCCCGTCCCGTGCTGTTCGAGGCGGTCATCGGGGCCGTCCGCGACGGGGCCGACGCGGCGGTGCCCGGTGTGGCTCTCGTCGACAGCGTTCGACACCGTGACCGCGGCGCCCTCGACCGCGACGGCCTGGTCGCCGTGCAGACCCCTCAGGCGTTCCGGGCCGCCGCCCTGCGCTCGGCCCTCGGAACCGACGCCGACGCAACCGACGACGCCACGCTGGTTGAACGGGCCGGCGGCCGGGTGGTGGTCGTCGACGGCGATCCCGCCAACGCCAAGGTCACGCTTCCGGCCGACCTCGACCTGGCGGCCAGCCACCTCGCTTCGGACGAGGGTCGGCGCTGATGCAGGTGCGCGTCGGCCTTGGGCTCGACCTGCATCCCTGGAGCGACGATCAGGGTCGCCGGTTGCGCCTCGGCGGAATCGATTTCCCCGACCACCGCGGCCTGGCCGGCCACAGCGACGCCGATGCCGTGGCCCACGCCTGCATCGATGCCCTCCTCGGCGCGGCCGGCCTGGGTGACATCGGCCAGCACTTCGGCGACTCCGATCCGGCCTGGGCCGGGGCCGACAGCGTGGGCCTGCTGGCCGAGGCGACGCGACGGGTGCGCGCCGCTGGGTGGGAGCCGGGGAACGTCGACTGCTCCGTCGTTCTCGACGCACCTCATCTGGCGCTGGTGCGTGGAGAGATGGCCGAGAAGCTCTCGGCCGCGGTCGGCGCCCCGGTCACCGTCACTGGCCGCCGCACCGAGGGCATCGGCGCCCTCGGTCGGGGCGAGGGCGTGGCCGCCTGGGCGGTGGCGGTGGTGACCCGCCCGTGACCGGCGTGGCTCATCGGCGATCGACCCCCGGCTCGTCCGCGACCCAATCTTTCTCGGCCCGACACGAGCCGTCTCGATGAGCAAGCGCGGCCCCGACAAGCGACCGGGTTCGGTCCACAAGTCCACCGCCAAGGGCCCACGACGGGCCGAAGGCCCGGGACGCGCCGGTGGATCGCCGGGGAAACGCCGGCAGGGGTCGGGGGCCGATGGCGCTCCGGCTCGATCGGGCCCCCGACGGCGGGGCGCGCCGCGGCGGCTCGATTCTCTCGGCGGGCCGGGGCGGGCCGGCCCCCCACGGTCCCGGTCCGCGATGCGAGGGCTGGGAGGTGAGCAGGTGGAGGGTCGCCAGGCCGTGCGCGAGCTGTTGCTCGCCGGGCGGCGCCGGGTGAAGGAGGTGCTCGTAGCGGAGCACCTCGACCCGGCCCCCATCGTCGAGGAGATCCTCCAGCTCGCCTCTGATGACCGGGTGACGCTCCGGCGCCCCAGTCGGGCCGAGCTCGACGCCACCGCCCGCAGCGAGGCCCCGCAGGGGGTGTTGGCCCGGGCGTCGCCGGTGGAGGAGCACGACCTCGACGACTTGGCCTCGGCGCGGGTGACGGCCACTGCCGCCGGTCCGGGCCCGCCGTTCCTGCTCGCCCTCGACGGCGTGACCGATCCCGGCAACCTCGGCGCCGTCTTGCGGTCGGCCTCGGCCGCCGGGGTGACCGGGGTGGTTCTGCCCCGCCACCGGGCCGTCCACCTCACCCCGACCGTGGCCAAGGCCGCGGCCGGCGCCATCGAGCACCTGCCCATGGCCGTCGTGGGAGGCCTGCCGGCGGCGCTGGCCAGACTGCGCGACCGGGGGGTGTGGATCGTCGGCCTCGACGGCCGGGCCGAAGGGTCGGTGTGGGACTTGGAGCCGCCCGATGGGGCGGTGATGTTGGTGCTCGGCGCCGAGGGCACCGGCCTGACGCGCCTGGTGCGGCAGCGCTGTGACGAGACCGTCGCCATCCCGATGCGCGGCCCGCTCGACAGCCTCAATGCCGCCGTCGCCGGGTCCATCGCCTGCTTCGCCCTGGGCCGTCGCCGGGCCTGAGCCCCTCCGGTTGGCTCGCCGCGTCGGGCTAGCGGGGGGCGCGGGCTACGCGCGTACGTTTGTCACTTGACGAAAGCGACCGCCGCTGACGGAGGCCATCACCACGACTGGTGAGCAGTAATCCCTGGTCCCCGCTGCGATCACGAGCGGTGACCGTTGACACGGGGGTTCCACCTGTGCGAGAAGGTGACTAGTTCTTAGGGACTAGTCACACAGCAAGGCCTTCGCACCAGCCGCCGCCCCCACCAAGGATCCCCATCGCGATGTCGCTCCGCCCCCCGGCCCTCGCCGACTGCCCCGACGCTGACCTGGCCCTCCGCTTCCAGCGGGGCGACCCCGCCGCCCTCGACGTCCTGCTCACGCGCTACCGGCGCTTCGCCGCCTCCCGCTCGAGGAGCTACTTCCTCATCGGCGGCGACGCCGACGACCTCGAGCAGGAGGCGCTGATCGGGTTGTACAAAGCCGTTCGTGACTACCGCCCCGACCACGGGGTCGACTTCCGGCCGTTCGCCGACCTGTGCATCACCCGCCAGGTCTTGAGCGCCATCAAGGCCGCCAACCGCCAGAAGAACCAGCCACTCAGCACCTCGATCTCGCTGCAGGCCACATCTGTGCACGCGGCCGACGAAGGCCAGGCTCTGGAGGACCGTCTCCCCGGACCCTCGCTCGCCGACGACCCGGCCGAACGGGTGCTGGGCGACGAGCAGGTCGCCGTGTTGGCGGCGGCGGTGGCCGCCGACCTCTCCCCCCTCGAGCGCGAGGTGCTGGGGCTGTACGTCGCCGGACGCTCGTACCTCGAGATCGCCGACCGGGTGGGCCGCCACGCCAAGTCCGTCGACAACGCGGTGCAGCGCATCAAGTACAAGCTGGGCCGAAGCCTGGCCGCCTACGAGCTCTGCGCGGCCTAGCCAGGTAGGCCAGCCTCGGGCGACGCATGGCCCCGGGGACTCGCCCGAAGGGCAGGAGCTTCCCGGCGGTACCGTGACGGCGTGGCCCGCTCCCGCACGCGCCGCCTGGTGGTCGGCCGTCGCGACGGTGACCGCTCCCGTCGTGCGCCCGACGTGGTCGCCGTGGAGGAACCGCTCGAGATTCGCCTCGACGGCCACACCGTCACCACGACCATGCGCACCCCGGGCGACGACCACGAGCTGGCGGTCGGGTTCCTTTGGGCCGAGGGGCTGCTCCACGGGGTGGTGGTCCACGGCGTGCGCTCGTGTGGGCTGGGGCTCGACGAGCGGGCCGCGTTCAATATCGTCGACGTGTCGACCGGCGGCACCGCTCAGCCGCCCCGCCCGAGGCTGACCACGACCACCTCGGCCTGCGGTGTGTGCGGGTCGGCGTCAGTCGACGGGCTGCTCGACCGGCTGCGCCCCCTCGACCACATCGCCACCATCGATCTCGACGTCCTCGTGGGCATGGCCGATCGGGTGCGACCCGAGCAGCGCCTCTTCGACGTCACCGGCGGTGTGCATGGCGCCGCCGCGTTCACAGCCGACGCCTCGTTGCTGTCGGTGCGGGAGGACGTGGGACGCCACAACGCCGTCGACAAGGTCGTCGGTCGCCTTCACCTCGACGGGTCGCTGCCGGCGAGGGATCTGGGCCTCTATGTCTCGGGCCGGGCCGGGTTCGACATCGTCCAAAAGGCCTGGGCGGCCGGCTTCGGCACCGTCGTCGCAGTCGGCGCTCCCACCTCGCTGGCCGTCGAGGTCGCGCGCAAGGCGCGGATCACCCTCGGTGCCTTTCTCCGCCCCGGTGGCCTCAACCTCTACTCCTAGAAGAGCTCGCCAGTGTGAGGGCGTAGTCGCCGTCGGGGTCGGTCCACATGGCGGCGATGTCGAGGCCGGCCTCCCCGAGGAGGGTGGCCAGCCCCTCGGGGCGGAACTTGGCCGAGATCTCGGTCTGGATGCTCTCGCCGTCGTCCACCTTCAGCTCGAGCTCGGCTCGTTGGAGGTGGACGGCCTGGGCCTCGGTGGCGACGAGGTGCATCTCGATCCGCTCGCGTACCGCGTCCCAGCGGGCCTCGTGGCGCCAGCGCCTCAGGTCGAAGTCTGCGTCCAGCTCGCGGTTCAGCACGGCCAGGATGTTGCGGTTGAACGCGGCGGTCACCCCGATTGGGTCGTCGTAGGCGGCCAGGAGCCGCTCGACGTCCTTGACCAGGTCGGTGCCGAGCAGCAACGCATCGCCGGGCTCGAACCCTGCCGCCACTTCCGCCAGGAACCGTGCCTGCTCCTCGGCCATGAGGTTGCCGATCGTGCCGCCCAAGAAGACGACCAGCCGGCGTCCGCCGGTGGGGAGCCGGTGGAGATCGTGGAGGAAGTCACCAGCCACGGGATGGACCTCGATGTCTGGATGCTCGGTGGCGATGGCCTCGGCGGCGGCGCCAAGGGTGGTGGCGCTCACGTCGAGCGGGCAGAAGCGGCGAAGCTGGCCAGCGGAAGCGAAAGCATCGAGCAGCAGCCGGGTCTTGTCCGAGGTACCCGACCCCAGCTCGATGAGGGTGTCGGCGCCCGACGTGATCGCGATGTCAGCCGAGCGCTCCAACAGGATCGCCCGTTCCCGCGCCGTCGGGTAGTACTCGGGCAGCCGGGTGATGGCGTCGAACAGCACGCTACCCAGGTCGTCGTAGAACCACTTGGCCGACAGCCAGCGCTGGGGGCCGTCGCTGAGGGTGCGTCGCACCTCCTCGGCCATCGTCTCGGGTACCTCCCCATCCTCCGGCGCAGGGGTGTGGGTCGTCGTCACGGGGCCTCCAAGGTCGGGCATCGGCGGGCGTGGTCGGTTCGAGCGCCGGCCGCAGTCGGCGACGAGCGATGGCCTCGAGCTAGGCGTCGCGGGCCAAGCGCACGCCGGAGAACATCCAGCGGGCGCCGGGCGGGAAGAAGTTCCGGTACGTCGCTCGGGCGTGGCCCGGTGGGGTGGCGCAGCTCGACCCTCGCAGCACCATCTGCCCGCTCATGAACTTGCCGTTGTACTCGCCCACCGCGCCGGGGGCGGGGGCGAAGCCGGGGTATCCGACGTAGGGGCTGGATGTCCACTGCCAGACCTCGCCCAGCGCCTGGCGCACCGGCCCAGGGTCGTCCTCGCGAACCGCCCGCGGATGGGGGGCGCTGACCGCGAACGACGGCTCGACGTGCGCCTGGTCGGCGACCGCGGTCTCCCACTCGTGCTCGGTCGGCAGCCGGGCGTTGGCCCAGCGAGCGTAGGCGTCGGCCTCGTAGTGGCTGACGTGGACGACCGGGCGAGCCGGGTCGACCTCGTGACGACCAGCCAACGTGAACTCGTGCCAGTGGTCTCCGACACGTTCCCAGTAGAGCGGGGCGATCCAGCCGTCGTTGGCAACCGTGGCCCACCCGTCGGAGAGCCACAGGTCGGGGCGCTCGTACCCACCGTCGGCCATGAACTCGAGCCACTCGCCGTTGGTGATCAGGCGATCGGCCAACCGGTGGGGTCGAAGCAGTACATCGTGGCGGGGCCCCTCGTTGTCGAAGGCGAAGCCCCTCGACCCGTGTCCGACCGCGATCACCCCTCCCGGCCGCTCGACCCATCGCAGCGGGGGCGGGGTCGGTGTGGCCCGTGGTGTGGCGGCCAGGTACGCCGGGCGCAGGGGGTTGGCGGCCAGGACGTGCTTGATGTCCATGAGCAGCAGCTCCTGGTGCTGCTGCTCATGGTGGAGCCCGAGGGTGATAAGCCCGTCGACGGCGTCGGAGATGTCAGTGGAGAGGATGGCCTCCATCGAGGTGTCCACCGCGCTGCGGTAACCACCGACCTCGGCCACGGTGGGCCGGGTGATCTGCCCACGCTCGGCCCGAGGGTGACGGGCGCCGACCGCCTCGTAGTAGGAGTTGAAGAGGAATCCGAAGGCCTCGTCGACCACCCGGTAGCCGGGCTGGTGGACCGCCAGCACGAAGGTCTCGAAGAACCAGGTGGTGTGGGCCCGGTGCCACTTGGTGGGGCTGACGTCGGCCATGGTCTGCACCGTCTGGTCCTCCGGTCCGAGCGGCGCAGCCAACGCCTCGGTGAGGTCGCGCACGCCGGCGTAGCGGACGATGAGGTCACTCGGCGAGGTCGTCGGCCCAGAGGAGGAGGGCTCGACATCGGCGTCAGGGGCCGAGACGATGGGGGTGGGCGTCATGGCTTCTCCCGGCGGGCCGGTTGTGGCGGGCGCCGGACGGAACTCCCCCGGATGCCGACGACCACGCTACCCACCGGGTCAGTCACAAACCCCGGTCGGGGCCTCCCGTAAGCGCATCGTTATCGGTGGCTCGAACCGAGCGCGCCGCGAGCGCAGCAGCTGCGCCGGTTCGCTCAGCTCCGGGCGGGTGGTGACTCAACCGAACCCAGGCTCTCGGCCGACAGGGAGCGGTTGATGATCGCCATCGCCACGTTGGTGAGGCGTTCGTTGCGGGCCCGGGCGTAGCCTCGCAGAAGTCCGAAGGCGACGTCAGGATCCACCTCGGCCTGCTCGGCCACCATGCCCTTGGCCTGTTCGAGGGTCACTCGAGTGGTGAGCGCCGTCTGCAGCTGGTCGGTCAAGGTCTCACGGTGGCGCATGGACCGTTCGTGGAGGATGCCGATCGTGGCGATGTCGGCCATGGCCTGGCCGAGCGCCTCGTCGCTGGCGGCGAGGCCGTGAGGACGGTCGGCGAAGAGGTTGAGGGCCCCGATGCGCTCGTTGCGAAGGCGCAGGGGCAGGGCGTAGACCGAGCGGAAGCCGGCGTCGAGGGCGGCCGGCGCGAAGGCGGGCCATCGCTCGGCGCCGACCTGCAGGTCGTCGGCCCGCACGGGGTGCCCGTCGCGCCAGCAGTCGAGGCAGGGTCCGTCCTCGCGCTGCAGCTCGATCAACTCGACCAGCCGCATCCGCTCGCTCGACGACGCCAGCGCCGTCAGGCTGTTGTGCGCATCGGCCAGCACGACCCCGGCCTCCGACACGCCCAGGAGGGTGACCGATCTCTGCGTCAACAGGTGGAGGAACTCGATGAGGTCGTAGCCCTCGACGAGGGTGTCGGCCAGCTCTACGAAGGTCGTCCCGATTGCCTCGCCACGCGCCATGGCCATGTCTCCTGCTCGGGCCGCATCCTCTTCTGCCATCCTCGCACGTTCGTGTTCGTCTTGGACGTAGACCGGTCGAGGGGGTAGGTGCCGCGGGCTCATCGTTCGAGCCGGAGGCGACGGTCGACTATGTCGGCTGCGACCACGCCCAGGCTGCGGCCGTCGGCGTAGGCGCGGGCCCGCACGGCTACCAGCGCCTCGTCGAGGGAGGCCCCCAGCTGCACCGACACCATCCCGGTGGCCTGGTGGACCACCGCTCGCTGGTCGGCGAGGGGAGCCAAGAGCTCCGACGGCGAGCCCCTCTTGGTCCGGGCCTGGATGCCCATCACCATGGCCGTCGCCATGTCGGCCACGACGCGGGCTTCGCCCAGCACGCCATCTCCGAGGGAGCCGGCGTGGTCGCAGTAGAGATCCAGGGACCCGAACCCCGCCGCCCCCACGCTCAACGGCAGGGCGAAGACGGCCTGAACCCCGAGCGTCACCGCCTCGGGTCCGAACGCCGGCCAACGCGCCGATGAAGCCAGGGCCGGCTCCTGCACCGTGCGGCGCTCGCGGAAGGACTCCAGGCATGGCCCCTCACCCAGGGTGAACTGCAGCTCCTCGACCCGCGCCGCGTGGGCGCTGGACACGCCGAGGGTGCCGCGGTGCTGACCGCCGACGAGCAGGGCCAGGCCGGCCCCCGTCACGTCGAGCTCCTCCACGCAGGCCCGGCACAGATGGTCGAGGGCCTCGCGGTCCTCGCCCTCGTCAGGGAGGGAGGCCACGATCCGGGCCAGGCGCTCCCTCGCCATCGCCTAGCGCCCTTCGCCCGGGCGTAGGTGCAGCGGAAGTTCGAACGGCGGGGGGCGTCTCTCGGATCGCATCTTCGGCCCTCCTGTTGGATGGGCCACGTCGGAAAGATGACGTCGACGAGGGCTGGATCGAGCGCCAGCCGATCGCGCAGCAGGCAGGGACGTGAAGTCTGACGCCTGCCCGCCGACGGTGCAACCTCCGGACTCGCGCAGGCGGCTGGCGGCGAAGGCGCCGGTCTGCTTTCGTGGGAGCGTGCCCGAACGTACGATCGTCGGAAGGGAGGAGCGGGACTCGGTGGTACCGATCGAGGCGGCGGGCCACCCGCTCCGGATCGGACTGTCCCCGGGGCGTGGCCGAGTCGTGTGTCACCTGCGGTTCGAGGGGCTCGACCGCTCCGTCGCGCTCCCGACCCGACCGTCGGCGGTCCGTCGGGTGCTGTTCGGCGACGCCTGGGCCCTGGGTCTCGAGGTCAGCCTGGTCGAGCGGTGCGTCACCGGGGCGATCGCGGATCTGGCCTGGACCGTCGGCGGCTGGGCGCCGCGACCGAACGGTGATCTCGTCGCGGCCGCCGGTGGGGCGGCCTACCCCGCCCTCGGGGCCCTCTATGACCTCGGCGCCGCGCCGTTGGGTGAGGTCCCCCGCTGGTGCGCCCCGGCCCTCACCGAGCCGACGTTCGCCGCTGCGGTGCGGGCCCTGTTCGGCCCCGCAGCCACCAGACGACTCATCCGCACCGCAGCCCAGTCGCTGACACCCGCTGGCCCAGGCGATGAGGTGCAGCTGCCCCTCCTGGGGGTGGTCCTGATGGGCGTCGGCACCATCGACTCGGACCGGTTGGCCGCCCTCTTCGAGGCGGAAGGTCCCGTGCGGGCCGACCCATCGTGGCCGAGCAGGGAGATCATCGCCTCGGTCCGCCCGATCATCGGCGCCGTGGGAGCCCAGCGCGGCGCTCGCATCCTCACCGACGTCATCGCCCGACCGGATGGGCCGTCGCTGATCGAAGATCTGGCCCGCATGTGGCCCGACGTCAGCGAGCGAGTCACGGTCCGCCCTCCGAGCGGGCTGCACGAGCTCCACGACCGATGCCGGGTCTTGCTCAGGAGCCGACCTCCGGTCCCACCGCGACCGGAACCTCAGCCCCGTCCGAGGTTGCAGCTCCAGCCGAGGCTGCAGCCTCGGCCGACGCCGCCGGTCCGATCGGTGTCACCGGCGGTCGCCGCTGCGACTCGGTCGCGCCAGCTGACGCCTGTCGTGGAGGCATCACCGACTCTCGGGGTTCGGTCCCTCCCCTCGCCGGCCGGGGGAATCGACGGAGCGACTGCCGGCCCCTACCGCCTCGTCGCGCCCCGCACGACCGCCGACCTCGACCGGTGGGGCCGCCTGTTGCGGAGCTGCGTCGGCTCCTTCGGTGAGGCCGTCGCCACTCGGCGCTCGACTGTGATCGGGTCGTTCAGGGAAGACCGCCTCGTGCACTGCATCGAGCTCACGCCGGACCGTACGATCCGCCAGTTCCTCGGACACGCCAACCGACCGCCCGCCCACGCCGCCCGGCTCGCCATCGTCGATGCCCTCGTCAGGGCGGGTGCCATCGAGCCCACCGACCCCCGCAACGCAGCCTGGTTGCAGCGCGGGTGAGCCCGTTTGTAACAAAACCGTGAACGATCGACGTCGGAGCGCTGAGGCGCGCTGGGCTGGGTAAGCGCCGGTCCGTGCCTCACCAGGACCGAGACGGGCGAACCGGAGCGGCCTCCGGTGCGTGACGTCATCGAGGCCCTGTCCGCGGTGGCTGGTCTCCGCGCTCCGGAGAGGTCAGCTTGAGGGTGCCGAGCATGCGGCAGCGGCAGCCTCCCATCGCCGACTACGGGTTCCTGTCCGACTGCCAGTCTGCGGCGCTGGTCGACCGCAGCGGTTCGATCGACTGGTGGTGCGTCCCCCGGTTCGACTCGCCATCGGTGTTCGGACGCCTGCTCGATCCCGACGCCGGGCACTGGTCGATCACGCCGATTGACGACTTCGAGGTCGAACGCTGCTATGTCGGCGATTCGCTGGTCCTCCGCTCGGTCCTCACGACCGAGCGGGGCGATGCCACGCTCACCGACGCAGCCCTCCTCGACCCGGGGGCGCGCGGTCACGACCTCGGGCTCCAGGTCCCGCATTCGCTGCTGCGGCGGGTGGAGGGCGTGCGCGGGACGGTCAGCCTCGACGTCGACTTCGCTCCGCGCATGGAGTACGGACGTACTCAGCCGCACCTTCGACCGACCGCCGAGGGCGTCGTCGTGGCCCGTGGTGGGCCGACGCAGATCACCTTGACCGGCCCGATCGCGTGGCGATGTGAGAACGGCTCGGCACAGGCGCGCATCGTCGTCCGGGAGGGCGAGGTCGTCGAGCTCCGGGCGAGCTACCGGCCCTCCTTCGGCGGGTTCCCGGAGGCGCCTCCGGTGGGCAGCATCGAGGACACGCAGGCGGCTTGGGAGTCCTGGACGAAGCTGCATTGCGGCTACGACGGACGCTTTGCCCGTGAGGTCAGACGGAGCTCGGTGGTGCTGCAGGGGCTCACCTATCAGCCGTCCGGTGCCATCGTCGCGGCGGCCACCACCTCGCTGCCAGAGCGGATGGGTGGTGACCTCAACTTCGACTATCGCTACGCCTGGCTGCGCGACCTCAGCCTCACGATGCGCTCGCTTTGGATCGCAGCGTGCCCGGACGAGCCAGCGCGCCTGTTCGACTGGTTCGCCAACGCAGCCGGCGAGGTCGGCGACGAGCTGTTCCAGATCATGTACGGCGTCGGCGGCGAGCGAGATCTCAGCGAGCACACGCTGGGGCACCTCAGCGGCTACCACGACAGCCGGCCGGTGCGGCTTGGCAACGACGCCTGGACCCAGGTGCAGCTCGACGTCCTGGGCGAGGTGCTCGATGGCGCGCACCTGCTGCGCAACCGGCTCGGCGAGCTCGACGAGTCGGTTCAGGCCCTGCTCGTGGTGCTGGCTGACCGGGCGGCGAGCGGGTGGGCCGAGCCCGACGCCGGGATGTGGGAGGCGCGAGACCAGCAGCGCCAGTACACCTCGTCCAAGGTGATGTGCTGGGTGGCCGTCGACCGCGCCATCGCCCTCGCTCCCCGGCTCGGATCCGGCGCCGACCCGACACGATGGGCGATCGCTCGCGACGAGATCCATGCCACCGTGCTAGAGCAAGCGTGGAGCTCTGAGGCGGGGGCGTACTCCGGGTCGTTTGCCTCCGACGACCTGGACGCCTCGGTGCTGATCATGGCGCTCGTCGGCTTCCTGCCCGCCGACGACGAGCGCATGCGGGCCACGATCGACGCGGTCGAGCGTCACCTTGGCGACAGCGGGCTGGTGCGGCGCTGGGAGGCCGACCCGAGCGGCTTCCTGATCTGCACGTTCTGGTTGGCCGAGTGCCTCGCCCTGGCCGGCGAGATCGAACGGGCCGAGGACTGGTTCGCTCGCGCCGCCGCGTGCGCCAACGACTTGGGCCTCATGTCCGAGGAGGCGGTCCCTCCCGCGGGCCCGCTCCTGGGGAACTTCCCTCAGGCGTTCTCCCATGTAGGACTGATCAACGCTGCGTGGCGCATCAGCGAGGCATCGAAGCCCACCGACGCGACCACCATCGCCAACAAGGAGATGTCATGACCACACCACGACTGCTGGACGAGGTCGCCCTCGTCACCGGCTCGGACTCCGGCATCGGCCAGGCCACCGCCATAGCGTTCGCCCACGAGGGCGCCGATGTGGTTGTCACCTACCTGCACGATGCGGATGGCGCCGACGCGACCCGGAAGGAGATCGAGGCCGCAGGGCGGAAGGCGATCGTCGTCCAGGCCGACATCGGGGACGAGACCCAGGTGGCCGCGCTCTTCGACCAGGCGATCGAGGCGTTCGGAGCGATCAACATCCTCATGAACAACGCCGGCGTCGACGCGTCCGGCGCCGACGTCGCCGACCTGACGACCGAGGTCTGGGACACGGCCATCCGGACGAACGTCTACGGAACCTTCTTCTGCTGCCGTCGCTACATCCAGGAGCGCAAGCGTCAAGGGGGAGGCGGCAAGATCATCAACGTGACCTCCGTCCACGAGGACATCCCCAACGCGGGTGGCGCGGACTACGACTGCTCCAAGGGTGCCGTCCGCAACCTGACGCGCACCCTCGCCCTCGAGCTCGCCCCGCTCAAGATCAACGTCAACAACTTGGCGCCCGGCATGGTCCTGACGCCCTTCAACCAGCCGGCCATCGACGACCCTGCGGTGCTCGAGGAGCAGGTGCAGAGCATCCCGTGGAAGCGGGCGGCCGAGCCCGAGGAGATCGCCCGGCTCGCGGTCTTCCTGGCCTCGAGCGATTCCGACTACTGCACTGGTTCGACCTTCACCATGGACGGCGGCCTGGCGCAGAACATCGGCCAGGGCGCCTAATATCGTGACCTCCCGCGACGATCCCTGAACTGCTACCCGCCTTTGTAGCGAAGAGGGTTCGGTTGAGACTTGAGGGATGGACCACTCGACTTGTTCTTCACCGTACCCATCGACAAGACCGAAGATCGATGAGCCAGCGAAGCGACGAAGCTGAATCGATGATCCCGTGATCGACCGTCCGATCGGCGATTACGCGTTGTTGTCCGACTGCCAGTCCGGCGCGCTGGTGAGTGCTGCCGGTTCGGTCGACTGGCTCTGTCTCCCGCGCTTCGACGCGCCCTCCCTCTTTGCCCGTCTCCTGGACGAGGACGGCGGTCATTGGTCGATCTGCCCGTCTGGGGAGCACGAGTCCCGTCGGCGCTATCTGCCAGGGACCATGGTGCTCGAGACGCAGTTCGCGACGCCGACGGGGACGGCGATGCTGACCGATGCATTGGTGTTCGAGGACGACGAGCGCGGCCACGGAATCGGACTCGCCGCCCCCCATGTGCTGGTGCGGGTGCTCGAGGTCACCTCCGGGGAGCTCCCGGTCGACATCGAGTTCGCCCCGCGACCCGAGTACGGGCTCGTGGTCCCGAGGATGCAAGCGATCGACGGCGGCACGGTGGCACGCGGTGGCGCCAGCCTCTCGCTCCTCGCCGGTCCCGCCCCGACCGCCATGGATGGTGCCGTCGCCCTGTGGCGGCTGGGCCTGCGCAAGGGCGAACGAGTGACGTTCGCTCTGCAATACCAACGGTCGTGGGAGGCGCCGTCGGACCCGTGGACCGCCAAGCGCGCCGAGAAGCGGCTATCCGACACGATCAAAGGATGGCAGTCGTGGTCGGAGCTCCACCAGACCTACGACGGCCCCTGGAAGGAGGAGGTGTACCACAGTGGACGTGTCCTGCAGGCGCTGACCTTCCGGCCCAGTGGCGCCATGGTGGCGGCCCCCACCACCTCGCTGCCGGAGCAAGAGGGCGGCGGCCGGAACTGGGATTACCGGTACTGCTGGCTGCGGGACGCCAGCATGACCATGCAGGCGCTCTGGGTGGCGGCCTGCCCCGATGAGGCGGAACGGTTCCTAGCGTTCGTCGCCCGAGCGGCGGGAGGCGGTGCCCAGGGTGGATCGGGGCTGCAGATCATGTACGGCGTCGGGGGGGAGCACGACCTGTCCGAGCGGGAGCTGGGGCATCTCTCCGGCTGGCGAGGCAGCCGGCCAGTGCGGGTGGGGAATGGGGCATGGAACCAGCACCAGCACCACGTCTACGGCGCGGTGCTCGATGCGGTCTTCCGGTTCCGGGAACAGATCACCGAGTTCGAGCCTCACACCGTTGAGCTCCTGTCCGGCATGGCCGATGCGGCCGCCGTCGCCTGGAGCGAGCCTGGCCAAGGCGTCTGGGAGGTCCGGGGCGAGCCTCGGCACTTCCTGCACTCCAAGCTGATGTGCTGGGTCGCCCTCGATCGCGCCGTCCGCCTGGCCGGACAGCTCGGCGTGCCTCAACGAGCGGCGGGTTGGGCGGAGGCGGCCGAGGTCGTTCGCGCTGCGATCCTCGAGCAGGGGTGGAGCGAACAGGCCGGAGCGTTCACCCAGTCCTTCGGCGACCGACAGCTCGACGCGTCGGGGCTCTTGCTCGCCATCACCGGCTTCCTCCCGGCGACCGATCCCCGCATGCGGTCGACCATCGACGCCATCGCTCGGGAGCTTTCGGCGCCGTGCGGCCTGCTCTACCGGTACGTGGAGGACGACGGGTTGCCCGGCACGGAGTCGACGTTTCTGCTCTGCAGCTACTGGCTAGCCGAGTGTCGGGTGCTCACCGGCGAGCTCGACGAGGCGCGGGAGACCTTCGAACGGGCCACCGCGTACGCGAACGACGTGGGGCTGCTCGCCGAGGAGGCCGAGCCGGAGACGGGCGAGCTGCTGGGCAACTACCCGCAGGCCCTCAGCCACATCGGCCTCGTCAACGCGGCGTGGGCGATCGCGCTTGCCGAGAACGCGTCGGCCCCGGACGCCCGCTGATGCCGTCGCCCGTTCCTGGCCGGGCGCGGTCGGCGGTGCCAGCACACGCAGGACGGCGACCAGGGCGGTCGTGACCATGGGGGGGCGAAAGGCGCTGGAGGTCGAGGCCGCCGCTACCGGGCGCACCGGCTGCCGACAGCACGGGGTGCGCATCGACGTTGAAACCAAAGCACAGCTACCACGGGGGACCAGACGTTCTCGCGGCCGAACTCGTGACAGACGAGACGCCGGCCGGGAGCATCTCGACCACGGTGACGGGCTC
>Ga0136617_10001079_pt1 | contig 23851 bp, 27 predicted proteins | sample AntDrymUQ3222106_2_FD_129672 | JGI IMG/M metagenome (GOLD analysis project Ga0136617, IMG submission 129672) | Polar desert sand microbial communities from Dry Valleys, Antarctica - metaG UQ322 (21.06) | ecosystem: Environmental > Terrestrial > Soil > Desert | place: Antarctica: Dry Valley...
ATCGAGCCGGAGATCCCGTTCCCCTTCCTGCACGACGAGCTCGCGCGGATCATCGAGCTCAACGGCGGTGAGCCGATGACGTCCGCGGAGCTGGCCGACACGATCAACGCCGAAGGCCGCTATGAGCTTGCTTCCCCCAACGCTCGGTGTTCTCCGTGGCGCTCCCGGGCTCGAGCAGCTCTTCCAGAAGCGCCGAGACGTTTCCCTGCACCTCGATCACCTTGCGCGCCCTGGAAAGCTCGGCCTCGGCACGCTCGGCCCGCCGCCGCAAGGCCGCAACCTCGGCCTCGCGGGGATCGGTGCGCTTGCGTCCCCGCGGACGCTCCAGCGCCTCCAGCGCGCCGGCGTCGCGGGCCTGGCGCCACTGCGTCAGATGCGACGTGTACAGGCCCTCGCGACGCAACAACGCCCCGATCTCACCCGGCTGCGTGCACGCGTCGGCCGCACGCACGACGCGCAGCAGAGAGGCCCTGTTCCAGGGCCTTTCTGAAGTCGGGGAGACAGGATTTGAACCTGCGACCGCCCGGCCCCCAGCCGGGTGCGCTACCAGACTGCGCCACTCCCCGTGGCTGTGTTCGCAAGCGGGCGACGGGAATCGAACCCGCCCTAGAAGCTTGGAAGGCTTCTGTGCAACCACAACACTTCGCCCGCAGCGGACGGGCTCATCGTACCGGGACGGGGTGGGTGGGTGGGAGCCGCCGGACACCGGGGCTTGACAGACCGGTAAGTCAACGCAAGGCTGGGCGGAGTGACCTCTCGCTCGTCCCCCCGCGACCGGCTCCTCGACACGGCCGAGCGGCTGTTCTACGCCGCCGGCATCACCGCCACCGGCGTGGACACCGTCGTCCGCGAGGCGGGCGTGTCGAAGCCGACGCTGTACGCGCGCTTCGGCTCGAAGGCCGAGCTGGTCGCGGCGGTGCTCGAGGGGCGCGGCGCGCGACGGGCCGCCGAGCTGCAGGCGTGGGTGGTGGGCGAGGACGATCCGCGCGCGCGGCCGCTGGCCGTGTTCGGATACCTGGAGCAGTTCTACGAGCGCGATGGCGCGCGGGGGTGCGCCTTCCTCAACGCGGCCGCCGAGCTGGTCGACGCCGATGCCGGCGCCGCCGCGGCACGGGCGGCGGTGGTGGGCGAGAAGCGCTGGCTGCTCGACTTCCTGACCGATCTGGCCCGGGGTGCCGGCCTGTCCGAGCCCGAGCGGCTGGGGTCGCAGCTGCTGCTGCTCGTCGACGGCGTCAGCGGGCGGGTCGTCGTCGGTGGGCCGGTGGCCGCGCGCGCGGCGCTGCACGACGCGGTCCGCGCCGCGGAGCTGCTCGTCGCGAGCGCCGGCGATCCGCGGTGAGCGGCGCCTGGGATCGCCCCGTGCAGCGCGCCGCCCGGCTGCTGCTCGGCCTGGTGCTGTTCGGCCTCGCGCTGGCGATGCTCGTCAAGGCCGACCTCGGCCTGGACCCGTGGAGCGTCTTCAACCAGGGCGTCGCGCGCCAGGTCGGGCTGACCCTCGGCGAGGTGACCGTCCTCGGCTCGCTGGCGCTGATGGCGGCCTGGATCCCGCTGCGCCAGCGCCCCGGCCTCGGCACGCTGGCGAACGCGCTGCTGGTCGGCCCGGTGCTGGACTGGGGCGTGAAGGTGATCCCGGCTCCGGCCGGGGTCGCGAGCCAGGTGGCGTACATGGTCGTGGCGATCGCCGGCGCCGCGGTCGCGACGGGCCTCTACGTCGGCGCCGGTTGGGGCCCCGGGCCTCGCGACGGCCTGATGACCGGCTTCGCGGCCCGAGGCGTTCCGGTCGCCGTCGCCCGGGCCGCCGTGGAGATCACCGTCCTGGCCATCGGCTGGTGGCTGGGCGGCACCGTCGGCGTCGCCACGCTGCTGTTCGCCGCCGCCATCGGCCCGCTGGTCAAGCCGGCACTGCGCCGGCTCGCCCTGCCCGCCGCAGGTCCGCCGACCGGCGGCTGCCGCACAATGCCAGGGGCGACATGATCTTCCGGCAGATCACCCATGACGACCTCGGCTGCGCGTCGTACCTGATCGGCGACGCGGACGCCGGGGTGGCCGCCGTGGTCGATCCGCGCTTCGAGGTCGACGAGTACCTCGAGCTGGCGCGCTACATCGGCGTGGCCATCGAGCACGTGCTCGAGACCCACACCCACGCCGACCACGTCTCCGGGCACGGCCGGCTCGCCGCCGCGACCGGCGCGCGGATCCACATCCACCGCGACGCGCGGCCCGAATACGACCACGAGCCGTTCGACGACGGCTGGGAGCTGGAGCTGGGCGCGCTGCACGTGCGCGCGCTGCACACGCCCGGGCATCGGCCGGAGCACACCGCCTTCGCGCTGGTCGACACCAACCGCGGCGAGGAGCCGTGGGCCCTGCTGAGCGGCGACACGCTGTTCGTCAACGACGTGGCCCGCCCAGACCTCGCGATCGACAAGGTCGACGGCGCGCGCGGGATCTTCCGCTCCCTGCACGGCAGGATCCTCAACCTGCCGCCCGAGTGCGAGCTGTGGCCCGGGCACCTCGGCGGCTCGATGTGCGGCGGGCCCGGGATGGACATGAAGATCGCCTCCACGATCGGCTTCGAGACGGCCCACAACCCGTCGCTGAGGATCGACGACGAGGACCGATTCGTGCAGGAGGCGCTGGCCACGCTCGGCCCGCAGCCGCCGAACTTCGAGGCGATCGTGGCGCTCAACCGCGGGCCGCTGCTGACCGACGGCGTCGAGGTGGGGCCGCTGGCGCCCCGGCAGCTCGAGCAGCGCCGCGCGCGGGGCGCGCTGCTGATCGACGTGCGCACCGACCAGCAGTTCGACGTCGCCCACATCCCCGGCGCGGTCTGCAACCCGATGCTGCGGGCCGGCTTCGGCTCCAAGCTCGCGTGGCTGGCCGGCCGTGAGCAGGAGATCGTCTTCGTCGGGCGCGACGACGAGGACGGCCGCCGCGCCGCGGCGCTGGCCGTCGCGGTGGGCCTGCGCCGGCTCGGCGGCTTCCTGGACGGCGGCATGACGAGCTGGCGCCAGGACGGCCGGCCCACGCAGGCGATCGAGCGCGTCGCGGTCGACGCCCTGCCCGAGCCCGGCGCGGACGTCCAGATCCTCGACGTGCGCGAGGAGAGGGAGTGGCGGGCGGGCCACATCCCGGGCTCCACCTTCGTGCCCTGGCACGACATCACCGGGCTGCCCGCGGGGCTCGACGCCGCGGCGCCGATCGCGGTGATCTGCGCCTCCGGTCAGCGCGCCGCCACCGCCGCGAGCCTGATCCAGCGCTACGGCGGCGAGCGGGTCATCCACGTCGTGGACGGTGGCGTGGCGCAGTGGCTGAGCCGCCGGGCCGCGTGACCGAGGCGCCCGCCGGCACGCGGCGGGGCGGCGGCGGCGCCATGCGGCGGCGGCCGGTGCCCGGCGACCTCCTCGCGGGGTTCACCGTCGCGCTGGTGCTGATCCCGCAGTCGCTCGCCTACGCCGTGCTCGCCGGGATGCCGCCCGAGCATGGCCTCTACGCGGCCGCCATCCCGCTGCTCGTCGCGGCGCCGCTGGCCTCGTCGCCGTACCTGCAGACCGGGCCGGTGGCGCTGACCGCGGTGCTGACCTTCGGCGCGCTCAGCGCCGTCGCCGAGCCGGGCAGCGATCGCTACGTCGAGCTGGGCCTGCTGCTCGCGCTGCTGGTCGGCGTCGTGCGGCTCGCGATCGGCCTGACGCGCGCGGGGGTGATCGCGTATCTGCTCTCCCGGCCGATGCTGATGGGCTTCGTGCCGGCCGCCGCGGTCTTCGCCACCGCCTCGCAGCTGCCGACGGCGCTCGGCGCCGAGCCGCCCGCCGGCAGCGTCCTCTCCCAGGCGGCCTGGGCGCTCGGCCACCCGGGAGCGTGGTCGGTCGCGGCGATCCTCGTCAGCGCGCTGGTCGCGCTCGCCCGGCTCGGCGGGCGCCGGCTGCACCCGCTCGTCCCCGGCGTCCTGGTGGCGGTGGTCGCCGCGACCGTCTGGAGCGCGCTCGCGGGCTACACGGGCGCGCGGGTCGGCGCGATCGACGTCGGCGTGCCGCCCGTCTCCCTCGGGCTGCCGTGGGCGGACGCGCTGACGCTGCTCGTCCCCGGCGCCGTCATCGCCGTCATCGCCGTCATCGCCGTCGTCGGCTTCGCCGAGCCGGTGGCGATCGCGCGCACGCTGGCCGCCCAGGACCGCCAGACGTGGGACGCCGACCGCGAGTTCGTCTCCCAGGGCGCCGCCAACGTCGCCGCCGGCGTCTGCGGCGGCTTCCCGATCGGCGGGTCCTTCTCGCGCAGCGCTCAACCGCCAGGCCGGTGCGAGCACGCCGTGGAGCGGCGCCTTCACCGGGCTGGCCGTGCTGGGGCTGCTGCCGCTGGTCTTCCTGCTCGCCGACCTGCCCTCCGCGGTCCTGGCCGCGATCGTGGTGACGGCTGTGGTCCCGCTGATCCAGTTCGGCCCGGTCGCGCGGCTGTGGCGCCACTCCCCGCCCGCCGCCCTGATCGCCGCCGGCACGTTCGCCGCCACGCTCGCGTTCGCCCCCCGGATCGAGCGCGGGGTGCTGGTCGGGATCGGCCTGTCGGTCGCCGTCCACCTGTGGCGCGAGCTGCGCGTCGACCACGAGACGTGGCGGGAGGACGGCGTGCTGCACATCCGCCCGCAGGGCGTGCTGTGGTTCGGCGCCGCCGAGGTCCTCGAGGACATCGTGTTGACGGAGCTGCCGGCCACCCGGATGCCCACGGCCTGCGGCTGCACCTCGACGGCGTGGGGCGCCTGGACATCACCGCCGCGCTCACCCTCCGATCGGTCACCGACGAAGCCCGGCGCGCGGGCATGGACGTGGAGCTGGTCGGCGTCCAGGATCGCGACCGGCGGCTCGTCGACGGCGTGGTGCTCGAGGGCCGCCCCGGCGCGGGCTGAGCCGCCTCAGCCTGGATCCACCGATCATCCGTGGATGGCTCGGCGCCGCGGGCCGAGCCAGAGTCGATTGACCGCGCATCCTCGTGGTGGATCACTTGGGTCGCGGTCAATCGGCTCTGGCGAACGGCCGCGGTGGCGAGACACCGCGGGAATCGGTGGATCCGGGCTCAGCCGGTCACGGCGTCGATCCCGGCGGCGATCGCGAGGCGAGCCTGGGCGAGATCGAGGGTGTAGAGCGTGCGCTCGTGGGCGGCGGCCGTGGCGATGATCAGCAGGTCGCTGGCCTTGGCGACCCGACGCTGCCGGCGGGCCGTGGCGAGCATTCTGCCGTAGTGCTCGGCGACGCTCTCGTCGAGCTCGAGTGCGGTGAACGCGGCCCGGACGGCGTCGAGCCGCCGCCGCCGGCCGTCGCGGAGGGAGGCATCGCGTGCGAGCAGCACGCCGGCATGCAGCTCCCCGAGCGTCATCACCGAGATCGCCGCGCTCGGCGGCAGCTGCTCGGTCGGCGCGGGCTGGTGGGCGATCAGGACGCTCGTGTCCAGCAGGTGGCCGCTCACCCGACGGCCCACGGGTCGTCGAGCGGCGCCTCGGCGTCGTCGAGCTCGGCCGCCAGGTCGGTGTCGAGGGGAGTCTCCAGGATCCTGCGGATTGTCGCCCGGTCGACGTCGACGCGGGGCTGGGACGGCTCTCCGGCCGGGACCAGGCGTGCGACGGGACGGCCGCGGACGGTGACCGTGAAGCTCTCGCCGGCTTCGGCGGCGCGCAGGACCGCGGCGATGTTGTTGCGCAGCTCGCGCTGCGGGATGGTCCTGTCGGACGCCACTGCTACGGAGCGTAGCAACTCGCCGGGCGGCGCACGATCGCCTCGTGCGTTCAGGCCTCGAACACCGGGTGGCGGCTCGCGTGCCAGCCGTCGAGGCGGGGGCCGACGAGGTCGGCGGGCCAGCCGGCCAGCTCGACGGCGGCGGCGTAGACGGCGTCGGCGAAGCGCACGACCGTGGCCTCGGGGTCGTCGCTCGTGCGCACGGCGTCCCACGGCAGCACGATCAGCCCGGCCTCCGGCATCCAGGCGGCCCGTGACGCGGTCGTCGAGGATCTCGTAGTGCACGTCGAAGGCCACGTCGCCGACGCAGCGTCGGCGTGGCGAAGCCCCGCGGCAACACCCAGTTGCTTGCGCAAGGAACTACCTTCATGCCGGTCCGGCCGCCCGGGTAGGCTCAATTCGTGCTGGACGTCCGCCGCCTGCGAGTGCTCCGCGCGGTTGCCGGCTGCGGCTCGCTGGCGAAGGCAGCGGACGTGCTCTCCTACACGCCGTCGGCCGTGTCGCAGCAGATCGCCGCGCTGGAGCGCGAGGCCGGGACGATGCTGCTCGAGCGCCGCGGCCGGGGCGTGGTGCTGACCGAGGCGGGCCATGTGCTCGTCCGCCACGCGGACCTCGTCGTCGCCCAGCTCGAGGCCGCCGAGGCGGCGCTCGCCGAGCTCGCCGACCTGCGGTCGGGGCGCCTGCGCATGGCCTCGTTCGCCACGGCCGGGGCCAACGTCCTGCCGCGGGCGGTCGACGCCTTCCGCGTGCGCCATCCGAGCATCGACATCACCGTGGAGCAGGCGACGCCGAGCGAGAGCGTGGCCCGGATCCGCGAGGGCCGGCTCGACCTCGCGCTCACCGTGGACCTCGCGCCGGCCCCCGCGGAGGGCGTCGAGGTGATCCACCTCTTCGACGACCCGGTGCAGCTCGCGCTGCACCGCGATCATCCGCTGGCGGCCAAGCCCGACCTCCGCCTCGAGGACCTCGAGCGCGCGACCTGGATCGACGTGCCGCGCAAGACCTCCGGCGGCCGCGTCCTCGTGCGGGCCTGCGAGCGAGCCGGCTTCGAGCCGAGGGTGGCGTTCGAGAGCGAGGACTACACCGCGATCCAGGAGCTCGTCGGCGCGGGCATGGGGGTCGCGCTGCTGCCCGACCTGGCGCTGTGCCCACCGCACGAGTCGGTGGTGCTGCGCTCGCTGGGAGCGAACGGGCCGTCGCGCGCGATCCAGGCCGCCACGCGGCGGATCGCGTTCCGGTCGCCCGCGGCCGAGCGGATGCTCGAGGTCCTGCGCGAGCAGCGGCCGCGCCGGCGCGCAGGCCGCCTTCAGCTCACCGGCGCCGCGCCGCCCAGCCGGTAGGCCGCCGCGAACGCCGGGTCCGCGAGCGCCGGCCGGTCGGCGCGGAACGCTTCGATCGGGTAGCGGGTCGCGCCCTCCGCCGTCAGCTCGCAGAGGATCCGTCCGAGCAGGCTCGCGAACTTGGCCGCGTGTCCGGCGCCGATGCAGACGGCGACGCGCGGGTGCCCGGGGACGAGGTCGAGCACGAAGTCCCGATCGGGCGGCATGTCGTAGAGGCAGCAGCGCGTGTACAGCTCCGGACCCGTGTAGCCGGGGAGGATCCCGTCGAGGAACTCGGTGAGTGCCCGGACCCGTTCCCGGTCGGGCTCCCAGCTGCGTTCTTGCAGGCTCACCGCCGGGCCGCAGAGCTCCCGCGCCGCCTTGGTGGCCGGCTCGCCGTAGACCGGGAAGCCGTAGTGCTCCTGCTCGCCGTGCCAGATCCAGATCGGGAACCGGTCGGGCGCGAAGTCGCTCAGGTTGGGCGTCGCGTAGTAGGTCACCTGCTCCTGGGTGAGGCGGATCGGCCAGTCGACGCCGAGCCGGCGGAGCAGCCCCGGCGTCCAGGCGCCCGCGCAGAGCACCACCTGCTCCGCCCGGATCGGGCCGGCGCTCGTGCTGAGCTCGACGCCGTCGGCCAGCGACCGGAGGCCGGTGACGGCCGCGCCCTGCAACACCGTGGCGCCGCGGGCGCGCGCCAGCGCGACATGGGCGGCGCCCGCCGCGCGGATGTCGAGGATGCCGCCGTCGGGCTGGTAGAGCGCCTCGTGGTCGTCCGGGACCCTGAACTGGGGCCAGCGGCGCATCAGCTCGTCTGCGTCGAGGCGCTCGTGGGCGATGTCGTGCTCGCCCATCGCGGCGACGTAGGCGTCGAGGATCTCGCCGCCGTCCGTGCCCGGCCGGGCGACGTTGACCATGCCGGTCGTGTGCACGAGCGCCACGCCCGACTCCTCCTCCACCGCCCGCCACGCGGCGTAGGCGTCCCGGGTGAGCGCCGTGTAGGTCGGGCTGTGGTAGCCGAGCCGGATGATCCGCGAGTGGTCCTCCGAGGCGCCCATCCGGTGACCCAGCTCGAACTGCTCGAGGCAGACGACCTCGCCGGCGGCATGGCGGCTCAGCCAGTACGCGGCGGCGCTGCCGATGCCGCCCGCGCCGACGACGGCGAAGCGGAACTCGGCGGCCGGCACCTAGAGCCTCTCCGCGAACGCGAGGTTCTCCGCTCGCAGGCCGGGGTCGGTGCCGAGGTAGGCGTGCTTGGACATGTCGGGCGAGTAGCGGCTCGCTGGCGGCCGGCGGCCCATGGCCTCGGCCATCGCGCGGATGTGGTGGGGAGCCGCGCCGCAGCACAGGCCGAGGTAGTCGACGCCGAGGTCCAGTGCCTCGCGGGCGAACGCGGCCGTCTCGTAGCGGTTGCAGGTGAGCGGCTCGAGCGCGGTGGGGAAGGGACGGTCGTCGGGCAGCCGCCCCGCCGCCGGATCGGTGAGCGACTGGAAGGTCGGCTCGCCGGCGTGGGTGCGGTAGGGGACCGGGAGCGCGGCGACGGGCGTGTCCACCGCGGCGCGGATGCGGCGCAGCAGCGGCAGCATCGTCTGCGGGCCGCGGATGCAGTTGAGCCCCACCACTGCGGCGCCGGCGCCGGCCAGCCGCCGGCACGCCTCCTCCGGGGAGAGGCCGTCGCGCGTCTCGGGGTGCTGGTGGATCGCGAGCGTGACGACGGCCTGCAGGCCCGCGGCGCGGATCGCCTCGACGGCCAGCAGCGCCTCGCCGGCGAACTGGAAGGTCTCGGCGATCACGTAGTCGACGCCGGCCTCGGCCGCCCAGCCGACCTGCTCGTCGAGCATCGCGCGGACGGCGCGCCGCGACGCCTCGTCGCCGAGGTAGACGTTGGTGTTGCAGACGTTGCCCGCGAGCAGCGCGCCGGTCTCGCGGGCGACGGAGCGCGCGACGGCGAGCGCCTCGCGGTTGACCGGCTCGAGCAGATGCTCGGCGCCGATCATGCGCAGCTTCTCGCGATGGGCGTAGTAGGTGAAGGCCTCGACGACGTCCGAGCCGGCGTGCACGAACTCGCGGTGCAGCTGCGCGACGACCTCGGGGTGCTCGAGGACGACCTCGGGCACGAACGCGCCCGCCTGCAGGTAGCCACGGCGCTCGAGCTCGAACAGGTAGCCCTCGGCGCACAGGACCGGGCCCTGCGCCAGGCGCTCCAGCAGCCCTCGTCCGTTCGGCGCGTTGAGCTCGTCGGTCATGCCACGACGGTGCCAGCCGCGGGCGCCACGAGCCACGACGTCTGCGACGTCTTGCCGTAAGCCGCGCTTCACCCTCCGCGAGGCACGCTACGATTAGACCAAGTCAGCAAAGCACTCAGTGCTCACTGCGCGTTGCCATCCGAATCGACACCCGAGGCGCTTCGAGCGCTGTTCGCCCGCAAGTCGCTCGCCGACGCGCGTCATCGCGGCGCGCTGGCGCGGCTGCTCGGCGTGACGGAGACCGAGGTCCTGGCGATCCAGCACCTCGCGTGGGCGGGTGCGCTCACGCCGGGGCAGCTGGCCGCGCAGCTGCGCCTGACCTCCGGCGGCACGACCGCGCTGCTGCAGCGGCTCGCGCGCAGCGGTTACGTCGTCCGGGAGCCGCATCCCGAGGACCGGCGCAGCACCCTGCTGCGGTTGACGCCGGAGGCCGAGCGCGACGCGGGCGAGCTGCACGCGCCGCTCGTGCGTGCCATCGACGCGGCGGCCGGCGAGCTGTCGGAGGAGGCGCGCGCCACCGTCGCGGCCTTCCTGGGCGTGGTCGCCGAGCTCGGCGAGCACCACGCCGACGAGCTGGTCCGCGCCGCCGAGGCCGGGCGGCCGCGGATCCCGCGCGTGCCGGTCCCCGGCCTGTGGGCGTGACTCAGCCTGGATCCAGGCTCAGCGCTCCCCGGCCTCCGCGGCTGCGAGCACGTAGAGCACCTTCGAGTGCTCCGCCTCGCCGAAGCCGTCGTGGATCGCCCCGTCGGGCGTCATGCCGTGGCGGGCGGCGATGCGCAAGCCGGCGGCGCCGGCCGCCGCGCGGACGACCGGCTCGGGATGGTGGCGCTGCAGGTGCGCGTGCGTCTCGCTGCTCCAGCTGCCGTCGTCGCGGCGCACGAGCGCCTCGACGGTCGCGCGCGCCAGCACCCCCGGCGGCGCCTGCGGCGAGGTATCGCCCCGCCACACGAGCACGCGGTCCTCCGCGGGGAGCACGCTGAGCGCCGCGAAGAAGCCGCGGTACATCGATAGCGCGTTGGCGTCGAACACCGCGACCCCGGCCGGCGCCAGGTTGCGGGCGATCCCGGCCAGCGTGGCCTCCAGCTCGGCGCTCGAATGGAGGTAGTTGAGGGCGTCGTCGAGGCAGGTCACGAGGTCGTACGAGCCGAGCACGGGGAGCCGGCGCATGTCGTGGCGCTCGAGCCGCGCGCGGTCGCCCGCCTTGGCCGCGGCGAACGCAAGCATCCGCTCGGAGACGTCGCATGCGGTGACGTCGTACCCGCGGGCGAGGAACGGCAGGAAGCTCTTGCCCGTGCCGCACGCGACGTCGAGCAGCCGCCGGCCGCGCAGCCCCGCCGCCTGCGCCAGCCGCTCCAGCGTGGCCGTCCAGCCGTCGTAGTCGTGGTGGGCCGTGAAGGCGTCGTAGTGGGGCGCGAAGACGTCGTAGGCGCGGCGGGCGTGGTCGTGGGCGGCGAGCGCCGTCATCCGTGGAACCGCTGGTGCTCGGCGCCGCGCGCGTGCGCGGCGGCGCGCGCGACGACCTCGGCGTCGGCGGCGACCTCCGGGACGCCCAGATCCCACCAGGCGCCCGAGCCGAGCAGCGCCCGATGCGGGTCCACGTGGCAGGCGATGACCGCCGGGCGCGGCTGACCACGTGCGGCCTCCAGCGCGCCCTCCAGCTCCGCCTCGGTGCGGACCGTCCAGGTCGCGCAGCCGAGGCTCGCGGCGTTGGCAGCGTAGTCGACGTCGACCGTGAACGCGTTGCCGAACGTCGTCGCGAGCGTCGACTCCTGCAGTCCCTCGATCGAGCGGAAGCCGCCGTTGACGAGCACGAGCACGACGATCTTCAGCCCCTCCTGCACCGCGGTCACCAGCTCGCTGGGCGCCATCAGGTACGTCCCGTCCCCGATCACGACGATGACCTCGCCGCCCTCCGGCTCGGCCATCCGGATCCCGAGGCCGGCCGGGATCTCGTGGCCCATGCACGAGAACGCGAACTCGAGGTGGGCGTGGCTGCCGGGCGGGCGGCGCCACAGCTTGAGCAGGTCGCCGGGCGGGCTCCCCGCGGCGGCCACCACCCAGTCGCCGGCCCGTACGGCGCCCTGGATCGTGCGCAGCGCCTGCCCCTGCGTCATCTGCTGGATTGCAAGATCTGACCCCGTGTCGAGGTCGGCGGCGACGCGGTCGAGCCAGCCGTCGAGCGCCCGCTCGAGCTCGGCCGTGTAGTCCGGCGGCGTGCGCCAGCCACCGAGCGCGGCGTCGAGCGCCACCAGCGCCTCGCGCGCGTCCGCGACGACCGGCACGGCGCCGAGGCGGTGCGCATCCGCGCCGGAGACGTTCACGCCCACGAAGCGCACGCCGGGCTCACGGAACAGGCTCAGCGATGCGGTCGTGAAGTCGCTCAGGCGCGTGCCGGCGCAGATCACCACGTCGGCGCGCGCGGCCGCGTCGTTGGCGGCCTGCGTCCCGTTGACCCCGATCCCGCCGAGCACGAGCCCGCGCTCCGCCGTGCCCTTGCCCGCCGACGTCTCGGCCACCGGCATGCCGTGGCGCTCCGCGAGGTCGGCGAGCGCCGCCTCGGCGGCGCTGTGGCGCACGCCGCCGCCGGCGATCAGCAGCGGTCGCCGGGCGGAGCGGATGACCGCCACGGCCCGCTCCAGCTCGGCCGCCGCGGGCGGCCGGCGCGCGACCGTCCACACCCGCGGCTCGAGGAAGCGCCGCGGGAAGTCGTACGCCTCGCCCTGGACGTCCTGGTGCAGCGCGATCGTGACCGCGCCCGTCTCGGCCGGGTCCAGCAGCAGCCGCATCGCCTCCGGCAGCGCGGTCAGCAGTTGCTCCGGCCGCGCGATCCGGTCGAAGTACCGGCTCACCGGCCGCAGCGTCTCGTTGACGCCCCAGTCGGCGTAGCCGGGGTGCTGGAGCTGCTGCAGCACCGGCCCCTGCCGGCGGGTGGCGAACGTGTCGCCGGGGAGCAGCAGCACGGGCAGGCGGTTGGTCGTGGCCGTGGCGGCGCCCGTGACCAGGTTGGTCGCGCCGGGCCCGATCGAGGCGGTGCAGGCGAGCGTCGAGAGCCGCCGCCGCGCCTTGGCGTAACCGAGCGCGACGTGGACCATCCCCTGCTCGTGCTTGGCCTGGTGGAACGGCAGCTCGCCGGGATGCTCGCTCAGCGCCTGCCCGAGACCGCACACGTTGCCGTGGCCGAAGATGCCGAGCATCGCCGGAACGGCGCGCTCGCGCACGCCGTCGCGCTCTGAGTGCTGCACGCTCAGGAAGCGCACGAGCGCCTGCGCGGCGGTGAGGCGCGCCGTGCTCATGCGACGCTCCCGCTGAGCAGCCCCTCGAGGAAGCGCCGGCTGGCGGTCAGATCGGCGACCGGGTCGCCCGCCGCGGCAACGCGATCCTGCTCGACCACCGCCCAGCCGTCGAAGCCGCGCGCCTCGAGCCCCGCCAGCAGGGCGCCGAAGTCGACGCACCCTGCGCCCAACGGGACGAACGCGCCGGCACGCACCGAGCTCCAGAAGTCACGCCGCACGCGCGACGGGTCGAGGTCCTTCAGGTGCAGGTACGCGACGTCGGCGAGACCGGCGGGGTCGACGCCCGCGTAGGCGCAGTGGCCGGTGTCGACGCACAGCGGGCACGCCTCGGCGGCGCGCGCGATCTCGTCGGCGAACTCGATGTAGGTGCCGGCGTGGGGATGCACCAGCGCCTGCTGCCCGGCGGCCCGCGCGACCTCCGCCACCGCGGTGATCGCGTCGAGCATGGCGTCGAAGCGCGCGTCGGTCAGGCGCACCGCGTCGCCGGTGCGCCCGGCGGTGGCCGAGCGCTCCCGGCTCACGTTGTCGATGACGACCAGGTGCCGGCCGCCCAGCTCGCTCACCCGGCGGGCCACCCGCCGCGCCTGCGCCAGCACCGCCGCCCGGCTGCCAGGGTCGTGCAGCGGCTCGAACACGAACCCGCCCGTGAGCGCGAGGCCGCGCGAGGCCAGCGCAGACGCGTCGGCTCCGAGGTAGCCGAGCGGCCCCAGCTCCGTCCCCGCGTAGCCGGCCGCGGCGACCCCGTCGAGCACGTCCTCCCAGCGCGGGCGGCCCGGCTCGTCGCCGAAGTCGACGCCCCACGACACCGGGCCGGTGGCGAGCCGCAGGTTCACCGCGCCGTCCAGCCGCCGTCGATCACCACGGAGGCGCCGGTCATCAGGCCCGCCCCGGGCGACACGGCGAACAGCACCGCCGCCGCCACCTCCTCCGGCGTGCCCAGGCGGCCCAGCGGGATCCGGCGCAGCACGTCGGAGCGGACGGCGGGGTCGGACAGGAACGGGCGGGTCATGGGCGTCTCCACGAACGTCGGCGCCACCGTGTTGACACGGATCCCGTGCGGCGCCAGCTCGAGCGCCATCGCCTTGCTGGCGCCCTCTACGGCGTGCTTGGCCGCGCAGTACGCGGTCCGTCCCTCACCGCCGACGTGGCCCATCTGGGAGGTCACCGTCACGATCGCCCCGGCCCGGCTGCCCGCGACCATGCGCCGCGCCGCGGCCTGCGCCGGCAGCAGCGCGGTGGCGACGTTGACCCGCCACGACCAGGCGAGGTCCTCGGCGGTCAGCTCGAGGAACGGCCCCGGCCGGTTGCCGCCCGCGCAGCCGACCAGCACGTCGGGCACCGGCATCCGCTCGAACGTCCGCCGCACCGCGTCGGGGTCGGCGAGGTCGCACTGGCAGGTGCGGGCGGCGCCGAGCTGCTCGGCGAGCGCCTCGAGCGCCCGTGGCGAGCGGCCGAGGAGGAAGACGTCGGCGCCGGCGGCGGCCAAGACGCGCGCGCACGCGCTGCCGAGGCCGCCGGTGGCGCCCGTGACGAGCGCGACGGCGCCGTCCAGCTCGCCGCCCGTCACGCGCCCGCCCCACCGGCGCGCTCGAGCCGCATCCGGGCGGTGATCGCGTGCCCGGCGAACCCCTTCGCATCGCTGATCGCCGCCGCGGCGGGCGCAACGCGCCGCGTGCCCTCCGCGGTCAGATCCTGGTAAGTGACCGTCTTGAGGAACTTGCCGACCCACAGCCCGCCCGTGAAGCGAGCGGCTCCGGCCGTGGGCAGGACGTGGTTCGTTCCGACCGCCTTGTCGCCGTAGGCCACCGTCGAGTCGCCGAGGAAGAGCGAGCCGTAGTTGCGCAGCCGCTCGCGCCACCAGTCGGGGTCGGCCGCATGCACCTCGAGGTGCTCGGGCGCCCGGCGGTCGGCCTCCGCCGCCGCCTCCTCGCGGTCGCCGGCCACGAGCACCTCGCCGTGGTGGCGCCAGGCCGCGCCCGCGACTTCGGCCGTCGGCCAGCCGCCCAGCAGCGTGTCCGCCCGGGCGATGACCTCCAGCCCCAGCTCGCGCGAGGTGGTCACCAGCACCGCCGGCGAGGTCGGGCCGTGCTCGGCCTGCCCGAGCAGGTCCGCGGCCACCAGCTCCGGGTCGGCCTGCGCGTCGGCGATCACCAGGATCTCGGTCGGGCCGGCCAGCAGGTCGATCCCGGCCTCCCCGAACAGCTGGCGCTTGGCCTCGGCGACGTAGGCGTTGCCGGCGCCGACGAGCATGTCCACCGGCTCCACGCCGCACAGGCCGTGGACGAGCGCGGCGAGCCCCTGGACGCCGCCGAGGCAGAGCACCTGGTCGGCGCCCGAGGCGGCCATCGCGTAGAGCATCGCCGGGTCGATGCCCGCGCCGCCGCGGGGCGGCGCGCAGGCCACGACCCGCTGCACGCCGGCCTCCTTCGCCACCGCCACCGTCATGAACGAGGAGGCCAGCATCGGGTAGCGGCCGCCCGGCACGTAGGCGCCGACGCTGCCGACCGGCACGTGCCGGTGCCCGAGCACGACGCCCGGGAGCGGCTCGGTGCGCAGGTCGGCGAGCGTCGCCCGCTGGGCGCGCGCGAACCCGCGCACCTGCTCGAGCGCGAACGCGATGTGGCCGCGCAGGTCCTCGGGCACGGCGCCGTCGCCGGTCGCCGGGTCGACCAGGAACGACGGCGGGTCCCAGCCGTCCAGCCGGCGCGAGTACTCGCGCACCGCCGTCTCGCCGTCGCGCTCGATCCGCCGCAGCATGTCCGCCACGTCGCGCCGCACGCCGGCGCGGTCGACGCCGCCGGGCGCGGGAGCCGGCCGCTTGAGCTGCTCAGACTTGGTCACGGGGCGGCCGCCAGATCCTCGGTCAGCCGCCGCGCGGCGGCCGCGACGTGCGGGCCCGCGTCCTCGAGCGTCCTGCCCTCGGGCACCGACGCCCCGAGCGCGCCGACGGCCTCGCCGGAGCCGGCGAACACGGGCGCCGCCACGGCGCGCGCGCCGGCGCGCCACTCGCCGTCCTCGGTGGCGTAGCCCCGCTCGCGCGCGGCGTCCGTCGCGTCGCGCAGCGCGACGGCGTCGGTCAGCGTGTGCACCGTCAGGTGCTCCAGCGGCGCGTCCAGCACGCTCTCCCGCCAGGCCTCGCGGTGCGCGAGCAGCGCCTTGCCGGTGGCGGTGGCGTGGCACGGCGCCAGCTCGCGCAGGCCCGGCCGCGCCGGCTCGCCGTCGGCGCCGTGCACGATGCACAGCACCCAGCGGTAGCTCGGGACGACCAGGTGCGCCGGCCCGCCGATCTCGGAGTTGACCGCGTCGACGTAGCGCGGCCCGGCCTCGGCGAGGTGGCCGCGCTGCAGCACGTGCCCCGCGAGCGCCACGACACGCATGCTGGGCGTGTACACCCGGCGCGTGTCCTCGCTGCGCGCGAGCCAGCCCTCCTCGGTGAGCCGCGCGAGCAGACGGCGCGCCGTGCGCGGGTGCACCTGCAGCGCCTCGGCGACTTGGGGCGCCGACATCGGGTGCAGCGCCAGCAGCTCGAGCGCCTGCATCGTCCGCGCCGCGAACAGCGACTCAGGCAGGCGCATGGACCGCCTCCAGCGCCGCCCGCAGCGCGCGGACCGGCGCGTCGACGCCCGCGGCGTAGAAGCGGACGTCGGCGCCCATGACCACGAGCTCGGCCCGGCCGCCGGCCAGCCGCGCGAGCCGCTCCGGGTCGCCGGGCCCGGCGACGCCGAAGGCGATCCCGGCCGCGGCCGCGGCGTCGGCGACCTCCTCGGCGGCCAGAGCCAGCTCGGGGGCGTCGAAGCGCTGGGGCACGCCGAGCGCGAACGAGAGGTCCGCGCAGCCGAGCACGAGCGCGTCCACGCCGTCGACCGCCGCGATCTCCCGCGCCGCCCCGACGCCGGTCGCGGACTCGATCTGCAGCAGGCACTCGACGCGGGCGGACGCCGCGAAGCCGGCCGTGCGGCCGAAGTCGCCGGCGCGCCGCGGCCCGAAGCCGCGCGAGCCCGCCGGCGGGTAGCGCAGCCGGTCCACCAGCGCCGCGGCCTCGGCGGCCGAATCGATCCGCGGCGCCACGACGCCGTGGACGCCGGCGTCGAGGATCGCCGGCAGCGCGTCGGGCGCGCAGGAGGGCAGCCGCACGTAGGCTCGCGTCCCGGCCGCGCGGGCGGCGACCGCGAGCACCTGCGCGTCGCTCGTGGAGAGCGCGCCGTGCTCGAGGTCGATCCACACGAAGTCCAGCGCCCGGCATGCCAGCTCGGCGAGCACCGGGTCGGGCAGCGAGAGCACGGTGCCGACGCGGGTCATGGCCGGCTCCCCGGCACCGGGGCGGCGTCCGCGGCAGTCACCGGCGGTCCCCCCGGGTGGATGACCACCAGCCGGTCCTCGACCATGTCGCGGACGGCATAGGCGACGCCCTCCTTGCCGAAGCCGCTGTCGCCGAGCCCGCCCCACGGCATGTGATCGGCGCGCCAGGTGGCGCCGCGCGGCGGGTTGACGTTGACGATCCCCGCCCGCAGCCCGTGCGCGAGGTGCAGTGCGCGGTCGAGGTCGGTCGTCATGACGCTCATCGCTAGCCCGTAGCGCGTCGAGTTCGCCCCGGCGAGCGCCTCGTCGTCGGTCTGGAAGGTGCGGACGGCGACGCCCGGCCCGAACAGCTCGTCGTCCCACACGCGGCTGGCGGTGGGCGGACCGACCACGACGGCGGGGGCGAGGACGGTGCCGTCGCGATCGCCGCCGCGCAGGATCTCGGCGCCGGCGTCGCGCGCCTCGGCGATCCACGCCGTCACGCGCTCGGCGGCGCGCGTGTCGATCACGGGCGAGAGCGTGGTCGCCGCGTCCGCGGGATCGCCCGGCACGAGCCGGTCGACGCGGGCGGTCAGGCGCTCCAGCAGCTCGTCGCGGCGGCTCTCGTGGACGAGCACGCGCTGCGTGGAGACGCAGTTCTGGCCCGCGTTGGTGTAGCCGCTGAAGGCGATCGCGCCGGCCGTGCGCTCGATGTCCGCGTCGGCGAGGGCGACCAGCGCGGCGTTCGAGCCGAGCTCGCAGGTCAGGCGCTTGGGCCCCGCGGCGCGGGCGATCGCGCGGCCGGCCTCCAGGCCGCCCGTGAACGACACCTTGCGCACGCGCGGGTCGCTGCACAGCCGCGCGCCGATCTCGGTCCCGGGCGCCGCCAGGCACTGCATCGCGCCCTCCGGCAGGCCGGCGCCCTGCAGGCGCTCGACCAGGAACCGGGCGGTCAGGGGGGTCGCCGTGGCGGGCTTGAGCAGCACCGCGTTGCCGGCGGCCAGCGCCGGGCCGATCTTGTGGATGACGAGGATCGCCGGGTAGTTGAACGGCGTGATCGCCGCCACCACGCCGGTCGGGTGCGGCAGCGTGTAGCCGAACCGGCCCTCGCCGACCGGGGCGGCGTCCATCGCCAGCACCTCGCCGGTGATCCGCCGCGCCTCCTCGGCGCAGAGCCGCACGATGCCGGCGATCCGCTCGGCCTCGGCGCGCGCCTCGACGGTGTGCTTGCCCTGCTCGGCGGTGATGGTGGCGGCCAGCTGCTCCTCGTCGGCCTCGATCGCGTCCGCCGCGCGCTCCAGCAGCCTCGAGCGCTCGAACGCCGGCAGCGCGGCCATCGCGGCCGCGCCCCGCTCGGCGTGCTCGAGCGCCGTCGCCAGCTCCGCCTCGCCGGCCAGCGGCACCTCGCCGACGACCTCGCCGGAGTAGGGCGAGCGGACCTCGAGCGTGCTCACCGCATCGCCATCTGCGCGCCGAAGCGCGCCGACACGTCGGGGTTGGCGAGCGCCTCCGGGTCCAGCCGGCCCTCGAGCGCCTGCAGGACGTGCTCGGTGGCCCGCTCGGTCATCGCCGCGACCGACCGCTCGCTCAGGCCGCCGACGTGGGGCGACAGGACGACGTTGGTCAGCGCGGACAGCGCGGGGGAGACGGCGGGCTCGTCGTCGAACACGTCGAGCGCCGCGGCGCGCAGCCGGCCCGCCGCGAGGCGCCGGGCGAGGGCCGGCTCGTCGACGAGGCCGCCGCGGGCGGTGTTGACGAGGATCGCGTGCGGCGCCATCAGCTCCAGCTGCGCCTCGCCGATCACGCCGCGCGTGGCGGGCGTCAGCGGCAGGTGCAGCGAGACGACGTCGGAGCGGCGCAGCAGCTCGGGCAGCGCGACGGCGCTCGCCCCGGCGGCTGCGCCGGCGCCGGCGCCGGCGAGCTGCGCGGGGTCGCTGACCAGCAGCTCGACGCCGAAGCCGCGCAGGCGGCGGCCGACGGCCCGGCCGATGGCGCCGTAGCCGACCAGCCCGACCGTCGCCCCGTGCAGGTCCCACGGCATCGTCGCCCCGCCGCGACGCCACTCGCCGCGGCGGACCGACCCGTCGTGCTCGACGAGCCGGCGGAGCGCCGCGAGTACGAGCGCGACCGTGTGGTCGGCGGCCGTCTCGGTGTTGGCGCCGGGCGTCACCATCACCGCCACGCCCGCCTCCGTGGCGGCCGGCAGGTCGATCGAGTCGGTCCCGACGCCGACGCGGGCGATCACCCGCAGCCGGGGCGCGGCGGCGAACACCTCGCGATCGAACGGGTCCGTGCTCACGATCGCCGCGACCGCGCCGCCCGCCAGCCGCGCGACCTCGCCGGCCGACCGCGCGCCGTGCTTCGGCGCGCTGTCCACGCGCAGGCCGGCCGCGCGGAGGCGCGCCCCGGTCCGGGCGCCGCCGGGGTCGTAGTCGATCCACGTCACGAGCACCCGCCCGCCGGCGGGCACGCGCTCGGGCTCGATCGCCTGGGAGCCAGACATGCGGTGATTAGATCACTGGTCGTGCGGTCTCGTCGAGATCGAAAGGGTCCCATTTGCAGGTATTTCATCGCAAGAGCGACGACGCAAGGGACAAGTTCGATCCCGCCGCATGGTGCCGCTCGCCCTCCCGTCGGCGGCCCGCCGGGTTTCGGTCGGGCGGCACTGGACGTGGTGCTCGTGGCCGTGTCAGGCCGGCGGCACGAGACTTCGTGCCCTACTAGGCCGGGCCGTACAGGGGCAGCGAGGTGGCGCGGGCCCGTTCCCGGGGGCTTGGCGCCGGGCTGTCGAGTCGACCGCTGCGCAAGGCAGTATCCGGTCGCCATGCCACGGATCAGCGCCTTCTACGGGATCGTGATCTGGATGTACCACGACGAGATGCCGCATCGTGGCCGGCCCCACTTCCATGCCACCTACGGTGACGACGAGGCCTCCATCGACATCGACACTCTCGCCATCATCGCCGGTGAGCTTCCGCCCGGGCCGGCCGGCTCGTGGCCGAGTGGGGCAGAACCCATCAGCGCGAGTTGCACGAGAACTGCGAACGCGCGCGCCAACATCAGCCGCTCCAGCCGGTCGAGCCGCTCCGATGATCTGTCTACCATTGCTGACATGCGGAGCACGCCGCGTCTGGTGGAGGCCGAGCCGTTGTACGGCCACACGGTTCGCGTTCGCTTCGAGGATGGGACTGCCGCGGACGTGGACCTCTCCTATCTCCTCGAGCACGGCGGTGTCTTCGAGTCACTGCGCGAGCCCGAGTTCTTCCGCCGTCTGCGCGCCGACTCCGAGGCGGGGACGATCGTCTGGCCCAACGAGGCCGACATCGCCCCGGAGACCCTCTACGCGCGCGCCCAGCGGCGCGCCGCCGCACCCGCATAGCGAGAGGGATCGGTCGACACCGACACGGCGGCGCGCCGCCTGCGCGTCCTCGCTGCACGTCGCGAAGGACGGCGGCCGTCCGCTCAGCTCAGCAGGACGAGGAAGGCGTGGCGGTTGTAGTGCGCCTCGGCCCCGAAGCGGCGGCCGCGCTCGCCGAGCCGGACGGTGGCGCGAGGGCCGGTGCCGGTCGTCCGCGACGCCTCGGCCAGTCCGTGCAGAGCGCTCCCCGGCCGCAGGCCGGCGGGGTAGTGGGCGGCGGCCCGGCCGTGGAGGCGCCGGAACGCGGGCGACTCGACGCTGCGCCAGACCGGCAGGCTGCCGTCCCGGCGCGGGAAGCGCCCCACGGTCAGCATCGCGGCGCGCCCCGGATGGGTCTGCACGTAGTGGTGCAGCGTGGCGTGGCGCGAGGCTCCGTGCTCATGCGCGAGCGCGAACGCCGTCTCGATCGAGCATTGCCCCTGCGCAGCCCGGCGCGCGAACGCGCTCCCCTGGAAGATCAGCATCCCGGCGCCGGCGTTCGCCTCGGCCTCCACCGCGTCCAGCACCGGCTTGAACAGCTCGTCCGCCGTGTCCAGGCGCAGAACCGCCTCGTGCCACGGGCAGAGCGCGTGGACCAGTTCGTGCGCCTCGGTGAAGCGGCGGCGGGGCGGAGACTGGCGCTCGTCGACGTACATCACACGCCGCTCGAACCACAGCGCGCCGAGCAGCCGGCGCCCCGGCGGCGCCGGGAGCGCGGAGATCGGTTCGAGGGCCTGGACGCGAGCCGGGAGCGCCGAGATCGGTTCGAGGGCCTGGACGCGAGCCGGGAGCGCCGAGATCGGCTCGAGGGCCTGGACACGCGCCGGCCGCCGGATCGCCTCCAGCGGCGTGGGGATGACCCCCAGGACACCGGCCTCGCGCAGCGCGTCCTCGACGATCGCCTCGATGCGCCGCCGCGCGTACGCGCCGACCTCGGCGGCAGGCACGACCGGTGCGGCCTCGACCGCGGTCACGACGGCTGCGGACTCGACCTCTGCCCGCACGGGTGCGGCCTCAGCCGGCGCCACGACGGCTCCGCAGCTCGGCCATGTAGCGCAGCGCGTCGGCCTGCTCGCGCGGCGACAGCTCGCCGAGCGCCCGCAGGGCGACCGTCGTGCGCTGCCGCTGGCGGCCCGAGGTCTCCCGCCCGGTCGCGTAGCCCGCGAGCGACAGCAGCCGCGTGAAGTCGAGCCCGTAGAGCGCCGCCAACTCCCACAGGATCGCCATCTCCGGCTTGGCGATCGTGTCCGTCTCGATCTGGGACAGGTGGCCGCTGCGGACCTCCGTGCGCCGCTCCACCTCGCGCAGGCTCATGTCGCGCTCCGCCCGCGCGCGTTTGAGGAGCGAGCCAAGGGTCTCGTTGCGCGGGCCGGAGGGCATCGGCCCAGTCTGCCACTCCGCTCAGACGGTGAGCGCCGGCGTTGGGCACTCCCGCCAGACGGTGAGCGCCGGCGTTGGGCGCTCCCGCTCAGACGGTGAGCGGTGCCGTCCGGTGAGGCCGCTAAGTTGCTGAGCATGACGACGCTGCGCGCACACCCGGACCGGCACCGCCACCGACGCATGACCCGTCGCGCGTTCTGGCGGCGCTACGGGCGAGTCGAGCACGAGGGGCTGGAGTTCAAGGCCTCGGCGAACCACCTGCTCGAGTCGGTCGTGGCCATGGCGATGACCCGCGGCGGGACCATCCTCATCGGCGTCTCCGACGACCGGCGGCTGGTCGGTCACCCGACCTGCCAGGCGAGCCTGGACCGGATCATGCTCGTCGCCCACGAGACGCAGGTCGATCTCGACGTCCGCCGCCTCGCGGTCGGCGGCGTCCACGTCCTCGCGATCGCCGTTCCGGCGATCGCGGACCGTGTGGTGACGACGCCCGACGGCCGGCTGCTGCGGCGGCTCGGCGGCATCAACCAGCCCCTGCGGGGGGAGGCCGTCTCGCGCTTCGTCCGGACACGCCTCTCGGCGGCGCCGCGTTAGACGGGTTGCGCAGAAGCGGAGTACTGATCAGCAGCTACTGCGCATTGACAACCTCGACCGAGGGAGTTAGCTTGCCGAGCGAGATGACCGCCACGAGTACAAGGGCCGCCGAGCGCGAGTGCCGGATACGCGTCCTCACGGCCGACAGGCAGCCGCTGTTCCAGGACTCGCTCGAACGGGCGCTCGAACGGCAGCCACGCCTCGAGCTCGTGAGCCCGGTCGGGGACGCGGCCGCGCTGCTCTCCGTGATCGAGGAGACCCGGCCGGACGTCGCGATCGTCGATGAATTGCTGCTCGATCCCGAGCACGTGGGCGCGCTCGCCACGCGCGTCGTCCTGCTGGCCGGCGCGCCGGCGAGCGCCCGGGCGTTCGACGCCATCGAGCGCGGCGCCGCGGGCTATGTCTGCCGAGACAGCGACGCGCAGGTGCTGCACGACGCGATCGTGCGCGTCGCCGCCGGTGAGACGGTCATCGACGGGCGGCTCCAAACGGGCGTCGCCGACGAGGTGCGCCTGCGCTCCGGCGATGCCCGCCCGGTGCTCAGCCCGCGCGAGGGGGAGGTCCTGCGGCTGATCGCCAAGGGGCGGTCCGCCCCGCAGATCGCCGCCGAGCTGCACCTCGGCACCGGCACCGTGAAGACCCATCTCCTGCACCTCTACGACAAGCTCGGTGTCGGCGAGCGCGCCGCTGCCGTCGCCCAGGCGATGCGCCAGGGCCTGCTCGAGTAGCGCCGCCATGATCAGCGTGCTGGTCGCCGACCGCCATCCCCTCTTCTGTGAGGGACTCGCGCGGGCGATCCGCCAGCGCGCGGCACTCCAGCTCGTCGCAGAGGTGGCGGATGGCCACGCCGCGCTCGACCGCATCCTGCGAGACCGGCCCGACGTCGCGATCGTCGGCGCCGACCTGGTCGGGCTCGACGGCTCGCAGGTGCTGAACGCCGTCGTCAGGGACGGGCTCGCGACGCGCGTGCTGCTCGTCGCGGCCGCGGTCGAGCCCGACCAGGCACACCGCGCGATCGCCGGCGGCGCGGCGGGGGTGCTGTCGAAGCACACCGATGCCCGGGCGCTCTGCGGCGCCGTGCACGCCGCCGCCGCGGGCGAGGTGGTGCTCGGACCCGAGGCGCAGACCGGGTTGGCGACGGCGATCCGTCGGCGCGCGGCCGAGCCGCTGCCGATCATCGGTGAGCGCGAGCGGCAGATCCTCCTGCTGCTGGCCGAGGGCCGGAGCGCCGGGGAGATCGCCGACGCGCTGCAGCTGAGCACGGGCACGGTGAAGGCCTGCCTGCTGAAGCTCTACGAGCGGCTCGGCGTCTCGGAGCGGGCCGCCGCCGTCGCCGCGGCCATGCGGCGCGGGCTGATCCGCTGATCGACGGGCGGCGCCGGTCGGCCGATCGTCCGGCCGGCCGATGGGGGAAGCAGGCGGGTGCGCGGATGCTCTGGCGATGACCACGTCCGCGCCGGGCCGCACGAACGCCTTCGTCGTACGCGACGAGATCCCGATGCCTGATGCCGCCGCCGGGCCGGTGCACGCGCGGACGGCACGCCGCGACGCGTACCCCATCTACGTCACGCGGACGCTCGAGGCGACGGTGGCGCGGCTGGTCGAGCTGCTCGACGGTGCGCAGGTC
>Ga0136617_10001080_pt1 | contig 23835 bp, 24 predicted proteins | sample AntDrymUQ3222106_2_FD_129672 | JGI IMG/M metagenome (GOLD analysis project Ga0136617, IMG submission 129672) | Polar desert sand microbial communities from Dry Valleys, Antarctica - metaG UQ322 (21.06) | ecosystem: Environmental > Terrestrial > Soil > Desert | place: Antarctica: Dry Valley...
CCGAAGACAAATGCGAGTCATATACACGGGCGATGGTTTCCAGGTAGGTATTGAACGAAATCAATCCAAGACGCAAGTCCGTTTGTAACGCCTGATAAAGAGTGAATCCCTCAAAGAACCAATCGTAGTCACCTTCAAGCTCCAGGGCGTTTGGCACCCATAAATGAAAGATCTCATGACTAAGCACAATTCCAAGTTTCGCCAGAACTCTCTTGCGGCTCGCCTTGCGTCCCAATAACAATACTACGGCGTTGCCTCTGGTTTCCGCGCTCCAGTGCTCGGGACCCACTTCGCCGGGAAACGGTATCAACATGAGGACCGCGTTTTCCTTGAGTGCGTAGCCAGTGAGGTTCAAATATTCTTTGATTAGCTTCTCGGCAATCTTGAGAGCGTCCGAATCTGAGAGTGGCCATTTATTGGAAGTAATAAGAGAAAGGTCCGTGGCACCAATGCGTCGGCTTTTTGCACGTAAAAAAGGTCCGACCAGAAAAACGCCTTTATCCGTATCGGCACTAAAATATTCATCGTCTCTACTTGCGATGTTCGAAGCGACCGTCCAGCCAGTTGGCACTTCCAGCCCAATAGTCGTTACCACATCACCTGAATTCCTCGCAGGTCTCGGTAGCAAATCGGCCAGCATAAATAACCCCTGGTCCCTATTGAGCCAGGAAATATGCGACATCTGCGCACGCTGCACTGGTTCGGTGACATTCACCTCATAACTCAGTCTCGTGAATTCCGTCTCAGATTGATATTCGCCGGGCGCAAGTTTTCTAACTTGAATATTCCTCGCATCGCGGCTCGCTTCAACGCGCTCAATCCGATCTCCGAGACCGAGCACGCCTCCGTAAGTGTTGCGGAAAGACAAAACGTTCGTGGCCGCCGGCAGCTCCACGTCAATCCGGAGTCTCGCCGGCGCAAGGGAAACGATACGAAGTTGAGCGCGGCGTGCTTGCGCGCGCGTTTCCCCAGCACATGTCAGGACAAGAAATGCGCATGCAAAAAGCGGCAGCAGGCACTGGACCGAGGAGTAACTTTTGCTCCTTACAAACCACATTAAGCAGTTGAGTGCTGAGCCATGGTTTCTTGGGACGTCTGACAAACTACGACGTGCGGGACCTTGTTTGACAGTGAAGATGGGCATCCTTATATTACAAGTGAGACTCTAACATACCGCCAAAAAACGTGACCAGACATCTCCAAGGAAACCTGATCAGACCGCACGCTGCTTTATCTCGCGTGCTTTCATTTGTGCTGCTCAGTTTTATCGTCTGTGGAACAACTGTCGCAGCCGCACACAAACATGGCAGCCTGTTAGACGTCAACGAGCCAATTCACGCTGCTGCCATTTCGGATCCTCAAGCGAAAACGACGGCCAATCGCAGTTTAGCAGGATGCGGCGAATGTCTTATTTGTCAGCTGCACCAGGATTTTTCCACATCACTCATCGTCGAGCGAGATGGGAGTTCTCCTGCCAGAACCCGTTTAGAGATTTCCCTCGCTACCTCCGCGGCTCGGATAAGTCGAATAGACGGTCCCCATAGCGGTCGCGCTCCGCCTCTTAACTTCTAGTCTACATTCACGCTGCTTTCCGCATGTCGCGGTCCCAAAGCCAGAAAACCAACAGAGCGCCTGTTAGTTCTGTCGGGTTTGGAGAAAGCAGTTCGGATTAAATTCCTACTAGACAGAGGTAATGCCATGATTCATGATTTCGCCAGGACCGCGTCCACTGCGGTTTTTCGCTCCGCTGTTTTACTCTTCTTCGCCTGCCTGTTTGGCTCTCAAGCACTGGGCCAAGCCGGCTCTTCACTTAGAGGAACGGTCACACTTGGTGAAAGCGGTAAGCCGATACACAACGTGCTCATTACGGTTCTACAGTTGAAACGAACGGTAGGTACCGATGAACAAGGCAACTACGAATTTCAAAACCTCCCTCCCGGACGCTACGATGTTGTTGCACACCTCGACCGAGTTCCCGATATCGTGCGAAGGGTGGAAATCACTGCCGGCGTACCCACTGCCCTTAATTTCCGCGTCGAACTTGGCGGCTTAAAAGAGGAAGTCACGGTGACCGCAACCGGCTCTGAGCAAGCTGTATCAAGCTCGATCCAGTCGGTTGAAGTAATTGGCTCGATTGACTTAGCCAAGAAGAGTTCCGTCTCCCTTGGCGAATCGCTAGACGGCGAGTTGGGGATTTCAAAGCGAAGTTTCGGCCCTGGAACTGCGCGACCTGTGATTCGAGGTTTTGATGGCGATCGCGTTCTTGTTTTGCAGGATGGCAACAGGATTGGAGGGCTTGGTTTTGAGTCGGGCGATCACGCAGAGCCGCTGAATGTTTTGACTGTTGAGCGAATCGAGATCGTCAAAGGTCCGGCCACCCTCCTCTATGGCAGCAATGCGATCGGTGGTGTGGTTAACGCCGTGACAGGTCATGATAGCGCCCATAAAGGAATCAATGGTTATTTCACGGCAGTTGGCAGCACAAATGGCAGGCAGGCGGCAGGTAGTGGCGGGATTGAGTACGGGATGGAGAAGTGGCTATTTTGGGGAAACGGAGGCGGTCAACGATCGGGGGACTACACGACGCCACTGGGACGCGTAAGAAACTCGTTCTCGCGCGAAGAAAATCTGTCGGCAGGCGTTGGCTATTATCCGGGCAAGGGGTTCTTTAGCTTCAACTACAACTTTGACAAGCGAAGATATGGAATCCCCTTTGACGCAGCGCTGGAAGATCCTGAAGTAGTTTTCCTCAACCCCAGACGCCACAGCTTTGAATTTAAGGGCGGGTTCCGAGAGAGTAGTTCATTCCTGGAAGCCGGGACTTTCTCGGTACAGTACAACAACTACAAGCACGCCGAAATTGATTCATTTACAAATGAAGTAGGCACAGCATTCAAGAACAACACGCTCATCTTTCAGGGAATCTTCGATCAAAAGAAGAGAGGCAAACTTTCAGGGCGCTTCGGTGTCTGGGGTTCCCATCGCGATTTCGCCGCATCGGGTGACGAGGCTCTGGCTCCGCCCACGAAACATAACGCGTTCGCAGTCTTTGCCCTGGAGACTTTGGATTTCGAGCGAGCGTCAGTGCAGTTCGGAGGCCGTTTAGAGAATAATCGCTACACGCCGACAGAAACTGCTCAACGCGGCCTTCTTCCAAGCAGATCCTTCACCGGATTTTCTGGAGCGATCGGAATTCGAGTTCCCACCTGGACTGGTGGCGCATTCGTTGCCAATTATTCACATTCTTACCGAGCGCCCTCTCTTGAGGAACTCTACAATGATGGTCCTCATCCCGGGAATCTGGCGTTCGAGATAGGCGAGCCGAACCTTAAGCGTGAACTTGGCAACGGGTTGGATTTTGGTCTGCGTCACTCGTCGAAACGACTACGTTTTGAAGCCAACGGCTTCTACTATCACATCAGCGACTTCGTCTTCCTGGCTCCGACAGGTGACGTTGAGGAGGATCTGATCGTGGCTGAGTATCGCCAGGGAGCCACCCGTTATGTTGGGACTGAAGCGCGATTGGACGCTCAACTGCATCCCAATGTGTGGCTCAACCTTGGCGCCGACTACGTTAACGCTGAGCTTACTTCCAACAGCACGCCGCTGCCCCGTATTCCACCCCTCCGGCTGAGAACTGGTCTGGAGATTAGATACAAAGGCTTACTACTCAATCCCGAGGTGGTAATGGCCCAGGACCAGAGCTCCTTATTCCCAACGGAAACTCGAACAGCAGGCTACACTGTTTTTGGTCTCTCCGGTTCTTACTTGATTGCTCAGCAGCATGCAGCGCATATCATATCGTTTAATGCTTTCAATCTTGGCGATCGTCTTTATCGCAACCATCTATCATTCATCAAAGAGTTTGCGCCTGAGATGGGCCGAGGATTGAGGGTTACCTACACGTTGAGGTTCTTCTAGCGACGAAGGTCTCTGTTCGTGGTAGGACAGGCCCTGCCTGTGCCGCTTTGGCATCCGGAGACCGCTGGAATGTCTGTCCTGCTGGCTAATTAGTCCGAACCGCCGAGGCTGTTTATCCGTAATGCAATGCATTCGAGCGCTGGCAGGCCATTCTGGTTAACTCGTAGAGCGCGCAAGGTGATTGCGCCGGCTTGCTTTGACAGCCGCATTCACGCGCTCGTAGAATAAGGCGGAAACGCATTTTGTTCACCGACCTCTTGGCCCCTGAAAGCATTGAGGGATATGTAATGAGCCTGGTCAAGATCATCGTAATCACGGTCATAGTGATTCTCAGTCTTCTGCTCTTCGGTCGCTTTTTCTCGTAGGCCGAACGGCGCTCCATTTCCTGTGCCCGCCACAACGCCCAAACCGATTTCCAGGGCTTCAATTCTGGTGTGTTTAGGTTTTTCTCCGCTAGTCTTCATTTTCCTAATTTGGAGTCTGCCAGCCATTATTTTATTCGGTCGGGTTAGTATACTCGCCCAGCAACCAGCCATTCCGGACGAAGAAGAAGTGGTTCGGGTCAACACGGACCTTTTGCTTTTCCCCGTGCGTATTCGAGATAAACGCGGGCAGACCAAAACCACGCTCACCGAACGCGATCTATTACTCAAAGACAAGGATCATGTCACTACTGGATTGTATTTTTATCCGGGCGCGGATCGCCTTGCTCTCGTGTTCGCCCTGGACCAATCCGGTAGTCTGCGCGAGATTATTTCGCAACAACGAGACGCAGCCATGGCTTTGTTTGGTCGATTCAGCGAACGGTCGCGAGTGGCTGTCGTCCGTTTTTCTGAGAAGCCAGCGCTTGTGGCCCCGTTTGGACGTGATGAAAAGGCGATGCGCGCGGCCTTCAACTTTCCCGCAGGAGTTAATCGGCGTACCGCAATATTCGACGCGGCCGCGGCTGCGGTCAACGCCTTCGATGCCCTCCCTCGCATTCGCTCTGAACGTCGCATAGTCATACTGATTAGCGATGGTCTCGATAACGCCAGCACGGTTAAGCCCGGCCCGATAATCGAAGCCGCATTCCAGAGACGAGTTTCTTTCTATGTGATCCACTTGCCATTATTCGAGCCACGCGATGGACGGCTGGCAGTTCGCTCCCCAGCGAAAGGGTTCCGCGAACTCGCGGAGAAAACTGGCGGCAAGTATTTTTTGGTGGGTGACGCGAGGTCGGCCCTCGCGCCGCAACAAAGCCATGATCTAGGGCCCATATTCCAGGCAATAGAAGATGATCTAAAGAGCCAATATCTCCTTGGGTTCTATCTTGGAGAAGCGGCAAACGACGGCCGCAAGCATCGCTTTTCCGTCAGTCTGCCAGCCGGATATGAATACCAGGTTGGCCGGCTGGGATATTCGCGTACTCAGGAATTTTTCGTAGAGAGGCCACGCGAAGCGCTGAAACGTGCCAACTGATCTGCGTCTACTGCAGGACAGGATTTCTGCCTGTCCTTCCTTTTGACTAAAAGGCGGTGACAGACAAGAATGTCTGTCCTACAAATCCAACTCGAGTTTTCCTTGAACCACATGACAGAAAACCAGCAACTCGGTCTGCGTCAGATTCGTCGCGCACTCATCAGTGTTTCAGACAAAACCGGCATCGTTGACTTCGTGCGCGAGCTTAAAGGCTTTGGCGTGGAGATCATCAGCACCGGCGGCACCGCGAAGGCATTGCGCGATGCGGGCCTCGAAGTGCGCGACGTCTCCGATGTTACAGGTTTCCCGGAAATGATGGACGGCCGCGTAAAAACTCTGCATCCGCGAATTCACGGGGGCCTGTTGGGCCTGCGAGATAATGCGGATCACCAGGCGGCGATGAGCGAGCACGGAATCGAACCAATCGATATGGTTGTCGTTAACCTCTATCCGTTCGAACAGACAATTCGGCATCAAAACGTGGCGCAAGCCGAGGCGATTGAGCACATTGATATTGGGGGGCCGGCGATGATTCGCTCAGCGGCAAAAAACTCGCAGGACGTCGCCGTAGTCGTCCTCACGAAGGACTACACCCCCGTGGTTGACGAGATGAAGATGAACGACCGCTCCCTCTCAATGGCCACGAGAAGTCTGCTCGCGCGTAAGGCTTTCGGACAAACGTCAGCATACGACGCGATCGTGTGCGCCTATCTCTCTGGTGCATTTCCTCCCAGGGAGGGCGAAAGCAAAGGCATCGGTGGAAGCATCGGGGGAGGGGCGTTCGGTATCAATTCACAGGGGATCAGCTCTGCGGCAACACCAACCACGATCGACTCGGAAGAGTTTTCGATAGAGACGTTTCACGGCACCCTGCCGGGAAGCGCCCACTGGACGATTAGTAAAAGTGCAAATCTGCGTTATGGAGAAAATCCGCACCAGATTGCAGCCCTGTATAAGACAGCGATGCAGCGCGGGATTGCTAACGCAGAACTTCTTTCCGGTAAGGAGATGTCCTTCAACAACTACGTCGATGCTGACGCTGCTTGGCAACTCGTGTGTGACTTTGAAGAAACGGCTTGCGCGATAATCAAACATACGAATCCCGCGGGGGTTGCCTTGAGCGCGCACGCGGAAGCGGCATATCGCCGAGCTCTCGCTACCGATCCGGTATCTGCATTCGGCGGAATCGTCGCTTTCAATTGTCCCGTCGATGAAGCCGCTGCTCGCTCTGTGATTGAAATCTTCACTGAGGTCCTCATCGCGCCGGACTACGACGGTGAGGCTCTCGAGGTTTTGAGGTCGAAAAAGAACCTGCGCGTTCTGCGCGCGTGGCCGTCATCACGAGCCTCAGGCCTGGAGTACAAGCAGATCAGTGGCGGCATGCTGGTCCAAACGCGCGACACACATAAGCTGAGGCGAGAAGACCTGCAAGTTGTCAGCAAGCGCGCTCCATCAGAAAAGGAAATTGAAGATCTACTTTTCGCCTGGACTGTCTGCAAATACACGAAGTCAAATGCGATTGTATATGCCCGGGACGGCCAGACAGTTGGTGTCGGCGCGGGTCAGATGTCGCGGGTGGATTCAGTGAAGCTTGGCGCCATGCGCGCACAATTACCTGTACCGGGATCGGTGCTAGCATCTGATGCCTTCTTCCCTTTTCGCGACGGCATCGATGAAGCAGCCAGGCATGGCATCACAGCCGTGATTCAACCCGGGGGCTCGATGCGCGACGCCGAAGTGATCTTGGCTGCAGATGATCACGGTCTGGCAATGGTTATGACGGGAATTAGGCATTTCAGACATTAGCTCCGTATGAAGGAGCTGCTTGATATTCAATCGGAGATTATTAATACTTCTGGCGCTGTTCCATGCGCGGTGGAAAAACCGCAGTGGAGAATTCGACATGTATGATTGATCGTACCGAATTGCGCAACATCGCTAGCGAGCGACTTAAGGATGCTGAGGCGCTCTTGGCAGCAGCCCGTTACGACGGGGCCATCTATCTCGGAGGGTATGTGGTGGAACTCGCACTAAAAAGTCGGATTTGTGTGGTACTAAACTGGAAAGGATTTCCCCACACTGGCGGCGAGTTTCAAAACTACAAGAGCTTTAAGACCCATAACCTTGATGTTTTGCTTTCTCTTTCTGGGGCCGAGGACAAAATCAAAACGCAGCATTTTGCAGAGTGGTCTGCCGTTGCGGCGTGGGACCCAGAAGCGAGGTATAATCCAATCGGCAGTGCAAGCAAAGGCGATGCTGAATTGTTACTAGAGGCAGCCAAAACGCTGTTAGGTGCTCTATGAGAGACTTGTTAGGAAAGTTCGTTGAGCTAGAACGAAGGCTTTCGCAAGAGAGGGGCGAGTTCTCGCTCTTCGCTCTCTTTCTTCGAGAAGATGCTTCGGACAAGTGGGACTTAATCGTGGCGGCCCCATGGATTGACGTGGATCGCAAGGAAGCACTCGCCTACATCACGACTCAAATCCAACAGCTTTTCAACGCTGAAGAGCTTCCTCGTCTATCGCGGGTGGTTCTCGTGGATCAGTCTAATCCTGCCGTCGAGGCCTTGAATCAGGCAATAAATTGTCAGCACGGTCAAAATGAAGTTCGGGATAGCAACTTCTTCGGTTTGCAAATCAAGCATGCTTACATAATCACCTCACAAAGGCTAAACGTAGACGCCGAAGTGCCCGCATAGCTACCCCGCTAATTCTCGCGAGTTGATTAGCGGACTTTGTGGGTCTTTCTCTCTTTTCGATTGAAGCTTTGATAACTTTCTGGTACAGGGTAAGTTTGTATGCTGCAAGACAAATTCGGAATCATCTTCGGGGTTGCAAACAAACGCTCTATCGCCTGGGCGACGGCGCAGGCGCTGCACGAAGCTGGCGCTCGCCTGGCATTTACGTATCAGGGCGATCGGCTTAAAGAGAACGTTGAGAGCCTGACGAACGAAGCCATGCCCGGTTCCCTGCTGCTCCCCTGTGACGTTACCAAACAGGAAGAAGTGGATGAAACCTTCAAGCGACTGAAGGAAGAGTTTGGCCGTCTCGACTTCCTGATTCACAGCATTGCGTATGCGCCACGGGAAGCTTTGGGAGGCGAATATCTTGACACCAGTCGCGAAGCGTTCGTCACCGCACTGGAAATCAGCGCCTATTCCCTGGTCCAACTCTCCCGGGCGGCCACGCCATTGATGACCGAGGGTGGCAGCATCGTTTGCATGACTTACTACGGTGCGGAAAAAGTGGTCGCGGGCTATAACGTCATGGGTGTAGCAAAAGCCGCGCTGGAAGCAAGCACGCGTTACCTCGCAAACGATCTTGGGCCTCGCAACATTCGTGTCAATGCCATCAGTGCCGGTCCTATTCAAACACTCTCCGCACGGGGCGTGGCGGATTTCAGTTCGATGCTTAAGCATGCTGCCGAGAAAGCGCCGCTCCGTCGCAATGTTGAAGCGCGCGAGGTAGGAAACACTGCTGTCTTTCTCTGCAGTGCAATGGCCTCTGCGATCACCGGCGAAGTTATTTACGTGGATTGCGGCTACAACATCATGGGAATGTGAGGGAAAAGGCAGATGGCCGATTTACAAGAACCCGATGAGCACGCCCCGGGCACTACCCAGGACGAGCAACTTCTGGAGAGTCCGGGCCCGGACGAGTTTACCCACACTGACACATGGCGGGTTTTCCGCATCATGGGTGAGTTTGTTACCGGCTTTGATGAATTTGCCACGCTGAGTCGCGGCATCTCGGTTTTTGGTTCGGCACGCACCCACCCCGATGACCCTGATTATAAAGCTGCGCACGAAACCGCTGCGCTGCTGGCCCGCGCTGGTTTTGCAGTAATCAGCGGGGGTGGCCCGGGCATCATGGAGGCTGCGAACCGGGGCGCGTTTGAGGCCGGCGGACTTTCCATCGGCTGCAACATCGAGTTGCCATTCGAACAAGGTTCCAACCCTTATTTGACCAAGGGATTGAAGTTCAAATATTTCTTCGTTCGCAAAATGATGTTCGTTAAATATAGCCTGGGCTTCATTATCTTTCCCGGGGGCTTTGGCACCCTCGACGAACTCTTCGAAGCGCTCACATTAATTCAGACCCAGAAAATTCGTAATTTTCCGGTGGTCCTGTTTGGGTCAAACTATTGGAATGGACTCCTGAATTGGATTCGCGATTACGCGATGAAGGAAGGCAAGGTAAGCGAACAGGATCTGAAACTGTTACACCTCACTGATTCTCCGGCGGAAGTAGTTAAGATTATCGTTGAGAGTCAAAGCGCATTACGCATGGAGAATAATCTGATCTCCGAAATAGCTGATCCGTATCGGGGCCCGGAAAAGGGCTAAGCTCCTCCGCGATCTGCATCAAACTCCACGTTCGCTCTCAGCCACTCCAGATATGGGCCGGATCCAGCCTCCAGTGAAACGGCTACGATTTCCGGCGTCTCATAGCCATGCAGGGCGCGCACTTCCCTTTCCAGATCTTCGAAGCTCGAACGCATGGTTTTGGCAATCAGCAAGACTTCCGCCTGCCGGTCAACCTTGCCCTGCCAACGGTAAATTGATTCAATCCCTGGGAGTATTTGCACACATGCGGCGAGATGGGATTCCACCAACATCTCGGCCAGGCGCAAGGCCTCATCTTTGTTTGCGGCCGTAAGGAAAACCAATATGGCGTCCTCAGGTGCGGCGTTCATGACACTCAAAGCAGTTCAACTCCGAAGTCATTCTTCCTCCTCCTCGGGCGCGCCCCCGGTGAGCGGAGTCGTGTCATCGCCAAAGAAAGCAGCATAGAGGTCCTTAGCCCGATCAAAATCTCGCTCGTCCACCAGTATCGTTGCGCCTGGTGAAGTGCTCGACAGCAAAGGCGAAAGTGCATCAGCACCACCTGATTGCACAGCGGAGCGAATCCCATTCTGCACCATGATGTCGTTAACCATTTCCGCTTCAGCGGGGGATCCCACATGATGCAGCGGAACGAACTTCGCCTCACTGGAATCGTGAAGTGAGTTCTCAGACGTCAGCCGACTAACTAACTCTGAATTGTCGTCGGGACAACGAGTAATGCCAGGCTGATATTCAGATTCGCAAACAGGACAGAACATAGGATCTCCAATCAGTCTAAACTCCGGTAGGTTTGGTCTTTGGTTCTTAGTCTTTGTCTTTGAACTTCAGTTTTGGGGTGGTTCTTTCCTCAATCAAAGACCAAAGGCCTAAGACCCAATAAAAAACTATTTTTGCGCGTGAGCCGCGCGCTCGAAAGGTATCTCTTCAAAGTTGGTCATTTGCTTAAACGCGCGAAAACGGTCGTTGATCTCGCTGTGCGTTAATCGTTGCACACGCGCAGTCCCAAACTCTTCAACGTTGAAGGAAGCCATCACAGATCCGAAAATCATCGCGCGCCTCATCGCCGCGTCATCAAGTTGAGGCTGACTGGCCAGGTAACCCATAAAACCACCCGCGAAGGTGTCGCCAGCGCCCGTCGGATCAAAAACCGACTCCAGCGGATATGCGGGAATGGCAAAGTAATTCTCGTTAGTGAAGAGGGCGGCGCCATACTCTCCCCGTTTGACGATTAGGGCCTTGGGTCCCCAGGAAAGTATCATGCGGGCCGCCTTGATGAGATTGGGGATTTCAGTCAATTGCCGTGCTTCGGCATCGTTGATGATTACTACATCAACACCCTTGATGGTACGCAATAGAGACTCGCGAGTCGTTTCTATCCACAGGTTCATAGTGTCCAACGCCACAAGTTCAGCGCCGGGAACCTGCTCGCGAACTTCGCGTTGGAGATCGGGTTGGATGTTGCCCAGGAAAACCAGTCGCGCGCTTTTCGACTTGTCGGAGAGTTTAGGTTTGAAGTCCGCAAACACATTTAACTCGGTGTTCAGCGTATGCGCGACGTTGAGATCGTAGTCGTAGCGTCCATACCAGCGAAACGTCTTGCCATCGGTAACACGCTCAAGATCCGTCGTGTCAATATTGTGCGCATCCAGGATCTTTTTATCGTCGGCGCCGAAATCTCCTCCCACGACGCCTACAATCTGGACGTCCGTGAAGTAACTAGCGGAGATTGAAAAGTGGGACGCCGAACCGCCCAGCATTTTTTCACATTTACCGAATGGCGTTTCGACCGCGTCGAACGCAACAGAACCAACCACAAGCAGAGACATGTCTTTTGATTTCAGATTTCAGATTTCAGATTTCAGACGCAAAACAGAGCGGACAGCTTACGGCTTAACAACTTCTAACTTGATCGGCCCACCCAGCGCTTGCAGGTCAGCCTGAGCCTGTTTGCTAAAAGTACTGTTCGGGTAATCGACGACCAGTCTAGAGAGATAGACCCGGGCATCCTCACGCAGTTGCTCTGGTGTCTTTTCCTTTGCCTTCTGCTTTCCCCGGTTCTCCGCCAGTCGCAAGCTGCTCTCGCCGGCGATAAAAAGCACCTCATCCATCCTCGCGAAATTCGGATTACCAGCGTCAATTTCTTCGCATCGCTTAATCGCCGCCACGTAAGCCTTTTTAAGCTTATAGTAATGACGCGCAACTTCCAGGTTGTGCAAGGAGTCTTTTTCCAGGTCAGAATCGCGCAGTACGGACGCAGCCGGTCCAGTCTTCGCGCCACCCTGCCCGTAAGAAGCGGCGGCAGAAGCAAGTAACCCGATCGAAATAGCTATTACCGTTAGAAAAACTTTTCTCATAAATCACCTTTCACTTCCAAATCTCAGTGGCACGGGCGTCCCGCCCGTGAACCACGCGCAAGATGCGCGTGCCACAGTCCAGGATTGGATGCCGGCATTTCAAGAGACCGCATACTTTTTGATTATAGCGTCAAGTTTTCTTTGCGTCGCTGCCGGCCACGAGTCCGGGGCGCTGAAGATTGCATGCTGTAGCGCCGACGCACACTTGCAAGTCCGCTCCTGCCCACCCAGTCGCCTAACCGCGTCTTTCATGATTAGCTGGGCATTGCGAACGTTCTTGCTTAAATACTCAAAGACACTGTCTGCCGTGACTGCATCGTGGCCCGGATGCCAGCAATCGTAATCTGTGACCAGTGCCAGTGTCGCATAACAAATCTCGGCTTCGCGCGCGAGCTTGGCTTCCTGGAGGTTCGTCATTCCGATAATGTCCATGCCCCAGGACCGGTAGACTTCCGACTCCGCCTTCGTGGAAAACGCAGGCCCTTCCATGCAGAGATATGTTCCGCGTCGGTGCGTCTTTACGTCGGCAAGCTTGCACGACTCTTCAAGCACGTCTCCCAATTGATCACAGACCGGGTTGGCAAAGGCTACGTGCGCCACAATCCCCTCGCCAAAAAAAGTTGACTCGCGGGCCCGGGCACGCGTCCGATCAAAAAATTGATCGGGAATGACCATGTCGAGTGGCGCATACTGTTCTTGTAACGAGCCCACCGCGGAAGCCGATAGTATTCGCTCAACGCCCAGGAGCTTCATTGCATAAATATTTGCCCGAAACGGAACCTCGGTTGGCGTGAAGCGATGCCCGCGCCCATGCCGCGGTAGAAACGCAACGCGTTGATTTTCCAGAGTGCCAACTATAAAAGCATCTGAGGGGCTGCCGAAAGGTGTGTCGACCTTAACCTCTTCAACATCGAGCAGTTCCGGCATTTGGTAAAGCCCGCTGCCGCCAATTATCCCGGTTTTTACAGTTTCCATTTGTCGTGGGGTTCCGTCCCTTCCCCCGCTCAGGTTACGAGGGGCGGGCACGAAGTCCCGTCCCTACATTTCAAGTCTTTCGGCCCGCAGCTTTCCATTCTCCTCAATCAGCTTGCAGAGCGGCTCATCCGGATCGTGATAAAACAGGCAAGACCAACCTTCTCGCGCGGCCTGTGGTAGGAGTCTCTTCTTCACTTCCAGGGTTTCGACGGGAAAAAGATCGTATCCCATGATCCACGCGAAGGGCACATGGGCTCGCATCGGGACCAGATCGGCAAAACCAAATAGCGTGTGCCCTTTCGTCTCAAGCCGCCAGCATTGCATCGAGCGATTGTGACCGGCATGCGTTTCCATGCGCAGACCCGGGACCACCTCGTAATCGGCTTCCTTCAATTCCAGTTGGCCCGCGGCCGCCAAAGGCTGCCAGTTCTCAGGGAGATAACTCGCGCGGTCTCGCTCGCTGGGTGCCTCTGCGTGTTCCCACTCAGCTTTGGAAACGAAGTAGCGAGCGTTGGGGAATGCCGGTACCGCCGCGCCTGCTTCGCTTAGTGCGGTATTGCCGCCGGCGTGGTCGAAGTGGAGATGTGTGTTGATGACGATGGTGATACTTTCCGGCTCCACACCGGCAATTGAGCGCAACGACTGCGTTAACGGCCGGGCGCGTGTAATGCCGTAGATCTCGGTGTGCTTAGTGGACCATTTTTCGCCAATACCGGTTTCGATTAGTATTCGCTCCCCGCCGGTATCGATGAACACACAATTCATGTTCATGCGAATCCGGTTCTCGTGATCGGGAGGACAGACCCTCGACCACAACGTGCGAGGCACGACGCCAAACATGGCGCCCCCATCGAGCCGGAACTCTGTATCGGGTACAAGTTCTACGCGGTAATCACCAAGCTGCATTTCAGTTTCTCAGCAAGTTGTTGCCCAACCAACTGAAGCGATCCACGAAATTCCACGAAACGACACCAAACAGAATTCGTGTTAATTCGTGTGATTTCGTGGATCTATTTCTATTAAACTCTGCTCAAAAACCATGAACCGCGGATCTCACAGAACGTAATAGCGCATACTCCTACTTCTTTGGCTGATTCTTCTTCGGAGAATCTGCCGCCCCGGGCTGCTGCGGATTGGTTCCCGGTTGGACAGGTTGCGGCTGACCCGGTTGCCGCCCCTCACCGCCAAATCCGGGCGGCAGAGCTTGCGGTTGCTCGGGCTCGGGCGCCTTAACATTAAAGTTTTCCGCGACGGAAACATGCGAACGGCTCAGTATCTCGTCCAACACTTTCTTCTGTTTCTCTTGCTCGACCGCTGCTCGCGCCTTCTCCTTACCGGTCTTGGGAGGGGCAAACGGATTATCACCCTCACCGCCGGCGGCGCCGATTAAAATATGGCGCGCTTTCACTTGCTCCTCTGACTTCCCGTCTTTGTTTTCGGTCTTACGGTCATCGAGTTTAATTATGTGATAACCGAATTTCGTTTCGACGAGGTCGCTTATCTCGCCGGGCTTTAACGCAAAAGCAGCTTGCTCAAACTCCGGCACCATCTGACCGTGGCCAAACCAGCCTAGGTCGCCGCCCTTTTCCTTGGCCCCCGGCTCAGTAGAAAACTCCTTCGCCAGTTTGGTGAAGTCTTCTCCGGCCTTCGCCCTCTTTAGCACTTCCTCGGCTTTTGAACGGTTCGGCTTAGTATCCAATTCGGGATGCTGCGCCAGGTAGTCGTCAACTTCTTTGTCTGTTGCTTTCATCTTCGCAGCCAATTCATCTTGCGCATAGTTCTGGGCCAGAATGCGTGCCTGCTCGAGTTTTACCTGGAGGTCGACCTCGCGCTTCTTGTCAGCTCCGACCGCCACTGCCCTTTGCTCACCAATCAGTACCTGCCCCAGCTGACGCTTAACCTGCTTCAATTGCTCCTCTGGAATCTGCTGTCCGCCGGCAAGCTGTGGATTCTTGGCTTTCGCGTCGTCTATGAATTGGTCAAATTTTTTCTGGTTAACAGGTTGTTTGAAAAAGTCTTCCACCTCCTGCTCAGAAATATTCGGACCATTCGCGCCCATCCCCTGAGACTTGAAATAGCTTTCAGCTACTACCACGGAGCGGACCAAATCCAGCTGACGCTTTACTTCTGGTTTGTTGCCGATCCCTTTTGCGCGAGCCTCTTCTGCCACCGCGAGAAGCTTGCGGAGGTCATCGGCAAAACTCTTTCGCGCCGCGGCGTCCGTCGCGAGACGGCTGCGAAACTGCGGTGGCTGGTCCTCAGCAATCAGTGCCATATCTTCAGCGGACAGATTCAGAGATTCAGCCTTACTCTTTTTAACCTGCCAGAATATCAACGCCCCAGCACACACTATGGCGAGCGCGGCTGCAATCAATGCTTTAGTAGTAGATGTCAAAATAATTTTCCTTTCAAAAATAAGTCTATTTGTGTTGCACTAGTTCAAGCAGTACGCCATTCGCCGATGAGGGATGAACAAATGCTACCAGACAACCAGCCGCACCCACCCGTGGAGTTTCATCGATCAAGCGCGTGCCCTTCTCCTTGAGTTGGGCCAGCGCCGCGCGAATGTCCGGAACCCTTATGGCAATATGGTGAATTCCCGGACCCCGCTTTTCCAAAAACCTGCCCACGGGCGAAGTCGGGCTCAAGGGCTCAAGTAGTTCGATGTGGGTTTCGCCAATGGCCAGCATTGCCACCCGAACGCCTTGCTCGGTTACTTCTTCGGTGGAATCTACCCTCAGCCCCAAAGCATCCTGCCAAAGAGCGAGCGCCTCATCGATTCGGTGCGTGGCAATTCCAATATGATCGACTTTCATAAACTTTAGCCAGTGGTTTGTAGTTAATGGCAGTGGTTGTCCATAGAACGCGCGCCTTAAAAACTACTGACCACGGACAACTGACTATTGACTACCCCGCAGGATTTCTTCCACGGCAGAATAAGGGTCTCTTTGCTTACTGGCAACTTCACCCGCCAGACGATCAAGCATCTCCGATGCGGAATCCGATTCCAGGGTTTGCGCCACCAACCGTTCGCGCAGCAACTCAAGTATGCGCCAGCGCGCTATAGCGTGACGACGGCCATCCGGGGCTTTCTTCTGTAAATGGGCCTCGCGGTAGCTCTCAATCGCAACGGCCAGCTCCTCAATACCCTTGCCCTCCGTTGCCACAGTCTTGACGATTGGAGGGTGCCAGGAGTCTTCCCGCATGGCCAACGACAATAGCGCTTCCAGTTCCTTTTCCGTCGAGTTAACTCCCTCGCGATCGGCCTTATTGATGACAAAGATGTCGCCAATCTCCATTATTCCGGCCTTAATCGCCTGAATATCGTCGCCCATTCCGGGAACAAGGACAACTACGGAGGTGTCCGCAGCTTTTACGATTTCAACTTCATCCTGGCCCACCCCGACGGTTTCGATAATGATCTTGCTATATCCGGCCGCATCAAGAATGGAAACGGCATCAGCCGTCGCACGGGCCAATCCGCCGAGATTGCCCCTCGTGGCCATCGAGCGGATGAACACGTCTCGATCGAGCCCCAATTGCTGCATCCGAATGCGATCGCCCAGGATGGCGCCTCCGGAAAAGGGGCTTGATGGATCCACTGCTACGATGCCTACGCGCTCGCCCTGGTGCCGGTAGTGCAACGCGAGCTTATCCACCAACGAGGACTTTCCAGCGCCAGGCGCACCCGTAATCCCTATTACCAGTCCCCGGCCGGTCAGTGGAAATATCTGCTTCATTAACTCCGACGCATCTTTAGAGAGATCTTCAACCTTGGAGATCGCGCGTGCCACCGCACGCATATCTCCCGCCTCAACACGCGTGACTAACGACATGTTGTTTGCGTTCGAAGATTTCATGGATGTCATGATAGCCGAACTATTCAACGAGCCTGCGGAGCAGGCTCAGTGAAGGGTTTGCGTTAGCTAGACACCCCGCTGGAGGATCTCGCGCGCAATAATCATCCGTTGGATTTCTGAAGTCCCCTCGCCTATGGTGCAGAGCTTCGAATCACGCCAGTACTTTTCCGCCGGGTAGTCTTTAGTGTAGCCATAGCCGCCGTGCACCTGAATCGCTTCCTCGCAAACGTTGACGCTGACTTCTGAAGCAAACAGCTTGGCCATCGAAGACTCTCTAGTAACCTTCTTGCCCATGTCTTTCATCCAGGCCGCGCGATACATCAGCAGCCGGGCCGCATCTATCTGCGTCGCCATATTGGCAAGCTTGAACTGTATTGCCTGGAACTCCGATATCGGTTTGCCAAACTGCTCTCGCTGTTTGGAGTAGCTTACGGCTGATTCGTAAGCGCCCTGAGCGATGCCAACTGCCAGTGCGGCTATTGAGATTCGTCCACCATCAAGAATTTCCATGGCATTCACAAACCCCTGGCCCTCTTCTCCCAATCGATTCTCGTCCAGAACGAAGCAATCTTCGAACACCACGCTAGCTGTTTCAGACGCGCGCAGACCGAGCTTGTTCTCCTTCTTCGACGGCGAGAAACCCTTCATCCCCTTCTCAAAGATGAACGCCGAGATGCCTCTGCTTTTCTTCGATCGGTCTGTCACCGCTACCGCTACACAAGTGTCAGCATGAATTGCGTGAGTAATGAAATTTTTTGAACCGTTGACCATCCAACCACCGTCTTGCCTCACGGCTGTTGAGCGCGTTCCCGATGCGTCTGAGCCGGCGCCTGGTTCCGTCAATCCCCATGCTCCCAAATGCTTTCCGCTCGCTAACGGCACCAGATACTTTTGCTTCTGCGCTTCCGTGCCAAACTGAAATATGTGATTTCCGCAAAGTGAATTGTGTGCCGCCACTGAGATACCCACCGACCCGTCAACTCGGGAAAGCTCTTCGATGATGGTTGCATATTCAACATAGCCCATCCCTGCTCCGCCATACTCCTCGGGGAAAATGACGCCGGTCAATCCCAGGTCAGCAAGTTTTGGCTGAAGTTCCACTGGGAAGTGTTGCGCCTCGTCCCACTCCATCACGTGTGGCGCGATCTCTGCTTCGGCAAACTCGCGCACGCTCATCTTGATCTGTTTCTGTTCTTCGGTTAACTCGAATTCCATTCCCTGTTTCCTGATCGTAAGCAAACTGTTGACGAAAATAAAGAGCCCGACCCGACTGTCACACTTGTCACACCTCTGTTGCCTGGGAGACAAGCTAAGAAGCCACTGTTCCAAGAATGCGGTAGGTTATTCTACCTCATCGGCGCGAGGAACCGTGACCGGCCACCTCAGCTTTGGTAGGCGCTTTGGTTCTGGTTCGTTGTTGAGTTTTAGTAAGGAGTTTTACTTCATCTTCTGTAAGGTGCCGCCATCTGCCCGGCTTCAATTCATCATCTCTCAAAGTGCCGATGCGCGAGCGGCGCAACTTGATTACCGAATGACCGATGAGATCAAACATCCGCCGGATCTGCTGGTTCTTACCTTCGTGGAGGAGAATCTCAAACCAGGTGTTGGTTTCAGTTTCACCGACTTTCCTGATTTTTGCTGGAGCCGTCTTCGTACCATCGTCAAGCGTGACGCCGCGCCGCAACCTTTGAATTGCCGGGTCAGGAGGAACGCCTTTCACCTTTGCTTCATAGACCTTGTCGATCTTGTTGCGCGCGGAAGTGATGAAGTTTGTGAAGTCGCCATCATTCGTTAGCAGCAGTAATCCTTCCGTGTTGAAGTCGAGCCGACCTACCGGATACAGCCTTCCCAGCGAGGGCGGCAGCAGTTCAGTTACCATCGGTCGCCCATCGGGATCGGAAACACTCGAGAGAAAACCCTTCGGCTTGTTCAGCAGCACGTGGACTTTCTCTCGTCGTTGCAACGATGGATTAATAAGCTTTCCCCTAACCTTTATGTGATCGTTGGCTGGGTCAGCTTTCGTGCCCAGTTCCGTGACCACCTTGCCATTTACGGTAACCAGGCCGGCCGTTATCAACTCTTCCGCGTGACGCCGCGACGCAATCCCGGCTGCCGCGATTAATTTTTGTAGTCGCTCTTGCATACAATTTTAGTCGGCAGACGGCAGGAGCAGTCGGCAGAAACCAGCCACCTCATTGCTGTCCTGGTCCCTCCGCCACCGTCCCTGCTGTGATTTTCAGCCTTGGTTTTCCTGGCGACCGCTCCTGCCGACTGCTCCTAGTTTCAGCCACCTGACAAATCTTGAAAGTCTTCCACGCTCGGCAGCTCAGTCAAGTCTTTCAAACCGAATTGCAGCAGGAATTCTTTCGAAGTTCCGTACATCATCGGGCGGCCCACCGTCTCCTTACGGCCTTTTGCAACGATCAGCTTCTTGTCCAGTAACGTTTTGATCGATGACGGCGACTGGACACCGCGAATCTCGAGAATCTCCGGAACAGTAACCGGCTGCTTGTAGGCAATCACTGCCAGCGTCTCGAGCGACGCGATCGACAGCTTGGCGCTGGGTCGTGATTTTAGAAACGCGCGAACATGTTCGTGATACTCAGCCCGCGTCGCAAACTGCCACCCCCCGGCAACTTCGCGCAACTGTAATCCACCGTTTCTTCCATTGAACTCCTTCGCCACGTCCGCGATCGCCGCTTCGACAACCTCGCGATCTTCTCTAAGCACAGAAGCTATCGTTTTTGCGCTTAGGGGCTCCTCTGAGACGAAAATCAGAGCCTCAACGACCGCAAGGCGTTCTGCCGAGTTTTGGACCGCATAGACTACCGAATCATCACCCGCGTCCTCGGCATCCGCGGCAACCGATTCAGTTGCCAGCAGTTCCGCTAACTCCCTGCTCGCCTCCTCGTTGAGGGCTGCCTCATCCGCAACCTCATCCAATGCCTCTTTTGCTTTGGCGTTCGCCGTCTCGTCCGTCATCTCGCAATCTCTCCCCATTAACTCGCAACTCGGGCGACGATGTCGCCAAAGGTCTGCTCCTGTATCAGTTTTATCTCCGTCGTGCGCACCAGCTCAAGAACTGAAAGGAACGCCACTACCAATTCGCGCCGCGAGCGCGCTCGTTCAAAAAAAACGCGGAGGTTAAGCTCGCCCGCGGACATCACCATATTTCTTAAGCGCTCGAGCATTTCGGACATGGAAATCTCTTCACGTCCAATCTCCATCATCACTTCTTCTTTGTGCCGCGAGAGAATTTCCTGAAACACCTTGAGCAAGTCAAACAAGCCCACGGTCACTTCAGGGTTGTTCTTGTCCGTTTCTATCTCCGATCGCTTGAACACCGCACGCTCGACGGTCGCTCGCGACCAGAGCATCTGCGCCGCGGCTTTGTATTTTTGATACTCAAGCAATTGATCGATGAGATCCTTTCGCGGATCATCCTGCTCCTCTGCCGCTGCGAAAGGATCGCGAGGTAAGAGCATCTTAGTCTTAAGCTCAATCAGCGTGGCCGCCATTACTAAAAAATCGCCAGCGACGGCGATGTCCAGTTCCTGCATTGCCTGTAGATAGCGCAGATACTCGTCGGCTATGCGGGCCACCGGAATGTCATAGATGTTGACCTGTTCCTGGCGAATCAAGTGGAGCAACAGATCGAGCGGGCCATCGAAATCACCCATTACGATCTTCAGGTCATCCGTCGTGTTGTCGGCCACAATCTCAGGCGATGACCCGGTTACGCTCACGGCGCCGGATGGGATTGCCGTAACTTCCGAGGGATCTTCGGTAACAGCTTCCGATGAGGTTTCAGCTCCAGTGTGTCTGGTTTCGTTCATCTAGACCTCGCCGCCTGACCTGCTACTCCTCGAGCGCCTGAAATACCCATTCGTTCCATCACCAGCTCCAGCGTCGGCCGGGCAATGCGCTGGGCGTTTTCGCGCCCGTTTTCCAGCACCCTTGCCAACTCCCCATCTTCGACAGCTCGCACACGCTGCTGCAAGGGACGCAGAAACTCGATCGTAACGTCCGCCAGTTGCTGCTTCAATTGGGCGTAACCTTTATCAGCAAAGTGTGCCTCGATTTGCACTGGAGACTGATCAGTCAGTAGTTGAAAAATCGTCAACAGATTAGTAATCGCTGGGCGGGACTCGTCAAATTTAATCTCGGTCCCGGAGTCAGTTACGGCACGCTTAAACTTTCGCTGGATCGTATCTGCGTCATCGAGCAGCATAACGCTGCCGTTCACATCTTCGTCAGACTTCGACATCTTCCTCCGCGGATCCGAGAGCGACATGATCCGCGCGCCTGTTTTGGGAATATACGGCTCCGGCACGCGAAACGTCTCGCCGTAGTCGCGATTGAAGCGTATGGCTAGATCCCGCGTCAGTTCCAGATGTTGCTTCTGATCCTCACCGACCGGCACAAGGTCCGTCTGGTAAAGGAGGATGTCAGCCGCCATCAGCACCGGGTAATCAAACATTCCCACCCCGACGTTCTCGAGTTGCTTTCGAGCCTTATCCTTAAACTGCGTCATCCTTTCGAGCTCTGACATTCGCGCGATGCAATTTAGAACCCAGGTTAACTCGCAATGCTCGGCGACGTCTGACTGAATGAAGATGGTCGAGATCTTAGGGTCAATCCCCACTCCCAGATAAATCCTGGCCAGCTCTTTTGTCTTTTCCGCCAGCAGTTTCGGATCTTGCCACACCGTGATCGCATGCAGATTGACAATGCAGAAGAAGCTCTCGTACTCGTGTTGGAGCGCTACCCAATTACGAAGTGCGCCCAGGTGGTTTCCCAGATGGATGTTGCCGGTCGGTTGTGCACCGCTAAATATTCGCTTGCCCATTATTGTCTTGTCCCAGGGATGTAACAGCTCATCTCTGGTCACTGAACTCCGAGGAACAACAGATAATATACGAGAGTCATGATCGGCCTCAAAATCGCACTAAAGAAGCCCACGTAAATCAAGACCATCAATATGATGAAACCATACTGTTCCAGTACCGCGAGTGCGGATTGCGCGCTGGCGGGAAGAAACGTCTCCAGAATCTTGCTGCCGTCGAGTGGAGGAAAAGGCAACAGGTTGAAGACGGCCAGCGAGATATTGATGGTCAAGAGCATCTGGAGAAATATCAGAACCGGTTCTCGCAGCGACTCAGGGATATCAACTAACCATCCAGTCATTAACAACACTTTGAAAATGATGAAGGTGCAAATCGCGATGAAAAGATTCGCCATGATTCCCGCCGCTGAAACCATGACGTTTGCCATGTCTTTGTTGCGCCAGCGCAACGGATTGACGGGAGTCGGTTTACCCCAGCCGATCAGGGGAATCCTGGCCACCGGTCCTCCGACGCTCCCGAGTACAAAGCCAACGATCGGGATCAGCAACGTGCCAATGGGGTCTATATGGGCCACTGGATTCAGAGTCACGCGACCCAGCAGGAGCGCGGTGTCATCCCCAAACCGATTTGACATCCAGGCATGAGCTGCTTCGTGCGCCGAGATGGCAAGCAGGAGCACTACCATGTAGATCACAAGTTGTGGGATTAGTTGTTCGCTCACAGGGTGCTCGTCATAAGCCGCGGTGAAGGGAGACGGTAGCATCCCCCCAAAATAGTGTCAAAAAATCACTCTCTGCCTGTTAACTGACAGTCTCCATAAGTGGTGTTCACAGAGTCAAATTGTATACAGAGTCTGTCGACGCAATCGCGAGATCGCCAGTTGCGCTAAAGGCAACTCCTACGAGGTTCATTCCCGCAATGAATATCTCCGCATCCTCCCCATCGGGAGAGACGCGCACGATGCCTCGTCGTCCGCGCAGCGACGCCGCGACATATAGATTTCCCTCGCCATCAAATGCCAACCCCTGCGGACGGCCCAGGCCTTTATAGAAGACACTGACTTCGCCGTCCGCATCGACGCGCATTATCGAATCAAAACTCGCCACGGTTGGCCCCGCAACATATAACGACTCATCCGGGCCGATAGCCAAATGATAGGCGGAGACTGAAGGCTCGAGTTGGGCCCAGGGCGTTTCTTCTCCAATGCCGTTTACTTTGTAGATCCTACCGGTGCGATCCCCGACGTACATGGTGTCGGAACGATCGAAGGCGATTCCCGTAGCGACGCCAAGATTTCGAGCAAAGGCCACCGCCTCTTTGAAGGGCGTAACGCGATAGACCGCACCATCCATGCGGCTGCTTACGAACATTTGCCCGGTGCTGTCAAAAGCGATGCCAGTCGGATTTGTTATGTCGCCCGAAAACTCTGCGAGCTCTCCACTGATATCAATCCGGAAAAGCGTTACCGGCAAGTGTTCTCCACGGGTGCCAGAGCGAGTAACAAACAGCGAGCCGTCGTCCGGGTCAAAAGCGGGATTAGCCACCGGGTGAAGGTCTTCGGCCAGTCGCCTTCCCACGGTCACACTCACCGGTTTGCTTCGTATGCCTCCGTTTTCGAGTCTCACGTCAACGCTCCCGCCGTGCCTCAGCTCAGGTGTGATGGCCAGCACGCGCCTGGGAGATAGCGCAACAACGGGAGCGCGCTCATCTTCGAACCAAACAGCGCAAAGGGTTGGATCGCTAGTGTCAAGACCTTCACAGTCGATAGCGACTTCACCGCCCGGGATCGTGTGCGCAGGGTGAATACGAAGGATTTTGGCTTCTTTGCTCATTTATCTTTGCCTGTTAATCGTAACCCCCAGGCTGTGAGGCTTTGATTTCCTGGTACTTGAAGGCTTTTCATCATACGACGGGCCTAAAGTGCTGTCTAATCACGAAGCAGGTAAGTACTGGTCTAGTCTGAACTCGCAGGTCCGAAGGACCGGCAGTTAATAGCCGGTCCTTCAGACCTAATGCATGTTGGCGATCGAAACTTTTGCGCTCTCTCTTTACTTCGCGCAGTGTTTCACTGTGCTATA